>TARA_R110002073_G_scaffold86204_1_pt1 | contig 47249 bp, 47 predicted proteins | sample TARA_R110002073 | Tara Oceans TARA_R110002073 (sample SAMEA4397174) | marine metagenome | biome: Polar Biome; feature: [DCM] deep chlorophyll maximum layer (ENVO:01000326); material: water (ENVO:00002006), including particulate matter (ENVO:01000060) such as... | depth 40 m
CCCTTTCACGGCGGAAACACGGGTTCGAGTCCCGTAGGGGACGCCAACTCTTTTCCTAAATTTTTAGGTATCAAAGAGTTACGTCACTTCCATTTTGGCCATCTTTCATGCTGTAACAGAGAACTGTAACGGCGGGCCAAATTTTGGGCATTCGGAACCTTCCAAATTTCTTCCGACGTGGCGATATCTATTGCTTTTGCCGCGCTGTCCAAAAGACCTTTGCACTCAATTGCACCGTTCAGAAATCTGCTGGTCGCCCCTGACTCGCGATAATTGCGCTGTTTGTCTAGCCCCCCTTTCTATGCACCACTTTGAGATAAGCTTTCTGGCACCGGTGGCTTCATGTTCAGAGTCTGATGCGGACGGATATGATTGTACTGTTTGAGTCGCATTTAGGGGGCTGTCTATCACGTCCCATTTCGGACACAGCTTTTATGGGCCGCCACACCCTGCACATCAAAAACCCGCTAGACCAATGATCTAGCGGGTTAAAGTTTAGATGCGGGGACATGATTTGTTCAAGTTCCTACAATCTATAAATATATTTAATCCCCAGTCTAAGTGGTGGCGCCTAACGTCCATCTGACTTTGAGAGCATCGCGCGATTTGGATCGCTTTCAAATTCCGGCAGGTATTCACGCATTTTGATTAAAGCGCTCTGAATATTTTGCTGTGCCCAAGCCGTCGATGTCGGCGTATTGCCGACCCACTCGCAACTTGCGAGCTCTTCTTCAAGGGCAGGGTCACCCGCAGGCACAGGCTCAAGTACGAAGCGCGCCTTCCAAAGGCCCATCCTCGGTGAAACGCGAGCATAATAAACTTTACCCGGCAGAGTATCGATATCAATGAAGCTGGCATTCTCACCAAGGGCCATCACACGCCGCTCGCCTGCCGGAAACGTATGCGTGACTTTTTACCTGCAGAAATAATCCCTATAAAATCGGATTGCCCATCGGTCACATCAAAAACAGAGGACTGAACTGCCCCACCAAAGAATGACGAACGAAATAAGACCAGCGTCGATTGACCTTGCGGCGGCGTTGTCGCGACCGGAGGCGGTGTCGTTAACGTCATCATTTTATCGCTGGCACATGCCGACAGAAAAACCGATGCCGCGATCAGAAAAAAGGCCGGGAGCAGGCGTTGAACATTAAAACTCATGGTGCGTCCTTATCACAATAAAAAAAACGGCCAAGGGCGCGCACCCTTGGCCGTCTTTGGTGACCTCAAATCAGAACAACGCCGATTGAGCGATGATTCCGTCACGTAGATTCGACACCCAGCCGTTGTAATTCGAATGGATGCTGCCGCCGTCATATTTCAGATTGGTGCTGCTTTTATACAAAATGCTGAAATCGTCGGTATTGAATTTAACATCCGCGACAGCAATGTGCGTGCGGATCGGCAGCGTTGCCAAGATGTGGCCAGGGTCGACCGTTTTCATCTGCCAACCAAGTGCTGCGCCGGCCCGCTTAATAGCTTTGTCTGCGGCCTCGATGGATGGTGCCTTGGTCGTGAACGGTGTTTCTACAACATTAAGAACGGGTGCCGTGCGGCATGATGCCACAACGCCCACAATCAAGATCAAAAAGAATACACGTGGAATAAAACGAGTCATCACACCCCCTGAAACGAAATGAACGTATACGAAAATCTAGAACGATCACAACCGGCGGTTCAAGGGTTCATTTGTCTTTTTAACGCTCTTGGCGGAGATAACGCCATAACCCGCAAGGATTCATGCCGCGGCTGATGAGCTTCCAACTGACCATTCTGACAATCTTGGCAATGTCTGCAACCGGTTGAAAATGGCTTGGGCGGAATGTTTGGGCATTATAAAGCGCCGGAATGCGCACACTGTTCGCATGTACACCCTTGCGTGCCGCAAGAATCAGTATCTCACTCTCGAACACAAACCCCCTGCCCGCCAATGCGTGTAAGTCCACATTGCGTAAAAGGGACGCAGGATAATAGCGAAAGCCGCTTTGGCTATCGTCAATCCGATACCCGGCCGCCCATGATATCCAGAAGTTCGCAAACTTATTCGCACGCAGACGGGCCTTTGGGAATTTTTCAGTATCCCACAAACGCGAACCGATGATGATTGTATCCGGCATGGACTGTCCGGCGTCGACAATCATCTGCAGGTCTTCGATGCGATGTTGGCCGTCGCCGTCAAGCGTGACGACACCCTCCACACGATCATCTTGAAGCACAGCCTGGAACCCACAGATCAGCGCCGCCGCTTTACCTTGATTTGCGGGCAGATTGATCAACTGAACATCTATGTCGTGCAATTGTGCCGCGGTATCATCACTCGATCCGTCGTTAACGATGATCACGTTCGGCGTCATCGCACGTGCTTTTTGAGCGAGTCCACGGATGGTGCTCGCCTCATTGAATGCCGGGATGACCAAAGCGATATTCGTGATCGTCATAGCTGCAACACCGTCAACTCAAACCGCCGTCTACAGCGATAATTTGCCCAGAGATATATGCAGCTTTGTCGGACGCTAAAAATGCCACGGTGTGCGCAACTTCATCGGGGGTGCCGGCGCGATTCATCGGCACCACAGCCTTGATGCGCGCGGCGTCAAAGCCCGCGTCTTCGGCTTTGTTGTCGATGATGCCGGGCGCGACGGCATTGACGGTGACACCTTTGGACGCGATCTCCTGAGACAGCGACTTCACGGCGCCATGCAGACCGGCTTTGGCCGCCGCATAATTGCTCTGTCCACGATTACCCCGAATGCCAGATACGGACGAGATCGCAATGATCCGCCCCCAACGGGTCCGGATCATTGGCATTAAAAGAGGTCTGGCAACGTTATAAAATCCATTCAAAGAAACATCGATGGGTTGGTGCCATTCTTCGGCACTCATCCCCGCCATCGGGCGATCAATATTCATACCAGCACAGCTGACGAAAACCTGGATCGCCCCGTCTTTGAGCAGTTTTAGAACGGCCGCCTCGGCGGCATTGCCGTCTCGAACATCAAAAGTAACGGTCTCGGTGCTACTGCCTTTCGCACGTAATTCATCGACCAAGTCGGAAACCTTTTGCGGATGACTGTCGGCATGCGCAATCACGTGAAAGCCGTCATCGGACAAGGCACGGCAAATCGCGCTGCCGAGTCCCCCGCTCGCCCCTGTCACCAATGCGCGCCGACCATCATCAGGCATCACTTATGTTCCATCAATGCGACCGTCACACGCCCGGCGAGAAGTGTCGCACCGCCCTCTTGTTGCGTCATCTCAAAGTTATATACGATGCTCTGATTATCGGCGGCGAGACAACGTGCATGAATGATCAGATCATCCCCAATATCGTCAAGGCGCGCAACGTTCAGTCGAAGATCACGCAAGGCGACAAGGTATCCGTCCGCCCGACGCCCAAGCAAACCGCCATGCAGCGCCGCCGCTTGGCTACCGTATTCAGCGCCCGCGGTCGCCGGCACACCTATATGATTTCGGAGCGGATTGGACAGGTCCCGGTGTGAACCGGCTAAGCAGGTAATTTCATCTTGATTCCACGCCACGACCTGATCGATCAAGACCATAGACCCGGCATGTGGAATCAGTGCGGCAATATTGATGTCTTTCATGCTCAAAGTGATACGCGCACCTTAATTCTGAACCCATTGCTGCCGACCGCCATGATTAAATCATGGGACCCAGACGCGGCGCTGGCAATAGCCGTCAACATCGGCAACGCGCGACCCGCAGGGCTGCCGTTGGCCAGCGGCTTCAAGGCCGCATCAACAATTTCGGACTCCGGTGCCGTGCTCGAACCCAATATCTCCAGCGCGGGGCACGCACGCGCAGGCGCTGTATGACTGAGCACCAATCCGACAGCCATCGGCGCATAGATCGGTCGCGTCTTCGCCAATAGATCGGGCATCGGCATGTCTGACGCGACAAACATTATCTCAGGCGCAGTGCTTGATAGACGTGTCATCGCCGAAATCAATCCGGCGCCGAAGCTGGCATCCCCTGCCGCAATCGAGATCGACGAGCGCATATTACCGGCGCCGATGCTCCAATAGCCGGCGGCGGCATTGTGGACCGAGTTATGAAACTGCGTCGGCGACACCGGCTTTCCCGGTTGCGTCAGCGACGTCATCATCGCATCACTGACGGAACCGTCACCAAGCGCGCTCGCAAACACACATGGCAACGCATCGAATGCGACGTCAGCGTCTTGGCACACAGCCGCAGCGGCATTGAGTGCTAGTCTCAATGCCGGGCTGGTTCGCCGACGTTCGCGGGGCGACAAAACCTCAGGAGGACGCAGTGTCAAAGGTCCGTTTTGCCATGCGCGCGTGCCCTGCAAGGTCTCCCGCATCGCGGCCCAGTCTTCAATGCCCGGCGCAATCACCGATATCCCTTTGATCCAAGCTCGCATGTCAGGACCTCTTCGAGAAAATCAAAACGCAATTGTTACCGCCAAAACCGAAGTTGTTGGTCATAACATGCGGCGTTTCGATATCTTCGATTTGGCTGATAACGCGACTTTTGAAGCTTGGGTCGAGGGTGCTCAGATTGAGGTTGGAGGGTGCAAAGCTGCCTTGGAGCGTAATGATACTGATTGCGGCCTCTAGGATACCCGCTGCCCCCAAGGTATGCCCGCCATATCCTTTTGTAGAACTGCACGGCGTCCTGGTTCCGAGCACGGCTGTGATCGCCGCGTCTTCGACCTGGTCATTATACAGGCTACCGGTGCCGTGCATGTTGACGTAACCGATGTCATTCGGGCGAAGCCCCGCCATCTTGAGCGCCTCTGTCATCGCCGCAATAGCGCCGGCACCATCGGGATGCGGCGACGACATGTGATACGCGTCCGAGCTTTCGCCAAACCCGGCAAGAACTACGTCGCCATCGTTTGTCGACGCGTCAGCGCCCTCCAATAAGACGAAGCCGCCCGCTTCGCCGATAGAAATACCGTCACGGTCACGATCATTCGGGCGGCACGGGTTGGGTGACAACAACTGTAATGAATTGAAGCCGCGCACCGAGGTCTCGCACAAACTATCGACGCCACCCGCGATCACGGCGTCGCATAAATCCGACGCGATCAGCCGCGCGCCCTCGGTGAAGCTGCGTGTGCTCGATGAGCATGCCGTTGAAATTGTGTATGCAGGCCCGAGCACCCCCAGGCGCTTAGCCACAAAGGCACTGAGCGAGGCAAGTTCTTGGGTATAGGCAAAATCAAAATGTGACGGCAGGGCGCCGTGCGTGCCGAAGTGCTGATACGCGGCCTCGGCGCTCCCGATCCCAGATGTGCTGGTCCCAAGGATCACCGCAACACGGTCAGCGCCATAGCGCTGAATAGCCGCGCCAACGGCCTCAACAAAGCCGTCTTGCCCAAGCGCCATCTCCGCTAGGCGGTTATTGCGACAATCAAATTTTTCGAGCCCGAGCGGCATGACCACATCTTCAATGCCGCTGATCTGGCCCACATAGGTCTGCAGCGGCGCATCCGCACCATTGAAGGCGACAAGGCCCGAGCGTCCGGCCATCAGTGCCTCTTCAAGCGCGGCCATCCCTTGGCCAAAGGCGGAAACGCAGGTTATAGCAGTGGCCGTCACAGCCGACGTCATGTCGGGCCGCTTTCACACTCAAACCTAAGCACGGTGAGCAAGAACGATAGTGTCGCCCCCATTGCCACGGTCGTTCCGAGTGCACGTAGTAAAGGCAGACTGGACGTGCCCAGCACGGCAAAGGCAAGACCGGTTGTCAAAAAGCACATCATCACTGAATTATAACTATGCGCCCCTTCGATGGCGTCTACGCGATACCCGGCAAAGAACAATTCATAATCAACGCCGATGCTGACGACTAAAACAAACGCTAGCAAATGGAAAAGATTCAACGGCGTACCGATCACCACCAAGAAAGCCGCCGTCGTCGCCACAGCGATCATCGGTGTCAGCAGGACCTTTAATGCAGAGCCGACACCCCGCCGCCCGAAAATCATCACGACCAAACCGACGAACGCACCGAGCGCCATCAACCGCAGACCCTCGTTCCGATAGCGCGCGACGACGTCGTTGGCAATTTGCCGCAAATTAATAAATGTGACCTGGTCAACATTGATTACGTCCGCCGGCAGATCGGCGACCGGTGCTATCAAATAGACGATGCTCGACCAACCGTCATCGCTACGTTGCGGCAGCGTCATCATCGGCACTTTTATATTTTGCGGCAAACGTTCGACCTCCAGCACACCGCTGCTTTTCGCGCGCGCCACATCGTCCAAAAAGGGTTGGAAGACACCTAGGTCAATCGGCAATCCAGCCGTCGCCGCTGCCAATGTCTGACGAAGAATGCCAACGTCCGGAATCATTTCAAGACGCTGTCGCTGCACGGAAGGGGGCGGCAAAACATCGCTGAGCGACGTGTACCCACCGATCGCGCCTTGTGCCTGCACCTGCTTGAGTTTCTGCGTGACCTGCCACTGAACTTCCATCACGTCGTTCGAAGAATCACCGTGCACCCTCAAAAAATGACTGACATCGGGCAGCCGCAGGGCTGACCGTAGGTCCTGATCTATATGGATTTGCGTCTTACTGGCGACGCTGAGGTTTCGAATGTCGTCATCCCAAATGCGCGTAGACGTCACAGTGCCGATGGCGATCAATACCAACGGCAGCCCCCAGAGCACCCATCGTCCGATTCGACGGGTCCGCGCATGCGCGCCGAACAGGCCCCATAAAGCGCGCCCGATGCGAAAATCGGCGGTGCGATCCGGCAGACACCAAGGCAGCAAAAAACGACTAAACAACAATGCCACTAAAACACTAACGGCGGACAACGTGCCGATCTGTGCCAAGCCTGGAAAGCTTGATTGCGACAGTGTCAAGAACCCGACAAACGTGGTGGCTGCGCCCAACGCCATCGTCGGAAATAGGCGGCGCGCGGTGCCGTATTTGGTCTCTCCGTCGGCACGCAAGCTCATCAAATGAATAGGATAATCGACTGCGACGCCAACCATCACGGCGCCAAACGTGATGGCGACCCCGTGCACATTACCGAATATCCAAGCCGTTACGAGGATACCGCTCAACAAGCCGAACCCTACCGGCAGTCCAATTGCCAACAATACCGACGGCGCGCGAAAGGCACTCAGCAACAGCAACGCGACAGCACCAAAGGCGATCAGCGTCAGCATTTTCATTTCTGCACGAATCCGTTTGCTGGCGTTCAGGGCGAAAAAGCCCGGGCCGCTGACGACGGCGGACAGCGCCTGCGCATCATCATTTTCTAAGGATCTGTTGATTGCATCGAGCACGCGGGCATGACCGGCAATGTCGTTTGAACTGATCGAGAGGATAGCGAGCAGCAAATGCCGCCCCTGCGCGTCTCGCCAGAGCCCGGCTTCGTCCCTTGCCGTCTTTGTCTTACCGTTGCCGGGCGCCGTCACGCGCGCTATCTCAAGCATGCGGCCGGTCGGGTCGCGCGGGAAGATATCACGATACAAATAGCCGCTCACCCCGCCCAACTGTGCCAAGCCGGCCTGGATGCCGGCGCGGATCTTCGAGACGGAAAATGCATCTGCAGCCATCGCGGGGCCCAGCACATAACGATGATCCACTAAAAAATCATACGTCTTCGGATCTAAATCGATGCCACCGTTGGACGCGTGCGCGACTTCGGGCATGGCCTGCAGTGCCCTGATCAACGTTTCGCTTGCTTTGCGTTGTTGCGTCACGTTCAAGCCCGTGATCGCCACCATCGCGATGCCATCAGCCTTTGACATCTGTTGAAACAAAATCGCATCACGTTCCGTCTGCGCGCCGGGTGAGAAGAACGTTAAATCCGTTGCCACATCGACGTTACGCACCATCAGTCCGAGACCGATCAACACGAAAACGAAGATCGGTAGCGCCAAGGACTTTATACGTCCATCTGTTGGGCGTTTTTTGGGATCAGTCATTTTGGACTTTGATCACCGTATTGTCCCCGTTCAACTCAGCAATGGCGATCTCAGTCAAACGTCCACCGACGCCTCGAAGCGTTACCGCAGACAAGCTCGCCCGCAATTTTTCCGTATGTGGGTACATCGCCATTTCCCAGTCGGCACGACTACCGGAAAGCACCAGATTAAAATAATCGCGCAATGGCGCAAATTGGCCGGACAACGTAGCGCGCAACGTGATCACCAAACTGTGCACCACCGGATGATCTTCGATCTTGATACGCGTGACGTTATCGTCATTGTCGATGTGGATCAGAAAATTTTCACGGATTTCGAAACGCTCGGGCTGCGGTGCGATGATATCTTTGCGTAACACACCATCCGTGAAGTCCATCGTGCCCCGTGAAATCAGCGGCGCGCTCAGATAGCTGATGTGCCGGTATTCCGTGAACGCAACTTGATGGGTGTCGTTTTTTTGCAGCGCCATCGCCAACACATCTATGGTCCAGTCGTCTGCGCTCGCGACCGAGGTCCAAAGAATCACGACAGCGATGAGGGCATTACGTCCAAAAGTCATAGAAATTGAACCAATTGTAGGGATGGCGGCGAGCCCACTTGGCGATGGTGTCCATATAGGCCTGCGCGAACGCTTGGCCTTGCCCGGTATCACGGGCATTTCCACCCGCGCCTCGTTCCAGCCGTTGCAAATATACTTTATAACGATTGCCGCCGTCATACACGGCTGAAAAAACGACGACAGGCGCTTTCGTAATCGCGCTCAACAGCCATGGGCCGGCAGCGACGGAAATCTTACTTCCCAAGAAATCGACCTCAAAGGTTTTCTCACCGTGAGTGATCCTGTCCCCGAGGATGCCGACCATGTCACCAGCTTCAAGGGAATCACGGACTGCAATTAAGCTCTCCGGCGGTCCAAGGGGGATAATTTGTTCGCACAATGACGGGTTGATCGCTTCGAGAATCTGAACGACGGTGCTGTCATTTCCCTCGTACATCATGATTTTCAGATTGCGTTGCTCGGACGCCTGCGCGATGGCGCGCATGGCATCAAAACTCCCGAAATGCGCCCCCAGCAAAATCGTCCCCTGCCCGCCTGCCTGTGCACTGTGGAGTGCATCTAGGCCTTCGATGTCGATATCAAAAAGATCAAAGCGCTCGGACAGAAAGAACACGCGATCCAAGATCGTCGCGGCAAAACAATGCAGATGCGCGAACACTTCGCCGGCACGTGCGCGGCGGCCCAACATTCGACGAAGGTAGTCGGCTGAACTACGTCTCGCGACCGGTGCAAAAAGCACAAAGTATAAGGTGATTGGATACAGTAGTACGCGGGCAACCGGGCGACCAGAGGTGCGCGCTAACCACGCAATAAAACGGATCAAGAACGCGCTTCCCCGCTCATGCCGGACGGCCCAAGACGACGTGGATTTTCGTGTCGTCATGAAAGCGTTGTCGTCATTTCAGCCCGCATAATTTCACGCCCATCGATATGACACCTGATCTCGACACCGTGTGTGGTCTGGGTTTTTTCGACGACGCACGTTTGCATAGGCCGCAAAATACCTTTGAATTTAACGGACCGAAACTGATTCGCCGTTTCTAATCCGAGCGCGCGTAGCGCATAGTCCAGCACCACAACACCCGGCACCACGGGATTACCCGGAAAATGACCGGCCAAGGCGGGATGACTATCCGGCACACTGAATGTGACTTGGCCTGCGGCAATAATCTCCATCAGTGCGCCGACCCGCGTCTTGCCGGTGGCTGTTTTATCGAGCTTTGCGCGTTTAATGACTTGGCGTGGCAAGAAAGCGGCTGGAATACGCGCACGCAGTGCAGCCAAAATATCGTCAACACGCAAATCCGGTGCGACGACGAAGGCAACCGGACGCTGCGCATGTTGTTCTTTTCCAGGCGGCGCGTCGGGCATAATGAACGCGCCATCATCGACACCATCGATCCCACGTAAAATTTCCGTAAGCCCTGCGAGCGACGCACGCTTGCCCGCAACATTGATTAGGTCATCACCGCGCCCAAGGTAACGAAACCCAGCACCGTCGGGCACGATAAGGTCATCAATGACGACGTCATCGACGTGAGTTGACGCGTCGCGCATCGGACGCACCGTCATACGTTGATTGTTGAATGATACCGCGATGTCGGTACGCGGCAGAAATACCTGACTGCGTGCCGGCTCACGCGTCGCAATCATGCCGGTTTCAGTCGTGCCATACACTTCGACGACAACCGCATTGAACATTTCTTCCGATTGACGCGCCAAGGACTGAGGCAGCGATGACGTCGCGGACACGATGACCCGCAACGGCGGCAGTGTGATGTTCTCGCGCACCAGTAATTCCAGATGTAATGGCGTGGTCATCAAAATAGCGTCCGGGCCCGCCGTTGCAATCGCCGCAGCGATGTCTGCCGCGTAAAACGGGCGTCCGTCAAATACCGCCATATTCGGGCGATGCAGCGGCAAAAAAACACTCGCCTCGAGCCCATACATATGTTGTGGCGGCACCGTCGACACGATCACGGCCGTGTCCGCCTGCGCCCCGAGCCGACCACCCCAAACTTCAGCACCATGGTCGAATTTAGCATACGAATGTGTGTGTCCCACCGGATTTCCGGTGGTACCCGAGGTAAACAGCTCAATCGTCGACGCCTCGCCACGTTGCCACTCAAGAGGTTCCGCATCGGGCGTCGCGATGACATCGGAAATAACTTGAATTGCGTGGGCACCTTGAATGCCGGCAATGTCATCACCGGTGGATGCGAGGACGACGATATCATTCTCGGCAGCTGCGATGATTTTATTGATTTCAATGGCATTGGACGCATTTGGCAAAATGATCGGCAAACCGGCAGCGCGCCCAATCACGATGGCGGCAAGAAAATCACTATAGTTGCCGCACAATAAAAGCAGCGAAGGCCGCACATCGCCGAAATCTAGGCTATTTAAAATCGCCGACGCACGCCTCATGAATTCGGGTCGTGTTAATGACGTACTATCCTTGGCGATCAAAAATGCAGGCGCGCTCATGGCGTAAGCCACGTTTGCGGACGCATAAGCGTCTGCAATGTCTTGAGCGGAGAATTTTTGCCAAGGTGGCGAAACCGGACCGCCCGAAATGCATGTTCACCTAAAAACAACGTCGCAGACGCCAAGGGTAAGTATATGTTGACGATCCAAGACCACGTCTTCGGCGTTGCCAGCAGCGGCGCCACCGTGGCGATGATCGCCATACAAAGCATGCCGAGCGCCCATAGCATGGTCAGCCTGCGCGTATAGACTTCCAACTCAGATGGCAATGTGCCCCGGCTCAATCGGCTGAAGCGTCGGATCAACGGTTCGCGTCCGCCAAAGAGGGTCCTGCCGAACATCCAAGCCAGCCACAAATGAATGATAATCGGCGGCAAAAAGACAACCATCGCCAACGCGGCATCGACGTAAATCGCCAACATCTGAAACACCATAAATCCGATGAGGATCAGCGTCGCGATGATAAGCATGCGGCGATTGGTAGGCATGTCGAATAAGATCGTTATAACGATCAGTGCAAAGCCTGTGGCAAGCGCACCTGGCGCCAAATAAAGTTTATCAACGAGAATGACGCCATGCAGCGCGATCACCGACAACAAAGGAGCGACAAATCGTGCGACGGACAGGCCGTGCAATAGCTTTATCCTTCACGTCTATTTTCAATCGTTTTTGTTAACGTGCGCAAAGACGCAAAGACCTGGCCAATATCAGGATCATCGGATTTGAGTTGGAACCCATATCGCTGTGTGATTTCCAAAGACAGTTCCAGTGCGTCAATTGAATCCAGGCCCAGGCCATCATGAAACAACGGTGCATCCAATTCGATATCATTTGGGGTCGTTTCCTCTAAATTGAGGGCCTCGATAATCATAACGGCAACTTCTTGCTGCATGGGTGTTTTATTGTCGGTAGTCAAAGGGGTAAACCTTTCGGTGAATATTTCGTTGTTCATATATGTTTTGTGTAACAATTGAATTACAAATCAGCAAGCTAACGTGGGGTCGTATTTGTGACAATAGACCTAAAATTTATAAGAGCGTTTGGTCGAAAACTCACAGATTTACGCCATCATCGGGCGAAATCAATGCCGATTGACGGTCTTTTGACCTTAATCGGCGCATGCGTCGTCCTGATCGCGAGCGGCGGGCTGACGTATTGTTATTGTCTGTATCGCGTCATTCATACGGCTAAGTCGGCAGACAGCGACATCTCGCCGGGGCAAGTTGCCGTGGTTTTTGGCCAAAAACTTATGCCCGACGAAACGCCCGACTCAGATTATCAACGGCGTCTGACCCGTGCTCACAAGTTGAAACCTAACCATATATGGGTGCTCGGCGGTCACACTGCGGTGGGCAGCGACAAAAGTGAGGCTGCAGCCGGCAGAGATTGGCTATGTACGAACGGTATGTCGTCAGAGAATATCAGTATTGAAGAAAGGTCACGTCACACATTGGAAAATTTAAGCATGCTCCGTGACCGTGCATCTACAGAAACCGGTTTTGCCCTCGTCAGCAATCGATATCATCTCGAACGGATTCGCAGCATCGCCCAGGGACTTGGGCTCAAGTATACGCTTTGTGCAGCCGAAACGGCGCCGCCAAAGGGTTTCGAAGACGCACATAAGATCGCCAGCGAAGCATTCTTCTTGCATTGGTATTTGACCGGCAGCATCGTCGCCCATGCATTACACCACAAAGGTATGTTGCGTCGTATATCATAGCTAACCGCCCGTCGTTGCCTATTTACCTTGGCGTACGAGTGATCCGAGGCCCAGCCAATCTAAAATTTTGACCATCGTATAAATGGCTCGAAATAACGCCAGACGGGGCCACAAATTCGTGCGTCCAAAAACGTCGCCTGAAAGCACAGAAATAACCGCCGATTGAATGCCAAATTTGTTCGATGGGTTCATGAACAAAAACTTCATCGTCGGATCCCTAAAACGATAGATAAACCAAGAGAACCCGGAAATACCCGTTTTAACACGCCGCTCATAGCGCGACAGCAACTTCCCTGCTTGGGACGGCTTGGTCAGACAACCATGAATCGCATCCGCTGCAAATTCGGCGCTTTGCATAGCGATATAGACACCGCTTGAAAATACCGGATCGATGAATGCATACGCATCGCCGACCATCAAAAATCGATTGCCGAATATCTGCGACGACCGATAAGAAAAATTCCCAGCCGCGCGCGTCTCATCGAGCGCAACCGCCTTCGACATGCGCCGTGCAACTTGTGGACATTGAGAGAAGCCCTCAAGCAGAAAATCTTCCAGCGCACCATCGCGTTGTTTGAGAAAAGCCGGGTCGCAGACCATGCCGACGCTGGTCCGGTCACCGGCCAATGGAATCACCCAAAACCAACCGTGATCAAACCAATAGATGCTTATGTTGCCGGCCTCTTCCCCGGCGTGTCGCTCGACGTCGGAAAAGTGGCTGAACACCGCCGCACTGCTATGACGCGGATCACGTTTTTTTAATCCCATCCGAGAACTGAGAAACGTATCGCGCCCGGATGCGTCGATCAAAAACCGTCCGCTTAAGGTCCGCATATCCGCTTCACCGACCTTGTCATCGGCAATTCCACTTTGAGTCGCACGAACCGATACCTCGACGCGATCTACGCCAAAGCGGAAATTCACAGCTTCGGTATTTTCCATGACATCAACACCGCGCGCGCGGGCATTGCTGAGTAAGATTTCATCAAACGCCGCGCGCGCAACCTGAAACGCCGTTGGTTCGTCCGGCTTCAGGGCTTTGGAAAAATCATAAACCTTATGCCCTGCTTCGCCTGATACTGAAAAATCAGCCCCCAGCTTTTTGACGCCGATCGCCGCCACGCTTTCCATAACACCCAACCGCCGCAAAATTGGCATATTCCTGGGCAACAGAGATTCACCGATATGAAAACGTGGGTGCACGCTTTTTTCGATGACCATCACGTTGTACCCGTTGTCTTTCAACAAGGTCGACACCGTGCTGCCGGCAGGCCCACCGCCGACCACGATCACGTCACAATCAAGCGCAGCATCTTCTGCAGGGGGACGGCGAGCATTCAAGAGTGTTTCAAACCTTTTCTCGGCAAAAAGACGGCTTTGGCAATATTTCCTGCCCAAAGGCATCTCAATAAAATATCCTGTCGACGACGAGTTCGATATCACATTACGAAACAAGTCGACAATCTAAACGGGCATCAAAAAACAGAGGTCCATCATATCCGTGTCAGATTTCCCGACCGCACCATCTTCAATAGACGGCGACATCCGTTGGGGGCCTGACAACGCCAAATGCATCATCATCGCTCTGCACGGTCTTAATGACTATGCGATGTCGTTTGACGCCGCAGCCGAAGCATGGGCGAAACGCGGCATTTGCACGTACGCTCTCAATCAACAAGGATTTGGGGTCCACCAGTCACCGCGCTGGCCCGGCGATATGGTATTGGTGCGCGACGTGCATTCGGTCATGGAGCGTGTACGCGCGCATCATTCGGGTGTCCCGATCTGCCTGTTGGGGGAAAGTATCGGTGCTGCCGTGGCCGTACTCGCAACCACTATTGATGACGGCATCCCGCCGGCGGGGCTTATCTTGTCAGCGCCGGCTATTCGCCCAAAAAACGCGATCCCTTTGTATCAGCGCGCCGCCGGTTGGTTTATCGCTCGGTTCATACCGAACCTGACGGTTTCGAGAAACATCATGGCATCCGACGCGACCGACAACATCGCCCAGCTGCGTAAAATGAACGACGACGCGAACATCAGCGACCACATTCGCTTAGCCACGTTCGTCGGTGTCGGTCGCTTAATGGCCGCCGCTTACCTACGATTGTTTCGCGTCACCGTGCCGACGTTGATCCTCCGTGGAGAGCGCGACAAGATCATCCCGCCCGTAGATATCAGCCGTGTGTTTAATGCCCTCAGTAAAAGCCAAAGTGACGTCGATCTCATCAACTATCCAGCTGGCTACCACTTATTGTTTCGCGATTTGCAGGCGCAAAAAGTCATCGACGATGTCGGCATATGGATTGAGCGGGCCATATTATGTGAGGATTATACCAATAACTCACGTCGGTAAGCTGAACGCACGGGGCTTGAACGTATACCATGAAAATGCTTTCTAGCCGAATCTACACAATTGGGAGTAGAGACTCGATGGTCATGCGCAAAATTCTTTTTGCCTTCGTGCTTGGCATTGCCAGCCTACAAGTTGTTTCAGGTCATGCGGCGAAGGCCGAAGCATCTCCGGCATCTGTTGCCAGCGTAACCGTAGACGAGTATCTCCGCGCGCAGATCGAAACGGTTTTCGAAAAACTCGGTGATGAACAAATCAGTGAAGGCGAGCGCACGGAAAGGTTCCGAGTGCTGATCACAGAAATCTTCGATGTGAAGTTTATTTCCAGATTTGTTCTTGGTCCGTATTGGCAAGAAACGAGCGAGGCTGAGCGGGATCGCTTCAGTGATTTGCTGATCGAGTTACAAGTCACCCGCTGGTCGCAGCGCTTCAAACCGCGCAAGGGCGAAGGCACGATGGACATCGGCCAGCCACGCACCGACGAGAGCGGTCACTACCTGGTCCCAATGACCCTTAAGCGTCTCGGTGCGGAGGGCGCGGGCGTGAACCTATTGTGGCGCCTGCGTGAAACCACCGACTCGTTTAAAGTGTTCGATATCATGATCGAAGGCACATCGATGCTGATCGCCCACAAAAGCGAATATCAATCGTTCATTCGCCGAAACGGCGGAGTTAGCAGTCTAATTAATGAGCTTGAAACCCAAGCTCAAAAACTCAAAATCCGCTGACCCATTAGATTGACGGTTTTTTATTTGGTTGCGGGGGTAATATTTGTTCAAGCTTCTACAATTTAGATTTGCATTTAAAGTTGATTAAGAGTTCCCGGCCTATGACGATGGCGTAGGTCGCCCTCAACGGCACCGTAGGCCTAGTCGGTTATTGACAGGGCCTCGGTGGCTTTTCGCAGGATCGGCAGATACGTGCGGGCCTTTTGCAGATCCATACGGACAGACGGAGCGTGAAACGCCAGCGCGGCGACCATGCGCCCTTTACTGTCATTAATTGGCACCGCAACGGCGACCATGCCGTCCACGAACTCCTCATCATCAATGCCAACCTGATCTTTGCGAATTTGCGCAACGGCAGCTAGGAGATCGTCCGGGTGAACGAGTGTGTTTTTCGTAAATCTCTCAAGCGTCAGAACGGAGACCAGCTTTTCGCACTGACCCTCGGGCAATGAGCTTAGGTAAAGCTTACCACTTGCTGTGCAGTGCACCGGCACATTGGTGCCGATCGGCAGTTGATGGCGCAACGGCCATTTGGTCTCGACACGATCCGAATAGAACATCTCTACGCCGAGTGGCATAACGATATTGCACGTCTCTCCAATTTCCTGCGATACGGCGGTCAGGATGCCGTGCCGAAAAGTTTGGTCAGCCGTGGCGGCGAGTGTCAGGCTCGCCAGCAGGCGCATGCGGTGCCCAACCACATATCCCCGACCGTTGATATCCTGCCGTATATACCCCTTCTGTTCGAGAGCATTGCATTGCCGGTGCAAGGTCGCCTTAGGAAGACCCGTCGGCTCCACCAAGTCGACAACCGTCATCGGCTGGTCCGAACCGGCGATGGCCTCAACGATATCGAAGGCGCGCAGAGAGCGGGGCGGCCTATCTGATTTAACGTCATCCATTATTCATTATCTGAAAGGCTTACTTCGCATTCTGATAGACCCCAGCACCTTCTTGAGTAAGTAAAATCGTCGAGAAGTCGGGGATCATAATGACGAGGAACCAAACCGCAAGCAGCGCAAAAAGATACGGCAAGGTGTAGCGCAGCAACTGGAAATACGGAATTCCCGTAATGCCGCTGGCGACATAAAGATTGAGGCCGTACGGCGGTGTGATAAAGCCGATGGCATCACCAACCAGGAAGATCACGGCGAAATGAATAGGATCGACGCCGATACCCGCCGCAATGGGGGCCAGAATTGGAGCTAGAATAATGGTATTTGGCAGGCTTTCTAGAATTGTCCCGGCAACCAAGACGATCAACATGCATGCAAACAGGATCGGGTAATAGCCCCCCAAGTTCCCCAGGGCAGTTGTCACGAATTCATTGGCCCCAAGCAGCGAGAGAATTTGCTGCATCACCACGGAGATCGCGATGAGCGGTGCCAACAAGCCGGTGATCTGGCCAGAACGCATAATCAGACGCGGCAGTTCGCCGACCGTAAAGCCCCTCACAAGGAGTGCGCGGACAACTTGTTTGCCCTCGCCTTCATTTTCTTTGACCTCGCCCAACATTTTGTTGAGCGGGTACATGATCAAGCCAACGCACAAACAGAACCCCGCCGTCACCCCAGCCGCTTCGGTTGGGGAGAACTTGCCGGAGTAAATGCCCCAAATAACCAGAAGGATGGCAAAAAAACCGAGCCACGCACCAAGTGCGGTGCGCGCTACACGCCGAATATCAAAGCGGATAAGATGCCCCCATCCGTTTTTCCTAGCGATATACCAGCAGGCAAACTGCATGCCGACAACCATCAGCATACCCGGCAGCAAGCCACCGATGAACAGGTCGCTGATCGACAGGTTCATCAGGAATCCGTACACGATGAAAATGATGCTGGGCGGAATGATGATACCAACGGTGCCGCCGGCGGCGATCGTCGCAGCGGCGAAGTTCTTATCGTACCCGTTTTCGCGCATTTCCGGATACATGATCGAACCGATGGTCGCCGTGGTCGCTGAATTAGACCCGGAAATAGCCGCAAACAAGCCGCATGCGCCAAGCGAGGCCATAGCCAGTCCACCGCGCATCCACCCTAAAACGGAATAGGCAAAGTCCGACAAACGCTTGGCAATACCCGCGTTGTTGATCAAATCGCCTGTGAGGATAAAGAGCGGCAGTGCCAGTAGGCCAAAAAAGTTCAAGCCTTCAAACAACGTGACGCCGATGTTCGCCAGCGTGAAATCGATCACCAAGCTGACGCCGACAACCCAAAAACCAATGACTAAGAAGATTGGCACACCGAGCACGAACAGAATCGTGACGCCGATCGAAACTAAGGAAATTAATAAACCATCCATGACGTCACCTAATCCCCCAACATGCTGACAACGATTTCAAATTTTTCGCCACTTTTCCATTTCAGGTAATCGCTGCGTAAGTTTTGCACGACGCGAATACACAGCAGCCCCCAGGCGACCGGTGTTGCCATATAAAACCACCATTGCATGATGTCGTCGGTCCCCGTCACGATGGCGAAGTTGTCATAGGACAAGTAGACCTGTTGCGTTGAGTAGTAACCAACGATGCTGGCAAATGTGATCCACAGGACCGCGTCGAGGACCAGGCAGCAAAACTGCAAATTGTGGGACAGCCGAACCCGCAACTCGTCAAACCGCAAATGAGTCCGGATTTTGACGTTATAAGCGGCACCAATCCACGTCACCCAAAGAAACAGCAAGATGGGAATGGTGGAACTCCACGCCTCCTGCTCATTGAACATAAACCGGCGGATCACCTCAACGAAGATGATCGCAGCCATCGAGAAATAGCTGATGATAATAATCAATTTCTCGATGTTCGCATCAATCCAGCGGACAATGCCCATCAAACAAATCTCCCATATTAGCCGTTTCTTCTTTTTTATTTATGTTTAAATCAAATTCGGGTGCGGTTTTAAGGCCGCACCCGAACAGGTCTAGTGAATTAACCCTTCCACCAACGCCGAGGCTCGACGTTTTCTGCTAAGGTATCCTTCGGAATTTCCCGAGCGATGTCGTAAATGAACTTGTAGGTGTCCATACCGCCGGACCAATCGTTCAGACGGTCGCGCCATTTTTCCCACTCAGCGGGGTGGAATTCCGGCGAACACATTTCCTCGGCTTCACGCTTTGCCTTGTCCGAGAACATCGAAACACGTGTGTTGTTCTTGGCAAAAATCGTGTTTGGCATCTGCGGATCAGAGAAACCCACCGTGTTCACCAGGGCAGCCTCGTTGGCGGCCTGAACATGAACCTGCGTGAGGTAAGAGGATTCCATCACGGCATCCTGCAACTCACCACCAAGGCTATCGAAGACCTTGGAGTTCATAGACGTGTGTTCCGTGCCGCAGAAAAATTCCAGGTTGAGGCACTGGGAAACAACCGGCGACATATTGGCATATGCAACGGCGGAGGCCCACGTCTCGGCACCATCGATGAGGCCCTGCTTGAGGCCGTCGAGGGTTTCCGACCACGCGATCGGCGTCGGGTTTAGTTGCATCAGTTCCATAGCGATGCGACCAAGCTGCGTTCCGGTTACCCGGTTTTTGGTACCGGCCAGTTCGGTAACGCTGGTGACTAGCGGCTTATCTTTCCACGATAGACCCAGCTGAATGCCGCGCAGTTCCGCGTGGCTGAACAGGAATTCCAGACCGTGTTTTTTGCGCAGAGGTTCACGCAATACCTTTTCGCTGCCCGGATGATAAAGGAAGTAGTACTGCGACGCCCGGCTCGGGAACATGTAGGCGTAATCGAGCACGTTCAGGTAGGGCGCGCCACCGGCGGAGTTCTGCGTGGATGCGGCATAGATGTCGACAATGCCCTGCTGGGTTTTCTTAACGCAGTCGCCTTGACCGCAAATCTGATTGTTGCCGATGAATTCAATCTGGATGGCACCATCGGTGCGTTCTTCCAAATCGTTCACGAATTGCAAGCCGCCGGCACGCTCGATAAGAAGGTTGTCTGCGTTAAAGCCAGCGGCGCCGAATTTAAGTTTGAATTTGGCAGGTTTCTTAAAGCGCTTGTTATACGTCGAGTTGGCTGCTTCGGCTAGGCGCGGCAGTGAAATCGCGCCGGTCAAACCACCCGCCGCAATAAGCACCGAGCTGATGCCGAATTGTTTCGTCAATCGCAGCATGTCACGACGCGATATATTTTTTAGCTTATCGGTAATCATGTTGTCTCCTTCCAAGAGTAAGCTCACCTGTTGTATCAAGGTATTTTATTTTATTTTATTTTATTATCATTAATGATAATTTCTGGATCACTTTTGCAGGATTTGATTTTTCATGCAATGGCTATTTATCGATCGCATAGGAGGCGAAAAAATTGAGCGCTCGCAAAGAAGATCAAAATACCGACAGCGTCGGCGATTTTGACTTTGTTATTGTCGGTGGCGGCTCCGCTGGTTGCGTCCTGGCAAACCGGCTTTCCGCGCTCTCTTCTAACAAGGTGCTTCTGCTGGAAGCCGGTGGGCGCGACTGGAATCCGTGGATCCATATCCCCGTCGGTTACTTCAAAACGATGCACAATCCGAGCTTGGATTGGTGCTACAAGACGGAGCCGGATACCGGCTTGAACGGACGCAGTATCGACTGGCCGCGCGGCAAGACGCTTGGTGGTTCGAGTTCGATTAATGGCCTGCTCTACGTTCGGGGTCAGCACGCCGATTACGATCATTGGCGACAACTGGGGAATGCGGGCTGGTCGGCGGCGGATGTGCTGCCGTATTTCAAACGTTCGGAAAATCAGGAACGGGGTGAAGATGACTTTCACGGCCACGACGGCCCCCTTGCCGTTTCTGATATGCGCGTCGAACGCGACATCTGTTCTGCGCTGATCGCTGCAGCGGAAGAACTTGGCATTCCCAGAAATCAGGATTTCAACGGCGCCACCCAAGAAGGTGCCGGCTATTATCAGATGACGGCCAAGAATGGTTTCCGCTGCTCGACGGCGGTCGGCTACCTTAATCCGGTGCGTGGCCGCCCCAACCTGCACATCATCACCCATGCCCATGCTGAGAGGTTGCTGTTCAAAAAAGGTGAGGAACGAGCCATCGACGGCATTCAATTCTTGGTGAAGGGAAAGCACAAACAGGCGACATTGCGGGCCGGCGGCGAAGTCATTCTCAGCGCCGGTGCCATCGGGTCGCCGCAAATTCTGCAGGTGTCAGGAATCGGTCCGGGGGCGCTTCTTCAGGGGCTCGACATTCCCGTCCGCCATGCGTTGAAAGGGGTCGGCGAAAACCTTCAGGACCATCTGCAAATCCGCCTCGTCTATGAAGTTAACGTGCCGACGCTGAACGACGAGATCAACAATATCTTCCGACGCGGGCTGATCGGATTGAAGTACGGCCTTTTCCGCACCGGTCCGATGGCCATGGCCGCGAGTCAGATTGGGATTTTTGCAAAGACACAAAAAGAAATGGAAACGCCGGATATCCAATTTCACTTTCAGCCGCTCAGCGCGGACAAGCCAGGCGTCAAGATGCATCCATTTTCCGGCATGACGATGTCCGTCTGCCAACTGCGCCCGGAAAGCCGGGGACGAATCGTTATAAAGTCACCCGACTCGCATATTTATCCGGAAATTCATCCGGGCTATTTGTCCGCAAGAAAAGATCAGGAGACGGCAGTCGCGGCCATCAAACTTGCACGCAGTCTGACTGAAACGTCCGCTCTGGCGCCCTTCATCGTGGCAGAACGAGCGCCCGGCGCCACGATTACCGACGATCAGGAGATACTTGAAGTCGCCCGCAATCTCTCACAAACCATATATCATCCAACGAGTACATGCCGAATGGGCAGCGATCCCATGTCCGTTGTCGATGAACGACTCCGCGTCCATGGAATCCAGGGCCTGCGCGTCGTCGATGCGTCCATCATGCCGACAATCGTATCGGGCAACACCAACGCCCCGACGATCATGATTGCGGAAAAAGCGTCCGACATGGTCATTGCCGACCATTCAGCGGTCCGCTCGATGGGCCCCGCCTGATCGACTCCAAGGGCTACGTTCTTGATATATCGGCATATTCTGCTGCGGTGAATATATCTCGTACGACAGCGCGTCGTACTTTGAATGAATGGCAAACGGACGGACATGTGGTGCTTGAGCGTATCGGTCGTAAGACCATCGTGCACATGACAGATCAGTCGCGTCGTCGTTTAGAGAATTTTGCCGCGAACCACAATAAGCGTTGAATTTAGGTTTTTCGCAGCACGCACGTGGGTCAGTTTTCAGCATCAAACTCGCTGTGGTAATCGACAATACGCTGGACTTCATTTTTGGCGCCGACGATTACCGGAACCCGCTGATGTAGGCTGGTCGGGCAGACATCCAAAATACGTCCGCGCCCTGTCGAGGCCATGCCGCCCGCTTGTTCGATGATGAACGACATCGGGTTGGCTTCGTACAACAGGCGCAAACGGCCGCCTTTGTCACGAATTTTCTCGTCCAGCGGATACATAAACACCCCGCCCCGGGTGATCAGTCGATGCACATCGGCGACCATGGCGGCGACCCAGCGCATGTTGAAGTCTTTGCCGCGCGGCCCGTTGGCACCTTCCAGGCATTCGTCGATATAGCGCTGGATCGGCGGTTCCCAATGACGGCGGTTTGATGCGTTGATCGCGAACTCTTGGGTATCGACGGGGATCGTGATGTCGGGGTGGGTCAGAATGAACTCGCCGACGTCCGGGTTCAGCGTAAATCCGTTGACGCCGTTGCCGGTGGTCAGAACCATCATGGTTGCCGGACCGAACAGCACATAGCCCGCGCACAGTTGGCGATTGCCGGGCTGCATGAAATCGTTCGAAAGCTGGTCATCATGTTCGTCGGGTGCACGCAAAATCGAAAAAATAGTGCCCATCGGGCCGTTCACTTCGATGTTAGATGATCCATCAAGCGGATCAAAAATCAGCAGATAGTTGCCTTTTTTGAGGCCGGACGGCACCGGATAAACATCGACCATTTCTTCCGACGCCATGGCAAACAAGTTGCCGCCCCGCTCACACCAACTGATCGCCAGTTGGTTGGCCAGTACGTCGAGCTTCTTCTGGTCTTCGTCTTGTACGTTGACGCCGACAGTCGAGCCGAGTTCACCGCTCAGCGAACCTCGCCGCACCAAATGTGAAATCGCCTTACACGCCGAAGAGACATCGCCCAAAAGCGAGGTAAACTCGCCGGTGGCGCCTGTGATCTGCGTCTGCTGACGCATGATGAAATGCTTAAGTGTCGTTCTGTAAGACACGTTTCCCCCGCTCTTTTATTATTGTCGTGCGTTCTATGGCTTTGGGCCACCCTGTCATTATGACAGCCATATTGTGCTTAGCACAGCGGCACCAATGCGCCAACGCGCAAAGGACCGCTAGGTCTCGTCAAAAAGATCAATCGCTACACCTGCTTCTGCGAACATGTCCGACGATATGGCGAATTGCGTTTTCCAGGGTTCTTTCGAGGTATCGGGTTTCGGCGAGACCACACGGCGGATACCGCTTTGGATGATCAGCACGGCACAACGTGCGCAGGGCGGCAGCGGGGTCACGTACAGCGTGCAGCCGTTCGCCTGAGTACCGGCGAACATCAGCGCATTGGTCTCGGCGTGGACCACCATTTCGTATTTGATCTCGCGCGTGCCCAGGCGATCTGCGGTATCTTCGACGCCGAACGGAAGGCCGTTAAAGCCCGTTGATACGATGCGTTTATTGCGGGGATCGACGATCACAGCGCCGACCTTGGTCGATGGGTCTTTTGACCACTGCGCAATAAACGCAGCCAATTCCATAAAGCGCTGATCCCATTTGGCGCTGTGTTGCTCCGGCTCTTTTCTTGCCATCCCGATTCCTCGCTTAGGCGCGTGCGGCGTCTTCGATGTGCAGTTTTACCCGAGTGCGACCCTGCCATGTATCGGCTTTGATGCGGCCGGCGACATGCATGGTTTGATCTTTTGCCTGCATCAACAATTGGCCGAGCGGCGTCCCCATCGCCCGAAATGCAATGCCGTCCAGAGAGCCTGAGCCTGCACCCGCATTAAACGTGCAGCGCACATGATCTTTGCCGACGATATCCGAAAACGCGAGCCGCACGTCCATCACGGCGAACCTCGGCTCCGGATTGCCGGGCCCAAACGGTGCCAAGCGCGCAATTTCTTCTGCAAGTTCAACGCTGACACCGCGCACCGATAGCGTACCGTCGATCTTAAACGTAGGCTTGGTGCCGCTTGCACCGGATTGTTGCGCAATCCGGTCCGCAATGAAGGCAGCAAAATCTTGTAGATGCTCGGCGGCGACGGTAAAGCCACCCGCCATCGCGTGCCCGCCGCCTTTGATCAGCAAAGATTTTTGCCGGGCCGCAATGATCGCGGCGCCCAGGTCGACACCAGGGACAGAGCGTCCTGACCCGGTGCCCGTTGCACCGTCCAAGGCAATCACGCAGGCCGGGCGACCATATCGCTCAACCAGGCGGCTGGCGACGATGCCGACCACGCCCTGGTGCCATCCCTCACCTGCGACGACGACCGCTGCGCCGGGCTCGCCCGTGCGTTCGATTTGTTGCAGGGCTTGTTCAAAAACATTGGCTTCGATCTCGCGCCGTTCGGCATTCAAGATATCGAGCTTCGCGGCAATTGCATTGGCTTCGGCGGTGTTTTCGGTGCGCAGCAAGGTCGCGCCCAAATCTGATTTTCCAATGCGCCCGCCGGCATTGATCCGGGGGCCGAGCACGAATCCGAGATGATAGCTTTGCGGTGCTTCGTTGACGCCGGCGACATCGCCCAGTGCAACTAAACCGGTGTTGCCTCGCTTCGCCATCACTTTGAGCCCCTGCGTCACGAACGCCCGATTCAGCCCCTCGAGTTTGACGACGTCACACACGGTGCCGAGCGCAACCAAGTCCAACAAGCGGGTCAACACAGGTTCGGGCCGCGCATCGGTCCAATGCCCAAGCCCCCTGAGCACACGATTGACGGCGACCACCAACAAGAATGCGAGCCCTGCTGTGCATAATGTGCCGTATTTGCCGTCCGCATCCAGCCGGTTCGGATTGACCATCGCCAGGACGTCGGGTAAGCGCGGCTCGGCGGTGTGGTGATCGATGACGATGACGTCGAGGCCGATATCCTTGGCCGCTGTCAGAGCATCGAACGACGTGGTGCCGCAATCCAATAGGATAACCAGCTTGGCGCCCTCGTCGGCCAATTGCTGCATGGCTTCGGCGCTTGGACCATAGCCTTCGGTCATGCGGTCTGGGATATAGACTCTGGGCTCGGCGCCGGCGTCCCGTAAAAATCGCGCGGTAACGGCAGACGACGTTGCACCGTCTACGTCATAGTCGGCAAATAGGGCAATTTTCTCGCCATGGATCAGCGCATCCGCAATTCGGTCTGCGGCTTTGTCCATATCCAACAGCCGGCTCGGGTCCGGTAAAAGGTCTTTCAGGGTCGGGTTGAGGAATGCTTCGGCGTCATCGATATTGATGCCCCGGGCTGCCAAAACGCGGGCGATGATTTCCGGCAATCCTAGGCCTTGCGCAAGTGTCAGCGCGGCGCGCTCGTCGGCGTCCGTCATCACCCAGCGGCGATCGGTTACCGAGCGTACGACGAGGTCTTCGATGGCTGGGCCGGCCTCAGCCGACAGGCTGGCGGCGGGTGAAGTCATGATGGGTCTCTATATAGCGGTATGTCCCGGTGACAGAGCGCACGACCACCGATTGGCTGGTTGCACCGGCGACGGTTTTATCGACGCCCTTCAGCATGGCGCCATAAGTAACGCCAGTCGCAGCAAAGGTGACATTGCCGCCTGCCATATCCGTTTCGCTGTAAATGCGATCAAAATCTTCGATGCCCATCTCATTGGCGATGGTACGGTCTTCGTCGCGGCGCGCGATTAAGCGTGCCTGCATACGCCCACCGAAGCCGCGCAAGCCTGCAGCCCCTAATACGCCCTGCGGCGCACCACCGATGCCGAGATACATATCGATGCCACCTTCGGGCAGCGCAGATCCGATCACACCTGACACGTCGCCGCCTAAGATCAGCCGTACACGTGCGCCGGCATCGCGGACTTTTTCCAGCAACACACTGTGGCGTGGTCGATCCAGCATACACACGACCAAGTCAGAAACGGGCACACCTCGGCATTCAGCGAGTGCCTTAAGGTTCTCGACGGGTTCGCGCTCGAGATCGATCACGCCGTCGGGCACACCTGGGCCGACGGCAATTTTGTCCATATAAATCTCAGGTACCTTTAAAAAGCCCCCACCCTCGGCCATCGCCACGGTGGAAATCGCGTTTGGACCGCCACGGGCGACGATGCTGCTGCCTTCTAAGGCGACAATTGCGACGTCGACTTGCGGGCCGTGGCTATTGCCAATTTTCTCACCGATGAAGAACTGATCGCATTCACTCTTGCGGCCTTCACCGACGCAAATCGTGCCGTCGATGTTCAGCGACGCAAATAATCGATGCGCAGCGCTTATGGCGGCAAGGTCTGCGGCTTTCTCGTCACCGGACCCCATGTGTCCAGCTGCCGCCAAGGCGGCGGCCTCGGTCACGCGGACCAATTCCAAAGATAGATTGCGATCTTTTGCTACAGGTTCTGACATGGTCATATTGTGCCGATATCGAGCGTTAAGCGAAAGCCGGAACTGCCAAGTTGCCTTGGAGCATCGATAAACTTTGGAAAAAGGCGTCGCTTGACGTGCCCGAAGTCCAAATTTCTACGTAAACAGGCATATTGCGCGCTTTAAAACGTTTCGATTCGGATCACTACCGGTGGCTCGACCACGGCATCCATCGCGGTAATTTGTTCGATGGTGTTGCGCAACGCGCCCTCATCGGTTTCGTGCATGGTCATGACGACCGGCACGATCTGGTCCGGATCGCGGGAGCGTTGCAGAACGGATTCCATGGAGACGTTATGATCGGCAAGGGCGCGTGAGATATCAGCGAACACGCCAATGCGATCGACGACGTTAAAGCGGACGTAATACGCGCCGTAATGCTGGCTCATATCGCGCGTCGCGGTATCGGCCAACTGTGCGACAGGCACGCCGAACAACGGCACCCGGGCGCCGCGTGCAATATCAATGATGTCGGCGATCACCGCAGAAGCTGTCGGCCCACCGCCGGCGCCACGGCCTTCGTGAAACACGGTGTCGACGAAGTCGCCATCGGCGACAACGGCGTTATATGAGCCTTCAACGTGGTTAATCGGGGCATCGATCGGCACCATGCACGGGTGCACCCGCTGCTCAACCACACCGTCATTCATCGACGCGATACCCAGCAGCTTAATGCCGTAGCTAAGCTCCTCAGCGAATTCTATATCGATGGAGGTGATGGCACGGATGCCTTCGATGTGAATGCCGTCAAAATCAACTTTGGTGCCGAATGACAGGGCCGATAAAATCGCCAATTTGTGCGCGGTATCTATACCGTCGACATCGAACGTCGGGTCGGCCTCGGCAAACCCAAGCTTTTGTGCCTCTTCGAGCACGTCTTCAAAGCTGCGCCCGGTGTCGCGCATTTCGGTGAGGATATAATTACATGTCCCGTTCAAAATGCCATAGACGCGCGTCACCGCATTCGCAGCCATGCCTTCGCGGAGGCTTTTTAAAATCGGGATACCACCGGCGACGGCGGCTTCACAATAAAGTGCTGCGTTGTTCTTTTCGGCCAGCGCCGCAAGCTCATTGCCGTGATGTGCGATCAGCGCCTTGTTGGCTGTCACAACGTGTTTTCCGGCGGCTAATGCGTTTTCGACGAGAGCCTTCGCGACGCCGTCAGAGCCGCCGATCAGCTCAACCACCAGATCAATATTGTCGGCGGCCGCCATCAGCGTGGGGTCGTCGTACCAATCGAAATTGTCGATGGAAAAACCGCGATCCAATGTTTTTGAGCGGGCAGAAATAGCAGTAATCTCAATTGCGCGACCGGCACGGGCTGCGATGAGGGCGCCATGTTTCTGCAGAACCTCAACCGTCCCTGCCCCGACCGTGCCGAGCCCGGCGATGCCGATGCGTAGCGGGTCCATCAGGTATCCTCTTCCTTGCCTTGATTTAAGTTTTGATCGCTCGTCGTATTGACGCCCGAGCGACGCATGAAGTTTTTGATGTTGCGCACCGCTTGGCGGATGCGTTGCGTGTTTTCAACCAAGCCGATGCGCACGAAGCCGTCACCGTATTCGCCAAATCCGATACCGGGCGCAACGGCGACATCGGCTTCTTGTAGCAATTGCTTTGTGAATTCAACCGAGCCCAAATGCGCAAACGCCGGTGGAATAGGAGCCCACGCAAACATGGTAGCCGGCGGCGGCGGGATGTCCCAACCAGCAGCCGCCAGTCCTTCAACCAAGACGTCGCGGCGCTCTTTGTAGATATTGCGGAATTCCTCGATACAATCTTGCGGGCCGTTCAGTGCGGCGGTGGCGGCAACCTGGATCGGTGTAAACGCGCCATAATCCAAGTACGACTTCACCCGCGCCAACGCGGCGATCAAGTCAGGATTGCCGACCGCAAAGCCGATCCGCCAGCCCGGCATGGAGTACGTTTTGCTCATCGACGTGAACTCGACGGCAATGTCCCAAGCTTTTGGCAGTTGCAGGATCGACGGCGGCGGGTCGTTATTGAAATAAATTTCCGCATACGCCAGATCCGACAGCACATAAATGCCATGGAAGCGGCAGAAATCGATAACTTCTTCGTAAAACTCTAACGTTGCGAGGGCTGCTGTCGGGTTGTTCGGATAGTTCAACACCAAGGCGGTCGGCTTCGGCACGCTATGCAGCACCGCGCGTTCAAGCGCTGCCATGAATTCCGGCCCCGGCGTCACGGGGATCGAGCGCACGGCGGCGCCGACGATGATAAAACCGAATTGATGGATCGGGTAACTCGGGTTCGGGACTAAGATCACGTCGCCTGGGCTGGTGATCGCCTGTGACAGGTTGGCCAAACCCTCTTTGGACCCCAACGTCACGATGGCTTGCGTATTCGGATCCACGTCGACCCCGAAACGGCGCCCGTAATAGCCGGCAATAGCCTTCCTGAGCCCCGGAATCCCGCGCGAATTCGAGTAGCGGTGAGTGCGCGGATCGTCGACCGCTTCCTTCATCTTATCAATGACGTGCTGCGGCGTCGGCAGGTCTGGATTGCCCATGCCGAAATCGATGATATCCGCACCCTCAGCCCGGGCACGAGACTTCATCTCGTTGACCTCGGCAAAAACGTACGGCGGCAAGCGCCGAATCTTATAAAAATCGCGTTCCATGATGTGATTACTTCACAGAAAGCAGCCCCGACGACAAGACCGAATTGTGTTTTCGCCCTCGCCTACGCGCATGTTTTGAGCCGGTAACCGCTTAGTTGGTGAGATAGATTTCCGTGCGCCGGTTGCCGGCTTCGCCGGATGGCATGACCTCAAGATAGATCGGCCGATTGTCACCGACGGCAGCAGTGCGAACCATATCGTCACTAATGCCAAGGCGCCTAAGCTCGTCGGCAACTTGCGCGGCCCGCTTTGCCGAGACCTGATAGTTGGTCATCTTGTGGGTGACCGGGTCCATGTTCTGGGTACGTTGGCTGGCGTGGCCAACGATGTGCACAGTGCCGCCGCGCTGCTTTTGCAGGCGTGCAACATCCGACAAAATCTGCCGATCGCGGCTATCTAAGACAGACGAGCCGTTGGAGAATAAAATCGTGGCGACACGGGTTGCCGAACCAGGTGGCAACGAGCCGGACGCCGAGCCTTCAAGACCTGGGATGTCGTTGGAGATCGACGCTTGCATACTCGACGACATGACCGTCTCAATTCCGCCCGATGACACGATCACCGTCGGCTGACCCTGCCCGTTAGACGTTAAGTCCGCCGGCAATAATGAGCCGCGATCTGCGGCCCGAGCACGAATTTCGGCAAGCTGACGGGCCAGACGATCACGCATGCCTGCATCGACACCGGACGTATCCGCGGCGGCTGTGGTCGCCGATGCTGCTGGTTGTGGTGTTGGCGTAGGCTGCGGTGCAGGCTCTGCTATGGCAACCGGTTTTGTCGGCTGTGGTGTCGGCACGCCGCTGCTGGCTTCGACCTTTGGTGCTGCGGGCGGCTCTTCTGCACCGTATAAAGAATTCTGTGCGCCGCCAGAGCCTTGGCGCTGGATGCTGTCGTCGTATTTACGACCGGCGGTGTCGGCCGCAAGGCCTTCGGTCATAGAGTCACGTGCGGCGACCTGTTGGTCGACCTGCGAAAGCTGAGGGAACTTTTCGTCGCTGCCCGGCGCTGGCGTGCCCCGCGCGGCCTGTAATTCGTTTTGTGGGTCGGTGGACGAGGGATCTTTGGCGTCGTCACCGGAAAGAGCTTCTGCCGTGGAATGATACCATTCAACCGGATTGATTGCGTCCGGGACCTTGGTACAGGCATTCAGTGCAGTTGCAAAACCGACGATCACAAACATGGTGCCTAATCGGCTTTTCATTGAGTACGTTTTTGTACGTTGGCGCGCATCGCCATCGTTTAGAATTTCCGTGTTCGCGCCCATATTGTCCTCATCCATCCCCAAAGGAAGCCCAGTTTAGCCGACCATTACTAGTTCGTATATCCCCGCGTCAGGTAGGCCGCTTCGCTATGATCTTATATTCAAACCGTTAACGAAGGAACGCGCAAGAATATACGTTGCTCGAAAAGGGTTAAATGTTTACAAACGCCGCATTGATTTGTGCGCCGCACAAAAAATACGGCGCCCCTGATGACCTAATGGTTTAAGCCCCACGTCGCGCGATCACGCGCAGTGGGTAGCATGATCGGGTGCAATGTCCAAGACTTCGTAGAGGTACTTAATGATGAACGAACAAGTTGGCGATAAGCTGAAAGACATAGACGAGTCGCAAATTTCCGAGACCATGGCAGACATTGCCGAACGCTCGCAACGCCTTGTGCAGGATTTCATCAGCCGCCATGCCGACCCGGAATCATCGTCTGAAACGGACGACCCGCTGAATATTGCGTCAGCTTTTTTGGATATGACGCAAAAGATGATGACCAATCCGCACAAGCTGGTTGAAGCCAATATGAACCTTTGGGGCGACTACATGAAGCTGTGGCAGTCGACCGCACAGCGCATGATGGGCCAATCGCCTGACCCCGTCGTCATGCCGGAACACGATGACCGCCGTTTCAAAGGTGAAGCTTGGGAAGGCGATGTCTTCGACTTCATCAAGCAATCTTACTTACTGTCGTCGAATTACCTGCAGTCCACCGTCGGCGACGTTGAAGGTCTGGACAACAAAACCCGTCAAAAAGTCGATTTCTTCACCAAGCAATATGTCGACGCCCTCTCGCCGACCAACTTCGTGATGACCAACCCGGAAGTTCTGCAGGCAACCATCGAAAGCCGCGGCGAGAATCTGGTCAACGGTCTGCGCAATTTGCTTGAAGACATGGAACGCGGCGACGGTAAGCTGAACATCAAAATGACCGATGCCGACGCGTTTGAAGTCGGAAAAAACGTTGCGACCACGCCGGGCAAGGTTGTGTTCCGCAATGATCTGATCGAATTGATTCAGTACACACCGACGACCGGTAAAGTCTCGGAAGTGCCGTTGCTGATCTGCCCGCCGTGGATCAACAAATTCTATATTCTCGATCTCCGCGAAAAGAACTCGTTCATCAAGTGGGCGGTCGAGCAAGGCAACACCGTGTTCGTGATCTCGTGGGTGAACCCGGATCGCGATTTGGCGATGAAGACGTTTGCTGACTACATGTTTGAGGGCCCACTGGCCGCCATCGACGCTATTCAAAAGGCGACCGGTGCCGAGCAAGTGAACGCCATCGGTTACTGCATCGGCGGTACACTGTTGGCGACCGCACTTGCTTATATGGCGGCGAAAAAAGACAAGCGCATCAAAACCGCGACGTTCTTCACCACCATGGTCGACTTCGAAGATTCCGGCGATCTAGGCGTGTTCATTGACGAGTCTGCGGTGCAGAGCATGGAAGCCAAGATGAACGAGCGCGGCTACCTTGAAGGTAGCGAAATGGCAGCGACGTTCAATATGATGAAGGCCAACGACCTGATCTGGTCATTCGTCGTCAATAACTACTTGCTCGGCAAAGACCCCTTCCCGTTCGATTTGTTGTACTGGAATTCGGATTCAACGCGGATGCCGGCTGCTATGCACAGCTTCTATCTGCGCAACATGTATCTCGATAACAAACTGGTTGAACCGGGTGGGATCGAGATCGACGGTGTGAAGCTTGATCTGCGTAAAATTGATGTGCCGACGTACATCATCTCGACCCGCGAAGATCACATCGCACCTTGGAAGCCGACCTATAAAGCGACGCAGCTTTACAAAGGCCCAATCCGCTTTGTGTTGTCGGCGTCCGGTCACATTGCCGGTGTCGTCAACCCGCCGGCCGCCAACAAATACTGCTATTGGCTGAACGATAACAAAACCCCCGTCGATGCTGACGAATGGCTGGCCGGTGCTGAACAGCACGACGGCTCATGGTGGACCGATTGGGACAATTGGCTGAAGCCGTATGCCGGAAAGCTGACCGTAGACGCACGCAAGCCGGGTGACGGCAAGCTCAAGGTGCTCTGCGATGCGCCTGGTACCTACGTCAACATGAAGGCCGAAGACTGATCTTCTAAATTCCTGTTACGGTATCAATCTACCCATACAATGCGTCCGGCGGTTATGAGATAAATAAAACCTCGTAACCGCCGGACTGCGTTTGATGCCTATTGATACGTTCGTTGCGCTTTTGATTTTTGCCTTTGTCGCCTCGGCCACGCCGGGACCGAACAATGTGATGCTGCTCGCATCCGGGGTGAACTTCGGTTTTCGCCGCACGATACCGCATATGTTCGGGATCGCGTTGGGCTTTGCCGTGTTGTTGTTAAGCGTCGGCTTCGGGCTTGGTGCGCTGCTCGATATATATCCGGACCTCTACGTCGTGCTTAAATTTTTAGGCGGCGCATACCTTTTCTATCTCGCTTGGCGGATCGCGATGACGCGCGCGGTCGCCTCCGGCAATACCGGCAACGCGCCGATGACGGTATGGGCGGCGGCCGCCTTCCAATGGGTAAATCCGAAAGCCTGGATGATGGCTATCACCGCGATGTCGCTCTATACCTCGCCCGAGATGCCCTACGTCTCTGTGGTCCTGGTCGCGCTCGCCTTTGTGCTGGTGAACTTCCCGAGTGTTTCAATCTGGGCGGGATGCGGCACGGCGCTGCGCAGCTTTCTCGCCGACCCGGTGAAACTGAAATGGTTCAACATCACGATGGGTGTGATCCTGGCTTTGACCACGATTCCGATGGTGCTTTAGGCGGTCAACGCATCCGCCAACTTGTCGATACCGGCGTTGATGTCCCGTTCTTCGAGGCCGGCATAGCCGAGCAACACGCCGGCACGCAGCGGCTTCCCCATATAAAAAGCACTCAGTGGTAAGACTGTATATCCCAAATCCGCAGCGATCTTAGACACGTCGCCATCGCTTAGCCCGCAGGCCGGATCGACCTCGGCCACCAAATGCATGCCGGCTTCGTCGGGGCTGACCGTCAGTATCCCTTTAAGCCGCCGCTCGATAGCCTTGATCAAAATACCTTGGCGCTCATGATATAGGGTCCGCATGCGTCGCACGTGCGCGGCGAAGTGGCCGCTTTCGATAAAGTCGGCCAGCACGGGTTGCATGGCGATGGCGGTCTGGTCATCAAGGGCACGCCGGACCTGCAGCATGGCGTCTTGCAAGCCGGGCGGCACCACCATGTAGCCGAGTCGGATCGCCGGAAACAGCACCTTTGAAAAAGTGCCGACATAGATCACGCGTCCGGATGCATCCATACCCTGCAGCGCCGACAAGGGCCTGCCTGCGTAGCGGTATTCGCTGTCGTAATCGTCTTCTAAAATCCAGGCGTTGCTCTCCGACGCCCATTCCAAAAGTTCAAGGCGTCGCGGCAAACTCATCACCGATCCCAGTGGATATTGATGCGACGGAGTGACCACGGCCATGCGGGCTTCAGGTGCGCGCGCCCTGCCCGCTGCCACATCAATGCCGGCATCGTCGACCGGCACCGGCACCAACTCGGCACCTGCCGCCGTCAGCACCCCTTTGATTCCGGCGTAGCCCGGGTCTTCGATCCACACCCGATCACTTGGATCGAGTAATGCACGAGCTGCCAGATCGATCGCTTGCTGCGCGCCTGCAGTGACGATCACTTGCTCTGCTACACATTTAAGACCACGCACGGAACGCAGATATTCCGCAATCGCAACCCGCAACGGCATGTAGCCGCCGATCTCGCCATACGATACCAAGTGCCGGGGTGGACCGCGCCAGAACTTCGCAACGATGCGCGACCAATGGTTCCAAGGAAACCGATCGATTTCGGGCAAGCCCGGTCGAAATGCGCGGGATCTACCGGGCACGCGACCCGCCGGCGCCTGCAACGCGGCCAAACGTGCACCCGACCTCGACAGCCAGCCCGACGTCGGCATGTCTGCACCCTGCAAAGCCTGGGTGCGCGCCGCCAAAACATCTTCCGGCAACACGTTGGAGACGCGGGTCCCGGACCCAGTCTGGCCTTCGGTGTATCCCTCGGCAAGGAGTTGATCATAAGCCGCGAGCACGGTGTTTCTGGAAACCTCTAACTCGTTCGCCAGCGCGCGGGTTGACGGTAGCCGATGACCGGGGGCAAGGCGGCCATCCAAGATCGCACCCCTGATTTGGTCGAACACTTGGCGATGCATCGGCGCGCTGCTGTCGCGGTCGACGGCCAACATCAGCAACGGCACACGGTCGGCGGCTTGCGGCATCATCTGTCCCTTAAAAAGTGGTACTGTCATTTTGCCAAATTCGGCTCTATTGAAAAGGCCATTTAGCCGTTATCACATCGCTAAATTATGACGGAGACAATGTTATGAAGATCACCATCCGCCCTCTCGCCGAGGCCGATCATGCTCGCTGGAAGACCCTATGGGAGGGCTATCTCACGTTCTATAAGGCCGGGATTGATGATGCGAACACGACGGCGTTGTGGGGCCGCTTGATGGATGAGGCGCAAGCCCCGCATTGCTTGGTCGCGGTCGACACGGGGGGCACCGTGGTTGGCTTGGTGCAGTATCTTTATCATGCGACGTCTTGGACGGTGCACGACAAGTGCTATCTTCAGGACTTGTTCGTCGACCCGGACCGCCGCGTCGGCGGTGCCGGGCGGGCGTTGATCGAAGCGGTTTATGAAAAGGCCACGGCAGCCGGCGCGTCCGAAGTGTATTGGATGACCCAAGAATTTAACAGCATTGCCCGCGTGTTGTATGACCGCGTCGGCGAGCGCACGCCATTCATCAAGTATCGAATGTTGATGTAGGTATTATGGGAATGGGGAGGTCCCGGATAAGGGCTGCGCCCTTTCCGGGATGACGACATGTAAAATAAATCGTCATCCCGGATCGCTGCGCGTCCGGGACCACCCCATATCCAATTAAATCGTCTTCAACAATTCCTCGGCCGCTTGGCGCGGTGAGATGTCGCCGTTGAGGCTGCGGTCGACGGCAGCGTCTAAGATGTCGCCCTCGCCGATCCGACGGCGCAGCATGTCTTCGGCGGTCTTCAGGATCCGAGTTTCAAGAATACGTCTGCGGCGCAGCGTCCGCTCGCCGCTCTCGATCAATTGTTCACGGTGTTGATCAAGCATTTCAACCAGTTCCGTAATCCCCTGCCCGGTTTCGGCACTGGTGCGCATCACCGGGACATCCCAGCCGTAGCGCACCCGTGCGGTCGAGCCTAACGTCAGCATCGATTTCAAATCGGCGACGGTGCGGCTGGCTTCGTCCTTGTCGCATTTGGAGACCACGTGGATGTCGGCGATTTCCAGCACACCGGCTTTGATCGCTTGAATGCCGTCCCCCAGACCGGGGGCAGAGACCACGAGTACGCTCTCGGCCGCCTCGGCGATATCAACTTCGTCCTGGCCGACACCGACGGTCTCGATCATCACGATGTCGAAACCGGCGGCATCCAAAATATCAACGGTATCTAAGGCGGCCCTTGCTAAGCCACCAAGCGCGCCCCGTGTTGCCAATGAACGGATGAACACACCGTCGTCGGTGGCAAGGTCGCTCATCCGCACCCGGTCGCCTAAAATTGCGCCGCCCGAATACGGGCTTGAGGGATCGACGGCGACGATGCCCACTTTGCGGCCACCACTTCGAAGCGCTTTTGCCAACGCGTGCACCAAGGTCGACTTGCCCGAGCCCGGCACACCGGTCAGGCCAACGATGTGCGCTCGTCCGGCCATGCGATGGATTTCCGCCATCTCCGCCGCGCACGCGTCGGGACGTCCCTCAGCCATAGACATCAGCCGTGCGATGGCGCGGGTTTCGCCGGCGCGGACTCCGTCGACCAAGTTTAAAGCGCCGTCCATCATGCGTCCTTTATCAACCAAGCGTGCAAGGCGGCGGTCACCGCATCGGGTTTTTCTAAGGGTGGCAGGTGACCGCTGCCGTCGATCATTTGCAAGGTCGCGCCCGGAATACCGTCGGTCATTTCACGGTGTAAGGCCGGCACCGTCAATGCATCTTCGGCGCCGCACATCACCAGCGTCGGACAGCCAATATCGCCAAGTAACCCGAGACTGTCCGGGCGATTCATGATGGCGGTCTGCTCGCGGATATAAGCGTCGGGCCCCACGGCATGGGCTGAAGCACGGATCGTCGCCATCAGGGGGGCATCGGTCAGGCGTGACGGATGCACAAAACTCGGAAAGTGTTCTTCGATGACCGCCTCGAACGCACCGCGCTCGACACGTTTGATCAGGTTCTTACGGCGCTGGATGCGCTCAGCATCGTCGGCGCGGGCAGACGTGTCCATTAACACCAAGCGACGGACGCGCGCGCCCGCTTGGCGCATCACTTCAAGCGCGCCGTAGCCGCCCATGGATAGACCGACCACGGAAAAAGTATCCGGCATATCGGTCAGTGCCCGCGACACCATGCCGCTTATACTGTCATCTTGCGTCATGTCGGCGACGACGCACGTGGCGTGTGCGCTTAAGGCTTGCGTCTGCGCGCGCCACAAAGCCGCATCGCATAATAGGCCCGGTAAAAATAGGATGGTGTGTTGCATATCTGGACGTTAGTGGATCGCTTGGCCACGTAAAAGACCGAATTATGGGTAAAATAGCGGGTATTTCCCGGGAAAAGCATCTTATATCATTGACTTGGACGGCGGAAACCATACACTCCGGCCTCATCATAAAGAGACGTAGGGAACGGCGTTAAATTCGCCGGGGCGTGTTGCCCCGCTTTTGATATAACGTGACGCCCCTCAGGAAAAAGCTTCCATATGAAATTTACCGATCTCGGTCTAAGCGACGAAGTCCTCCGCGCCATACACGAAGCGGGCTATGAGGAGCCGACGCCGATCCAAGAAAAAGCCATCCCGGTCGTCCTCATGGGGCGCGACGTGCTTGGGTGCGCGCAAACGGGTACCGGCAAAACCGCCTCGTTCACCTTGCCGATGATCGAGATTCTGGCCGCCGGCCGTGCCAAGGCACGTATGCCGCGCTCACTCATCCTTGAGCCGACGCGCGAACTCGCCGCCCAGGTCGCCGACAACTTCGAGATTTACGGCAAGTATCACAAATTATCGAAAGCACTGTTGATCGGCGGCTCGTCGATGGAAGAGCAACTCAAGGTTCTGAACCGTGGCGTCGATGTGTTGATCGCAACGCCGGGTCGCCTTTTGGACGTGTTCGACCGTGGGCACCTGTTGATGACCGACGTCAAAATTCTGGTGATCGACGAAGCCGACCGGATGCTCGACATGGGCTTTATTCCGGACGTGGAAAAGATTGTCAGCCTGTTATCGCCGATGCGCACCACGTTGCTGTTTTCGGCCACTATGCCGAAAGAAATTCGCAATCTCGCCAACAAGTTCTTGTCGAATCCGAAAGAGATCTCGGTCTCCAAGCCGGCATCGACCGCTGACACCATCGTCCAGGCCCTGATCAAAGTGACAGCGCCTTCAAAAGCACCGGGTGCCGGCGCGAAGGCAAAGCGCGAAGTGCTGCGCCGCTTGATCGGTGAGCAAAAAGAGCTAACCAACGCGTTGGTTTTCTGTAATCGCAAGCGTGATGTGGATGTGGTCTATCGCTCGTTGCTGAAGCACGGCATCGAAGCGGCCCGATTGCACGGCGATATGGTGCAGTCGGTGCGGATGGAAACACTGAAAAAGTTTAAAGACGGTGAGGCTGCTATTTTAGTGTGCTCCGACGTGGCCGCCCGCGGCTTGGATATTTCATCCGTCAGCCACGTATTCAACTTTGATATTCCGACCCATTCCGAAGACTACGTGCACCGCATTGGCCGCACCGGTCGCGCTGGTCGCAAAGGCCATGCCTTTACACTGGTGTTACCGGAAGACCGCAAATATCTGGCGGGTATCGAGCAGTTGATCGGCAAGCCTATTCCGATTTTGGGCGCTGACGAGGTCGTCGCTGCCATCGAAGCTGCGCCGAAGGAAGATGCGAAAAAGGCCGAAGAAGCGGCGCCTGAAAAAGCGGATGACGTCGCTGCCGATGTGCGCGAGGACAAATCCACCGACGATAAGCCCACCGACGAAAAACCAAAGCGCGGTCGTTCGCGTGGTGGCCGTGGTCGTGGCCGGAAGTCTGCCGACACCGCCGCTGACACCGAGACCGATAAGGCCGAAAACACACCATCCGAGGACGAGGCAAAAGCCGCCGCGCCTGCGGACGAAGACAAAAAGCAAAAGGCTGAGTCTAAGCCTGCGCGTGCGAGGACCCCGCGCGCCCCGCGTCGAAGTAAAAAAGACGATGATAAAAATAATGACCGGGGCAACGATCAGGGACCGGGCTGGGGCGAGAACATGCCCGCCTTCTTGACCCGTGAAGTGACTCTGCCGAAAGATTAACGGTCGGCTCGACCCGGCGATGCGTGGGGGACGATATGAAAGTTGATATCTTGGGCACGGCGCGCAAAGCCGCCGAAATTGCCGGCAACCTCCGCGTCGATCTGTACTCCGATACAAATTCAAAGCCGACCCCGGGCATGCGTCAGGCCATCGCCGATGCTGTCTGCGGTAACGAACAGGCCCTCGAAGACCCGACCACCAATGCGCTGCAAGAACGCGTGGCCGAACTGTTGGGCAAAGAAGCGTCCGTGTTTTTGCCGTCCGGCAGTATGTGCAACGAAATTGCCTATCGCATTTGGGCGCGCCAGGGTGACTCCGTGGTCATGGATAAGACCGGTCACGCAAACACATCTGAAACTGGTGGCCCAGCCGCCCTTTCCGGTTTGATGATTCACCCGATTCACGGCAAGAACGGCATTTTCACAGGTGATGATGTGCGCAAAGCCGCCGCCACCAACAATCGTCACGCACCGCGTCCGAAAATCGTTAACGTCGAGAATACCGCGAATGCGGGTGGCGGCGTGATCTGGCCGCTCGCCGCCATTGAAGACGTGGCGAGCGCTGCGCACGAAAGCGACATGGTCGCACACATGGATGGTGCCCGGCTTTTAAATGCCGTTGTCGAAAGCGGCATTCCGGCAACTGAATTTACCCGGCATATGGATAGCGTGTGGTTGGATTTCTCAAAAGGTTTGGGCTGTCCGATCGGTGCTGTCTTGGCCGGGTCCAATGACTTCATCGATGAAGCATTTCGCGTCAAACAACAGTTTGGCGGTGCCTTACGCCAGTCCGGCATTGTCACGTCTGCATGTCTTTATGCCCTCGACCACCACGTTGACCGCCTGCGTGACGACCATGAAAATGCACGTCGTTTGCATGCAGGCCTGGGCCAGATGCCAGGCGTAACCCTGCAAAACGAGGCCTGCGAAACGAACTTGGTGTTCTTTGATGTGTCCGGCACGGGCAAAGATGCCCGAGACGTGGCTGCGCAGCTGATCGAGCGTGGGGTGCGTATTGGTGCAAGCTCCGCCGTCCGAATGCGCGCCGTCACGCACTTAGATGTCGACGCCGCCGGGATTGATTTCGCGTTGGACGTGCTGCGCAAAGTTTTGCGCTAGGTTTCCCAATAAAAAATCTGCGACTTCCCGGAACCGCAAAGCGGTATCCGGGATCTTTGAGTTGCGCCATCTATTCCCAAGATCCCGGATATCGCCTGCGGCGATTCCGGGAAGTCGCAGATTTTTATGTGGGATATTTATTTAAAGTCGTCATTCCCGCGCAGGCGGGAATCGAACAGGGTTTAGATAAGACCGGCCAACGGCGACGAAGGATCGGCGTACATTTTGCGCGGCATGCGACCGGCAAGGTACGCAAGTCGCCCGGCTTCCACCGCATGTTTCATGGCACGGGCCATTTTGATGGGGTCTTTGGCTTCGGCGATGGCGGTGTTCATCAGCACGCCGTCGCACCCGAGTTCCATGGCAATCGCGGCGTCTGACGCGGTGCCGACGCCGGCATCGACGATCACCGGTACTTCGGTCTGTTCAATGATCAGGCGGATGTTCACCGGGTTTTGAATGCCGAGACCCGAACCAATCGGTGCGCCCAACGGCATCACCGCAACCGCACCCGCTTCTTCGACCCGTTTGCACAAAATCGGATCGTCGGAACAGTAGGCCATCACCTGAAACCCCTCCTCCGTCAGCTTGGCGGTGGCTTCGATGGTTTCCGGCATCATCGGATACAGCGTGCGCGCCTCGCCGAGAATTTCCAGCTTCACCAAGTTCCAGCCACCGGCTTCGCGGGCAAGGCGCAACGTGCGCACGGCATCTTCGGTGGTAAAGCAGCCTGCGGTATTCGGCAGGTAGGTGTAGATATTCGGATCGATGTAGTCGATCAGCATCGGCTGATCTTTATCGGTTAAGTTGACCCGGCGCACGGCGACCGTGACCATGTCGACTTCCGCCGCCTCGCAGGCCAGGCGGTTGATGTCGTAATCCGCATATTTGCCGGTGCCGATGATCAGGCGCGATTTGAACGTTCGGCCGGCAACGACCAGCGGGTCGTCGTTGTCGGCAGCTATCGAGTCCGGTGCACCACCGCCAATGAAATGGACGATTTCCAGGCGGTCACCATCGGCAACTTGAACCTCTGTATAGCTGGACTTCGGCACGATCTCGAGGTTGCGCTCGACGGCCACTTTGGCCGGATCGAGCCCGATCTCGCGCAGCAGCCCGTCCACGCTTTTTTGCGTGTCCAATGCTCTGGTTTCGCCGTTGATCGTGACGTTCATGGGTCGGTCCTTTGTCTCAGATGTCGATGCGGTATTGTTTGTATGAGTATGGCGAGCCTACCCGGCCCTTTCAACGCGTGACATTGAGGGAAAACGCCCTGTTTCTCAAGACGCTCCGCATGATATAACTAGACCGAATCGATGCCGCCCCTGTGCGGTGAAGGATCTGGACGTACAATGACCGCGACGATCATGATTTTGAACGGGCCTAATCTCAATCTGTTGGGCACCCGCGAGCCGGACATTTACGGCGCCGAAACCCTCGCTGATATTGAAGCGAAGGTAAAAGCGCGCGCCGAGGCGCTTAGTTTGGCCGTTGATTTCCGTCAATCCAACATCGAAGGCGAGTTGGTGACCTGGATTCAAGAGGCGCGCACATCTGCTGCAGGCATCATTATCAACGCCGCCGCCTATACGCACACATCGATTGCGATCATGGATGCGCTGAAGGCCTGTGGTCTGCCGATCATCGAAGTTCATATGTCGAACATTCATCAGCGTGAATCGTTTCGCCACAAATCCTATGTGGCACGGGTCGCCGACGGCATGATTTGCGGTCTCGGTTCAATCGGTTACGAACTCGCACTCGAAGCCGTGGCCGCGCGGCTCAGCAAAGACTAATCAAGGAAACAAAAAGTATGGCGAAAACGACAAACCCCGGGCTTGAGGTTGACGAAGATTTGATCCGCAAACTTGCGGATCTTTTGGATGACACCGGATTGGGAGAGATCGAGGTGCAGGATGGTGACCGCAAACTGCGAGTCGCCAAAGCCGGCAGTGCGGTCAGCTATGCTGCCCCTGCAGCCGCTGCTCCCATGCTCGCAGCCGGTGCCGCTGTTGCACCCCTAGCGCCTGCGGCGGATGATTACGCTACGCATTCGGGCGCCGTCAAATCGCCGATGGTCGGTGTGTGTTACCTCTCGCCTGACCCAAAAAGTGAGATGTTTTGCAATGAAGGCGACACCGTCGCCGAGGGCGACACGTTGTTGCTGATTGAAGCGATGAAGGTATTCAACCCGATCTTGGCGCCTAAGGCCGGCAAGGTCGTTAAAATTCTTGTACGCGACGGGATGCCGGTCGAATACGGCGAGCCTTTGGTCATCGTCGAGTGACGGGGGGCTTAAAGCGATGATCGAAAAAGTTCTCATCGCCAACCGGGGTGAAATCGCACTCAGAATTTTGCGTGCGTGCCGGGAAATGGGCATCCAGTCGGTCGCCGTGCATTCCACGGCCGACGCCAATGCCATGCATGTGCGCTTGGCCGATGAAAGTGTGTGCATCGGCCCGCCGGCGGCGCGCGACAGCTATTTGTCGACCTCAGCCATTTTATCGGCGGCCTCAATCACCGGCGCAGATGCGATTCACCCGGGCTACGGCTTTTTGTCGGAAAATGCCGACTTCGCCGAAATGGTTGAAGAGCACGGCATCATTTTTATCGGCCCGTCACCCGAGCATATTCGCCTGATGGGCGACAAGATCGCTGCCAAGCAAGCGGCCAGAGACGCCGGAATTCCCTGCGTGCCGGGCTCGGACGGTGAGGTTTTAAGCTTCGACGAGGCGAAACACTGGGCCAATAAAATCGGCTACCCCGTTCTGATCAAAGCGGCTGCCGGTGGTGGTGGACGCGGGATGAAGGTTGCGCTCTCGGAAGCGGAACTGCACGACGCCTTCGATATGGCCCGCAACGAAGCCGAAGCATCGTTTGGCAATGGCGCGGTGTATATGGAGCGCTATCTGGATCGGCCGCGCCATATTGAAGTCCAGGTTCTGGCCGACAACGAGGGTAACGTCATCCATCTTGGGGAGCGGGATTGCTCGTTGCAGCGTCGCCACCAGAAGATATTAGAAGAATCCCCCTCGCCTGCGCTGAACAGTTCGGCCCGTGCCGAGATCGGTACGACAGTCGCCGATGCGGTGCGCAAGCTCGGCTATCGTTCCGCCGGCACGGTTGAATTCCTATATGAAAACGGCGAGTTCTTCTTTATCGAGATGAACACCCGCCTGCAGGTCGAGCACCCGGTCACTGAAGCCGTCACCGGCATTGATCTGGTGCGTGAAATGATCCGCGTTGCCGACGGCCATCCGCTGGACGTGACACAAGACGAAATCCGCTTTGACGGCCACGCCATCGAATGCCGGATCAATGCCGAAGACCCGTTTACGTTTCAGCCGTCCCCCGGCAAGGTCAATGAATACCATGCGCCGGGCGGGCTTGGGGTGCGCGTCGACAGCGGGCTGTACTCTGGTTATAGCGTACCACCGCACTACGACAGCATGATCGCCAAGCTGATCGTGCACGGTCGTAACCGCGGCGAGTGCTTGATGCGGCTTCGCCGCGCACTGACGGAATTCGTCATCGACGGTATCAAAACCACGGTGCCACTGCACCAAGAGCTCATTTTGAATGACGATTTCATCAACGGTGATTACGATATTCATTGGCTTGAAGAATATTTGAAAAGGACCTCGGCCGAAGGAGCGCGATGAGCAACCGCGGCGCCGACGATTTCGAACTGACACCGGAGCTTTTGCTTCGTGCCTATACGGTCGGCGTCTTTCCCATGGCCGAAAGTCGGCATGCGGAAAGCATTTCGTGGATCGACCCTCGGCAACGTGGCATCTTACCGTTGGACGCCGTGCACGTCCCGAAAAAGCTTGCAAAAACCATCCGCCGCGGCACCTTCGAAGTCCGCTGCAACACCGCGTTCGCAGACGTCATCGCCACCTGTGCCGAACAGACACAGGGCCGGCGCGAGACCTGGATTAATCCGCAGATTGAGTCCGCCATCAACGATCTGCACCGTATGGGCTATGCGCATTCGGTGGAAAGCTGGCGGGACGGTCAGTTGGTGGGCGGCTTGTATGGAGTTGCGCTTGGCGGTGTGTTTTTTGGCGAAAGCATGTTCTCGCGCGTCACCGATGCGTCGAAAGTCGCGCTCATACATTTAGTGGCAAGGCTGCGCATCGGCCGCTTCAAGCTTTTAGACACGCAGTTCGTCACCGATCACCTGCAACGTTTCGGCGCCATCGAAATTCCGGCCCGCGATTTTCTGACAAAGCTCGAAGCCGCTTTGGCCGTGCATTGCCTGTTCCCCGCCGACATTGATGATGTGACTCTCTCAGCTGAGTTCGACCGCTTTTTCGCCCGTGCGTCATCCTGAACTTGATTCAGGATCCACGTTACCACCTCCGCCCCACCTTCCCGTGTCGCACAGCAATAGATCCTGAATCAAGTTCAGGATGACGCGAGGTTGGGCACTCAAAAAATATTAAGGAGACTTCCTGGATCACTCCGCATCCGCAAAGTCGCCCAGCTACCCGCTGGTTTTGTTCTTATAGTCCAATACCCAGACGTCGTAGACCGGGTGTTCCAGCGCATTCAACGCCGGGCTCGAGGCGAACATCCAGCCGGTGAAGGTGCGCACGGGTTGTTCGCCGGGCCGTTGTTCGGCGGTTTCCAGAAACGCGGTGCTTTCCGCGGTCTCTTTTGGTGGTCGTTTTGCCGCCGCAGGGCGAAATGCTGACGAATTTCCCGCCGATAATCCCGGCGCTACCGATTTCGGCAACGCTGTCTTCGGGCAGTTTCATGTCTTCGCGGATCGACATGCTCATCACGGCACAAACTCGATCACATCAAACAGGCCGTTCGCTTTAGTCTTATTTAACAAGCTTCCCGATGTGCCGCAGGGTGTACTCAGCCTGAGAGATCATTCTGTGAAGCGTTGTTTGCGCGGGTTCGCGCACTTGGACGAGATCCGTGGCTTCACCAACAATCACAGGCGCAATATCTGTGTCAGCCGCCGCCGAAGCGACATTATAACGCTCTTGCTCCCGAGGAAGATTCTGCGCGAGGCCGTCGATGTCTTCGCTCCATTGTCGGGTGAAGGAATTGCGCAACGTGCGAATGTTCCAGCCGGACGGCCAATCGAGACCGCGCGCCATGTCAAATACAGAACTGCGTTCGGTATCGTCGCCGCTACCATTGACAGCAACCTGTTTGGCATTGCCGCTCGCGAGTGATTCATCGCTGGCAAAGAAACCTGTTCCGCACAACACACCCGATGCCCCGAGCGCCAGAGCCGCAGCCAATCCACGTCCATCGGCGATGCCGCCTGCGGCGATAACTGGTATATCTTTTGCGATATCGACAACCGCTGGAACGAATGGCAACGTTGCTCTGGTGCCACCGTGTCCGCCCGCCTCTGTGCCCTGCGCCACGATGGCATCAACCCCAGAATCTAACGCTTCGCGGGCCTGCTCCAAAGTTTGCACCTGAACAATAATCTTCGTCTGTGCGTTTTTTATTGTTTGGAGAAATGGCTGAAAATCACCGAACGAGAGCATCAATGCGACCGGCGCGCGATCGAGTACAAAATCAAGCAAATCAGGTTGACGGGCCAGTGACCAAGTGATGAAGCCCGCCCCGATCCGCGCATCGCCTGCAGCGTTGAATTCGCGCTCAAGCCATTCGGCATCACCATAACCGCCACCGATCAGACCGAGACCACCTGCCCGGCTCATGGCCGCGGCAAGCGCCCCGCCGCTGACGCCCGCCATGGGCGCCAGCAAGACGGGGTGTTCGATCCCCAACAAGTCACACAGAGGTGTATATATGGACATGTCGATTGCTACTTACCCACCTGCCGGTATTGCTCGACCGGCAGACCGCCGATACCCCAATCTTCAAGCATGACCTCATCAATTACAACAAAAGTCGTCGCCGGGGACTTGTCGAGAACCCGAACCAGCAAATCAGTAACGCCACTTATCAACTCGGCTTTCTGATTGGGGGTGACGCCTTCGCGCGTCACTTTGATATTTACATAAGGCATGAATATTCCTTTCAGTTTTCACGTTCAGTGATCTGGAAAATTTTGGCCAAGATCTGCCATCTGCCGTTGGTTCGCACCAAGGTCAGAAAGTCGATGAAATCCCGCGAGCCGATAGAGCAGCAAACACGTGCAAAGGCTGTGTTCTCGCCCGCAAATTCGATGGAATTGATCACGTCCCGTCGCTGCTCATCGCGAGAAGCCGGCGACACGCGCTTTTCCACCACCTGAAAGTATTCATCCATTGTGCGGTAGAGCAGCGGCGTCTCATCCGCTGTTGCATAGATCGCCTTGGGGTGAAACGCGACGGCCAACCTTTCGGTGTCGGCGTGATAGAGCCCATCAAAATAGGTCTCTAACACACCTTTCACGGCGTCAAACTCGCTCATGCCACTTGCGCCGGATCAATCAGTCCTTCGGCGACCATCGCCTCGACGACAGAAGGACGCGCCGCAATGCGTGCCAGGTAGGCTTTCGTTTTTGGGAACGGCTCGAGGCTAATGCCAACGAAGTTTGACCAGTTGATCACCACAAACGCTAACGCATCCACAACGGTAAAAGTGTCGCCAAGAAGATACGTACGATCATCAAGCAGGCTCCGTTCGATATGGGCTATGCGCTTGCAGACACGATCCGCCGCATCTTGTTTTGTATCGGCATCTAGATCTTTGCCTGAAAAAAACGGGCCGAAGGCTTTGTGCAACTCGGATGATATGAAGTTCAGCATTTCTTGAAGCCGTGTGCGCTCCAAAGTTCCGGCCGGCGGCGCAAGCCCAGCATCAGGCATCTGATCCGCCAGATACTGAAGCACGGCCGGACTTTCCGTGATGATGTCTCCACTGTCGTTGATCAACGCTGGGACATAACCGTTCGGGCTGATCTTGAGGAAATCCTCACCTGCTTCAGTCTTGCACGCGTCGGTATCCGTCTTATCGAGTTCGAATAGGATGTTGAGTTCATTAAGAACGATGTGGGATGCCAAAGAGCACGCGCCGGGTTTGTAGTGAAGTCTCATTAGTTTTATCTCCTGTTGATATGGTCGATGCGTCAGAGATAGAACCATGACTAACCATTGACAATTAAGTTTCGATTAGATACTTGATTATGAAGTTACCCCATGGAAACCTACTTACCGAATCATGCCTCTCAAAGTACGGAAGAATTTAAGTGCCGCCCCGCCGAAGCCATGCATACTCACCGATTGCATGGCACTGGTCTCTGGTGCATGGGCCGTAAACGTTATCTGGTCCTTGCGCGCTGGACCCCGTCGCTTCAACGAATTGCGTAAAGACATCCCACCAATTTCTGCCAAAGTACTATCCACCCGGTTGAGCGAACTGGAACTCCGGGGGGTGCTGCTTCGGAACGTTCGGCCAACCTCGCCGCCATCTGTGGAATACACATTAACTGAACTGGGCGAGGAACTCGTCCCCGCACT
>TARA_R110002073_G_scaffold68921_9_pt1 | contig 47226 bp, 33 predicted proteins | sample TARA_R110002073 | Tara Oceans TARA_R110002073 (sample SAMEA4397174) | marine metagenome | biome: Polar Biome; feature: [DCM] deep chlorophyll maximum layer (ENVO:01000326); material: water (ENVO:00002006), including particulate matter (ENVO:01000060) such as... | depth 40 m
TCGGCAGTGGGCTATCTGGTACAGACTGCGTTGCGTTATTGAAGTCAAGAAGTAAAGGCAAAATAGGGTGTGCGTAAGGTGACATGCTTAATTCAATCTGACCTTGTTCTACTAACTTACGATAACGTGGCACGATAGAGTCTATCTGCTCACTGATTATACGCAGCAAAAGTAAGCGTTCATGCATTGAAAAGCCGCTACCTTTTTCAATTAATTTAGTAATTCGACTATCATTTTTTCGTGTTGTTTCCGCCATCCAAGCTAAATGGTACCAAGTGAGTAAATCTGATAGGAACTGACTATTAGTATAAATCAAGGTACTGTTATTTTGTTTTAAAAACTGAGCAAGTTCCGCCAGTTTATGATACTGAGGGAATCTGGCGATGAAATGCTTTTTATTTGCCTTGAGGCATTGTTTAACCAAGGCTAGGTAGAGCTCTTCATTGTTTGGTAAGGTCGGCGCGACTAAAGCAGATAATAAAGGATCGCCTATTGTATGATTATGGCTAAAAAATAAACGAATCTGTCTGGAATAGTCTTGCAATTGTTCAAGAAGAATCGGTGAGAAATTAAATACAGCTTTGGCGGCAGGGCATGACTCCAAATACACAGCCATATCAACATAGTCTTTTATGGCGTGTAAATAGGTCCAAGGCAGTGCATATTGCTGGCTACTTAAGTTTCGATATTCTGGTTGGTGCATATGCCAGCACAAAACAACTCTCAGGCTGTCATTTTTGTTATCCGGTTCTTTAGCTGTTTCAGGCGACATGACAATACTCTTGGCCAAGCATTTGTTTGGATACGAGCACTACGCCACTCGGAGAAACATGAAAATGCTCTGCATCTTGCTTAAGGTTAACACCGATAGACGTACCCGAAGGAATTTTGCAGCCTTGATCAATAATGCAATTTTGTATAATGCAGTTTCTGCCAATTTCAACATCCGGTAAAATAATGCTATCTATGATATGAGAATAGCTGTTGATGCGTACTTTGTTTGATAAAAGCGAGCGCTCAACGAGTGCACCAGAAACAATACATCCACCGGAAACCATTGAGTCAACGGCCATACCCCTGCGCTCGTCATCATTAAAAATAAACTTTGCAGGCGGTAACTGCTCTTGGTATGTCCAAATCGGCCAGTCGTCATTATATAGGTTTAATTTTGGTGTGATGTTTACTAAATCCATATTGGCCTCATAATAAGAATCAATCGTACCCACATCTCGCCAATAGCCTTTTTTTCCTGTCTTAGGATCTTTGAACGGAAAGGCAGAAATTCTTGCTTTACCTATACTTGCAGGAATAATGTCTTTACCGAAATCATGGCTAGAGAATTCATCTTTTGAATCCTCTAATAATTTTTCATATAAAAAATTTGTGTTGAAAACATAAATACCCATAGAGGCCATGGCAGCATCTGGATTGCCAGGAATCGTTTCAGGATTTGCAGGTTTTTCTGTAAAGCCGGTGATCATATTGTCATGAATAGTCATGACGCCAAACTGGGTTGCTTCTGCTTTGGGTACTTCTAAACACGCCACGGTCATATCAGCGTTGTTATTGATATGATCGAGTACCATTTCCCGGTAATCCATTTTATAAATATGATCACCTGCAAGAATGACAACATAATTGGGTTTTTGTTCACGGATAATGTCAATGTTTTGATAAACGGCGTCAGCCGTACCTTGATACCATGAATCCTTAATTCGCTGTTGTGCCGGTATACAGTCAATAAATTCACCCAATTCTGGTCTTAAAAACCCCCAGCCTTTGTGAATATGCATATTTAAAGAATGACTTTTGTACTGGGTCAGAATACTGATCTTTCGAATGTCTGAATTAATACAATTCGATAAAGGAAAGTCGATTGTTCGGAATTTACCCCCGAAAGGAATGGCCGGCTTAGAATGCCATTGAGTAAGTGATTTTAGACGTGTGCCGCTGCCACCCGCTAATATGATGGCAAGAGTGTTTTCAGTAGTTCGACGGGTATTTTTGCCTTTAGTGAACTGATGCATTTTTCCTTCCTTTCACATAAATGTGATATAGATGTTTCAGCTACACTGGAGATATTGGTACAACTGACACCTTCCAGGAATATTTTATAAATGAACTCGTTTCTAATTTAGCCTTTAGGGTAATTTCGTAAGCGATTTTTTAGATTCTCTATTTATACAATAAAGCTGGTCAAAGTTTATTCAATTGATCTGTATCAATTAACTAAATGAAAATTTCAATCAACATGTAAACATTCATGTTGTATATATAATTTTCCTAAGCTGTTCACATTTAATCGATAACAATAACACAGGGATTTATCTTGCAAACATCATCCATAAGTGAGCGCTCTGCACCTTGTAAAATAAGCGAAACGGATTTACAAAAGCTGTTATCGGCTTGTCATCACGACCCCTTTAAAATATTGGGTTTGCACAAAATTAAGGAAGAGTGGGTTATATGTTTACTCATGCCTCATGTAAAAACAGCCCATGTCATCATTGGTGATAAGCGTATTGCCATGCAACGGATACCCAAGACCGATTTTTTTGAAGTGAATGTTCCAGGGCCTCTTGAAGCAATAGAGTATAAATTTGAAACGGTAGATGAAAATGATATTCGCGTATCATTCCATGACCCTTATCGTTTTTTACCCATGCTGACGACAGAAGATATTTATTTATTTAATTCAGGTGAACATTTTTATGCTTACCGTTTTATGGGCGCGAGGGAGCATCTTGTACAAGGCATAAAAGGTGTGCTTTTTGCTGTGTGGGCACCAAATGCTGAACGCGTTAGTGTGGTGGGTGACTTTAATTATTGGGATGGCCGTATCCATCCTATGCGGTCTACGGGTAGTTCTGGCATTTGGGAGTTATTCATTCCTGATATTTCTTCAGGACAGCCTTATAAATTTGAAATACGAAATCGAGATTCGGGAAAGGTATCTTTAAAAACAGATCCTTTTGCAAGGGAATCAGAATATCGCCCTGCTACAGCATCTATTATTCCGCATAGTGATGTTTATAAGTGGTCAGATCAGCAATGGATGAGTAAACGAAATACCTTCGACTGGTTACATCAACCTGTATCAATCTATGAAATGCACCTTGGTTCATGGCGTCTGGCAGACGATGGGAGCTTCTTAACTTACCCGCAAATTGCAGAACAGTTAGTGCCCTATATTCAAAAAATGCGGTATACCCATGTACAGTTGATGCCCATCACTGAATTTCCTTTTGATGGTTCGTGGGGGTATCAGGTGACGGGATATTTCTCTCCTACCAAACGCTTTGGTCAGCCCCAAGACTTTGCTTATTTTGTTGATTATTTACATCAGCATAATATTGGTGTTTTCCTCGATTGGGTTCCTGCCCACTTCCCTAAAGACAGTCATGCCTTGGGGCGTTTTGATGGTTCTGCACTTTATGAGCATGAAGACCCTTTGCTTGGCGAACATAAGGATTGGGGAACGCTTATTTTTAATTACGGGCGTAAAGAAGTACAAAGTTTTTTAATATCCAGTGCACTTTATTGGTTAGAGGAGTTTCATATTGATGGCCTCAGAGTCGATGCAGTCGCCTCTATGCTTTATCTGGATTATTCAAGAGAAGAAACTGAATGGCGGCCTAATAAGTTTGGTGGTAATGAAAATCTAGAAGCGGTTGATTTTATACGAAAGTTGAATGAAGCCGCCCATGCGCGTTATCCGGGTGTACTCATCATGGCCGAGGAATCAACAAGCTGGCCACGTGTATCCCACCCTACTTATCTGGGTGGTTTAGGCTTTAGTATGAAATGGAATATGGGGTGGATGAACGATACGCTTGAATATATGTCACTTGACCCTATTTTCAGGCAGTTTCATCATGACAAACTTACTTTTGCTTTGCTTTATGCTTTTACGGAAAACTTTATCTTACCGTTATCGCACGACGAAGTGGTTCATCTTAAAAAATCTTTATTAAGTAAAATGCCCGGAGATCAGTGGCAACAATTTGCTAACCTTCGCTTGTTATATGCTTATATGTTCACTCAGCCAGGCAAGAAACTCTTATTTATGGGGGCTGACCTTGCTCAATATGATGAATGGGATCACCAGCATGCTATCCAGTGGGATCTATTGAAATACCCCTACCATCAAGGTATTCAAAACTTAGTCGCAGATTTAAATAAGCTATATACATCCGAGCCCGGTTTGTATCAGCATGATTTTTCGCACGCAGGTTTTGAATGGCTTAACTGTCATGATAGCTCGCAATCTGTGCTTTCTTATTGTCGAAAAGGGGATGAAAACGCACTGATCATCATCCTTAATTTTACGCCTATACCCAGGTATGACTATTCAATAGGTGTGCATGAAGCAGGTTTTTATGAAGAGGTCATGAATACCGATGCTCAAATTTACGGAGGCAGTAACCTAGGTAATATCGGTGGACTTTATACCGATGAGTGTGAGTGGGGTGGTTTTCACTATTCTTTAAGACTGACGGTGCCACCCTTGGCCGCTATTGTCTTAAAGCATAAACAGTCAGGGTAAAGGTGCCTGAACTATGCAGATTTTATTTGCGACATCTGAACTTTACCCGCTGATCAAAACAGGCGGGCTTGCTGACGTTTGTTACAGTCTGCCACTTGCGCTTGAGTCTTTAGGTCATGACGTTAAAATTATTTTGCCTTTTTATCGTTCTATCAAAGAAAAGGTAAAACAGCCTCGCTGTATATTTAAAGGTAAGATTTTTGGTTATATAGGCGAAGTATCAATTTTTATAACGACGCTGATAAAAGAGAGTCGGGTTGAGGTGATGCTCGTTGATGCACCCGACCTGTTTGATCGGGATGGCGGCCCTTATGTCGATGTAAATAATCAAGAGTGGGGTGATAGCGCGTATCGTTTTGCCGTATTTTCGAGAGTTGTTGCAATGCTGGGCAATAACCAGCTCGCTATCAACTGGAAACCTGACGTGGTGCATTGTAATGACTGGCAGACCGGTTTGGTCATCCCTCTGTTACAGTTAGCAGAAAACCCACCCGCGACCTTATTTACTATTCATAATCTGGCTTATCAGGGCAATTTTCCAAAAACAGAATTTGATTACTTATTACTACCTTCACACTGGTGGTCTATAGATGGCCTTGAATTTTATGGTGAATGCTCTTTTATGAAGGCAGGGGTGATGTATGCAGACTGGATAACGACAGTTAGCCCTACTTATGCAAAAGAAGTGCAAACTGCTTTATTTGGTGAGCGCTTTGAAGGCATTCTTCAGTATCGAAAAGACCGTTTTGTTGGCATTTTAAATGGGGTTGATTATGCGCAATGGAGCCCTCAGAACGATGCATTTATTCATACGAACTATACTGCCGACAACATCTCTCTGAAACGCTTTAATAAGAGTGCGTTGCAAACCAGCCTTGCTTTACCTGTGTCAGAAGAAATACCTGTGTTTGGTATGGTTTGTCGAATGGTTTATCAGAAAGGTATCGATTTAGTCATTGAATCCTTACCTGAATTGCTCTCACAAAACCTTCAGCTAGTCATTTTGGGTAGTGGTGATATTTATTATGAAACCGCCCTTAAAAAACTACAAAAACAGTACCCAAACAAACTGTCTATCACGATAGGGTACGACGAGGCCCTATCTCATCAGATAGAGGCAGGGTCTGATTTTTTTCTGATGCCGTCACGTTATGAACCGTGTGGATTAAATCAGATTTATAGTTTGAGCTACGGCACGTTACCTATCGTTAGAAATACAGGTGGCTTGGCGGATACGGTTACGGATACGACAAACGCCACTTTAGGTACCAATACGGCAACAGGTTTTGTATTCGATGCAGCGCAGGCAATATCATTTCAAACAGCAGTTGAACGGGCGCAAGCCTTATATCGCAATAAAATGAGCCTAATGCAGGTGCGTTTAAATGCCATGGCAAAAAACTTCAGCTGGGAAAAAAGTAGTAAAGAATACGAACGGCTTTATCGTTTAGCTGTACAAAACGGTAATAAAAATAATAAACCCATATCACGCAAGTGATGAATGCTAACAATTAAAGAGGTGACCTTCATGACCTTACAAAAGACATATTTAAAATCGAAACCTGTTTGTAAAGTGAAATTTGAATTACCAAAAAACTATACCCATGATGCGCAGAAAGCTCAGATCGTAGGTGATTTTAATGACTGGAGTGAAGACGCCGGTATGATGAAAAAAAAACGGAATGGTAATTTTGTTATTACCTTGGATTTATTAACAGGCGCTGAATATCAATTCCGTTATATTCTCGATGGCGAGAGATGGGAAAATGATCCAGGTGCTGATAAATATATACCGAACAATATTTGTGGAGCCGATAACTCAGTCGTTGTTGTTTAATTTTTTTCAATTCTTACGAGTCTGATGTGTATTATCTTTTACGCTTAAATTTAGGGAAAAATTATGTCTGATTATAAATTTATTAAACACTTTAATGACTTAGGAATAGAGGATGTTCCCTCTGTTGGTGGTAAAAATGCGTCGTTAGGTGAGATGTATCGAGAGCTGTTGAGTCAAGGTGTTAAAGTTCCGAATGGCTATGCAACGACGGCAGAGGGTTATCGTCATTATATTGATAGTAATCACTTGCAAGAAAAAATTGCCGCAGAATTAGACGCACTGGATACCTCGAATGTCGATGGACTGGCAGAAACCGGTGCGAAAATTAGGCGTTGGGTCGGCGAAGCAAACATGCCTGCAGACCTTGAAGCTGAAATAGCGGGCGCATATCGTGAGTTGTGTGATCACGAGGGTCACGAAGTTGAAGTCGCTGTTCGAAGTTCGGCAACGGCCGAAGACTTACCGGATGCTTCTTTTGCCGGTCAACAAGAAACCTATCTGAATATCTGTGGTGAAGAGCAACTTATTCGTACTTGTAAGCGTGTTTTTGCTTCCCTGTTTACCAATCGCGCAATTTCTTATCGTGTCGATAAGGGGTTTACTCATATGGACGTAGCCTTATCTATTGGCATTCAAAAAATGGTGCGTTCTGATAAAGGATCAGCTGGGGTTATTTTTACCTTGGATACAGAGTCCGGTTTCAAAGATGTCGTATTCATTACGGGTGCCTATGGTTTAGGTGAAAATGTTGTTCAGGGCGCAGTCGATCCTGACGAGTTTTATGTGTTCAAACCTACTTTGGAAACCGGCCATCGGCCTATTGTAAAACGACGTTTAGGCAGTAAGAAAATAAAGATGATTTATGGTGATGACCCTTCAGCAGGTTTATCAACGCATAATGTCGCAGTTAGTTTAGGTGAACAACATTCTTTTTGTATTAACGATGAAGATGTTTTAACGCTGGCAAAATACGCAGTGATTATTGAAAAACATTATTCTAAAAAAGCGGGTAAAGATCGACCGATGGATATCGAATGGGCCAAGGACGGTGTGTCGGGTGAATTATTTATTGTTCAGGCACGGCCAGAAACCGTTCAGTCACAACGTAGCAGCATGATTCAAGAAGTCTATAAATTAAATGAAACTGGCCACGTAATCGCTCAAGGTAAAGCCGTGGGTGAAAAAATATCCGTCGGTACTGCCAGAATAATTCAAAGTTCAGCACAGATTAATGAAGTTAGGCCAGGAGACATGCTGGTGACGGATATGACCGACCCGGACTGGGAACCGATCATGAAAATTGCCAGCGGTATTATTACAAATCGTGGTGGCAGAACATGTCACGCAGCCATTATTGCACGAGAATTAGGCATACCGGCTGTAGTAGGCTGTGGCGATGCTACCTTGACCATTGTAAACGGCGAAACGGTTACCTTATCTTGCGCTGAAGGTGATGTTGGACGTATCTACCAGGGCGAGCTTCCTTATGAAAAATCTGAAATAGATTTAACAGGTCTTGAAAAACCAAAGACCAAAATCATGTTAAATCTTGCCAACCCAGAAATGGCATTCAAAGTGTCACAGCTGCCTAATGATGGCGTTGGTTTAGCTCGCTTAGAATTTATTATTAACACCGCAATTGGTGTGCACCCGCATGCGCTTTTAGATTACGACACACTGGATCGTGATTTGAAAAGGAAGATTCATGACAAAATAGCTGGCTATGATAGCCCTACCGATTTTTATATTCGCCGTTTAAGTGAAGGCGTAGCAACGATAGCCGCTGCCGTTTATCCAAAACCTATAATTGTGCGGATGAGTGATTTTAAATCGAATGAATATCGTAGCTTATTAGGCGGCAGTCTTTATGAGCCTTTAGAAGATAACCCAATGATCGGTTTTAGAGGCGCCTACCGTTATCCTTCCAAAGCATTTCATGACAGTTTTGCCCTGGAGTGTGCAGCCATGAAGAAGGTGCGAGAAGAGATGGGGTTGGATAATGTCAATATTATGATTCCATTTGTGCGCACCTTACATGAGCAAGAAGAGGTCTTAAAGCTCATGGCAGAAGAAGGGCTAAAACGGGGTGAGAATGGACTAAAAATCATGATTATGTGTGAAATTCCTGCCAATGCCTTGCTCGCAGATAAATTCCTCGAACAGTGTGATGGCTTTTCAATCGGCTCAAATGACTTAACCCAATTAACCTTAGGTATGGACAGGGATGCCGGCATGACAGGTGGCGATGAGCGCAATGAAGCGGTTTTGATCATGATGAAAATGGCGATAGACGCATGTAAAAAAGCCGGTAAGTATATTGGTATTTGTGGACAGGCCCCTTCTGATTTTCCTGAAATTACAGAGTGGCTTGTTGAACAGGGAATTGAGTCCATGTCTTTGAATCCAGACAGTTTGTTGCGGATGACAAAAGTGGTCTTAGAAACTGAAGCCAAGCTTGGTAAACACTGAAAACTGCTTCCATAGTTATGAATAGCGTGTGTCCTGTATTTGTAGTACACACGCTTGATTGTTTAAGCCAAGTAAATCGAGCTGACGAATATGACGAAACCCCCTAATCCTCATAAGCATATCCATCTTGAAAATCAGCAGCATGACATGACCCACTTGCCGGATTTATTGCATAAAACCGGAACCGGGCCAATACGCTCACATAAACCGGAATATCGTAGTTTTTTACCGCCTTGTAATCATGCTTGCCCAGCCGGTGAAAATATTCAGGCATGGATATCATTGGCGCAAGCAGGTGAATTTGAAAAAGCCTGGCAAACCTTAATTTCAGAAAACCCAATGCCGGCTGTGCATGGTCGTGCTTGTTATCACCCTTGTGAAAGTGCCTGTAATCGTACCCAGGTAGACGAACCTGTCAGTATTCATGCTATTGAGCGTTTTTTGGGTGATAAAGCATTAGCAGAGGGTTGGAAGCCAGAAATAGATGCGCAGGAAACGGGAAAGAAAGTTCTGATTATTGGGGCAGGGCCTTCCGGGCTTTCGTGTGCCTGGCATTTACGGCGGCTAGGGCATTCAGTTGAAATTCGTGAAGCAGGGCCAATGGCCGGCGGCATGATGCACTTTGGTATTCCTGCCTATCGTTTACCACGTGATGTACTTGATCAGGAAATACAGCGTATTTTGCAGACAGGTATTCATCTCAAACTGAATTGTAAAGTAGAGGATGTGCAAGAGGCTAAAACGACAGGGGAGTTTGATGCTGTATTTCTTGCAATAGGCGCGCATTTGGCTACTCGGATAAATATTCCAGCGCGTGATTCAAGCACGATTTTGGATGCTGTTAGTTATTTGTCGTCAGTAGAAAAAGGTAATGCACCTAAATTGGGCCGTCGAGTCGCTATTTATGGCGGGGGGAATTCAGCGATGGACGTAGCGCGAACAGCGCAACGTTTAGGTGCCGAAGAAGCGATGATTATTTATCGTCGTGATGAGTCAGCCATGCCAGCGAATGATATTGAAACACAAGAAGCAATCGAAGAAGGCGTCAAAATTAATTGGTTAAGAAGTATTAAATCTCTAGACGGTGATTTAATGACAGTTGAAGTGATGTGCATTGATGAAGACGGCCAAGTTCAGCCAAGTGGTGAGTTTGAAACACTTCAAGCCGATAGCCTTGTGTTAGCCTTAGGGCAACATGTTGACACTGAAATTCTTTCAAAAATTCAAGGTTTAACCTTACGTGAAAGCGGCATGGTGGTGGTTAACCATAATATGATGACATCAATCGAAGGACTATTTGCCGGTGGCGACATGGTGCCTGCTGAGCGAACAATTACTAATGCAACAGGACATGGAAAAAAAGCGGCGCGTTGCATCGATGCCTGGTTATCTGGTCAGGACTACCAAAAAGTGGAAGCAGGTAAATTAGAGCCTTGTCCTGAACTTCATCTTTGGTATCACACCGATGCACAATCGAATGCCCAGCCTTTAGTGAATGCCGATATGCGTCGTAAAGGTTTTAATGAAGTCGTGGGCGGCTTATCACAAGATCAGGCTATCTATGAATCTGCACGCTGCTATTCCTGCGGTAACTGCTTTGAGTGCGATGGTTGTTTTGGTGCTTGCCCTGAAAGTGCCGTTATTAAATTAGGCAAAGGAAAAGGCTATGAGTTTGACTATGAGCAATGTACGGGGTGTGAGGCATGTTTTAATCAATGTCCGTGTCACGCGATAGTCATGGTTCCACAGGAGTAACACAACATGTCTAAAAATATGATTATGGTCGATGGCAATGAAGCCGCAGCCTGGGTCGCGTGTAAAGTATCAGAAGTCTGCGCAATTTACCCTATTACTCCATCATCTTCTATGGCCGAACTCGCGGATAGTTGGTCTATTGGTGGTGTAGAAAATATTTGGGGAACCGTACCCAGCGTAGTTGAAATGCAAAGTGAAGCCGGTGTAGCCGGTGCCTTACACGGTTCGCTGCAATCAGGTGCGTTATGTACAACGTTTACGGCAAGCCAGGGTTTGATGCTGATGCTGCCAAACATGTACAAAATAGCCGGTGAATTGAGCCCGACTGTTTTTCATGTCGCTTCTCGTTCTCTGGCTGCGCAAGGGCTGTCAATTTTTGGTGACCATCAGGATGTGATGGCAGCGCGTAGTACAGGCTTTGCCATGCTATCTTCTTCTTCTGTACAAGAAGCGCAAGACCTAGCACTGGTTGCACATGCCGCGACTTTACAAAGTCGAGTGCCTTTTGTACATTTTTTTGATGGATTCAGAACGTCTCATGAGATCAATAAAATAGACAAAGTTAGTGATGACGTGATTGCTAAAATGGTGGATATCAACCTGGTGCGTCAGCATCGTGAACGGGCTCTTAACCCCGATCACCCCTTTATGCGAGGCACTGCGCAAAATCCTGATGTATATTTTCAAGGTCGTGAAAGCGTTAATCTTTACTACGAAAAAGTGCCTGATATTGTTCAGCATTGTATGGATAAATTTGCCACCTTAACAGGGCGTCGTTACCATTTGGTCGAGTATTATGGCGATCGACAGGCCGAACGTGTAATCGTGGTTATGGGCTCTGGACTGGCCACGTTAAAGGCCACGGCTAAGCGTCTTAATGAAGAGGGAGAAAAAGTAGGTGTGATTGGTATCCACTTATTTAGACCATTTCCTATTACGGCACTGTTAAATGAAATACCTGCTTCAGTAAAATCTGTTGCTGTTTTGGATAGAACAAAAGAGCCAGGATCAAACGGCGAACCTTTATATCAAGACGTATTAACGACCTTGGTAGAAGGTCAGCAGCAAGGGCGCAGGCAGACCATGCCCAAAATGATAGCAGGGCGTTATGGCTTATCATCCAAAGAATTTACACCGGCGATGTGTAAATCTATTTTTGATGAATTAAAAACAGACTTCACTAAACTACGTTTTACAGTGGGTATTCATGATGATTTAACGCACTTAAGTTTGAAATGGGATGAACGCTACTTAAATGACCCTGAAAATCAGGTGCAATGTGTATTTTATGGTTTAGGTTCAGATGGTACCGTGGGTGCAAATAAAAATAGCATTAAAATCATTGGTAATCTCGATGATTATTATGCACAAGCTTATTTCGTTTATGATTCAAAAAAATCCGGCTCAATGACTGTTTCGCACCTGCGGTTTGGCCCAGAACCTATTGATTCACCTTATTTAATTCAAAAAGCCAGCTTCATTGCTTGTCATCAGTTTAATTTTACTGAAAGTGTCGACATTCTCAGTACGGCTGCTTTTGGGGCGACGTTATTACTGAATAGCCCTTACTCTAAGGACGCCGTATGGTCTCAGCTTCCTCTCTCTTTGCAAAAACGCATTATTGAGTTAGACATTAAATTGTATGTGGTCGATGCTTATTCCGTAGCAGCCAAAACAAACATGGGGCAACTTATCAATACGGTTATGCAGACCTGCTTTTTTGCGCTTGCCGGTGTATTGCCAAAAGACGAAGCGATCGCTTTAATTAAGCGATCGATACAAAAAACATACGCTAAAAAAGGCAAGCAGGTCGTCGAACAAAATTTTGAAGCAGTTGACTCAACACTGGCTAATTTATATGCCGTTACGATTTCAAATCAACTCGGTAACAAAATCGATAAAATTGGATATATCAATCCTCTTGCGCCTGCATTCGCCAAACAAGTGACCGCTAAAATGATGAGCGGTAAAGGTGATTTGATACCCGTGTCGCAATTGCCTGTTGATGGCACTTACCCCTCGGCAACCTCACAATGGGAAAAGCGAAATGTTGCTCAGTATATTCCAGAGTGGCAGGAAGGCCTTTGCATAGAATGTGGAAACTGTTCCTTTATTTGTCCTCACGCTAGTATTCGGGCGAAATTTTATCATTCTAATTTAAATAAAAGTGCGCCAGAAAGTGCTAAATCCATCCCTATTTCTGCAAGAGGCTTTCCAAATACGGAGTATACTTTGCAGGTCTACCCTGAAGACTGCACAGGCTGTGGTTTATGTGTGCAAGCATGTCCTGTTAGATCTGAGGCATTAGATAAAAACGGTTTGCCCATGCGTGCTATCAAAATGGTAGAAAAAGAAACGATTCTTGAACGCGAGAAAATTAACTTAAACTGGTTTGAATCTCTACCTTTTAATGATCGTTCAAGAGTGGATTTTTCTACTGTGAGGGGGGTGCAATTTCTGCAACCACTTTTTGAGTTTTCGGGCGCTTGTGCTGGTTGTGGTGAAACACCTTATCTTAAGGTACTGACGCAATTATTTGGTGATCGAATGATGGTGGCCAATGCAACGGGCTGTTCTTCGATTTACGGTGGCAATCTTCCGACAACACCTTGGTCGAAAAACGAAGAAGGCAGGGGGCCTGCATGGTCAAATTCATTATTCGAAGATAATGCTGAATTTGGTTATGGTTTTAGATTAACGGCTGATAAGCACCGACAACAAGCGCTGAAGTCTCTGGTAGCACTTAGATGTAAAATAGGTGAATCTTTGGTTGATAGTGTTATCCAGGCGCCCCAGAGAAATGAGGCAGAAATAAGAAGCGTACGTGAAAAAGTAAAGGCGATTCAATTATTGCTAGCTAAGGATACAAGCGAGCCAGCACAAGAGCTTAAATCGTTGCTTGAACACATGGTAAGGCGTTCAGTATGGATTGTCGGTGGTGATGGCTGGGCATACGATATTGGTTCGGCAGGTTTGGATCATGTACTTGCCTCAGGGCGAGATGTCAATGTGTTGATTATGGATACCGAAGTGTATTCCAATACCGGTGGCCAAATGTCTAAATCGACACCCTTGGGTGCAGTGGCTAAATTTGCAGCGGGCGGAAAATTAATTCCTAAAAAAGAAGTCGCTTTGCAAGCGATCGCGTATGGCAACGTTTATGTTGCTCGTGTTGCTATTGGCGCCAACCCGCAACAAACCTTGCAAGCCATGAGAGAGGCCGAAGCCTATGATGGCCCGTCGCTTATTATTGCGTATAGTCATTGTATCGCCCACGGTATAGATATGGAGCAGGGCCTGGCTCAACAAAAACGTGCTGTTGATTCAGGGCACTGGCCACTGATTCGTTATAACCCTGTTTTACGTGAGCAAGGACTAAATCCATTTAGTTTGGATAGTTTAAGGCCAAGTATGCCCTTGTCGGAATATCGAAAGCATGAATCTCGCTTTCAGGTGCTGGCTGCCACAAATTCTGAAGAAGCTAAAAGGTTAATGAGTATTGCTCAACAGGTATCTCTACGGAAATGGGGAGTGTACGAAGAAATGGCAACACGTTCAGCACAAGAATTTCATCCAGATGCACGTTAGAACACAAAACTTAGCCAATATGCGATAATGGTATTTTTAGCGGTAATATTTTTGAATTAATTTTCAACGCGATAGCATATTTACATAAATAGGATACTTGTGACTAATAATTATTTCTTACGCCGACTTCGTTATACCTTTGACTTTAATGATACAAAAATGCTCGAACTGTGGGCCTTGGCTGACCAGACAGTAACGCGTGAACAAGTCTCAGCTTGGTTAAAAAAAGATGATGACCCCGCTTACGTGAACTGTAGTGACCGAATGCTCGCTATATTTCTTAATGGCTTGATAAATGATTTACGTGGTAAAAAAGATGGCCCTCAAATGGCGCCAGAAGCACGCTTAAATAATAATATTATCTTACGAAAGCTGAAAATAGCCTTGAATTTAAGAGATGACGATCTCTGTGAGATTATTAATTCAGATGGTGTGGTGATGGGGAAATCCGAGTTAAGCGCATTTTTCCGCAAAGTAGATCACCGGCATTATCGAGAGTTACAAGATCAAATGATGCGCAAATTTATGCAAGGTTTGCAGGCAAAACATAGAGCACCTAATCATAAAACCAAGAAAAGCATCAAGAAAGATTCAGTTAAAGAGGATCTAAAACTAAGCCCTAAAATAGAAAGTGCTAAACACCAGGAACCATCGACACAACCTCCGCCTCAAGAGGCTCACTCTTCCGATGGCGTAAATAGCCATATTTGGGGAAAAAGTTCGTAATGAAAATGCTTATATAACGCTCTAGATGCCGGTTTAATAAATTGAGAGAGACAATTGCCTATTTTTGAAAGTGTATTAATGACAGTAGTGTTTATTGTGGGGGCTTCAATTATTTTTAGCACCATTAAACTAGGGATTTCCCCAATGCCTAGTTCAAAAAAAGCCTATCAAGCAATAATGACACTGGCAGATGAAACGGGAGCAGGGCCGATTTATGATTTAGGCAGCGGCTGGGGTAACTTGGTTATTCGGCTGGCAAGAAAATATCCACAACGACAAGTAGTGGGTTATGAATTATCCCTTTTTCCATGGTTAATCACGATGCTTATGAAAAGAATATTGGGTTTGAGCAATTTAGTCTTATATCGGGAAGACTTTATGAAGGCTGATCTGTCAAATGCCTCGGTCATTACCTGCTATTTATTCCCCGCTGCCATGGAGAATATTAAAAATAAGTTAACACATGGCAAAGGCGAACTACGTTTTGTTATTAGTAATACTTTTGCTTTACCTTCTTATCTGGAAAGCAAAGTGATGTTGCTCAATGATGTCTATAAGTCACCGGTTTATTTGTATCGCATGCCTTAATCGAGGCTCAACGATAAGGTAACATTACATAGACGTGTGAGCTTTTTGAATATCATGAAAAACGCGTTTAATGAACTTCTCTAAAGCAGGTTTATTGATATCTGAGAGTTTGTGCAGAATCAAGGTATTTGGCGTATGCTTTACCTTGCCTATTTTTTCTAGAGAGTCTTCGTAGTCAGCAAAGCCATTTAAGACATTAATACTGATGTTTTCTATGCTGGGCGTGAAAGAAATAATCGGCCACACGCCTGTTTTACCGGTTTTATAAACATAGTGATACTCACCAAAACCGATATTATCGTCACCCCAAACAATCGCTTCTTTCCCGCTTATGTTAGCCATGACCTTAAGCAGATAAAGGCTGTCGTGGCGACGTCTGGCATGATCGACATTCGTGATAAATTCGACAGGATCTTTATCGCTTGGGAAAGTTTCAAAATCTATCATAAATTTTTAAGTCCAGATTAAGTGAAAATACATGTAGTTTTTCAATAAATGCTATGTGGATCAAATCGTTTATCGAGTTGATTTAGGGCGACCCATTTTAGTTTTGGGGCGACCACTTCCCGTTTTGACATTGCTTGTTTTTTTGGTACTGGTTTTATTACGTTCAATTTGGGTCGTCGTGGCTTTGTTCGCATAATGCGGCCGTGACGTCTGTGAGATATTTTTAAGTAAGGTGTCACGGTTACTCACTTCAAAGCCTCGTCTCACAATGCGCTTGATGGGCGTACCGATTAAGCGTTGAATACGATCAACCGTGCGTTCTTCTTCTCGGCTAACAAATGAAATGGCATGCCCTGATTTACCCGCACGCCCAGTCCGGCCAATACGATGCACATAATCTTCAGGCAAATAAGGTAAATTGTAATTCACCACATAGTCTAGGCCTTGAATATCTAAACCACGCGCTGCAACTTCCGTTGCAATCAGTACTTGTAGTTTTCCTGATTTAAAATCAGCTAGGGCGCGACGCCGAGAACCTTGGCTTTTATCGCCATGACAGACTGCAGCCTCGACTTTTTGTTGCTTAAGCCCCGCCATCAATTTATCGGCTTGAACTTTTGTACTGGTAAATACCAGTACTTGGAACCAGTTTTGTTCATCGAGCAATTCTAAAAATAATTCAGTTTTGCGACGTTCTTCCACTGGATACATGGCATGTTCAACCGTGTCTGCGGTGATGTTGAGCTTATCAACGCGAATTTCCGTATGTCTATTAAGAAGCTTATGCGCTAGCTCGTTAATGGTTGGCGAAATAGTGGCAGAGAATAGCAGTGTCTGACGTTGCTTATTGGTATGCGCTAATAATGTTTGTACGTCGCTAATAAAACCCATGTCGAGCATACGGTCAGCTTCATCTAATACGACATATTCAACGCTTGCAAGGTCTACGTTGCATAGTGTCATGTGTTCGAGTAGTCGACCTGGTGTCGAGATTAATATATCAACCCCTGCTTTGAGTTTTGCTGCTTGCCCGCCAAGTTTTACGCCACCGTAAAGCGAGGTAATGTTAAGCGGCAGGAACTGAGCATAAGCGCCAATTGTTTCGGCCAGTTGTTCTGCTAATTCTCGGGTAGGCGTTAATATCAAGGCACGAGGATTCTTTGATTCGCTTGCCGAAGGTTTGTCAATCATTTGTTGTAAAATGGGTAAGGAAAATGCCGCTGTTTTTCCAGTACCGGTTTGGGCATTGGCGAGTACATCATGACCACGACGAGCAGGTGTGATAGCCTGAGCTTGTATTGGCGTCATGTCGGTGTAACCACATTTTTCGAGCGCATTTAGTAGCTCAGGTGACAAACCCAAAGATGAAAATTTCATGCTAATTCCTCAGTGCACAACTGCAATAATATAATTGTGAGGAGTGTACAGGAATTTTTAATCTTGAAGCGTTTATTGCGTGTTTTTTTTGTACCTGTTGTTTGCTGACATATAAAGTTAGTACAGAGAAATAGATTAATAGGCTTAAGTTCTTACCAATCAATCTGTTTCTCTGCTTGAATCATTTTATGAAAGCTGCAAACCCTTTAAGGATTCATGGTGTATGAATCTTTCTTCGCATAAGCAAATTCATTTAATATTCGATCAAAACGACGTGTATCTTTTTTGGGCTTAGAGATCATTAGCTGACAAAAAACCTGTTGAGCACGCGTGCTACTGGTTTTTGAATAAAGTTGAAGGGCATATTTAGAAAAGTCACGTACCATGAAGTCAAAGATTTGGTCGATCAGATCATCGTCTATTTCATTCTTATCCCAGCTTTCCAAAATAAGTTGGCCATAGGCAACCAAAGTAAATAGCTCACCGACGATTAAGAGAAAATCAATGTCTTTGATTTGTTGTTTGTTAGGGCTGGCTAACATCAGCATTTTTTTGAAAATGGCGATCTGCTTTTTGAATACACCGACATTTGCTAACTTACATTTATCATACGCTAGGCTGTAATCATGAAAGCGCGTTTTACCTAAGCCTTTGGTTGGCCCTTGCTTAAATAGGAAGTCGTCGTTTTCGCCATCACGTCTTACTGGTATATCTTCAAACTTGGCAGGCTTGAAAAAGTAATTAGCCATGAATTTTACAATCAAGGCCATGTTGACATGAACGGTGCCTTCCAGTTTGGGTAAAGCGCGAATATCGATCACAGCATTTTCAAAATACATATCTTTCTCAAAGCCTTTTGCGGCCATTACATCCCAGAGCATGTTGACTACTTCTTCACCTTGAGTCGTGACTTTCATTTTCACCATAGGGTTGAATAACAAATAACGTCGGTCTTCGGCACTGGCAGAACGCATGTAGTCACGCGCTCTGTGTGCAAACAAACGCATCGCCGTTAAGCGTGTATAAGAATCGACAAAAAGTTGTTTGATATGGACAAAGTCAGTGACGTAGTGATCGAATAAACGTCTATTGGAGGCATGATCTATGGCTTCATGGTAGGCGTGAGTACAAATGCCAATCGACGCAAAGCCCAAATTGAACTTCATCACGTTAATGGTATTTAACGAGTCATCCCAAGCTTTTGGGCCTAAACCGGATATGTCGGCTTCGGTAATGGGGTAATCATTGAGCCGGTAGTTGGCAACATAGTCTTGGTTGTTAATGACATTCTTAATGCATTCATACTTTTCGTGCTGAGAATCCACTGCGAAAAAAACGTACTCATCGCTGCCTTCCACTTTACCAAAGGTAGAAACCAGGGCGGCTTTATTGCCATTGCCTATGTAATATTTTTCTCCACGGGCAAGGTAGCTACCATCAGTCTGAGGGATCAACTTCATTTCAGAAGAATAAATATCGGCACCATGTTCTTTTTCAGATAAACCAAAGGCGAATATTTCACCCTGTTTTAGCAGTTTCGCGGTTTTTTTCTTAAGGGCTTCATTGTTGCCTAGAAAAATGGGGCCCACGCCGAGTGCCGAGACTTGAAAACAGTACCAGTAGGTTAAACCGTAAAAACCGAGTATTTCGGCAAAGTCAGTGATACGGGAAGTATCCCAGCGGGCATTTTTACCATAGCCTTTCGGTGTGAGCAGGCTTGCGAATATTTGTTCTTTTTTATTGAAGGCCAGAAACTCGGTATACCAACGTCGGCTTTCATAGTCGGCTTTGGTTTTCGCTAAACCTAAGCTTTCAAAAAAATCGATGGTCTTTAGCATGATCTGCTTGGTTTCTTTATCGGGATAGGCTTGGGCGAATTTCTTCGGGTTTAATAAATACATGAAATACTCTCTAATAGATTTGTATGCGTTAAGCGTGAATGATTATTTACAGCTACTTAAGCCTTCACCAACTTACCTCAAGGCTTACTTCAAATAGTACAGGTATTTGGACTTACTTTTTTTAAAATATTATGCCTGATTATTGCTTTTGTGAAGACCACTAAATGAGTAGTTAAGGTGTTTGTTGAAACAGTCTAATCATGCCCAAAAAAAGTTTGCTGGTGGCTGAAATTAATTCTGACCGCTCACTGGCATAATTGTTAGCTAACCAGCTAGTTGCCGCTTGCCGCATCGCTCCGACTAAGGATAAGGCTATGATTTTTTGTTCAGAAACAGGGATGAGCATATTTGGAAAGGCATGGTTGGCAAATTGTCTGAGCATTTCTGCAAAACCTTCAATATAACGATTATACAGTTGCGTGGCTTCAGGGTTTAAACCTTCCAGCTCTATCATACAGACTCTGGCGACTTGATGATTTTCCAACTCCTCAAAAAAAATCTCAAGGCCGGCGATGATGGCTGTTTCAGGATTTTTACTTTGTTTATATTCACTTGAGACGGCATTTAGTATTTGTTTACTTAAATTGGTCATACATTGCTGATAAACATCTACAAGCAAGGTTTCTAAATTCCCACACGCTTCATAAAAATAGCGATCAGTTAATTGTGCTTCTTGGCATAAACGTTTGACGCTTGCTTGACGATAGCCATCAGAGCCGAATACACATAAGCCTGCTTCTAAGAACTTTTTCCGGCGTTGTTTCTTTCTTTCGCCCAGACTAAGCCCAGCATATGTTCTATTAAGCGATGCTTTTTGAGGATGTATGTCTTTTGTTGTTTTGCTCGTCATTTTAATTAGTGTATATCTTTTTAAAAAAAGTAGGGAGTGGCTGTATTTGAGCGTGTTTAGTGGGCAATGTAAAGCTAGGTGTTACTGAAAATGAATGTGAAGAATTATAATTTGACTATAGTCGTAGTCAGATGGTAATTTTGTTTGAAGTTGTGCTTCGTCAGAACTTGGTCTTTACCAAAAAGACCGATATGATGTTTTGGCGCTGTAGAACGTTCTCAATAAAATAATGATAAAAACTCGAGTAGAGGTGCAGTATGAAACGTGACTATCAGGTCATTATTATCGGTAGTGGTTTTGGTGGGCAGCTGGCTGCCATGAACTTAAATAAAAAAGGCATAGATGATTATATTCTTCTAGAGCGTCGTGAATTTATGGGCGGTACGTGGTCACAGAATACTTATCCAGGTGCGGCTGTAGATGTACCTTCGCCTTTGTATTCCATTGCTTCTGAGCCCTATGACTGGTCACAAATGTTTGCTGACCAAGCTGAATTGCAACGTTATACCGACCATCTGATTTCCAAACATCATTTACGCGATCGTACGGTAACAGACGCAAATGTCAGTAAAATTGCTTGGAATGAAAGCGCGAAGCGTTGGGATATTAGTCTCGAAGATGGCAGGTATTTTTCGACTCAATTTATTATCAATGCCACGGGGCCACTAAGTACGCCCGTTATTCCAGACTTTCCAGGTAAAGATAAGTTTAAGGGGGCGTCCTTTCATAGTAATAATTGGGATCATTCGGTTGATTACACAAATAAGCGAGTGGCTATCATCGGTAGTGGCGCAAGCGCGGCACAGATTATTCCAACCATTGCGCCACTGGTTTCTCATTTACATGTTTTACAACGTACACCGCATTGGGTGATGCCCAGAAATGACCGTTATTTCAAACCTTGGCAACGTGCATTACTGAAAAACAAGTGGGTGTATAAAGCATTGCGTTTACTAATTTATTGGGTATTTGAGTTCCGTGTCATCGGTATTAAGTATTCAGATTTGGCTTTAAAAATTCTAGCGAAAAATAAAGCAGAAAAGCATATTAAGGATCAAATACAAGACCCCGATTTACGTAGAAAAGTCACACCTGATTTTACTATCGGCTGTAAACGGGTGATTTTGTCGGATACCTTATACCCAGCTTACAGCAGGCAGAATGTCACACTTTATGATAAAAATAATGGCATTAAAGAAATTACCGAAAAAGGTATTGTTACCCAGGACGGTGTCGAACATGAATTAGATTTGATTGTCTATTGTACTGGCTATGATGCCACCGACGGGGTAATTTCTTATCCGGTTATCGGCAAAGCTGGCAAAACACTGGCCGCTGTTTGGCAGGACTTTCCAAGGGCTTATTTGGGTACCAGTATTCCAGCGTTTCCGAATTTATTTATTGTGACTGGCCCAAATACAGGGATAGGACATACCTCGGCCTTATTCATCATCGAGTCACAAATGTTTTATATCATGAAGTCAATTGATGCTGTTCAGGCCAGGCCTGAAACTGTCATTGAAGTGACGACAGAGGCGGAAAATCGTTACACTGAACTTGTTCATAAAGAAATGGCAAAGACAGTTTGGCATCGAGGTGGTTGTAATAGTTGGTATAAAAGTAAAAGTGGAAAAGTAATCGCGATGTTTCCCGGTTTTAGTTTTACGTATCGACGTTGGACGAAAAACTTTAAAGAACACGATCATAAATTTGAAACGTAAATGCTTATTACTTGGAGCATTAAATAACAAAGAGAAGGCTTATGAAAAAAATAGTGCTAGCTTTGGTGGTGGGTATACCTTTGGTGTTCGCCATCTTAATCGCCCTCTATCCTGAGCAAATGGGGCAGTGGGTTTATGATAATTCCATGTCTACTGAGGCCAGTGTTTACGGTTTTTCTGAGCAAGCGATTCCTATAGAGGGAATGTCTTTATCCGTTTATCGAAATAGCAGTAACTTAGGTTCAGATAAACCTAGTATTTTAATGTTGCATGGTTATAGCGCTGAGAAAACCGTTTGGCTGCGCTTTGCGCGCCATTTAACGGATGATTTTAATATTATCATTCCTGATATGGCAGGTCATGGTCATACCGGTTTTGATCCGAGTTGGGATTACACTGGGCCAGCACAGGCTGCCAGGTTAGTAGCTTTATTGGATCGCTTACAGATTCAGAAGGTACATGTCATCGGGAACTCTATGGGAGGTTTTATTGCAGCACATTTCGCACGTTTATATCCAGAAAGAACAATAACGGCGACGTTGGTTGATCCAGCCGGCGTTACGTCTCCAGAGCCTAGTGTAATGGGGGAAATGCTAGCGAAAGGTCAGAATCCATTCCAAGTGAACTCGCGTGAAGAGTTTGATACTTTTTATGGTATGACTATGGCGAAGCCACCTTTTGTTCCTGATTTTGTTAAAGCCGGTGTGGCTGAGCGGTATCAAGCGCGGAAAGAGGAATTGCAGGTTATATTTGAAGACTTTTATGGAAAGAACTTACTCGATAATGAACTTTCCAGCATCACCAGCCCAGTGTTAATTATGTGGGGTGGAAAAGACGAACTGATTCATGTGAGTAGTGCAAAGGTTTGGGATGATGGTTTACCTAACAGTGAGTTAAAAATCTGGCCTGAAATTGGTCATATGCCTATGGTGGAGATTCCAGAAGAAAGTGCCTCTGTTTATCGTAACTTTCTTAATAAGCACAAAGATTAAACCCAAAAAAATAATTAGGAGGGTGTGATGAAAAATTTAAAAAATAAGGTAGCTGCCGTCACAGGAGCCGGTTCGGGAATAGGGCAGGCGCTGGCAATCAATCTGGCTAAAGAAGGATGTCATTTAGCCTTGTCTGATGTGAATAAAAAAGGTTTAACTGAAACCCTTAAAATGCTGAAAGGCTTCTCTGTCAAAGTAACGCAGCAAATCTTGGACGTATCAGATAAAGATGCCGTATACGCTTGGGCAGATAAAGTTGTCGAAGATCATGGGAAGGTCAATATGATTTTCAATAATGCAGGTGTTGCTTTATCTGGCACGGTCGATTCCTTATCAATTGAAGATTATAAGTGGATAATGGATATAAATTTTTGGGGCGTGGTTTATGGTACCAAAGCATTTTTGCCCTATTTAGAGCAATCTGGGGAGGGGCATGTCATTAACATATCGAGTGTCTTTGGCTTAACATCCCAGCCATTAATGAGTGGCTATAACGCGAGCAAATTTGCAGTGCGTGGTTTTACTGAATCTTTGCGCCAGGATTTAGAGTTAACGGACTCGAATGTGACAACGACCTGTATTCATCCTGGCGGCATAAAAACAAATATCGCTAAGTCTGCGAGAATGTCTAAGAGCGTGCAAACTGTGACAGGTATTAAAGGTGAAAATGCATCTTCCTCATTTGAAAAGTTTTTTATTCATACGCCAGATAGCGCAGCTAAAACTATTTTGAAAGGTGTAAAAGATAAGTCAAGACGTGTTCTAATTGGCGCAGATGCAAAAGTTTTAGATGGTATGGCGAGAGTGATGCCAACGGGTTATCAATGGGTATTTACGAGTGTTGTGAAGCTACAAAAACGTTTTCTTCACTGATGAGTCTTAATAGAGATTGATTGTATCATTTTTGTATGGGTATCTGCTGGATGCCCTTTTTTGTTTCTAGTTTCTTTATTCTAATATCCGCTGTTAATATGCAAAAAATTTCATAAAGTGTGATCTGCATGCTCTTTTCTAAGTTGAGGCTCGCCCTATGGATGAAATATGATTGCGCATCATTAAATTGTATAAAATTATAATCTTCTCAAGGGTACTTCGTGCTATGCAACGTTATTCGCAACGCTCCTTTCTATATCCTCATTTGTTTAAACTAATATGTATTTCCCTTATCTTTTTTTCGAGCCTAGCGAATGCTGAAAATATTAACGGTAAGTCTGGTCAGGCAAATAACAAATGGAATAGTGACTGGGAAGATGAACGGACTGAGAAGGGTGTTTCTGCTCAGTGTCGAACCCATATTACGAATATTAAGCAATGCAGGTTTACAACAGAGTCTGATTTACCTATTGCATCATTAAGTGCGGTCATCATGGATGTGAACCGTTTTAAAGAATGGGCCGTAAGTGTTATAGAGTCTGACCAGATAGTTTATGACGAAAATGACCAAGATACGTATGTCTATACCGTTTATCACTTTACGGGGGCATATAATCGGGATGCGTTAACGCGGTACCGAAGAACGGATTTTCCAGGGGTGAATCGAACTAAAATTGATTTTATTACCGTCAATAAACCTGTTGAAAAAAAGGATCTTCGGTTGGTACGGTTTCCACTAATGGCGGGTTATTGGCAGTTTACCAAAAAAGAAAATGGCAAAACTGAAATAGAATTACTGACATTTAGCTTGCCAGGTGGCATCGTACAGAATGTTCTTTATTCTCTGTTTAATGTCGGTTCATTAGATGCGTCTTTCGAGACGATGCAAACCATACAAAAACAGGCGAGCCTGCCGGAGTATTTGGCTAAGGCGACTAAATAAACTTCTTAGATTGGAATCTTAGGTAAGGATATGTCAAAAGCAATTGTGATTGGCGGCGGAATTGCCGGGTTGATAACGGCTAAGATTCTTTCGAAACACTTTCAAAACGTTATTGTTTTAGAAAAAGACGCGATATCTGACGACTGCTCACCAGAACATAGGAAAGGTTTACCTCAAGCTCACCATCAGCATATTTTACTCATGAAAGGGCGAGAGCTATTTGAAACTATATTTCCTGGTTTTGATGATGAATTAGCCAAATTGGGTGCTCCCGAACTTAGTTATTCAAATGACATTTCACTTTATGTGGGGCATGGAAAACTGCCACGCTTTCCATCCTTCTTAAAAGTCAGGCCTTGTCGACGTACCTGGATAGATTCACTGGTACGAAAGCGTTTAGCATCCATCTCGAATATAGAAATTAAATCAAATATCCATGTTAAACAATTAGATTTTGACCATAAAGGCAATCGTGTAAAGGGGGTGATTTATTCTGAACATCATCAACATGATGTATCTGATGTTCATTCCAGCACGCAACTCGACGCTGAGCTCGTTGTTGATTGCAGTGGTCGGGGTAGTAAAATAACGAAATGGTTAACAGAATTGGGCTTTCCCGATGTTACCAGCACGGTGATCGATCCAAAGCTTGGTTACGCCTCTTGCCTATTAAAAATACCTGAAGCTTATTCGGGTACTCGAGGGGTAGAAGTTGCACCTCATGCACCTGATAATCCACGCGCTGCTGGCCTTTGGGAGGTCGAAAAAGGGATCTGGCTGTTAACCTTAATTGGCATAGCGGGTGAATACCCTCCGAAAGATATTGACGGTTTTAAGGCTTTTGCCGACTTGCTTCCAACACCTGCTATAAGTGATATATTGAAGCAAGCAGAGCGAATATCTGATATACAAAGCTTTCGTGGAACACAAAATATTTGGCGTCATTATGAAAAAATGCCCAGATATCCTAATGGACTTTTAGTCACGGGGGATGCACTTTGTGCTTTCAACCCACTGCATGGCCAAGGCTTAACGCTTATTGCACGAAGTGCTCAGTTATTAGATCAGCAACTCCAAAAAGGCAAGAAAGCACATTATTCGAGTGACTGGGTTCAGGCTCATTATCTTAAATTAAATAGAATATTTTTAAGTGCCTGGATGTTCGCGATTAGTGAAGATATGCGGTGGCCAGAAACCATAGGTCGAAAGGTTGATTGGAAGCTCAAAATAGCCTACCGTTTTACCGATAAACTCTTGGCGACGTCGCAGCATTCAAACTATGTGACACAAGCGTGTTTATCTGTTGCAAATATGGTTCGTTCGCCACTTACATTAATACAGCCCGGTATAGTATTACGGATGATTTGGTATTCTTTTTTTAAAGAAAAGAATCAACAGGCAGATGCAGATTTGCATGCAAAGGGTCATGGAAAATAATGGATTATTCATTAATAAACGGACATCAAACCCAAGCATCACCATGCCAAGGTAATTATGCTGATGCCTCTAAAACTGGTTATTTACAGCCTCCTCCTACTACTATTAATAATTTAAGTTTGGAAGAGCGCCATGAACTAATTAGGCAATATGGTTATCAATCCAGTTCTTATTTTTCGCTGCAACAAGGCGTTGAACATATAGGTATTGCTGGTGTTGGCTTCATTGCTTTTTACATTCAGCGTTTTTTAGGCACCACATTCAATATTGCTTTTACTAACCCGGTTTGTGCACTGCAAGACATGCCCCAATTAGTTAAGTTGCTTGAGCATGTGACTGGTCATAAAACTATTTTTATGGCTGTTGATAAACAGTGTGCAGATCAGTTGATTGAAATGAATTATGCCTGTAACGATATGGGTCTTGAGTATCATTTACCGATTGCTGATTACAAAATCGAAGGGAAACAGATGAAATACCTTCGTTGGGTAGCGAATCTAGGTAAACGTGGTTTTGTGGTGAAAGAACAAAAGTGGGATGAAGTAGATGCAGAGCAAGTAAAGCATATTTCAACCTTGTGGCGACATACGAAGGCAGTAAAAGACAAAGAGTTAAGGTTGATTACAAGGCCACCAGAGTTTCGTGATGCTTGGGAAGTCAGAAAATTCTTTTGTTATTACGAAGGTGAGATGGTTGGCTTTGTTTTCTTTGATCCATTTTTTGAAAATGGAAACTTAGTGGGTTATACCGCAAATATATTACGTGGTAGAAAGGATATTCACCCGAATGGCTTTTTAGATTTTACTTTATTGGAAGCCATGAAGATTTTTAAAACTGAAGGGGTGCAAGTTCTATCGTTAGGCATATCGCCATTACATGAGATTTCCTTTCATGCAAGAGAAGTAAAATGGGTCAGAATGTTACAAAAATTGATGTATCGCTATGGCAGCTCTTTTTATGCTTTTCAAGAACTGGCGTACCATAAAACCCGCTATCGCGCTGACTCGACAATGTGGTATCAGTGTATTCCACCCGATAGCTCATCCCTAAAAGCTGCAGCGGCTGTTTTGATTGCCATCAATGTCTTTTAATAACGACTAAAAGAAGAAACTATCTTGAACGAAACTAAACAAAGTTTATACGGCAGAACCGCTTGGTTTTACGAACGTGCGGCACATATTTTTAGTTGTGGTCAGATTCGAGCCAGTAAGCAGTGGCAGATACAGTGGTTAAAACCTGGTCAACGGGTTCTCTATGTCGGAGCAGGGAATGGTGAAGACGTTATTATGGCTGCCCAACAGGGTGCGCATGTAACGGTAGTTGAACTATCGAGTAAAATGCTGGCGCGTTTAGAAACCAAGTTACAAAAATTAAAGTTGATGGATAACATCCTCTTAATTTGTGGTGATGCATACGATCATAAACCTGAAGTACTTTATGACGCAGTAGCTGCGAATTATTTTTTAAATGTTTTTTCAGACGATACCATGCAAAAAATGTTGGCACATTTAACAACGCTGCTAACTAAAAATGGCCTGTTGCTGATAGCTGATTTTGCACCGACTTCATCCAATTTAATATCGCGTTTCTTTCAGAAAATATATTACTTTTCCGCTGTCGCTGCTTTTCACCTGATTGCCAATAATCCACTGCATTCGCTCTATGATTACGAAATCTATCTAGAAAAACTGGATTTAGTGTTGGAAAATGACCAAGGATTTTCACTTTTTGGGTTTGGCCCGAAATGGTACCGCGCCATGAAGGTCGTTAAGCATTAGTTGATGCGAAGAACCGGTTTGTCTGGAGAGCAACTAAGCTCTCCAATACCTATTCCAAGTTTAAGTGAATACTCCCCAGTCATTTAGTTGATAACTTAAGGCAAGATCTTTTGGTATTTGGGTGTCGTTTAGCCAATGTTTAGCCGATTTTGCTCCTGCCCTGACCATTAAGTCTTTTTCGCTGCTTAGCGTTCTATATAGTGCTTCTGAAAAATACTGATTTGATGTTTCGTCAGTGAGTTTTAAGTTAGATTTAAGTGCTAATGTGATGAGCTCTTTTCTAGTGCTGGCATCACATCGTGCTTGTTTCCCAATAAAATCAACCGCACCAATTAGATATAAACCGATGGCTTCTTTCAGCCAGGACAAATTCTTTTGGTTCAAATTACCATAACTTCTTTTGACGTCTAACATTTGTACACCGCAAAAAATTTGCGCTTGCTTAAGGCAATCCATTTTTATGTCGTATTGGTCGGTGACATGAATATCTCCGCCAATAAGCCTGTTTATTATTGAATTAACAGGCTCGTTTTCTTGAGGGTAACTGACAAAATATAAAGTCCTTACTCGATATATAAGTAAGGATATAAGTCCTAATATACTGAGCTGCGCGCTATACAAAAATATGCTTGTCATCTTTTAACCTGATCGTGAAGTTGTAAATTGATTATACACGATGTTAAAAAATGTAACGCGAAACAGCTAACGTTTAAAAAGTGCTGGAGGTCACACAACCCAGGGTAGTTAACAATTTATGACAATTAAGCTGTATGGCGTTCACAGCTCTCAAAGAATGCATGCATTTGAACGCACGATAAAGGTCTGCTGAAAAAGTAACCTTGAGCATAATCGCATCCATTGATGACCAGGAAATCTCGCTGATCTATGTTTTCTACCCCTTCAGCAACAACTCGCAGGTTTAGCTTATGCGCGATGGCGATGACCGCAGAAGCTATTTCCATTGCATTTAAATCTTCAGGAATGTCATAGACAAATGATTGATCAATTTTCAAGGTATCGACAGGAAGGCTTTTGAGATAACTAAGAGATGAATATCCTGAGCCGAAATCATCTATCGTCAAGGTTGAGCCAGTTGACCTTATGTTGTTAAGTTGTCGTATTGCACTGTTCATATCATGCATTAGCATGCTTTCAGTTACTTCAAGTTCTAGATTTTGAGCTTTAAGACCACTATCAGAAAGCGCTTTCCCTACATTTTTTACAAGTTCAGGGTCTTCAAACTGTCTTGATGACAAATTCACAGCAACCCTTAAAGATTTTCCGGTTAAGTCATTGAGCTCTTGTATTTCCATACAAGCTTGATGTAAAACCCATTGACCAATTTGCACGATTAAACCGGTTTCTTCAGCGACGGGTATAAAATCATAAGGTGAAATTTCTCCTTTTGTAGGATGTTTCCATCTTATTAACGCTTCTACGCTTGCTATTTCACCTGTTTTTAGATTTATTTGAGGTTGGTAGTTTAAGTAGAAATCACCGTGTTTAATGGCTTCTCTTAACTCATTTTCTGTTTCTAATAAATTGTTGGCGCGAATATTTAGCGCTTCAGTAAAAAAATGATAACCATCTCTGCCGTTTTCTTTTGCCATGTAAAGCGCTAAATCGGCATTTTTCATGAGCGTTTCACTATTGATGCTATCATTTGGGGATAGCGTAATGCCTATGCTGGTCGAGACAATTATTTCATGCTTGCCTAATTTGATAGGCTCTTTAAGCGTAGTCAGTATGTTTTTTGCAATACCTTGGATGTTTTCAATGTCGGTAATGTCGTTCAGGAGTATGGTGAATTCATCACCACCCAGCCTTGCAACAGTATCTTGAAGGCGAACACAGGTTTTTAGCCTATCGGCAATGGTTAGCAGCAGTCTATCACCGGCTTGGTGCCCTAAGGTGTCGTTGATACGTTTAAATTGGTCTAAATCCAAAAACAACAATGCGGTAATTTTCTTGTGTCGCCGAGCGTTCAATACAGAGCTATGGAGTCTTTCAATGAAGAGTCGTCTATTCGCTAGCCCAGTTAATGAATCAAATAAGGCCAGATTTTCCATTTGTTTGTTGGCTTGTTTCAATGCGGTGACATCGACAGAGGATAGGACATAGTTTGAAATGGTATTGTGGTCATCAAATACTGCTGAAATGGTGACGGCATTCCAGAACTCTGAATTGTCTTTTTTAGAGCAAAGCATTTCTCCTTCCCAGTTATCTTGTTTGAGAAGGTATTGGCTGTCTAGTATGCAAGGCTCGTTTTTGAACTCATCGCTATTGGGGCGAAGAATATTAATGGGTTTGTTTATGGTTTCAGTTGCTTCATAGCCTGTCATACGACAAAACTTTTCGTTAACGTATTCAATAATGCCATTTTGATCGGTAATAATAATACTAGCGCCACTATTGGTAACGGCGCTGCTAAGCTTCGACATCATTTTTTCTGTTGTTTTATGCGCTTTTATATTGTTTTGAAGTTTGTTATTTAAGCGATATAGGAAAAAGCATAAACAACCAAAAATGATCGCAAAACTAGTGCTTAGTATTAGCCTGAAAAGGCTGAATGTTTCTGCCCCAATCAGTTGCTCAGCAAACGCCATATTCGAAGAAAGCAGTAATAAACTACCAAAACCAAACAAATGTATAGTTTGAATCGTCGAAAGGTAATCCATAGCGTTAGTGAATGCTTTTTTCAAAGGTATTATCCGAGTTTGATGGTTGGGGAAAATGTTATCCCTAAAGGTGCTATTTATCTATGAATAAAGTGTATGGCAGAATCATTTAAATAAAAAATATGAGTTCGTTATAAACTTGTAACTATGTGATGTATTTCGTTACCTAAAGACTGTTTTTGGTAATGAAATTTAAAGATTTTGTGAAATAGGAGTTTACATTTAGAGGGAAATAAAAAAGGGAGCTTTTAGAAAAAGCTCCGCTGATAGTTCCTTAACTTTTTATTAGTTTATTTGCTTGTTCTTGCCAAGTATCGAATCCTTTGGTTTTGATAAAGCCTTCAAGTATCTTTTTGTCTTTTTGTGAGGGTTTTGCTAGCTGAGAAACTTCAGTGATACCAGCATTATTAAGTTTCTTGATTGTGGCTGGGCCAACACCATTTATGTCAGCAAGTTTTGGATTTGCATTGGTTTTTGCTGGTGCCTTAGTGCTTGTTTTTTTTGCCGGTGCTTTTTTAGCCGCTGTGTTAGTTTTGTCAGGCTTAGCCTTGCTTGTTTTCTTAGAGGCCGGTTTGGCTTGTTCAACACCGATTTTTTCTAGCAGTTGGGATTGTAGTTCATGAAATTCGTTTAGTTTTTTGTCAAATTCAGACTGGAAGCGATTCATTTCTCTATCGCGAAGCTTGTCAAAGTCTTCTATAACTTTTTTAATTGGATCTTGAATGTGTGATTGAAACGTTTCTAGTTGCTTGAATGCATCGCTGACTATTTTATTAAACTGTGACGATGTCTTTTCAAACTCTTTATTAAAACGGTTGATGACTTTATCTAGACCTAGTTTATCTTTCTTGCTCATGAGGTAGCTCCTGAATGGAAAATAAATAATGGTTATCACAACCAGTAAAAAATATTTTAGCGTATATCGACTAATAAGGCAGCTTGATTGAATAACTTTTTGACCATTATCAAGTTAAGACTTCTTGCGAGGTGGTAGACCACTATGCTGAGTTTGGAAATTGCCTTTTTTAACATCTTTATTGCTGAAACTCTTCGGACTGTTTTTCCCTAAATTACGGCTTGCGCTTTTGGGTTGTGTCGGTGGTATTAAGTGTTTTTTACCGTAGCCAATTAAATGCGCTTTGCCCATAGCGTTTAATGCCTCTCTTAATAGTGGCCAGTTTGCAGGATCGTGATAACGTAAAAAGGCTTTGTGAAGGCGGCGTTGACGAATACCTTTAGGAATGCTGACCTTTTCTGTTTTGTAATTAATTCTTCGAAGAGGGTCTCTTTCAGAATGATACATGGCCGTTGCGCTAGCCATGGGGGATGGGTAGAAGTTTTGAACTTGGTCAGCCCTGAAGCCATTTTCTTTTAACCACAAAGCAAGGTTAAGCATATCGGTATCTAAAGTGCCGGGATGTGCTGCAATAAAGTAGGGTATCAGAAACTGCTGCTTTCCTGCCTCTTTAGAATATTTATCAAACAACTCTTTGAAGCGATGGTAAGTCCCCATGCCGGGTTTCATCATTTTGGACAAAGGACCAGATTCTGTATGCTCTGGCGCTATCTTTAAATAGCCTCCAACATGGTGAGTAACCAATTCTTGAATGTATTCTGGGTCTTCTACTGCTAAATCATATCGAAGGCCCGAAGCAATTAAAATGCGTTTAATACCAGGTAAGTTCCGGGCTCTTCGGTATAAGTTCGTTGTTGGTGAGTGATCGGTCACCAGATTTTTACAGATAGAAGGATAAACGCAAGATAGCCGGCGACAGTTCTCGTGAATTTCTTCAGACTTGCAGTTTAATTGATACATATTGGCGGTAGGGCCGCCTAAGTCAGAAATAGTACCGGTAAAACCGGGCGTCATATCTCGAATTTTTTCAATTTCATTGATGATAGAGCTTTCAGACCTGCTTTGAATGACTCTTCCTTCATGTTCGGTAATAGAGCAAAATGAGCAACCGCCAAAGCAGCCTCTCATGATGTTGACTGAAAAGCGAATCATTTCATATGCGGGGATTTTTGCATCGCCATAAGAAGGGTGAGGTACTCTCTGATAGGCATGTTCGAAAACACTATCAAGTTCTTCAGTGGATAAAGGGATTGGTGGTGGATTAACCCAAACATAGCGTTTGCCATGAGCTTGTACAATAACGTGTGCATTTGAGGGGTTGGTTTCTAAATGTAAGATTCTAGAAGTGTGAGCATACAAAACAGGATCCTTAGACACTTTTTCAAAAGAAGGTAAAAGTAGAAAAGTATTATCTTGTTTTGTTTTGGCATTTGCTAAAGGCAAGAAACGAATTACCTGTTCTTCAGGTTCATTTACAGGCGTCGATGTCCGGGTATTTTTTTCAGCACAACTTTCAATATCGGAAGTATCTGAAGTGTTGCTTGTTTCAAAGTCAGTATAAGGGTTTTGCTTGAATGGGTGGTTATGCTCATCAAGTTTCATGAAACTGTCAACGCGCGATGTGTCTTTTAATATCCAATTTTCAGGTAGCTCTTTTACGACACAAGCTGTACCACGAATATTTGTCATTTCTTTGGGGTGTTCGCCTCGAGATACTCTAAAGGCAATCTCTGCAATAGCGCGTTCAGCGTTGCCATAAAGAAGAATATCGGCTTTAGAATCCAATAAGACTGAACGCTTAACTTTATCTGACCAATAATCATACTGAGCAATACGTCTAAGGCTTGCCTCGATACCACCAATAATAATAGGCGCATCTTTATAGGCTTCTTTGCATCTTTGGCTATAGACTGTGACAGCTCTATCTGGTCGTCTGCCGCCTTCATTATTGGGTGTGTAAGCATCGTCATGTCTAATCTTTAAATCCGATGTATAGCGATTAATCATTGAATCCATGTTGCCTGCAGATACGGCAAAAAACAGATTCGGTTTGCCTAGTTGCTGGAAGGCGTCTTTAGACGTCCAGTCTGGTTGAGCAATAATACCCACTCGATAGCCTTGAGATTCCAGTAAACGACCGATAACGGCCATACCAAAACTTGGGTGGTCAACATAGGCATCACCGCATACAATAATGACATCGCAGCTATCCCAGCCCAGTTCGTCCATTTCTTGACGGGACATGGGAAGGAAGGGGGCGGTTCCATAACACTCTGCCCAGTATTTAGGGTATGAAAATAATGAGGTTTCTGCTTGCATGCTAATCCAGGAAGTCCAAAAAAATACTTGAGTATTTTACATGGTCTTTAGCTATGAGACTAATTTATCTTTCAAGTGAAAAAATTCAAATAATGAAAGGTTTTTGTCATGCTTGAGGGTTCAAATTTTGTTGTTGTTATTCTGGCTGCCGGTGAATCAAAACGTTTCGGTAGACCTAAGCAGTTAGCAGACTGGCAAGGTCAACCCTTGTTGTTGTCGATTATTAAAAAAGTATTGGCTTGCGATATAAAGCCTTACGTCGCTTTGGGTGCAAATAGTGATTCAATTTTAAGGGATGAGATCTTAAAGTCTTATCTTGATAAAGTTTTATTTATAGATGGGTGGTCTGAGGGTTTGTCACGATCTATTGTCGAGAGTGTTCAATATTTAGAGCGGCAGCATCCACGGGGCATCGTTTTTTTATTGGCAGATCAACCTTTAATAGAGCTTGGTTTTTTGAAAGATTTTTTTTTGAAGGTTTCTGAGACTCCAAGAGAGCTTCTAAGTACTTCATATAAGAGAATGGGTGGCAAGCTAGGTGTGCCAGCTTATTTTCCATATTCTTATTTTGGTGCCCTAAAAAAACTGAGAGGCGATCAAGGCGCTAAATATGTTCTAGAAAAAAATAAAGCTGAAATTCTGGCTTATGATGGCTGTTTAATTGATATTGACGAACCAGAAGATCTGGTTCGTGCTGGTTATTACTTGGGCGATTAAAGGCCTCTAGAAAAAGCCAACAATAGCGGCAAGACCTACAGCAAATATACCAATACTAGTAGCTAATGCTATGCCATAAAACTTGTTGGATTCTTGTCTGTTTTTTCGGATATATGATTCAATTGTTTGTGCTGCAATATCTTCTGCTGTTTCACGAGAGGTTTCATGAGCTTGTTTGATGGCGTCACTTTGCAGTTTTTGCCAAAACTCGGTATCCATAGACTGGGCAGAACTAAGGTGGTCTTTTAGCTCTTCCATCTGGGTGGGGTCAAAGCCGGAATGGGCTTTGCTTTTTAATAATTCTTCTTTAAATTCATCTAATTGTTTGCCCAAAAATAGACTGACTTCAGCTGCAACTTCTTCTTTAATTGACTCAGTTTTCTCATTAATTTGATTGGCATAATTATCCATAATTTCTTTAAGGTGTTCTTGTTGTTCCACCTTTAAGTCACTGAGGATGCGCTTCAAATGGTCATATTGTTCATCAAAAAGGCTTGAGAGTAATTCATGAAGCCGATTGTTGACATTTGCTTTGACGGCAGAGCGTGCTACTTGTTCAATGATTTCATTGTCTAGTGGTACGCTTTGTCTATTTTGGCTTGGTGGTTGGTCTTTTAGCTCATTCGGCAACTCTACTTTCGACATTTCGGACAGATCTTGTTCTTCTTCAGCGTTTAATGAAATCGAGATTGCAGGTTTAGGAAGTGTGTCTTGTGCAATATCTTGGTTTAGTTTTTCAATAAGGTTTATAACTTGCTGTGGTTCTGCGGGTTTTGTTAGTACGTCATAAATACCATAGGTAATGGCATCCTCTGTAAATTCATCAGATTTTTTAGATGTACACATGATAACGGGAATATGTGATGTAGATTGGTTTGTTTTGATTATTTTTGTCGCATCCACACCGTTCATGCCCGGCATTAAATGGTCCATAAATATGACATCTGGACTGGTGCTGTTTAAGAATGTAATTGCATCTTCACCAGAACTCACCATATCCACTTTAAGATTGAGCTTTTCCAGTAATTTATTTAACGCAAATCTTGCGACTTTGGAGTCATCAACCAACAAAGCGTTTTTAATTGTCATCACAAACCTCATTAAATAAATAATCTAATTATCTTTAAAATATGTTAAATCTTCTATTACCAGCCGTCGAGTTCTGGGCATTCAGTTGCCCTGTAGCTTTTTTGTCTATAACAGACGCCGGGCTCACTTGATCTGGCTGTAAAAATTTCACCTTCGGCTGTGGTTAGCGTTGCTTTGCCGAATGGCTTTCCATCTTTAAATGTACCGGTGATCTTACTGCCATTCGGGTTAAGGATTTCACCATTGCCGTGATAGAGGCCATCAATAAACTGACCGGCATACTTCTTACCGTTCGAATAGGTTTCTACACCTTTGCCATGGAACATGCCGTTAGAGAATGAACCTTCATAGTGGCCGCCATCTGGATAGGTAAGAGAGCCGTTACCGTGAAATAAATTATCTGCAAAACCGCCGACATAGAGCAAACCCTGTTTCGTAGTCAGAGAGCCTTGACCATTTAACACACCATCAATCCAAAAGCCTATATAGATATCGCCAGTTGCTTTGGTGAGAGTGCCTTCGCCATTAAATTTATTGTCATTCATTTCACCAATATAGGTATCGCCTTCAGTGGTTGTTAAGGTGCCTTGTCCTTGCATTTTGCCTTCAAACCATTGTCCTTGGTATTTCATGCCGTTGGCATATCTGACAGCGCCATTACCATGGAATTTTCCGTTCACAAAAGAGCCATTGTATTCTAGCTTGCCTTCCTCGATATAAGAGCCTCCACCTGTTTTTATATCGTTTTCCCAAACACTATTTGCATAATGAACTTTAGTGACGTGCTCGAGTTCTGCATTAATTGTTTGGGTAGAGCCTCTGCGTATATCTATGTTAGCTTTCCAGCTTTGATAACCTTGTTTCGCGACTTCTATCGCGTAGTTGCCAGGTGTTAGTTTTAGCTCTAGTTTTGTTGGCCCGTAAGGTTTGCCATTAACCAGTACGGTATCATCCGTGACATTAGATCTGACAACAAGCGTACCTGTGGTAATAACTCGTTTTTGTGGGGGGGGAGTATTTTCAAATGACACAACGTCATTACTAATATTGGGCTCTTTGGTCGTAATGGTTTGTTTTTTCGAAGGTTGCGCTTGAGCAGGTGTTTTTTCATCCAAGATGATTTTCTTTAAAGGTTGCTCATCTGCAAAAATGGGCTCTTGTGCGAAAGACAGGTCTTCCGTTTGTTTGAGTGCAGCTAAAACTTGTTTGCTCTTGTCATTAGTCAATGGTTGGTTGGTGTTATTCGAGGGTATGATTTTATTTTCTTCGGAAGCCGCTTCAGCTGAAGCAAGCCCTGTTAGTTTGCTATCACTTTCAGGCGACTGATCTACCGACACAAAGCTGGCAGCAACCAAAAGTAAAATCATTAATGAATTAATAAACAGAAGAGGTCTTAAATCGACCATTTATAACGATCCTTCCTAATGTGTAATGAGCAGGTATACTCATGTTTGAAATTTTGTTTAAGCAAGAAGTTTAACAACGCTCTCAAAGTATAGTTTGAGTTTTGAAGGTGGTCGGCTAATTTTTTAATAGTTTATATTAATTGCCAATAGCTCATCATAAATAATTGCCGGTAGCCTATAATAAATAAGAGTCTAGTATCAAAATAAAAAAAATGCTTGTGAAAACAATGTAATTGTATGCTGAGTCACATATTTTTGCCTGCTATACTTTTGCTAAATTTACTTGAAAAATAGTCTTTTTCTCTCGATATTGTTAGGCTGGGCATGAACTGGTACTAGATTATTATTCTAACGCTTCAGGTTCGTTCTTTTTAAGCTTTCAATATATTTCTCTCCATTTTAATAATGTAAGTCTTGTTGGAAATATTTACTTAGCAAGGCTGTCATCGTTTGTGCATAGATAAGGTATTTTTTGTATATGGTAGTATCAACGTTAGATAAACACTTTAAATTGATTAGAACACAAGCAATTGACGCGCTACATGTAATGATTGAAGAGTATGAGCATGTAGGGACAGGGGCAAAGCACCTTCACTTTGCATCCAGTAATAGTGAAAATGTTTTCCTTGTCGGGTTAAAAACGGTGCCTTTAGATAATACAGGGGTAGCGCATATTCTGGAACATACTGCTTTATGTGGCAGTGAGAAATATCCGGTGCGTGATCCATTTTTTATGATGATTCGTCGTTCTTTAAACACCTTTATGAATGCGTTTACAAGTAGCGATTGGACGGCTTACCCTTTTGCGAGTAAAAATAAGAAAGACTTTAATAACCTATTGGAAGTTTATCTTGATGCGGTATTTTTCTCCCGCCTGGACGAGATGGATTTTTTACAAGAAGGGCATCGTTTAGAGTTTTCGACGGAAGGTGATTCGAATTCTGAGCTGACTTATAAAGGTGTTGTATACAATGAAATGAAGGGGGCGATGAGCTCCCCTGCCAGTCAGCTGTGGCAAACCTTTACGCGGCATTTATTCCCGACAACCACCTATCATTTTAATAGTGGTGGTGATCCTGAGCAGATAACTCAATTGAGTTATCAAGATCTTAAGCGTTTTTATGAGAAGCATTATCACCCTAGTAATGCGGTTTTCTTAACCTTTGGCGATATACCAGCAAGTGAACATCAAGAGAAAATGCATCGTTTTGCTCTTTCTCGATTTACAAAGAAAGCTGCAAAAATAGAAATTCCTGATGAGCTTAGGTATTGCGCACCGATTCGTGTTCAGGAAAATTACCCGATTGAGAAAGATGAGCCTACCTCGCATAAAACGCATATCGTGGTAGGTTGGTTATTAGGGCATAGTTTTGATTTGGAGCAGAATCTTGAAGCACATTTGTTGTCTGATGTCTTATTTGAGAATAGTGCAGCGCCCTTACAGCGATTTTTAGAAGGAACCAAGCTCGGGCATGCGCCTTCTCCATTGTGTGGTTTGGAAGATTCGAATAGAGAAATGGCTTTTGTTTGTGGTATCGAAGGTGGTGATAACGGCACCGAAGAAACCTTAGAAAATGAAATTCTAGGTGTGCTAAAGAAAGTAGCGGATGAAGGGGTTGCACAGGAAAGGTTAGAAGCTGTGCTTCATCAGTTAGAGTTGAGTCAGCGCGAAATTGTCGGTGATAGTTATCCTTATGGTTTGCAGTTGATCTTGGCTGCTTTACCACCGATGTTACATGGTGGTGACCCTGTCGAACTGTTGGATCTTGAGCCTGTCATCGAAAAACTTCGTGAAAAAGTGAAGAACCCAGAATACTTTAAGTCATTGGTGAAAAAATGCCTAATTGATAACCCGCATAGAATTACGTTATCACTAAAGCCGGATATCAATTTTGGCGCAGTTCGTCAGGCGCTATTAGAAAAAGAGCTATCTCAGAAAAAGTCGGCTTTAAATGCTGAGCAGCAGCAAAAAATAATTGATCAGGCGGCTATTTTAAATGAGCGCCAAAGAAGGAAGGATGACGAATCCATTCTTCCTAAAGTTGGTATTGAAGATGTACCGCTTAGTTTGAGCTTTCCTACTGCGGTTAAGTCGAATATTGCTGACAATATAACCTGTTATTATCAAGGAACAAATGGCTTGGTTTATCAGCAAATTATTATTGACCTTCCTGCTTTAAAACAAGATTTGCTAGACGTACTTCCTATTTACACCACGATTCTTTCTGGCTTAGGTGTGGGTGAATCGAGTTATTTGGATGTTCAAAATCAGCAGTCTGCTTTGACAGGAGGGATTTCTGTTTTTAGTTCAGTCAAATCTCAATTGAATAAACTTCAAGAAGTTCAAGGTAAGCTGATTTTCTCGGGTAAAGCACTGAGCAGAAATTATGAGGCACTTGCTGATATTTTAATTCAAACGCTGACAGAAGTGCGTTTTGATGAGTTTGAGCGTATTCGTGAATTGGTGGCTCAAATCAGGGCGAGGCGTGAGCAGTCAGTTACCAGTAATGGTCATGCATTGGCAATGGGAGTGGCGAGCAGCCAAATGAGTCCTGTTTCTTATATGAGTTACCAGTTGCATGGTGTTATGGGTATTAAGTCTATCAAAGCCTTAGATGATGCCTTGTCTCAATCTGATGAATCAAACAATGATGCAATCATTGAGTTGACTAACAAGCTGCAAGAAATACATCGGCATGTTTTAGTCTCCAAACGAGAATACTTAATTGTTTCTGAAGAGAGTTATGCAGAATCAATGGCTAGTTATGTCAACACTAAAGATAAGGGAGTCGGCTCTGATAATAGGGATGGCTTTTCTTTGGCGTCAAAACGTGAAAATGTCAAAGAAGCTTGGTTGACGTCTACTCAGGTTAACTTTTGCGCAAAGGCCTATCAAACAGTCGATGCCTCCCATTTAGATGCGCCTGCTTTAACGGTTTTAGGTGGGTTTTTGCGTAACGGTTTTCTTCATAGAGCTGTCCGTGAGCAAGGTGGTGCGTATGGCGGTGGCGCGAGTCAAGATTCTGCTGCGGCAGCCTTTAAATTTTATTCATATCGCGACCCACGGCTCACCGAAACGTTGGACGATTTTGATGCGTCAGTGAGGTGGTTAAAAGAAACAGAACATGATGCTGAAGCTTTGGAGCAGGCTATATTGGGTGTTATTTCATCAATTGATAAGCCGCGCTCGCCTTCTGGAGAAGCGAAAGGCGATTTCCATAGTGACTTATTTGGAAGGTCAAGAGAGCACCGAGAGGGTTTTCGTAGTCAGGTTTTACAAGTGACAATCGATGATTTGTTGAGAGTGGCGGATGAGTACTTAAGCCCTGAATTTGCTAGTTTTGGGCTTATTACACAATCTGCCAATAAAGATGAATTACTTAAATTAGGTTTTGAGGTTCACGAACTTTAAATTAGCTTAACAGCGCCGCTCGATTTGTGCTTGTACCATAATTCGGGTGGCGATTTCTTCAACAGAATAATGCGTTGTATTCATGAATGGGATGCGTTCCCTCTTGTACATGAGCTCGACTTCTTCTACTTCAAAATTACACTGTTTAACAGAAGAGTAGCGGGAGTTAGCTTTACGCTCATTCCTGATCATGGCCAATCTTTCTGGTTCAATCGTTAGTCCAAATAACTTTTCTCTATACCTCTTGAGTTGTGATGGTAGTACTTGGTCTTTAATGTCTTCTTCTGTGATCGGGTAGTTTGCGGCTTTAATGCCGTATTGCATGGCTAAATATAAGCATGTGGGTGTCTTTCCGCTTCTCGACACGCCCACTAAAATCACATCTGCCTGATCATAGAGTTTTGTCCTAGCGCCATCATCGTTGTCTAAAGCGTAATTGATGGCCTGAATTCTTTGATCATAGCGGGTGTTCTTTGTGATTCTTGTTCTACCGACATTATAGGATGATTCTGAACCTAATTCTTGTTCTAGTGGGGCAAGGAAGGCTGCAAAAATATCGATTATGAAAGAATCGCTTCCTGTAATTATTTTTCTAATACCATCATCCACTACAGTGTCAAAAATGATGGCTTTGGCACCATCTCTTTTTGCTGCCGCGTTAATTTTAATGGCAGTCTCCTTGGCTTTTTCTATGCTGTCTACATAGGGTAGGGTTACTTTAGTGAAATTATAGCTTTCAAAGCGTGCTAATAAACTCATTCCGAGAGCTTCCGAGGTGATGCCAGTGCCATCAGAGATAAAAAATGCAGTGCGGTGAGAATTCATGACTATCCTGTTAGGTTCAAGTTGTCGTGGTAATAATTTTAATTAATTTAGCATAAAGTGTTACAATTCTCACCCGTTTGGAATTGTATCTAAAGTCGCAGGCTTATTGGTTGAGCCGTATTCACAAAGATACATAACATTTTGATATCCCCTTACAAAGGGGATGATGTATAGAAATAGGAGAAAGGTTTTGCAGGATTATATTGTCTGGTTTGATCAGCTGGGAATGAATGATGTAGAGCGAGTTGGAGGTAAAAATGCCTCGCTTGGTGAAATGATTAGTCACCTTTCTTCTGCTGGAGTAAGAGTCCCTAATGGTTTTGCTACGACGTCCAAAGCATATTGGGAGTTTCTATCTGCTAATAGTCTGAATGAAAAAATAAACCAAGCCTTAGCTCAGCTTGATGTTAATGATGTAAATGCGCTCGCTCAAGTCGGGGCTGAAATACGTTCATGGGTGATGGCATCACCTTTACCGAAATCGCTTGATGAAAGTTTAGAGCAGGCGTTTGAAAAGCTGCAAAATGGTAATGCTGAGCTGTCAGTTGCTGTTAGATCTTCTGCAACTGCCGAGGATCTACCAGAAGCATCTTTTGCAGGGCAGCAGGAGACCTTTTTAAATGTCAAAGGCATTGACCAAGTAAAACAATCTGTTAAAGAGGTCTTTGCTTCTTTATTCAATGACCGTGCTATTTCTTACCGTGTTCATCATGAGTTCGATCATGGTGAAGTTGCATTATCGGCTGGTATCCAGAAAATGGTCCGAAGCGAAACGGCAAGTTCAGGTGTTATGTTTACCTTAGATACTGAATCAGGCTTCCGTGATGTGGTGTTTATTACCTCATCATACGGTCTGGGCGAAACGGTTGTTCAAGGTGCCGTGAATCCAGATGAGTTTTATGTGCACAAGCAGACTTTTGAAGCGGGAAGGCCGGCGATACTCAGACGGAATTTGGGTAGTAAAGCAATCAAAATGATCTATAGCCAAGATGATAGTGATGCGTTAGTTGAAACTGTGAAAGTGGAAAAAACGTTGAGATCAGTATTCTCATTGGTTGATGACGAGATAAACGAATTGACTCGCCAAGCTCTAATTATAGAGAAACATTATCAGCGTCCTATGGATATAGAATGGGCGAAAGATGGTGATGATGGCTTATTGTATATCGTTCAGGCGCGTCCAGAGACTGTAAAAAGTCGTTCCAGTGCAACCATTCTTGAGCGATATTTGATGAAAGAAACCGGAAATGTCTTGGTTGAAGGGCGTTCTATTGGGCAGAAAATTGGTAGTGGTCCTGTTCGTGTTATTAATGACTTATCAGATATGGATCAGGTTCAGGAAGGGGATGTCTTGGTTACTGATATGACAGACCCTGATTGGGAACCTGTTATGAAACGCTCCTCAGCGATCATTACAGATCGTGGTGGAAGGACCTGTCATGCAGCTATTATTGCAAGAGAGCTTGGTATACCTGCGGTAGTGGGTTGTGGTGATGCGAGTGATATCTTAAAAACCGGACAAAATGTAACGGTTTCCTGTGCTGAAGGTGATACCGGCTTTATCTATGAGGGGCTTCTTGACTTCGAGTTAAAGGAAAACTCAGTCGATACCATGCCCGACCTTGATTTTAAAGTGATGATGAATGTGGGTAATCCGGATCGTGCTTTTGATTTTCAGGCCTTGCCAAATGATGGTGTCGGCTTGGCAAGGCTGGAGTTTATTATCAATAGAATGATTGGTGTTCATCCCAAAGCGCTACTGAATTTTGATAGCCTTCCTTCTGAGGTAAAGTTGGTAGTTGAAAAGAGAACGAGTGGTTATGCTTCTCCAGTTGATTTTTATATTGATAAGTTGGTTGAAGGCATCTCTACCTTAGCGGCCGCTTTTTATCCTAAAAAAGTAATAGTGCGCTTATCTGACTTTAAGTCAAATGAGTATGCTAACTTGATCGGCGGTACACTTTATGAGCCGGATGAAGAGAATCCTATGTTGGGTTTTCGAGGTGCTTCCAGATATATTTCTGAGACATTCAGAGACTGTTTCTATCTTGAGTGTGAGGCTTTAAAAAGAGTTCGAAATGTAATGGGATTCACTAATGTCGAGGTGATGGTGCCATTTGTTAGAACGGTAGGTGAGGCTAAGCAGGTAGTTGATCTTCTTGCTGATAAGGGTTTAAAGCGTGGTGAAAATGGCCTTAAAGTGATTATGATGTGTGAATTGCCAGCAAATGCCATTTTAGCGGAGCAATTTTTAGAACACTTTGATGGGTTTTCGATTGGCTCCAACGATTTGACTCAGCTGACCTTAGGGATAGATAGGGACTCGGGAATTATTGCGCACCTGTTTGATGAGCGAAATGATGCAATTCGTGTCTTATTGTCTAATGCGATTGATGCATGTAAAAGTGCGGGTAAGTATGTTGGGATTTGTGGTCAGGGGCCTTCAGATCACCCGGATTTAGCAAAGTGGTTGATGGAGCAGGGAATTGACAGTGTCTCTCTTAATCCTGACTCGGTTTTAGATACATGGTTCTTTTTAGCGGATAGCTAGTTTTATTGCTGGTAGTCTTCTCTACTACCTATTAATTCTGTTGCAAGGCCCGGTTTTCAGTTGTCTGAGGCCGGTTTTTTTGTAGATCTGAATTATTTTTTAATGTTGAGTCTAAAACTAAAAAGCCCGCATGAATAATCTGTGCGGGCTTTGTTTTTTGGGTTCTGGATGATGCTATTTAGATGGGTAATCCCTTTTGGGGTAACCTGTATACAGTTGGCGAGGCCGGCCAATCTTATAGTCTGTGCTGACCATTTCATTCCAGTGAGAGAACCAGCCTATGGTTCTGGACATGGCGAATATCACGGTAAACATTGACTCTGGGATTCCAATGGCCTTTAAAATAATGCCAGAGTAGAAATCAACATTTGGATAAAGTTTGCGCTGAATGAAGTATTCATCTTCCAGTGCAATCTGCTCTAATCTACGAGCAATTTTTAGCAATGGGTCATTTTCAAGCCCAAGAATTTTTAAAACTTCTTCACAGGTTTCACGCATAACTTTAGCGCGAGGGTCAAAGTTCTTATAAACGCGATGCCCGAAGCCCATTAGGCGAAAAGGATCATTTTTGTCTTTTGCCTTGGCGACATATTCATCAATTCTAGAGACGTCACCAATCTCATTCAGCATGCTTAATACGGCTTCGTTGGCGCCACCGTGTGCTGGTCCCCAAAGGGCAGCGATGCCTGAGGCAATGCATGCGAATGGATTTGCGCCAGTCGAGCCCGCAAGACGAACTGTCGATGTAGATGCATTTTGTTCGTGATCTGCGTGAAGCATGAATATTTTATCCATTGCTTTTGAGATGGCAGGATCGAATTTAATATCTCCGGCGGGCGTGCTGAACATCATGTGTAAAAAGTTCTCGGCATAGTCGAGATCATTTCTAGGATACATGAAAGGCTGGCCGATAGAGTATTTGTAGCACATGGCTGCAATGGTTGGCATCTTGGCTATTAGTCTGAAGCCGGCGATTTCGCGATGCTGGGTGTCCGAGATATCCATTGTGTCGTGGTAGAAGGCAGATAGAGCGCCGACAACACCGCACATGATTGCCATGGGGTGAGCGTCTCGTCTGAAGCCTTTGAAAAATTGATTAACCTGATCGTGAACCATTGTATGGTTCTGAACGGTTGCTCTGAAATTCTCATTTTCAGCTTTAGTGGGGAGTTCGCCATGAAGAAGGAGATGGCACAGTTCTAAATAGTCAGATTGATCGGCAAGCTGTTCTATTGGGTAACCACGGTGAAGTAAAATGCCTTTTGCACCATCGATATAGGTTATTTTTGATTCACATGCAGCTGTAGATACGAATCCGGGGTCATAAGTAAAGACACCTTCTGATACTAGGCCTCGTACATCTATTACATCCGGCCCGACGGAGCCTGAATAAATGGGTAAATCGATGGTTTTGCCATCTACCGATAACTGAGCTTTTTTATCAGTCATGGTGCTCTCCTGTTAGTTTATGGAGTGAGCCAATGTCTATTCTCTTGAATAGCGCATAAAAAAGAAAGCCGTTTTTAAAAGTTCTCTTTCTCTTCATGAGCGATATTGTTTAAGAAAATTACAAAGGCGACTAAAAAAGTTCGCGCATTATGCCAAATAGATTCCTGAGAGTCACGCTTGTTCGTTTAGACAAAATATTAAGAACAAATTTGTCTATATTTTGAGCGGGTGAGTCTAAGGTGTGCGCTAAATTTGTGCTTAAGCTGTCAATTTGAACCAAATTGAAGCGGTTAATTTAAGTTTGTTTTTATCAATATGTTTTTAGTGTAGTGTTAATAAAAAATATGTCCTACAAGTTAGGCTGTTTTTTTTAATACGTCAAATAGTTAATGGTGCAAGGCCGCTTGTTGTCCTAACTAATGGGTAATAGGTAGGTAGCTTTTTTTATGCTTATAGGTATTTAGGTTTTCTTTTTTTCTTGTGTTTGTATTTCGTGTATTGAGCCCCTATAATTCGTTTCCAAAATTTAGCATTGAAAGTAGATTGGCTGAAGTAGTGTTTATGTTAATTTGGCTATTTTAGTTGTGCTTGATTTCTTATCGTAATACTAAAATTACAACGGTTGTAGTTGGTTCTGTTTTTATAGGCTATTCTGGCTACTTAAATAAGTTCATGTAAGTGAACGTACCAATATTGAGAGAGTATATGTGCTGTGAAAGATAAACGACCTGTAAATCTCGATCTAACTCAATTCAGTTTTCCGCTCCCCGCTTTAACGTCAATTGTTCATCGTGCAACAGGCATTGTTCTGTTTGTGGGTGTGGCTATTTTGATGTATTTCTTTGAATTGTCACTCTCTGGTGAAGAGGGTTTTAACACTGTAAAAGAATGCTTAAGTGGTTTATTTGTCAGATTAATAATCTGGGGTATCGTTTCAGCCTTGCTATATCACTTGGTTGCGGGTGTGAAACATTTATTAATGGATGTTGGTATCGGAGAAACTCTAGAAGGTGGCGTGTTTGGTTCTAAAATCGTTATCGCCGTTTCAGCAATACTGATCTTAGCAGTAGGAGTATGGTTGTGGTAGCAAGTGTAACTAGTTTTGGGCGTAGTGGCCTTTATGATTGGATGATTCAACGTGTTAGTGCGATCGTGCTTGCAGCATACACGTTATTTATTGTTGGTTATTTAATTCTTAATCCGGATTTAACCTATACGCAGTGGTCAACTTTTTTTGCCCAGACTTGGGTCCGTATATTTTCATTGATGGCTTTACTCTCATTTGGTGCTCATGCCTGGATAGGTCTGTGGACAATATCTACTGATTATATTAAAGCAATGGTATTTCGATTTTTATTTCAAGCGCTTAGTGGTCTGGTCATGTTCGTATACGTGGTCTGGGGCGTGCAGATATTGTGGGGGCTGTAAAGAATGTCTAAATTAAGAACACTCAATTATGATGCCATCGTGATAGGCGGTGGCGGTGCAGGGATGCGAGCAGCGTTGCAGCTTACTGAATCTGGTGTAAAAACAGCCTGTATTACTAAAGTATTTCCGACACGCTCTCATACTGTTTCTGCTCAAGGCGGCATAACGTGTGCTATAGCGAGTGCAGATCCTAATGATGATTGGCGCTGGCATATGTACGATACAGTTAAAGGTTCCGATTATATCGGTGATCAGGATGCAATCGAATATATGTGTTCGGTTGGACCACAAGCTGTATTTGAGTTGGATCATATGGGCTTGCCATTTTCAAGAACTGAAGAAGGTAGAATTTACCAGCGACCATTTGGTGGCCAGTCAAAAGGTCCGGATAACCCCACACAAGCATCGCGTACCTGCGCGGCAGCTGACAGAACGGGTCATGCTTTATTGCATGCCCTTTACCAAGGTAATTTAAAAGGTGGTACAACTTTTCTCAATGAATGGTATGCCGTCGATTTGGTGAAAAACCAAAAAGGTTCTGTTGTCGGGGTGATTGCTATTTGCATCGAAACGGGTGAAACAGTTTACGTTAAAGCGAAAGCAACGGTCATGGCAACGGGGGGTGCTGGGCGTATCTATCAATCAACAACCAATGCACTCATTAATAC
>TARA_R110002073_G_scaffold6084_7_pt1 | contig 47004 bp, 35 predicted proteins | sample TARA_R110002073 | Tara Oceans TARA_R110002073 (sample SAMEA4397174) | marine metagenome | biome: Polar Biome; feature: [DCM] deep chlorophyll maximum layer (ENVO:01000326); material: water (ENVO:00002006), including particulate matter (ENVO:01000060) such as... | depth 40 m
TCATCGCTGCGTACGATCTTCATCGATCACACCGAGCGCGACACGGTCGTCGGGCTCGAGGTGCGCGAAGGTCGTTGGTGGGTGGCCGATCCCGTCGAGTACCCCGCGGACGTTGCGTTCCTGAACGAACTGCTCACGGCGTTGAACCAACCGGCCGCCTACGTGGCCAGGTCCGAACGGGACGAGTTGCAGGAGCACTTCGCCCCGCCGCGCGCCACGATTCGGCTGACCGGTGTGGGGGCCGACGGTGAGTCTTGGAAAGAGGTGGTCGAGGTCGGTCCCGTCGACGCCGACAGCACGCGGCTGCTCGTGCGCGCTCGCGGCCAGGTCATGCGTGTGAAGCGCACTCTGGACACCGTGTTGCTGCGCAACGTCGCCGACTTCCGCGACCACCGCATTTTCCACATGGACCCGGGTCACGTCGTCAAGGTTCATCGACGCGGCTTCTACGTGGACGAGGAGCGTCTGGTCCCGCTGGCCATGGAGGCCCAGGTCGATCAGGGCACGTGGATGCTCTCCAAGCCCGAGCGCGTGAGCCTGGACGACTACACGTTCCGCGTCGCCTTCCTTCCGGCGCTGGTCGGATTGAACGTGGCGTTCTTCGTGAACGACGATCCGAACATCAACGTCGAACGCTGGGGCCTGGCGGTGCCCGACTTCGAGATCCTCATCGAGGACAACACCGGCAAGCTGGAGCGCGTCCAGTTCGGTCATACCGAATCGGGCGGGTACTTCTGCAAGCACGCCGATTCGCACCACGTCTTCCAGATCGACCACGCCGACCTGGGGCGCGTCACCGAACCGTGGTTGACGATGCTCGACCCGTTGCTGATCCACGTGTTCCGCAAGGACCTGGCCCAGGTCGACCTCGCGGGGCCCGACCACGCCGTGCGGTTGACGCAGGTGAAGGAAGCTCAGTGGGTCGTCAGTGCGCCCCAGGACGATGGCTCCTTCGTCGAGTTGGGTCCCGCCGAACCGACCATGATCCAGGACCTGTTCGGGCAGCTGGAGAGTGCACGTATCGGCCCCTACCTGATCGACCGACCCGAGGATGCGGCGTCCGCGTTCGCTGACGAGTCCGCGATCCACACGCTGCACTTCGAGATGGGCGGGCAGCTGGTCGGGTTCGAGCGTCAGATGAAGTTCGGCGCGACGTTCCCCGGTCCCGATGGCGAGTCCATGGACAGCGTGCAACGTGAAGGGGACGATCTGATCGGCCTCGTCGCACCCGGCATCCTCCCGCACTTCGCCTTCGAGGCGCACGCCTGGTTGGCGAAGCGCGTCTGGGCGTTGGAGGAAGCGCCGTTGCAACTCGATCGCTTGACGCTGTTCCATGACGGCGTGCAACGCGACTTCGTGCGCAAGACCCAAGGTACGTGGCACCTGGAATCCGACGGTTCGTCCGCGACGTCGCTGTACGACATGCTCGACCCGTTGTTGTTCCTGCGAGCTGCGGGTCACGTGCCCGGCGAAGCGATCGGAGGGCTCGACCAGGAAGTCCGCCTGACGTTCCACAGCACGGCCCAGGACGCCAGCTGGACCGCCCTCTTCGGCATCGGACCCGAGGACCGGGTCCTGGTCGAGGTGAACGGCCGGCGCAGCATCCTCCAGGACCCGACGCTGCACGCACGCTTGATCGAACTGGTCGGCCGCTAGTCGGCCTCCGGCTGGACGTGGGGGCGCCGGAACCCTAGGCTGACCCGAACAGATCCCGAACCGGGTGCCGCGCTGGCTGCCCGAGGATCCGCGCAGCACATGAGCCAACGACGAGGGGACGATCATCAGAGCGGGGGCTCCCCAGACGGGCGCATCCGACGTCGGCGCGAGCGGGCGAACTCTGGCTCCCGAGGGGTCGCGTCGATCCTGAAGGCGCTCCACGAGGAGCCCCAATGGAAGGAACGGATCGTGCACTGGCACGAGATGCCGCCGCGCCCCGGTCGCACGACCGCATGGCCCGCGCGGCTGGCGCCGGAACTGGTCGACGTGTTCCGCCAACGCGGTGCCCTCGAACCCTACGAGCATCAAGCGCGTGCGATCGAGCTGGCGTTGGACGGCAAGGACGTGCTCGTCGCGACGCCGACCGCGTCGGGCAAGACGATCGGTTACGTCGCGCCGGTGATCCAACGGTTGATCGAGACCAACGGAGGTTCGCGTGCGCTGTTCCTCTACCCGACCAAGGCCCTGTCCCAGGATCAGACCGCCGGCCTGACCGGGCTGATCTCCGAGCTGCAGGATGCGGGCGTCGGACGGGACTGGAACGCGTTCACGTACGACGGGGACACGCCGCCGTCGGTGCGCCGCAACCTGCGCGATCGCGGACACCTGATCCTGACCAATCCGTGGATGCTGCATCAGGGCATCCTGCCCAACCACGCCAAGTGGGCCGAGCTGTTCCGCGACCTCGAGTACGTCGTCGTCGACGAGGTGCATAGCCTGTCCGGTGTGTTCGGTTCCAGCGTGGCGAACGTGCTGCGCCGTCTCGTGCGCATCGCGCGGCACTACGGTTCGAATCCGAAGTTCCTGGCCAGCTCCGCCACGTTGCGTGACCCCGCGGCCCACGCGCGTTCGATGTTCGGACGCGAGGTCGAGGTCGTCGGCGAGGACGCGTCGCCTGCGGGAGCTCGGCACTTCGCGGTCTACGAGCCGCCGCTGCTCGACCCGGTCGCGGGCCTGCGCGCGAACGCGCTCGAGGAAGCGCGGACGCTGGCCAAGGCCGTGGTCGGGCCGGGGCACCAGACCATATTCTTCTGCGCACGTCGAACCGCGGTCGAGGTCCTGACGCGCTACCTCAAGGAGTCCGCGCGCGAACTCGGCCTGCAACCCAGCGAGGTCAAGGGCTACCGCGGCGGCTACCTGCCCAACATGCGGCGCGAGATCGAGTCCGGTCTGCGCGACGGCACGGTCAAGGTCGTGATCTCGACCAACGCACTCGAACTGGGCGTCGACATCGGCGCGCTCGATGTCGCCGTGCTGGTGGGCTACCCGGGCAGCCAGTCCTCGTTCTGGCAACGCGCGGGTCGGGTCGGACGCCGTGGCCGCGACAGCCTGGTGCTGCAGATCGCGCGCTCCGAGCCCGTCGACCAGTACCTCGCGCATCACCCGGAGTACCTGTTCCAGGAGGCCCGCGAACGGCTCGGCGTCGATCCCGACAACCTGGTCCTGCTGTCCGAGCAGCTGAAGTGCGCGGCGTTCGAGTTGCCGTTCCGCCGTGCTGCGGCCGACCGACCGACGGACAGCGGGCTGGCGGACGAGCCGAGCTACCGGACGCCCGAGGCGCTCGAGGTCCTCGAGTACCTCTCCGAGGAGTGCGGCTTCCTGCTCGAGCGCGAGAACGCGTTCTACTGGATGGCCGACGCCTATCCGGCCCAGGACGTGAACCTGGCGGGGGGCGACATCGACAACGTGCTGATCCTGGAACTGGGCACCGAGACCGCGATCGGCGAGGTCGACCGCGAAGCCTCCTTGGTCACGTGTCACGAAGGCGCGATCTACATCGTCCAAGGCGTGACGTGGCGCATCGAACGCTTCGATCACAAGAACCGGCGCGCGTACGCCAAGCCGGTCGAGTCCGACTACTTCACCGACGCCCAGACCGACACCGAAGTGCGGGTCCTGCGTCTCGAGGAATGTCGCCGGCGTGGCATCGACGGTGACCTCGAACAAGAGGATCACTCTGTCTGGCGCGGTGAGGTTCACGTCACGACCGTCGCCACGCTCTACAAGAAGATCCGCTTCTACACGCGCGAGAACCTGGGCGCCGGCGACATCCACCTGCCGCCCGAGGAACTCGACACCGAGGCCTTCGTCCTGACGTTGTCCGAATCGACCTCCGCGATGTTGGGTCTGGCCACCGCCGATCGTGGCGCCGCGTGGCGAGCGTTGGGCCAGGTCGTGCGACGCGTGACCCCGCTCTTCGTCCGCTGCCAACCGTCGGACCTGGGCCTGTCCAGCCACGTGAAGTCACCGCACTTCGGTCGCCCGACGTTGTACCTGTACGACCGCGTGCAAGGCGGAGTCGGGCTGGTGGACCTGTTGCTCGATGCGCACCGCGAACTGCTCGAAGCCGCGCGCGATGTCGTGTCCCGTTGCGCGTGCGTGAACGGTTGTCCGGCCTGCGTGGGGCCCGCCGACGAGGTCGGTCCCGAGGGCAAGGTCATCGTCGCCGCGATCCTGGACCACCTGTTGGCCGGACCGGCGCCCGTGGATCACGACGCCAGCGAACTGGCCGGCGGCGGGGGCTCCACAGGCCAGGCCGACCTCAGTGCGGAAGGTCACTTGCCGCGCGGCGTGGGCCAGGAAGCGTGAGCGCCGTTCGCTCGGGAGCCCACTGACATGTCCGAAGGGATGCGCGACCGTCTGCGGCGCCTGCGACGGGATGCGTCGGGCGAGGATGCTGCGACCGGTCAGCACGAGCGGGGCGCCGCCCCGTCCACGGGCTCACCGGATTCCGCACGCCTGGTCGCGCCCAGCCTCGATTCGCCCGCGAACCTGGCTCTCGCCGAAGGCCCTGCCGGAATCTTCGCGGCTAGGAGTCACTGTCATAATGAAAGTGACTTGCATGGGTGCTGGGCCTTGTCCGAGATCGATGCCGTGGACACATCGGCCTTCCACACGCTCACCGGCGACGCGGCGCTGGACGGCCTCGACCTGCGGCGCGCGGTCTACCTGGACACCGAGACCACGGGCCTCTCCGGTGGCGCGGGCACTTGGGTCTACATGGTCGGGCTGGGACGCTTCGTAGGCGACCGCTTCGAGGTCTGGCAGGGATTCCTGCGAGGGCCCGAGGACGAACGCGCGCTGCTCGCCGAGGTCGCGGCGCGCATCGCAGCGGCGGACTCGGTGGTGTCGTTCTTCGGCAAGTCCTTCGACCGCCACCGGCTCGAGGACAAGATGCGCGTGGTGGGCGTCGCGCCACCGTTCGAGGGGCGCCCGCACCTGGACCTCGGGCATCCCTTGAAGCGACTCACCAAAGGCGCCTACCCCGATGGCCGCCTGGCCACGCTCGAGCACGAGTTGTGTGGGCTCGTGCGCCAGGACGATCTGCCCGGCGCCATGGCTCCCGCGGCCTGGTTCGATCATCTGGCCGGTCGTCCGCACCGCCTCGAGGGCGTGTTCCGCCACAACAAGGACGACGTCCTGTCGCTGGTGACGTTGGCCGCGTACCTGGGACGCGTGAATCAAGAGTCCCGCGCGAACGGCGAGGTCTTGCCGGGGCCCGCGGACTTCCGTGCTCGCGCGATGGCGCGCTCGTTGGAGTCGCTGGGGGACCGCGAGGCCGCCGTCGATTGGTGGTCGCGGGCGTTCGAACGCGCGCCGACGCGGGACGTCGAACTCGCGCGCGCGGAATGCCTGCGTCGTTCGGGTCGCGCGGACGCTGCCCACGCGGCGTTCGTCGCACTCGCGGCGGCTCCCGACGATCGCACCACCGCGCCGGCGCTCTTGGCGCACGCCAAGTTGCTCGAGCACGACTGCGTCGATGCGGCAGGCGCCCTGGAAGCGAGCCGGCGCGCTGCGCTGCTGGTCACGCGCTTCCACTGCGGGACCGAGGCCAAACGGTTGGGCGACGACTTGCTGAAACGCATCGAACGCCTCGCGCGTCGCACAGGTCTGCACCAGGACGACTAGGAGCCTGTGTCACCGATCGCGGATCTGCTTGGACTCGAGGCAAGCACGATCGGATCTGCCATCTAGGACGTAGGCTCCAAGCGTGCGCCGCCGGATCTACGCGTCCGCGAGATACTGTCGAATCGCATCGGGGTAGGCGTCGCGCTCCACCTCGAACACTCGTGCCGCCAGCGAATCCACCGTGTCGTCCGGCTCGACCGGGCACGTGCGTTGCAACACGATCGGACCGTGGTCGTACTCGTTGTCGACGACGTGCACCGTACACCCGGTGACCTGGCAGCCACGGTCCAGCACCGCTTGATGGACGTGGTGCCCCCAGCAACCCTTGCCGCCGAACGCGGGCAACAGGCTGGGGTGGATGTTCAGGACGCGCCCGTTCCAAGCTCGCGGCACGACGAGCATGCGCAGGAAACCGGCCAGCAGGATCAGGTCACAGCCCGCGTCCTGGATCGCCGTGAACGCCGCGTGACTGAACCCGGCGTCGTTGAGATTGCGTTCCGGATCGAGCACGAGTTGAGGGATGCCGAGGGCCTCGGCTCGTTCGAGCGCGAGCACGCCCGGCTTGTTCGACAGGCACAGACCGACTTCGAGGTCGAGCTCGCCCGCTTGGCACAGCCGGCCGATGTGTTCGAGATGGCGTCCCGTGCCGGACACCAGAATGGCGGCGCGGCGTGTCATTCGGCGTCTTTGATGAGCTCGCTCATGTCGGCGGCGACATGCACGATGAGTTCCTCGAGGGCCGGTGCGCAGGCCTCGGCGCGTTCGACGAGTTCGTGCATGCGCAAGGGCTCCTCACCGCTGTCCGTGACCGCCACGATCGTCAGCAGACCGAGCCCCGCATGCGCCGCGGCGATCAAGGGATCGGCGAGTCCCTGGACGGCGACGTTCGCACCGGTCGTGCGCAACCAGGCGAGCTCGGCCGGCGTCGTCAACGACGGTCCCGTGACGCAGGCCGCGATGCCCGGTTCGAGTCCGATGCCGCGCGAGCGCGCACGTTCCTTGGCGCGGATGCGCAGGGTCTCGTGATGGATGAGCGTCGAGTCCGGGAACAGCGGTCCCAAGCGCGATTCACCCAGGCCACGCAGCGGCGTCGAACCGGACACGTTCAGGTGGTCGGTCACCGCGATGAGATCGCCCACTGCGGGCGGACCGTCCCGCGGGCCCAGTCCGACGCCCGCTGCCGTGACGATGCCGAGCGATGCACCACATGCGGTCGCGAGCCAGATCGGCCAAGCGCGTTCCCAGGCCTCGGTGTCGGGATCGCCACCCGTCCAGCTCGCGTGGGTCGGTGCATCCTCGAGCAACCAGAGCTGCAGGTCGCCGATGCGTCCTGCGATCAGTTCGCTGCCGCGCCACGTCTTCGGAATACCGTCCAGCTGGGACAGGGACAGCCGGCGCTCGTCGGTCAGGTTGCCGGGCAGGGCGCCGAGACCGGTGCCCAGAAGGGCAAACGCGTCCGGGGCGGGCAGGCCCTCTTCATCGATCACCAAGGTGGAGATCGCGGAGGTCACGGCATCGAGGCTCGAGGTGGTCATCGGGAACAGTGGAGCAGGGGGGAGCTCAGCGTGTGGGAAATTTCGTTGTGGCAGCATCCTGCCCGACACTCGCGACGTTCACAGGCCTTGGCCGTCGGAGAGGAGCAGGACGATCAGGGAGCTCTCGTACTCGGTCAGGACGCGCTCCAACCGTTCGGAAGCTTCCGACCAGCGTTCGTCGCTGAGGGCGTTCAGCGCGCGTCCCAAGGCACGAGCGGCGGACCGTTCGCGCTGGACGAGTGTGGCGGCCGCAGGATCCTGGGTCCAATCGTCCAAGGCCTGGAAGGCCTCGTCCAGGGCGGCGACCTCGCCGACCGTGAAGCGGGCGGAGCTGTCGGACCCGAGCATCTCGGAGACCTGGGAGACGACGTCCAGAACGGTGGCGACCCGCACCCAAGCGCTGATCGCGGAATCGATGTCGTCGGACCAACCGCCCTCGATCCGTTCGTGGAACAGGTTGGCCAGCGTGCGCGGATTGCCGATCAGGTGAGCCCAGGCGATCTGCTCGCCCGCGATGCGGACTCCGGTCTTGTCGACGCCCGTACATTCCTCGGTCGAAGGCTTGCGGCCCCGCGGATCGAGGATCGAGCGGCGGCGCCAACCCGGTGAGGACCATGCCTGGATCAAGGCGTTCTGCGCAGCACGAATGCGTTCGACGTCCTGGAGCACCGGTTGAATGCGCGACCGTGCACCCGGTGTCGACAACGATGCGAGCAGTTGCGTGAGCCGCACGTGCGCGGCGTCGAAGTTCCCCGCGCGCAGTTCGGCCTCGAGTCCGTGCTCGCCACCGAACGCGATGGCAATGGCCCTGCGGTCGCCTTCGACCTGGGCGATGCCGAATGCGGTCTCGCGCTGTGCCAAGTCCTGGAGCAACTGCTGAGCTTGTTCGCGAAGCTCGAGCGCCTCTGCGGCACGGGGCGGAACGTCACCCGGAAATGCGGGGAGGGCCAAGCCGTGGATGCACGCCTGCAAGCGTCCGCTCGATGACAGGAATTCGCCCCTCGCTTCGAACGCGGCGGACTCGGCGATCGAGTCCGCCCCGAATCGCACCGCAGCCTCGAGCAGACCCATGATGAGCGCATCGCGTTGGGAGAGGAACGCCGGATCGTTGGCCCAGAGTTCCTGGCCGGGAACGGCGCGCAATGCGCTGAGTGATTGGCCGAACTGCGGCGGGTCCGTGGCCGGAGTCGCGGCGGTACGGAGGGACGCCAGGATCTGTGCGCGCTGGACATCGAGCGCCGACGTGGCCTCGACCGCCGCTGCGAGTGCGCTCTCGAGCGTCCCCGCCTGATCGCCGGCCGTGGTCGCCGCCGTCGTACCGGGGAAGGACACGGCCAGTTCCCGCAGGCGTTCCGCGCGCGCCTCGTCCGTGAGTTCCTCGGCATCGAGGCGGGAGAGGGCGTTCGTTGCTTCCTGTTCGAACTTGCGCTCGGCTTCGTCGTCGTCCGCAGGCGGCGGATCCGGATCGGCACCATCGCCGGACTCGGTATCGACCAGCGCGTTCGGTGTGCCCTGCGATTCGTTGTCGTCGACCGCAGGCCCCGCGCCGTTCGGGCCTTGACCAACAGGAGACGGATCCGAAGGTTGCGGATCGTCCTTCGGGCCTTCGCCGCTCAACGCGAAGAACGCGGCGACGCCCGCCACGATCAGCCCGCCGACGACCAAGAGCAGCTTGAGTGGTCCACCCGACGGAGCGTCGGACGTGCTTCCCGAACGCAGGGCATCGAGTTCGTCGAGCAGGGCCTGGGCGCCCGGGTAGCGGTCGGCCGGATCCTTGGCCAGCAAGCGATGCACGCAATCGGCGACCTTGGCGGGCAGGCCGGGAACGCGTTCGGCGAGAGACGGCGGTGTGTCGTGCAGGACCGCGCGCAGGATGTCGCCCGTGCGTTGACCTTCGAACGGGGTGTGACCGCTGAGCAATCGGTACGCCGTCGCGCCGAGCGAGTAGAGGTCGGAGCGCGCATCGGCCGCTGCGCCGCGCACGACCTCGGGTGCGATGAAGTGCGGCGTGCCCAGGACCTTGCGTTCGACAGTCTGGTCGAGGCTGGCCTGTTCGACCTGGGCCGCGAGTCCGAGGTCGGCGAGCTTGGTCGTGCCGTCGCTGGCGACCATCAGGTTCGCGGGCTTGATGTCGCGATGGACGAGGCCGAGCGTCTCGGCATAGACCAACGCGCGGGCAGAATCCGCCAGCGCATCCAGCGCCACGCGCCACGGAAGCGGCCCGTTCGAGACCAGCCGCGACTCGAGGCAGCCGCCGTCCATGACCTCCATCGCCAGGTAGTGCACGGCGCCCGCCTGGCCGACGTCGTAGACGTGGACGACGTTGGGGTGTGCGAAGCGCGCGGCGGCGCGAGCTTCCTCCTGGAAGCGTCGCACGAAGTCCTGGTCCGCAGCGAGCTTGGGCGCGAGCACCTTGAGCGCGACGCGCCGTTGCAGGCTCTCCTGGATCGCGGACCAGACGACGCCGCTGCTGCCGCGTCCGAGCAGGCCCTCGAGCTGGAAGCCGGGGATGCGCGGGGCCTTGGGTGTCTTGAGCTTGGGGGCCGGCGCGGGCTTGGGCGATTCGACGTCGCCTTCGACCTCGATGCGCCTGGACCCGATCTCGATCACGTCGCCGACGGTCAGGCGCACCGCCGTGATGCGCTGGCCGTTCACCAGCGTCCCGGCGTCCGTGCCGAGGTCCTGCAGTGCGAAGCCTCCACCTTTGACGCGGCCGATGGTGCAGTGCACCGGTTCGACACCGGCGCCCGCCAACATCACGTCGGCGCGCTCGGCATCGGAGCCGAGGACCATCCGTCCGCTGCGGGGGAGCGCGACCAGGGGCGCGCCCTGATCGAGACGCAGTCGTTTGGGTGCCGCGCTCATGCGCCAGCTCCCTCGGCTTCAGGCTGTTGCGGATCCACGCCGGAGTACAGCGCGCCGCCGATGCGAATGCACGTACTGCCTGCACGAACCGCCTGTTCGAGGTCGCCACTCATGCCGAGCGAATACCGACAACGACCGTCCCGGAACGCGCTCGCGTGTTCCGCGGCCAAGGTCGTGCCCAGTTCGACGACGCGTTCGAAGACGCCGCGCGTGGTGACGTCCGTGGACTCTTCGCGCGGTCCCATCGCCATCAGGCCCAGAAGCTCGAGGTGCTGGGCGGCCTGCACGCGTGCGACGGCAGCGGCGAGTTCGTCGGGTGCGAAGCCGTGCTTCTCGGCCTCGCAGGTGAGGTGCACCTGCAAATAGACGGCGAGCGAGCGACCGGACGCGTCGGTGAGGCGCTCGAGCGTCTCGATCAACCGCAGCGAGTCGACCGAATGCAGCACGGTGATCTCGGCGACGACGCGCGCGGCCTTGTTGCGCTGCAAGTGTCCGACGAAGTGCCACCTAACGTCGAGATCTTGCGCACGCAGCGCTTCGACCTTGGTCGCCAGTCCTTCGGCGCGGTTCTCGGCGAGCTCGAGCCAACCGCGACGTGCGAGGGAAGACGCGATCTCGTTCGACACGCTCTTCGTGACCGGCAGGAGCTGGACGTCCGAGGAGTTCCGGCCCGAGGACTGGGCGGCATCGTCGATGCGGGAACGCACCGCGGCCAGGTTCGCGTCGAGCTGGATCATCTGCCGGATGGTCTTCCGGCCGGCTCGGGGCGCGGCGGGAAGGGGGCCGAGGATTCTATCCTGGCTGCCTGTCCTATCCGCACTGGGGAGGCTGGTCATCCGACTGGTCCAGCGGGAATCATGATTCGACGCACCTCTCGACCACGGAAATGGCCAGGGTTCGGCTCGCTCAGGTCGATCCCAGCCATCGGTCCTCCGGCATCGGTCCTGACCCACCCGAACATGGTGGCCAGCTCCAGAGGGGCCAGGCCCGCCGGAAGTCAGACCCCGGTGATGAACTGCCCGCCCGGCAGGCGCAGGCCCTCGCGGGGCAGCCTTTCGAGTTTGGGCTCCGGTTCGACCGGGGCAGCATGCTTCAGGGTGAGACGCAGTCGGACCCGGGTGGTGGAGCGCACGCGGCGTCCTTCGCAAGGGCGGATCCCGGCGACCCAGATGAGTTCCTCGTCCCCGTTCTCGTCCTCGGCGAAGACGAGCGGAACGCGGCTGCGCTCCTCCTTGGGAACGCCGGCGTCGGACAGGAAGCGGGTCAGTCGACGACTGCCCGGGGCTCCCAGTCCGTGGAAACGATCGCCCGAGCGCAGGCTGCGGACGGTGAAGCGTCGGCTCGACGAGCCGTTGCACAGATCGGTCCCGTCGAGTTCGACGAGCGCCGCCTGGGCAGGGACCGGTTGACCCGGCTCGACCTCGACCCGTTCGGCGCGCAGCACGCGTCCGTCCGGAAGCACGGCCTCGCCAGGAATGCTGAGGGACACCTGGAAGTCGTGGATGGATCCTTCGGAACCCTCGGGCTCGACCGCTGTGGGCGGAACGAGCAGCAGGTCCTCACGGCTGAGCTGCAGGATCCAACCGCCCGGCAGCGCGTGCCGGCAGGTCTTCTTGTCGTTCAGGTCCTGGACGATGGCCTCGACCAGCCCGCGTGAGGGCGGTTGACCGGTGCCTTCGTGGATCAAGCGCCACAGGGCCCGCCGTTGGAGCGGGGTGGCCAGGACGGCGACCTCGGGGCGCGCGAGGCGTCCACCCAGGTACTGATCGGCCTCGCTGCGCAGGGCAGGGGCGTGCGTGGGGGCCTTCCAGCCCAGGTGGGCGGTGCGTTGGGCGAGCTCCTCTTCGAGGCTCTCGACCGCCGCTGCGAAGGCGCGCAGGCCCTCGAGACCCTCCGGACCACAGGTGGCTTCCACCTGGGGCAGGAGCCCGTGACGCACCCGATTGCGGGTGTGGTCCGGACTGGTGTTCGATGCGTCCTCGCGCCACTCGAAGCCCGAATCGCGCAGGACGCGGCGGACCTCCTCGCGTCGCATGGACAGCAAGGGGCGGACGGCGGACAGGGGAGAGCCCTCGGACGAGGGGCCGACGCGGCGTTGTCCCAGGAGTCCCGGAAGGCCGGGGAGGGCGCTGCCCCGCAGCCAGCGCTGCAGGAGAGTCTCGAGGGCGTCGTCCTCGTGATGGCCGGTCAGGATGGTCGCGATCCCGGCCTGGCGGGCTTCCTCGGCCAGGGCGCGGTAGCGCAGTTCGCGTGCGCGGGCCTCGAGATCGGGTGCTTCGCCGTCCAGCTCGATGCGGCGGCGGGCGAAGGGGATGCCGAGGCGGGCGCACAATCGGGCGCAGAACGCCGCATCGCCCTCGGAGGCATCTCCTCGGAGTCCATGGTCGACGTGGACGGCCAGGACCTTCGGTCTCGGCTCGGCACGGGCGACCAGATGCAGGAGGAAGACCGAATCGGCTCCGCCGGAGAGGGCCACGACGACGGGCTGTCCCGGCCGCAATCCCGACGCGCGGGAGAGCTGGGCCCAGCGGGCAGCCCAGGGGAACGGCTGCCGACTCGGGGACCCGGACGAGGCCCCATGGTGGGGCGGGTTCCCGAAGGACGAGTTGTGTGAGGTGGGCGTCACGGTGGTGGGTGGCGTACTCGCGCGGGGCACGCTGGAGGTGGTTCGGCCAGGTCCTTCCCGAGTGTCCCAGGGTCTTCCCGGGGCACCCTTGGTCGGTGCAGGAACTCCCCATTGCGACAGAAGATCGACGCGCGATCCACCGCCGTGCAAGGAAGGTCCGTTGAAGCCATCGGCGGGGCGCTGTATTCTCTGCCGCCGATTCGCAGGAAACCTTCGATTCCCGCGGCTCGCCGCCATTCCGGGGCCGTCCAGCGCGACCCCGGCCCAAAATTCTTCCTCCACCGGTTCTCGCCGGAGTGCTCGTTTGTCCGCGGAATCCGCTTGCAATCGATGTGTTCCTCGAGTCCGCAGCTTTTCTCGAGGCCCAGCGCCTCGGCTTTCCACGCGGGTCCAACCCCGTTCCTTCCGCACATCGGATCCTCCATGCGCATCGCCATCAACGGCTTCGGCCGTATCGGTCGCAACGTCTTCCGCATCGTTCAGAACACGCCCGGCTGCCAAGTCGTCGCGATCAACGACCTGACCGATCCGGCCACTCTGGCTCACCTTCTCAAGTACGACTCGGTCCACGGCCGTTACCCGGGCAAGGTCACCGCGACCAAGAACGCCATCACCGTCGATGGTGAGAAGATCACGATCACCGCCGAGCGGGATCCGTCCAAGCTGCCGCACAAGGCGAACCGCATCGACTTCGTCGTCGAGGCCACGGGCGTCTTCGCGACGCGCGAGGCCTGTGCGCGTCACCTCGAAGCCGGCGCCAAGAAAGTGTTGCTGACCGTGCCGCCCAAGGACGAGATCGACGCGATGGTCGTGCTCGGCGTCAACGAAGGCACGCTCAAGGCCACGGACCAGATCATCTCGAACGCGTCCTGCACCACGAACTGCTTGGCGCCGGTCGCCAAGGTCCTGGACGACGCGTTCGGCATTCAGCACGGCTTGATGACGACCGTTCACGCCTACACGAACGATCAGCGCATCCTCGACCTGCCGCACGGTGACCTGCGTCGTTCCCGCGCCGCCGCGGTGAACATCATCCCGACCTCGACCGGTGCTGCGCGCGCCGTCGGCAAGATCCTCCCCGGCCTCAAGGGCAAGCTCGACGGCATGTCGATGCGCGTTCCGGTCCCGGACGGTTCGGTCGTCGACCTGGTCGCGACGTTGAAGACCAAGGTCACCGTCGAAGAGGTCAACAAGGCGCTCTCCGACGCGGCCAAGCGCGGTCCGCTCAAGGGCATCCTGGCTTACACCGAGGATCCGATCGTGTCCTCCGACATCGTCGGTGATCCGCACTCTTCGATCGTCGACGGTCAGGCGACGATGGTCATGGCCGGCAAGTCGGTCAAGGTCATCGCGTGGTACGACAACGAGTGGGGCTACTCGAACCGCGTCGTGCAGTTGATGCGCGTCGCGCACCGTCTGAGGGCGGGCTCCGCGAGGAAGGCCGTCTCGAAGAAGAAGACGGCCCGCCGCTAGTCCCGCTGCTCGAGGCGTTCGCTTCGAGCTCGATCACGCGCGGCCGGCTCCGGATTCTCCGGTGTCGGCCGCGCCCCGTTTCCCTTTCGCTCTGCAACGAACCATGACGCTCTCCGCCCCGACCCTCGCCGATCTTCAACTGTCCGGTTCCACCGTGCTCGTGCGCGTCGACTTCAACGTGCCGTTCGGCGACGACGGAGCGATCACCGACGACACGCGGATCCGTGCTGCCTTGCCCACCTTGAAGGCGATCCTGGACGCCGGCGGGAAGCCGGTGTGCTTGATGCACCTGGGTCGTCCGAAGGGCGAGGTCGTGGATGGGTTGCGCGTCGCGCCGGTCGGTGTGCGGTTGCAGGAACTGCTCGCTTCGCCGGTGCTGACTTTGGGCGAGAGCGTGGGGGACGACGTGAAGGCCGCCATCGACGCGGCGTCCATGGGCACGACCGTCTTGCTCGAGAACGTGCGCTTCCATCCGGGCGAGACGACCGGCGACGACGCGCTGGCGCAGCAGTACGCCGCGCTGGGGGACTGCTTCGTGAACGACGCGTTCGGTGCGAGTCACCGCGCGCACGCTTCGGTGTCCGGCATCGCCGCGCACCTGCCCTCGGCGGCTGGATTGCTGCTGCAGAAGGAGGTCGAGGCCTTCGCGCGCGTCCTGAACGATCCGGCACGGCCGTTGGTGGCGATCCTGGGCGGCGCCAAAGTCTCGGACAAGCTGACGGTGATCGAGAACCTGATCGACAAGGTCGATTCGATCCTGATCGGCGGCGGAATGGCCTACACGTTCCTGGCCGCCCAGGGCATCGGCATCGGCACGTCGCTCGTCGAAACCGACCGCATCGACATGTGCAAGGCCGCACTCGCCAAGGCGGCCGCCAAGGGCGTCGACCTGATCCTGCCTTCGGACCATGTCTGCGCCGAAGCGTTCGCTCCGGACTCGCCGCCGCGCACGTCGGGCCCGGGCATCCCGGACGGTTGGATGGGCCTGGACATCGGTCCCGAGTCCGCCAAGCGCTACGCCGACATCGTGCGCGCCGCGAAGACGGTCGTGTGGAACGGCCCGATGGGCGTGTTCGAGTTCGAAGCGTTCCGTCCGGGCACCGAAGCCGTCGGTCGCGCGCTCGGCGAAGCGGACGGCTACACGGTCGTCGGTGGTGGCGATTCGGTCGCCGCGATCAACCTGCTCGGCTTGCAGGATGCGGTCGACCACATCTCGACCGGCGGCGGCGCGAGCTTGGAACTGCTCGAGGGCAAGGTACTCCCGGGCATCGCGGCACTCGGGTCGCGCTAGAACTTCAATTCGAGCTGCACGTCGGTCTCGCCTTGTAGGGAGATCGTCTTGTGCACGACATCGCCCGCCAGGTCGGTCGCGCTGACCAGATACGTTCCCGGCGGGAGTGGACCCGTACGGATCTGCGACGACGAGAACCCAGCCGTGCGCTGACGCTCCAGATCCTCCATGGAGAGCACCGTGCTCCAGTCGCGACCTTCCGCATCCTGGACGGTCACCGTTGCGGAGTGATTCCGTCCTTGACCATCGACCGACGTGACCGCCAGCATCGTTCCCTCGATCAAGGGCAGTGTCAGGCGTCCCAGCGTGTCCGCGGGCACACGCATGGGCGCGCTCTCGAGGGACGTTCTTGCGCCTTTGCGCGCGATGATCGTGAAGGGCAGCGTGGGGACTTCGTCGAAGGTGGATTCCCCATGCGAGTTGGTGGTGAGCTCGGTTCCTGTATCCAACATGGAGCCGTTCTCCGTTCGCAAGAACACCGTGGCTCCTGGAACCGGTGTACCCAGGGCGTCGACGACGATCACGAGCAGGGCTCCCTGCGCCTTCAACTGGAAGTCGACATCGCGGTGAGGGTGCGCGGCCGAGATGACGATGCCACCCTGGGCGGCCGTTCCGCCGCCACGCTTGCGTGTGACTTGAATCGTGTACGTGTCTGCCGGAAGGCCGGTGATCAGGAACTGCCCGTCCTCATCCGACCGGAAGGCACGCTGGCCTTCCGCCAGGTCCATGAAGGAGTGGCGCGCACCCATGACGGTGATCGTCGCATCCGTCACCCCGAGGCCTCGGGCATCCGTCAGGCGGCCCCCGATCGAACCCGTCGGGATAGCCAAGTCCAGGTCGAAGGTCTCGGCGTCGGGTACGGTCACGAGCGTCTCGACGGTCACAGGGCCTCCGGGCCTCTCGGCGGCCATGACGACGTACGGCCCGGGTCCCCTCAAGGACATCGCGTACTCCCCGTGCTCGTTCGTTCGAGTGCGACTCCACGAAGCCTCGGTCACACGCCCCTCCGGAATCGCGGACACCGAGCCGTTCGGCACCCCGACACCGTCGCGCGTCAGCTTGCCCTTCAGCCATACGGTGCCCGCCGAAGGTGCGCCCAGGATCAGGTGAGCCGTCTCTCCTTCCACGATCTCGACGTCACCGATCATCCAGGCCTCGGTCGACAGGAGTGGATCGTTCACGGGTTGCCCTTGGGGTTGGAACTTCACGATGTGCGTGCCCGGGATGAGCCGGTCGAACGCGAACTGCCCGTCCAGTGTCCTCACGCTCTGGAAGCCGGACCCGTCGAGCCCGGGGCCTGCCTCGTAAGTCACGTCGACGAACCCGATGGTCGGTGCGCCGTTCGGGTTCACGACCGATCCCTCGAGCCGTCCACCCGCTCTGAGAATCAGCTGGAGGAGGGGTAGCGGTCTCGCCTCGGTCAAGGAGAGCGGGGTGGGGAGGCTCGCCACCCAATCCTCGTGGCCGGCCGTCAAGAGGATCTCGTCGTGCCACTCGAGGTAGCCATCGATGTACGTTCCGAACTCTCCCCAGGGATCGGTTTCGACCGTACGCATGAGAACGCCTTTCACGTAGATCCGGACGCTGGCTCTGCCGCAGGGTGCGCCGGTCGGGAGGACGACGCGGCCGGCGATCGGCATGCGAGTGAGGGTCAGGTGGATGGGACTGGGCGCTTTCGGGAGGCAAGCCTCCGCGGGGATCACCCGGCGACCTTCGTGCTCGCTGATCGCGAGGGTCGAATCCGGGTCGAGGGACAGAGCTGGCGTGGACCAGCTGCACGTGTTGAATCCCCCCGCGCTCGCGGTGACCATGAGGTCATGGCCCATCGGAACCAGGACCTCGAACTCGCCCTGGTCGTGTTCGAAGTCGAACTTCGTACCACCGTGCTCGGCATTCCATTGTCCAAGCTGGACTTGCGCACTGAGGTCCAGGTACCCCGCCTCGTTGAACCACTCTCCGGGCGTGACGGTCACCGTGAAGGCCGTGACCGGCAACTTCGACGAATCCATCACGACGCCGCGCAGGAGGACTTGGTCGTTCGTCTCGGTGACACTCGGAATTCCCGGTGCCCGTTCGGCGTCCTCAGCAGGTCGTGCCTGCAAGCTCAGTGAGGTGTCCACTCCCGGGTCGTCGAGCAGGACTGCGTCTCCGACCTTGGCGCCAAGACTCCGTTCGGTTGGGTCCGGTTGGCCTTCCCTTGGAGCGCTGGCAGAGTTTCCGACGATCCAGATCGTCGCTCCGATGACGAGCGCTGCGATGGCGAGCAGGAGTTGGCCGGATCGATTCATGTGGACCTTGGAGCGGCAGGATCGGCAAGATCCAGATCGTCGGGAAGCGGTGGGAGCGCGGGAAGTCGGGCCGCAGGTCGGTCAGAACATCAGTGTGACAGTGACTTCCGGATCGCTAGTGACTTTCATCTTGCGCCGGACCTCGCGGCCGTTCACGTCCTTGGCGAGGAACTCGTACTCGCCGGGTGGCAAGGGGCCGACCTGACGTTCGGACGAAGAGAACCCCTCGTCGCGCATGCGCTCGAGGTCCGCCCGCGTTCGCAGCGATCCCCAATCACGGCCGGCGGCATCGCGTACGAAGAGGGTCGTCGAGAGCGCGCGACCCTTGGCGCCGACCGTACGGACGAGGACCCGCGTTCCTTGGATCAAGGTCAACTCCACGGACCTTATACCGCCTGACTGAAGGGTGATGGGTGAACTCTCGAGCGAGGTGCTGCCGTCCTTGCGTGCGAGCACGGTGAACGTCCCGGCAGGTAGCCGGGGGATGTTGAATGCGCCTTGACCGTCGGTCGTTCGCATGGAGGACTCTTCGACGACGTCGCCGCCCTCGTGGCGTACGAAGACGGATGCGTTGCGGACCGGTGCTCCGTCCGCGTCCACGACATGGCCTTTGAGGACGCCTGCACCTCCGAGCGTGAAGTCGATGTCGGTGGTCGCCCGTCCCGCTGCGACGTTCACACCGGAACGAATCCCCAAGACCTGGGTCTCGTTGCGCTTCAGGCGAAGGACGTACGTGCCGGCCGACAGGTGGGGCACCGAGTACCGCCCCATGCTGTCCGTGGTATCGCCGCGACCGAAGTCCAGGGCGAACATCGTCGGGTTCTTGGCGGACACGAACACATGGACGCCCTTGGCCGGGTCGCCGTTCGCATCGGTCACGGTGCCCTGGATCGAGCCCTCCGCGAAGGCCAGGTTCAACTCGAACTCCTGCACGTCCGGCACGTACACGAAGCGCTCGATGGGGGGATCGCCCGAGGTGGTCCTCCCGCCCGCGACGATGTAGTTGCCGGGCCCGTTGAGGATCAACTCGTACGCCCCGTGCTCGTCGGTGCGTCCGATCTTCCACGACGCCTTGGTCGCATTGCCTTCCAACAGGGCAAAGACCGTCCCATTCGCCACCGGTTCGTCCGCGTCGGTCATGGTCCCGTGCAGGCGTACGGTGTCGGTACGGATGCCGCCGAGGACGACATGCGTCGTTTCCCCGTCGACGATGGTCGCGTCGGCCAGGAGCATCTGTTCGAGCTCGTCCACGTAGTCCCCATCCTCTTCGACCACCGGCTCGAAGCGCACGATGTACTTGCCCGGGACGAGCCGCTCGAACTCGAAATTTCCGTCCAGCAACTCGTCGTCCTGTGAGGGCGGCTCCGGCCCTGGACCGCTGGAGTAGTGCAGGTAGACCAGGCCGGCCATCGCGAGCCCATTGCTGTCGAAGACCTGGCCGGTCAGTCGTCCGCCGGCTCTTAGCAGTAGTCGCACGCCCTTGATGCTCTGTCCAGCATGTAGATCGTATTCAACTGGATCGCTCGGGACCCAATCCTTGTGCTTCGCGGTGAGGTCGATCGATCCCTCGGCCGTGATCTTGAAGTTGCCCTCGCTGTCACAGGAAAAGGTCTCGTTCCAGTTGCCGGTCGATACGACTGCCGCGCCTTCGCCAATCGGTCCGGTGGGTGTGACGACACGTCCGGTGATCAACCCCTTGCGCGCGAGGACGAGGCGCAGCGAGGGCTCCTGCTTCGGCAGACAATCCTCGAGGCGGTAGGCCATCACCCCATCCACGTTCTCGGTGGGGAGATCCGCATCGAGAGGGACGCTAAGGCCTCGGGTCTTCCAAATGGCAGGCCCGTTCGGGTCGGAACTCGAGACGAACGATCCGTAGCCATCGGCCACCGCTTCGAGTTCGAGCTTGCTGCCCAGAGGCAGGAGGACCTCGAACGCGCCGGTGCCCGAGTCGAATGCATGTCGGTTCGACTTGGACAGGAGGATCTCCCCAAACGAGTCAAACTCCGCTCCCAGGACGAAGTCGATCGGCTGGTCTTCCATGGCTACCACTTCATCGAGAGTGGCGAACTCCTCATGCGTCTCGAGAATCGTGAACATCCGCACCGGCGAACCCTGTCGATCGACGACGAACCCGCGCACGACGACCCACTGCGCATCCGCCTTGGGATCTTCCTGTGCCGGGACGCGTTGCTCCTTCTCGACGGGACTGGCTCCGTTGCCGTCGTTCCGCAAGCGGTCGGGAGGTCGATTCGCGCGGACTTCGGGCTCGCCGACTCCGTCCCTCCCGGCGCCCAGCACATCGGCGTGGGTCCCCCCCGACTGCATCCCGAACCAGACCGACATCCCGATGGCGAGGGACGCGATGAGCAGCAAGAGCGAGCGGGGCAAGGACATCGAGGGACGTTAGATCGTTCAGGGGCACGAGTTTCCGAGAGGCCCTCCAACCGTACCGAAGCGCGCGGACTTGGCTTCGTACAGGGCCTGTAGCTCCACAGAACATTCCCTCAGGCGGGATTCCCGCACGCTCGGGGTGATACTGGAGAACGGGTGTTCCTACAATCTGTGCGTCCGAGTGGCGGCCCGCGTGGCGCCCAAGGACCACCCCGATGAGCGACACCCCGATCCTGATCTCGCCCAGCCTCTTGTCCTGCGACTTCGCCAACATCGAGCGCGACGTCCAGGCCATCGAGGCCGCCGGCGCCGACTGGTTGCACGTGGACGTGATGGACGGCCACTTCGTCCCGAACCTGACGATCGGTCCGCCGCTCGTGAAGGCCATCGGTGGCGTCGCGACCAAGCCGCTGGACGTGCATCTGATGATCACGAACCCGCTCGACTTCGCGGAGGCCTATGCGCGGGCCGGCGCGCACGTCCTGACCTTCCACTGGGAGGTCGCGCGCAGCCCCGAGCAGGCGCGCGAGGTCATCGCCGCCTTCCGCCAGCACGGCGTGCCCGTCGTCGGCGTCTCGATCAACCCCGACACGCCCGTGGAAGAACTCGCACCGATCCTGGGCGAGGTCGACCTCGTCCTTGTGATGAGCGTCTTCCCGGGCTTCGGCGGTCAATCCTTCATCGAAGATACACTGGACAAGGTGCGCTGGTTGCGCGCCCAGGGATTCCAGGGCCACGTCGAGATGGACGGCGGCCTGAACGCCGAGACGTTGCCGCGCTGCGCCGAGGCTGGTGCCAACGCGCTCGTGTCCGGTTCCGCGATCTTCAAGTCCCCCGATTGGACCGCGTGCATCGCGGACTTCCGCGCCAAGGCTGAAAAGGCCACCGCGCACTGCAGCTGAGAGGCGCACCCATGGCCGACGACAAGCAAGCGAAGGACCCCGTAGTGGAAGCCGAATCGAAGGTGTCCAGTGGTGGACGCCTCTCGCGACTGCGCTTCAAGAAGAAGGACATGCCCGGCGGGCTGTGGCTGAAGTGCGAGGGTTGCACGACCACGATCTACCGCAAGGAACTCGAGGAGAAGGGCTTCGTCTGTCCCAAGTGCGACTTCCACTTCACGCTGCCTGGAAACCTGCGCGTGAAGATGACGGTCGACGACGGGACCTGGGAGGAATTGTTCGCCGACCTGACGTCGCTCGATCGGCTCAACTTCCAGGACTCGGTGCCCTACGCCGAGAAAATCGAACGCACGGTGAAACGCACCGGCCAGAACGATGCGTTGATCTGCGGGCGCGGCGAGGTCCTCGGACGCCCCGTCGTCATCGGCGTGCTCGACTTCAAGTTCCTCGGCGGATCGATGGGCGAGGTCGTCGGGGAGAAGATCTCGCTCGCGGCCGACGTCGCACGCAAGTACAAGCTGCCGCTGATCCTGTTCACCAGCTCGGGCGGAGCTCGGATGCACGAGGGCATGCTGTCGCTGATGCAGATGGCCAAGACCTGCGCAGCACTCGCCAGCCTCAACGACGAGGGCGGTTTCTCGATCTGCGTGATGACGAACCCGACCACCGGCGGCGTCACCGCTTCGTTCGCGACCGTGTGCGACCTGACCCTGGCCGAGCCCGGTGCCCTGATCGGCTTCGCCGGCCCGCGCGTCATCGCGAGCACGATCAAGCAGGAGCTGCCGCCCGGCTTCCAGCGGGCCGAGTTCCTGCTGGCCAAGGGCCAGCTCGACGCGATCGTCCCGCGCGGCGAGTTGCGTTCCTACCTGGCGCGCACGATCGACTACGGCACGTCGAGCTGGAGCGAGTACGCGGGGCGCGGCCGCTCCGATACTTCGTTCAAGATCGTGCCCGGCGAGGAGCCGGAAGAAGGCACCGCGGACGCGGAGCCGAGCGCTGGCTGATTGGAGCCTCTCGACTCTCACGAACCAGAAGGCCCGCCCGAGCATCGCTCGGGCGGGCCTTCTCGATTCCGTAGCCGGTTGAGGGTCCCAGCGAGTCCGTCTAGCGCGAGCGGCGGCGCTGGTCCTGGAGCTGATCTCGCAGCGGTTGACGCTGGCGCTTGCCGTTCAACCCCTTGCCGCGAAGCTGCTGTCCACCGCGTTTCTGCTGGCCGCGCAGCTGTTGTCCTCGAAGCTGGCCGCCGCGTAACGGCTTTCCGCGCAACTGGCCGCCGCGCAATTGGCCGCCGCGACGTTGCCAGCGCTCCTGCTGACCTTGGCTGCGAAGGCCGCCGCGCTGTTGATCCTGACCACGTCGCTGGAAGCCCCGACGTTGGCGACCTTCCTGGCCACGGATTCCGTCGGCGCGAAGCTGGGGAGCGCGACGTTGACCGCGCGCACCGTCGTTCGCGCCACCACGTCGTTGACCGCCTGCCTCGAGACTGCGTCGACCGCGTTGCTGCTGACCGAACGCACCTTGGCGTGAACCGCTTCGTCGTTGTCCACGAGCTTGGGGGCGTCGGCCGCCACGCTCCTGTCCACGCGCCTGCGGACTTTGGCGCCCTTCACCCTGGTTCTGGCCACGTGCGCGCGGATCGTTCTGACGCTCCTGCTTGCGGCCCTCCAGCTTCTGGGCGCGAGCTTCGCGGATCGCTCCGCGTTCGTCCTGGTCGAGCTGGCCGTCCTGGTTCGCGTCGAACGCTCGCAGTCGCTCGGGCATGGCGCGCCGGCCGCCGTCGTCGTTCTGGGAGCGTCCGTCCTGGGCGTGCGCTGAGGAGCCGAGGGCGAGCAGGATGGCGGCGGTGATGGTGATGTGCTTCATGATCGTGTGTCCGTGAATCGGTTGCGCCGAAGGGGTCGCCCTCGACAGGTCTACAAGAGTGACGCGCGTAACCTGCGATTGTGAGTGAGGTCTCGCCGGATGGCGTGAACGGGGGCGTGTCCGTTGCGAAGTTCACGCGCATCTCCGAACGAAGCACGTCGTCTCGGATACGTCGTCGGACGTCTGCATGCGGTCCTGCGACCGGAACGCAAGAGGCCCGGTCGAGCGTGTTGCTCGACCGGGCCCCCTGGATCTTGTCCGCGAAGTGGATCAGGCGTTGTCGCCGCCACCCTGGCTCTCTCCGCCGGGCTTCTTCTTGTCGGCGCCGGGGCGACGACGACCGCCTTCGCCGCGCACGGGCGGCTTGGCGCTGGGCTTGTCACCAGGCTTCACACCGGGCTTGTCCGAGGGCCCTTCCGAGGGCTTGTCGCCGGGCTTCGCGCCAGGCTTGTCGCCACTCCCGTCGCCCCCGCGGCGACGATCGCCACGTTCACCACGCTGGGCGCGCAGGTGTTCCATCATGGCCTTGCGTTCCTTTTGGTTGAGCTTGCCGTCGCCGTCCTTGTCGAACTTCTTGACGAGGGCCTTGCGCTCTTCGGGCGTCATGCGTCCGCGGCCTTCCCCTTCGCCACGCCCGCGTCCCTCACCTTCACCGGCACCGGGACGACGGCGACCTTCGCCCTCACCCGCGCCGGGGCGACGACGACGCTCGCCATCACCTTCTCCGGCGCCCGGACGACGACGGCCTTCGCCATCACCCTCGCCCGCACCGGGGCGGCGGCGGCGACCTTCGTCACCCGCGCCTTCGTTCTGCTTCTCGAGCCACTTCTTGGCGGCCTCGCGCTCGGTCTTGTCCAGCTTGCCGTCCTTGTCCTTGTCGAACTGCTTCAGGCGCTCCGGAATTCCGCGCTCGGGCTGGGGCTTGGGCTTCGGACCTTCGTCCTGGGCGGACGCCGCGGCGCCGAATGCGATGAGGAGTGCGGAGGAGAGAATCAGGTGCTTCATGGTCGTTGTTGGAAACGGTGTTTGGAAACTCGAGTGATCGGTGGGCAGGGGCGTCGCGCCCGCAACGGGTCTCCCCGTTCGCCTGTCACCAGGATGCCTTCTGCAACAGGTCATCGGACGTTCGAGCCTTGTTCCCGGCCACCGATGGGGCGAAACGGCCATTCGCTGTTGCGGATGGAGGTTCCTGCAGCAGATCTGTGACGTCGCCATCGATGGGACCTTGCGCAGTCCTGAAGTCGGGCCGCAGGCCCTGGGCCGGCTCAGCGCGGACGGCTGAAGCTCATGACCCACGAGTCGAAACACGGCGCAAGCACGTGGTTCAGGGCACGGTCCAATCCTGCGCCGCCCTTGTTCATGAGCAGGAACAAGGGGCTCAGCACGCCGTTCCACTTCGTGGCATCGACGTGCATCGCTTCGGGGATCGGCCATGTGAGCTGATAACCCGACAGCTTGTGGAAGACGAATCCACGACTCTCGAGACCCTCTCGAACATGCGCTGGGTCCTGGGCGTTGAGTTCACGCACAGGCAGCAGCGGCTTGCGCTTGCGGCGTCGGCGGAACCCGAACGACTCGCCGTGGATGTCACCGACGACCAACTGGCCGCCGGGTTTGACCGAACGCGCGAGCCCGTCCATCCAGGCTTCCACGTCCGGTGAGAAGCTGACGACGCCGCTCGAGATGACCACGTCGTACGGTGTCTCGTTCTCGGCGGGGAACGGAGGCGCTTCGCCGAAACCAGTCCGGCCCGTGAAGTGGCGCACGCCCTCGCGCTCGGCGTTCTCGCCGGTGATGCGCACCATCTCGGGGCTCGGGTCGAAGGACGCCAGCTGCGCGCCCGCGACCTGCTTGGCCGCTTCGATGCCGACCCAGCCCGCTCCGCAGCCGAAGTCGAGGATGCTCGAGTTCGCCGCGATGGGACCGCCGTAGTCGGCGACGTACTTGCGCATCCAACGGAAGTGCGCGTAGCCGGGCTTGCCGGGTTCGCCGTCCCAGCCCTGCGCGTTCGAGTCGAATTTCTCGACCGTCGCGGCGGGGGACATCACGTGCGAGGTTCGACGTGCAGCCAGGACGACGCAGGACTGCGTGGCTTTGCCGACCTCGGCGCTGCCGTGCATGGTGCGACGTTTCGTGCGCGATCCGTCCTGCGTGTAGAGCGCGACGACATGCCAGCGAGGCCAGATCGCATCGCGCCACTTGGCCAGGCGCTCGTCGTCGGGCGAGCCAGGAACGATGACGAGCAACGGATCGCCCTCGCCGAACTCGGACTCGTTCACCAGTTCGTGCAACGGTCCTTCCGGGTCGGTAACGGCTTCGCCCAGAACGGCTCGCGCACTGGGGACGCCACCGCGTCCGGGGGCCTGGATCGAGCCGGCGGCCAGTCCCAGATCGAGCGCGATGCACTCGGGTAGATAGGCCAGCGTGCCCGCGTCGAGGGCGGCGTCGGGGTCACTCGTGGAGGAGGTCATCGGCGGGAACTCTACCCTCCTCGGCGCCCTCCGCGCGAACGTCGGCGTCGTCCGCCGCCCCGATGTGGGCCGTTCTGCGGGCGTGCGCTCTTGCCCATCCGCACCGGTTCGGGAGTTGCCGGCTGGGCCTCGCGCACCGCGATGGACAGCGCATAGGTCGGGCCGGGCGAGGCGCAGAACACCGAGTGCATGGCCGTCTTGCCGTATCCATGGTTCGGCAGCACGACCGCATCCCCCGGACCGAGCCAGAATCCGTGGCCCGCGTCGATCAGGAGACCGGTGAACTCCGGGCCTTGGTTGACGAGTACTCCGAGGACGCCGCAGCCCGGCTTGGCGAGCTCGGCGACGGTGCGATCCGGGTCCGAGGCGAGCGCCTGGAGTTGAGCCAGACCTGCGGGCCCTCCTAGCGTCTCCTCGATGAGGTGCGGCAGGTCGCCCTCGGTCAGCCAGCGCACGAACTCGATCACGCGGAACGCGAGCCGGCGGATCGGCAACGCGATCCAGAACGTCTCGCCGATCAGTTGGGTGTAGACGACGCCCTTCTGTCCGCCGACACTCGATTCGGCGAAGGCGTCGTGGTGGAAGAGCGCGCCGCCCTGGGGCGTGTTCCAGTAAGCGATGTGTTGCGTGAAACGTGCGCGTCCCCCGAGCCAGCCTTCGATGCGGTCGGCCAAGGCGGGGCATTTGCGGATCGCGGAGGCCTCGGGCAGGACGCGCTCCGCCAGGCGACCGACGAGCTCGTGGCGCACGCCATCGCGACTCGCATCGTCGATCCCTTCGGTGCCGAAGCTGAAGCGCACGCGCAGGGAACCGTCGTCCTCGTACGTCGAGAGCCGGGATGTCTTGACCCACAGTTCCTTGCTGGGGGCACCCTTCGCCTGCAGGGCGCGTAGCGCGAGGCGCTCAAGATCGCGTGCCGGATCCGTGAGTTTGGGGATGCGGTCCAAGACTTCGAACGTGGGGCCGAGGTCCGGGGAGTCGATCCACGTTCGCAGAGCATCTGGTTGACGCAACGCCTCCCACAGCGCGATCCGGGAGTCCAGGCCGTCGACCTTGGACGCCTCGAGCATGCGCGGCAGGACGAACGGTTCCGCCTCGTCCCAGCGTCGGGAACACGTGCTGGGCAGGGCGGGTTCCGCGTCCTCCTGGAGCTCGACGACACGGCCCAGGTTCGAGCCGCGCCGGACGAGGTCGAGGGAGCGCAGGGCGTGCTCCTGGACGGCCTCCTCGTAGTCCGGGTCCGATCCGTCCCCGAGGCAAGCGATCACGGGGCGGACGCCAGGGATGCGGTCCCGATCCTCGGCGTTGAGGACCTCGACGAGCTCCTCCTCGGCCGACTGCGGGGCCTCTTCGTCGTCCACGTCCAGGCCGTGGACCTCGGCATCGTCGGGGTCGGGTCGAGGCTCCTCGGGAGTCGTCATGGTCGAATTGGAACCGATCCTCGCTCGTCCTGTAGGCTCCTTCTTGAAGTCTCGGGGAGCGCCCGCGAGGCTGATGCCCATGGGCCCCGGATTCCGATCCCGATCACGCCTCATCTGGGGAAGTGCGTTGCTGAGCGTGATCCTCGTCGCGTGCGGGCGGTCCGCCGAGCCGGATCCGATTCCGGTCGTGGGCCCCGACTCCGAGGCGGCGAGCCCGCCCGAAGCGGAGGAGTCGGAGGCGCGCGCCTTCGAGGTGGTGGGGACGCTCGACCTGGATGGCGAACGGGGCTTCGTGGTCCTGGCGATGCGCCTGCGCGGCATGGGCCGTGCCGAAGTCTGGTTCCTCACGCCCGCGGGACGGCCACGACTCCTGACGCATGTCTCGGTGAGCGGCCTCGTCGAAGCGCGGTTGGCCGGTTCGCAACTGGTGGTGCGTCGCGCCGAGGGGGACACGTTGGTGGTCGTCGATCTGATTCGTGATGCAGACCGGCGTTCGAACCATGGGGCCTGGCGTCCTTTCGAGCGTTTGACCCAGCACGGCATGATCGCAAGGCCTGGTCCGAACGGCGAGGTCCACGTCGCGCAGGTGACGCGCGATGGTCTGATGGGCTTCGACCTGAAAGCGATGAGCTCCGCGTTGCGGTTCGATGCGCAGGACGGGCCTTCGAGCGGGATGCTCGAGGTGCAGCCGCCTCGCTCGCCCTGGGTGATCCCAGTGCATGGAAGCGCACGATTGACCGGTATCGACGATGTCGATGGCGACGGTCTCGGCGACATCCTGGTGCTCGACGGGTGCAGTCTGCGCATCGTCTCGATGCTCACAGGGGCCGTGCGGAGCGTGCTGCGTCCTCAGGTCCTGCGACAAGGCGAGCCTGAGAGGACGGCCTACATCGGCGGCGTCGATCCCACGGTCTTCTTGAGCTTCCGATCGAACGCGGGCGCGGTCGAGGAGACGCACACCTCGTTGCTCTCGATCGACCTGGTCCACAACGCACTGCGCGGTCTGGTACGGCTCCCGTCGGAGACCTACACGCCGACCTGGTCGAAGCTGGGTTACTGGCTCGTCGGAGAGGACGGTGGCTCCGGAAGCGCAGGCCTGGCGTTGACCGGCGACGGCGAGGGCCGCGCCTGGTGGTTGCGCGCGAACGGCGTCACGGACGAGGGCGGATTCCCGTTTCCCGGTCAGTACCGCATGGGCGTCAGCGGTTCCGTCGCGATCATCGACGGTCGGGTTCTGGCAATGCTCGGCACCACGCCGAAGCCTGGCGTCTGGGACTCGGGTTCGCTCACGTTGTGGTCGCCGGATCGCGTCGAGCCGGTCCGTGTCTTTCGCATGACGCCGGCCGGCATGCGCTGAGCCTGCCCACCAGGTGGGAGGTCAGTCGTCGAACTGCAGCTTCGAGATGCGCTCGATGCCCTGAGCCAGGTTCTTGGCGACGGCGCGTCCCGTCGCGATCGACTCGCGCGCCTGATAGTCGAGGTGGTCGTCGGGGTCGGCCTTGCCGGTGGTCTGGATCGTGTGCTCCCACAGGACGCGGTCACCCGCAGCATTGGTCATGCGCCAGACCATCGCCGCTTCGACCTCGGGGAAGAGATCGGGTTCGGGATCCGAGAGCTTGGCGACGCGCACCTTCAGGACGTAGTCGCAGTCGCTCGAGTCGGACACCGCACGGAACAGTCCGGAGTCCAGGACCGCCTGCCGGGTCGCCGTTTCCAAATTGCTCGCCGAAACGCGTTCGTTGCCGAATCCCATGCCGCCGGAGCCCTCGGCTTCGATCCGCACGACGCCGTCGAGCTTCTGATCGATCACGAGGCCGATCGGCAGCATGTCCGTGGACGAGGCCGTGGGCGCGCTGCAGGAGGCGGCCAGGGACACGAGGGCGAGGGTGGCAACGGCGAGAGTGGGGATGCGCATGATCGACTGGGGCGAATGGGATACGGGGAGGCCTCGGTGTGGGGCCGCTACCTGGATCGACGTGATCCATCAGGAACTGAAGTTCGAGGCCAGGGGCTCATGGGCCTCGTTCGGACGCGGACAGCCGCTTGCGGTCCCCGATCCCCGATAAGATTCGCGTCATGCCCGCTGGTCCCACGATCACCTGGCGCGTGATGGGGATGTCCCAGGGCCTGGATGAGCCCGAGGAGAGCCTGCGCGCGCGTTCCGCCAAGCGCATCGGCCTCGATCCCGAGGCCGTGCGAGGATTCCGCATCGCCCGGCGGTCCGTGGACGCCCGGCGCAAGCGCGGAGCCCTCAGCTTCGTCTGCCACGTGGATCTCGTGGCGGACGTCCACGCGCGCCCCCGCTCGCTGCGCAAGGAGATCGAATCCGGCCGCACCCGTGAAGCTCCGCAGGTGACCACGTTGCATCCGACGGGCGCGGTCGGTCCGTTGGGGAACGGCTCGGCCGTCGTCGTGGGCTCCGGACCTGCGGGCGTCTTCGCGGCACTCGTTCTGGCGCTGGGAGGCACGCGCGTGACGTTGCTCGAGCGCGGCGCGCGCATCGACCAGCGTCACAAGCGACTCGTACCGTTCCACCGCGGCGGCGCGTTGGACCTCGAGTCCAATCTGCTCTACGGCGAAGGCGGTGCGGGCACGTACTCGGACGGCAAGCTGTACACGCGCGTCGACCATCCGCTCGAGGTGCCGCTGCTCGAGGAACTCGTCGCCGCCGGTGCACCCGCCGACATCCTGTACGACAGTCGCGCGCACGTCGGTACGGACAAGCTGCACCGCGTGCTCCCGATCCTGCGCGCCAGACTCGAAGCGCTCGGTGTGCAGTTCGCGTTCGACACCCGCTTCGAAGGTTTGGTGGTCGACGCGGCGAACCCGAACACGGTGCGCGGCGTGCGAACCACCCAGGGTGAGATCCCCTGCGACGCGTTGGTCCTGGCCGTCGGTCACTCCGCACGCGATACGTGGCAGGTGTTGCTCGATGCAGGCGTACCGTTCGAAGCCAAGCCGTTCCAGCTCGGCGTGCGCGTCGAACATCCCCAGGACCTGATCACGCGTGGTCGTTACGGCGAAGGACCGGGAGTCGAGCAACTGGGCCCGGCGTCGTACACGTTGACGTGCCGGGCGAGCGAGGGTGCCTCCGCCGCGCACTCGTTCTGCATGTGTCCCGGCGGACGCATGGTCGCGAGCATCAGTGAGCCTGGCCTCCTGTGTACGAACGGCATGAGCAACTCGACGCACTCGTCGCGCTGGGCGAACTCCGCCTTGGTGACGACGCTGGCTCCGTCCACGTTCGCGGCCTACGGTGAGGGGCCCTTCGCCGGCGTCGCATTGCAGCGCGCGCTCGAACGCAAGTTCTTCGAGGCCGGGGACGGCGCGTACGGCGCACCGGCCCAGCGCGTTCCGGACTTCCTGGACGGGACACTCAGCTCGGGCGAGCTGGCGACCAGCTACACCTTCGGCGCCGTGCCGGGTCGTATCGACGAGTTGCTGCCGCCGCTCGTGCGCGATGCGTTGCGCAGCGCGCTGATGCGCTGGGGGCAGAACCTGCGCGGCTTCGACGGTCCCGAAGGGCTCCTGGTGGGCGTCGAGAGCCGCAGTTCGGGCCCCGTCCGGATCCCGCGCGATCGAGACCGCTTCACGGCGGAGGGCTGGACCAACCTGTACCCGGTCGGCGAAGGCGCAGGTCATGCGGGCGGGATCATGAGTGCGGCCATCGACGGAGCGGCGGCGGCCCAGAAGGCTCTGGCCATGGACTAGCAGGACCCTGCACGGCTCCTGGGATGAGCCCTGTGCCTCGCACGGGGACCCAGCCCCCCACCCCTCCTGTCGAGCCCATCCTGTCGAGGGCTACAATCTGCGTCCCCGTTGCCCCACGGAATTCCCATGAGCACTCACAAAGCCCCCAAGCTCAAGAAGATCACGACCCACCGCCTCCTGGAGATGAAGGCGCAGGGCGAGAAGATCGCTTGCTTGACCGCCTACGACTTCACGATGGCCGGCCTGCTCGATGCGGCCGGCGTGGACGTGATCCTGGTCGGGGACTCGGTCGCCACCGTGATGCAGGGACTCGATACGACCGTCACTGTGACGCTGGAGAACATGATCTATCACGCGCAGCTCGTGCGACGTGGGGTCGAGCGCGCGCTGGTCGTCGGCGACCTGCCCTTCATGAGCTACCAGGTCAATTCTGACGAAGCCCTGCGCAACGCGGGCCGCATGGTCAAGGAGGCCGGCGTGGAGGCCGTGAAGCTCGAAGGCGGCAAGGTCATCTGCGAGAGCGTGCGCCGTATCGTGGACGTCGGCATCCCGGTGATGGGGCACCTGGGCCTGACGCCCCAATCGATCCACCGTTTCGGCACGTACCAGGTGCGCGCCACCGATCCCATCGAAGCGGACGAGTTGCGCCGCGACGCCAAACGCCTCGAGGACTCCGGTGTCTTCGGGATCGTTCTCGAGAAGGTGCCCCAGCAGCTCGCGGCCGAGGTGGCCGAGTCCGTTTCGATCCCGATCATCGGCATCGGAGCCGGTCCCGGGTGCGATGGGCAGATCCTCGTGTCCCACGACATGCTGGGCCTCTACACGCGCTTCCACCCTCGCTTCGTGAGGCGCTACGCCCACCTGGCCGAAGAGATGAAGGCTGCCTTCGCAAGATATGTCGGAGATGTGCGTGGGAAGGAATTCCCCACCGACGACGAGAGCTACTGATCGGTCGGATTCCCATAGGGGAAACCAGGGTTACGAAATGGACAATGGGGTCAGGGCTGGCCGAGTGCTGGACCGAATAGGTCCAGTAAGCCATGAACTCGTCCCCCCAACGTGTCCTCCGCCTCCTCCAGAGGTGTCCCTCGTGACCCCCAGCACTCAGGACCTGAAGGTCCAAGGCATGGGGGAGATCCTGAATCGGATCGCCTCGGACGTCTCGATCGTCGCCGACGTGCCGATTCAACTCTCCGGGGTCGAAGTCACGACCGAGGAGGACCGTCCCTCCGGTGAGAGCGTCGTCCACATCAGCTTCCGACTCACCTTCCAAGAGGAGGGTCGGACGAGCCAAGGCTGCCTGCTGATGCCGCTCAGCGACGCCCAGGTCCTGGCCGGTGGGTTGATGATGCAGCCGCCGACACGGCTCGACGAGGCGCGCAAGAGCGACGAGCTGGCGCCGGCCGCCAAGGAAGCCGTGATGGAGCTGGGAACGTTCTTCGCGGGGGCGGCCGAGTCCGCCCTGCGCGACCTGGGTCACGTACTGGTGCAGGTGCAACACCAAGGCTGCCAGGGCGTGCGTGCCGACGTGCGACCGCGCCTGGATTTCACGGACGATGCGACGTTCCTGGTCGGGCGCTGCAAGGCTCAGCTGTCGGAGTACGACGCTCAGGTTTGGGTGATGGTCCTCCCGCAGCTGCACTGCCTGCAAGCGGAAGCCGCCTAGAGGTCCGGTCCAACGCGAGCGGGCCCCTTCGCAGGAGCCCGCAGTTTGGATCACGAAGGTGTCGAGGACGCCCGACTGGGAACGACGCGGTTCAGTCGTTCTTCTTCATCGCCTTCTTGAAGAGATCGCCGAGGTTCGTCGAGAGTCCCTTCGAGTCGGGCTTCGACAAGGCCTGGTCGATGACGTCGCTGTCGACGGCTTCTTCCGAACCGAGCACGGCACCGCGGGAGTCGAGGCGCGACAGGCTGATGCGTTCGGCGCTGGGGTCGACCGAGACGATGCGTACGGTGACCTCCTCGCCGACCGACAACACGTCGCTGGCGCGGTTCACGCGATCGCGACCCAGTTGGGACACGTGGAGCAGTCCTTCAAGTCCGTCCGCGATCTCGACGAACGCGCCGAAGTCCATCAAGCGCGTGACCTTGCCCGAGACCTGACGGTCGGCCGGGAACTTGGTCGCCGCGCCGTCCCAGGGATCCGGCTCGAGCTGTTTCATGCCGAGGCCGATGCGGCGTCCGCCCTCCTGGATGTTCAGGATCTGGACCTGGACCTCCTGGCCCTTCTTGAGCACGTCGTTGACGTCCTCGACCCGCTTGCGCGAGATGTTCGAGACGTGGCAGAGACCTTCGATGCCGTTTCCGATGTCGATGAAGGCACCGAAGGCTTCGATGCGCGACACCTTGCCGGTCAGGGTCATGCCGGTGCTGAACTTGCCGACGGCTTCGCCCAGCGCTTCGAGGCGCTCGGCTTCCAGCACGCGTCGGCGTGACAGCACGACCCGGTCGCGGCCGCGATCGATCTCGATCACTTCGCAGACGAGGGTCTGGCCGATGTAGGAGCTGATGTCCTCTTCGCGATCGAGGCTGACCTGGCTGGACGGCATGAACGCGCTGTGGGAGCCGATCTTGAGCTCGAGCCCGCCCTGGTTCTGGCCGGTGATGCGCGCCTTGACGCTGGAGCCAGGTCCCAGGTCGTTCCAGGCGGCGAGTTCCCGCGCGCCGGTGAGCGACAGGACGTAGAGCTCGTCTTCGCGACCACGCATCTGGAACTTGTGGTGATCGCCCACCTTGGGCGTCTCCTCGAACTCGCGCAGGGACACCACACCTTGCATGCGCGGACCGAGTTCGATGATGACATCGTCCCCGGTCACGCCCTGGACCACGCCGGGCCAAAGGTTGTCCTTTCCACGACCTCTAGGGGTCGCTTCGTCCTCGGTCGTGCCGAGGTCCTGCAGGTTTACGCCGTCGAGGGCAGCTTGGATCTCGTTGTCGAGATCGCCGGGGGGAGGGGTCATGAGTGGGGGCAAATAGGGGGTTCACCAGATTCTAGACCGCACCTGGGGCGCCGTGTGGGAGGGGACCGGAAACGTGTTCTCGATCCGGGGCTCGTGGACACGGGGCAGCCTTCGCAGGTGTGGGGGGAGGGAGCGTGGAAACGGGGCTCTCCCGACGATCACCAACGCCCCAAGCATCCATCAGGCTTCAGCGAGGATGGAGGGGAGTTCGGGTGATTTGACCTAGGACCAGCGAGTACTCAGGCGGGCGATCGGGTGCTTCAGCCTTTGTGGACGTCGCGCACCGTCGCCTGCTGCGTGGACCACAGCACGATCTCGCCGATGTTCACGTGCGGGGGGCGCGAGACGGCGTAGAGGATCGCATCCGCCACGTCCGACGGCTGGAGCGGTTTCCAGTTTGCGTACACGGTGGCTGCGCGTTCCTTGTCGCCGTCGAAGCGCACGTCCGAGAACTCGGTCTCGACCATCCCGGGATCGACCGAGGTGAAGCGCACGCCCTTGCCGGCCGCATCGAGCCGCAGGCCGTGGTACAGGGCGTTCACGGCGTACTTGGTCATGCAGTAGACCGTGCCACCGGGATAGACGTTGCGACCCGCGACCGAACCGAGCAGGACGACGTCGCCGTGACCGCGTTCGATCATGCCGGGCAACACGCAACGCACGGCGTGCAGCACGCCCTTGACGTTCGTGTCGATGACCTCGGACCATTCGTCCATGCCGCCTTCCTGGATCGGCGCGACGCCGCGCGCCATGCCGGCGTTGGCGAGGACGATGTCGATCTCACGCTTGCCGATGGCGGCTTGCATGCCGGCGGCGTCGGTGACGTCCATGACGAGGACCTCGGCGTTCGGAAGCTCCTTGGCGAGCGCGTCGAGACGATCCTTGCGTCGCGCGGCGAGCAGGACGTGCGCGCCAGCGGCGGACAGGGAGCGTGCGGCGGCGGCGCCGATGCCAGAGCTGGCACCGGTGATCAGGGCGGTCTTGCCTTCGAGGGGGGCGGTCATGGGGCAGAGGTTAGCGACTCGGATGGGATGGGCCAGTGTGGTTCGGGAGTTGTCCGCTTGCGTGATGTCATTCTGTGCCCGAAGCTGCGCGCATGATTCGTTCGACACTCTTGGCGATGGTGGGCGGGATGGCCCTGGTGGCTTGCGGTGTGACGAGTACCGACAGGGACGCTAGCGGCCCCGGCCCCGAAGTGGTCGTGGCGCCGGCCGGTTCGATCCTGTTCTTCAATGGGACCGTTCACTGCGGACTACCGACTCGGCGAGGACCGAACTGGGGACTTCACCCACGCCATTGGGGTGATGCGTACCGCGTATTGCAGGGGGCTACGATTCCGGGCCGTCCAGGCGACGCCCTCGTGTGTTCCGAAGGCCGCATTCTTGCGCTGGGTGACCTCACCGACCTTCAGCGCGAAATGGACCTGTCCGCCTGTCGCCGTATCGACCTGAATGGTGCGACCGTTCTACCTGGGCTGCAGGACGCGCACGGTCACGTCGAGGGGTTCGGCGGTACGCTCGAGAACGTCGATCTGGTTGGCGCGGAGTCCTACCCCGAGGTGATTCGCCGTATCGCGGAACGCGCGTCAACGCTGCCCGATGGAACCTGGATCACTGGGCGCGGTTGGGACCAGACCCTTTGGCCCGGCGCGGAGTTCCCGAAGCACGACGCGCTGTCCGCTGCCGTACCGAATCACCCGGTCTTCGTGCGCCGTGTCGACGGACACGCGGGTCTTGCGAATCGCGCGGCTCTCGAAGCCGGTGGTCTCTACGGCAAGTCCATCGATACGCCCGTGTTCGAGGGTGGCCGGATCGTCGTCGACGAAAGGGGGCACGCGACCGGTGTGCTGGTTGACTTGGCTATGCCTCGTGTGGGAATGAAAGTGCCTCCTGTTTCGAAAGTGACTCGCAAGCGGCGTGTGTTGGCAGCGCAGGACGCTCTGATCCAGGTCGGACTCACCTGCGTCCACGACATGAGCCTCGACGATGGGATCATCGAGATCTATCAGGAGCTGCTGGACGAAGGACTCCTGAAGCTGCGCATCGTCGGTTATCGCGGAGCGCACGGGCTGACCTCGAACGAGGAACTCGCGCACCTGCCGATCGCTCCGGACTCGCTGGACCGACTGTCGATCCCCGGCGTAAAGCTGATGGTCGATGGTGCTCTTGGTTCACGCGGTGCAGCACTACTGCAGCCGTACGCGGATGCCCCGGACGAGATCGGTTTGTCGCGCTACACCGACGAGCAGATTCGGGACCTCGTTGTTCGGATGGCGCGATTGGGTTTGCAGCCGGCCACGCATGCGATCGGCGATCGCGCCAATCGCCAGGTCATCGACGCCTTTCTGGCAGCCTTCGAGAACGTCGAGTCCTTCCGGGCTCTGCGTCCACGACTCGAGCACGTGCAGGTCCTAGCGCTGAACGACATCGACCGCATCATGGACCTGAACCAAACCGCAGGGAGCGGCACGATCGTCTGCTCCATGCAGCCGACCCATGGAACGAGCGACATGCGTTGGGCCGAGGAACGGCTCGGACCTGAGCGCGTGAAGGGTGCCTACGCCTGGCGCAGCCTGACCCCGCACGGTCGCTTGGCCTTCGGTTCGGACTTCCCGGTCGAGCGACCGCATCCACTCGAAGGTTTGTATGCGGCGATGACCCGCCAGGACGCGAATGGATCCCCGGATGGAGGTTGGCGGCCCGAGGAGCGACTGGCGGGAGACGAAACCGTCCACGCGTTCACGTATGGCGCCGCGTTCGCAGCGGGCCAGGAGGACCGTCGCGGCCTGCTCCTGCCGGGGTACGCATGCGACATGACGGTCATCGACGTCGATCCGTACGCGTTGGGGCCTGGCAATGCCCACGAACTTCTCGATGCCCACGTCCTGATGACCGTCATCAACGGCGAGATCCTCTTCCCGAAGCAGTAGCATCCTGTCCATGGTTCACATCGACATCACCTACGAAGGCGGTCTGCGCACGCGCGCCGTGCATGGCCCGAGCGGCACCGAGCTCATCACGGACGCGCCCACGGACAACCAAGGCAAGGGCGAGTCCTTCAGCCCGACCGACTTACTGGCGACCAGCGTCGGCTCGTGCATGCTGACGATCATGGGCATCGTGGCCGAGCGTCACGAATGGGACATGCAGGGCGCGACCGCTCGCGTCGTGAAGTCGATGGCTGCGGACCCCAAGCGCCGCGTCAGCCAGGTCTCGATCGACATCACCGTGCCCGGAACCTTCGACGACAAGGCTCGCAAGGCGCTCGAGCGTGCGGCCATGACTTGCCCCGTTCACACCACCTTGGGGGACAGCGTCGAGCTGCCCGTCACCTTCCATTGGGGCTCCTGATATGTCGAACGATTCCAGCGTCGTCACCGCCCAACACTTCGCCTATCTCGCCGAGCGCACGCTGGGCGAGGACGCGTTCCTGGGCGACCTCAAAGCTGCCGCACGCGCCGACGGCATCCCGCCGATCTGGGTCGCGCCCGAGCAGGCCAGCTTCCTGCAGATCCTGGTCAAACTGACGAACGCCAAGAACATCGTCGAGGTCGGCACCCTCGCCGGAACCACGGCGATCCACCTGGCCCGCGCCGCCGGTAAAGGCGGCCGCGTCCGCACGATCGAACTGTCGGAGAAGCATGCCGACTTCGCTCGCGACTGGGTCCAGAAGTCCGACGTCGCGGATCGCGTCGAGGTCTTGACCGGCACGGGCGACGAGCACCTTGCGGCGATGGAGGACGGCACCATCGACATCCTGTTGCTCGACGCCGACAAGTCCGGATATCCGGGCTACCTGAAGCACGGCATGCGCATCCTGCGCACCGGGGGCATGTTGCTCGCCGACAACGCGTTCGCGTTCGGTCAGCTGCTGGACGAGAACCCGACCGATCGCGAGGTCGGTGCCGTACGCGCCTTCAACGACCTGGTCCCGACCGTCGATGGACTGCACGCCGTGATCGTGCCGATCGGCGACGGCATGTGGTGCGGCGTCAAGGAGTCCTGAGCGCCTCGAGCCGGCGCGCCGTATGCGCGTCGGTCGGCTCGCGCCGCAAGACTTCCGTGAACACTTCGATGGCGCGCGCGCGGTGCATGGCGGCGCGCTCGACCTCGCCGAAGTCGGCGGCCTCCTTGCCGGCGGCCGCATGGGCTGCGCCGAGCGTCTTCCACGATTGCGTCGCGCCAGGGGCGAGCACGATGGCGGTTTCGAGCAAGGACACCGCCTCGTACGCGCGCCCGTTGTTGACGTAGAAGGCGCCCAGGTTCTGGTGCGCGACCCGGTTCTTCGGCCCGACCTCGACCGCCTGGAGGAAATGGTCCTCGGCCGCATCGTCGTCGCCCGCATCCAAGGCCAAGCGTCCGAGGCCGACCCAATTGCGGCTGTAGTCCGGGTCGAGGGCCGTGCCGCGTGTCCAAGCGCGCTCGGCCCCGACCAGGTCGCCCTTCTCGTGGCGCGCGTTGCCGACGGCGTTCCAGGTCTCGGGGCGATGCGTCTCGTGAACGAGGCGTGACTCCCAATAGCTGGCGCGATCGGCGTAGACCTCGGAACGCGCCCACGCGAGCGGGAGGCAGCCGACCAGCAGGATTCCGATCGCAGGTCCGGGCAGGTGTCGCAGCGCACCGCCTATCAACGGAATGCCGAACAGCAAGGGCAAGTAGAGGAAGCGCGGCGCGAGGATTTCGCCGCTCGGAACGAGCTGTGACATCGGCAACCAGGCGGCCGCCATCGCGAACGCCGACCAACCGGCAATATGCGGTCCGGTGATCAGGCGCAGCAGTCCGAAGCCCGCCAAGCTGAACCACAGGATCCAGCCCAGGTACGCGCGCACCGTGGCGTCGGCGGGCGTGGATTGGAAGGCATCGAGCCGATAGCCCGGTGGATGATCGATAGGGAAGGCGACCAGACGTGCCGCTTCCACGATGGCGCGTCCGCCGACGGCCATGCGTCCCGGCAGCGATGTCGCGGCCAAAGGAGCTTCAGGCGACGACGGAAGCGCAGCGCCCAGAGCGAAATCGCGTGCGCACAACCACAGGCCGAGCGCGACGGCGACGCCGACGGTCGAACCGACAATCGCGCGGCGACCGAAAACGCTGGCGACGAGCGGAAGCAGGATCGCGAACACGATCGCGTCCTCCTTGCCTGCCAGGCCTAGGAGCAGTCCGAAGGCGCTGGCCAGCGCGATGAGCCCCGCGTGACCTCGTGCTCGCTGCACGAGCACGATGCCCAACAACCCACCGATCGCGGACAGCATCGACGTCCGGCCGCTGATCCAAGCGACCGAGTCGGCCAGCGCTGGGTGAACGGCGAACAGCGCCAGGCCGAGCAGCTCGGGAAGTCCGGCCCCGGCGCTTCGGAGCGCAAGCGCGGCGAGCGCGACCACGAGCAGGTGCAGGAGGAGATTCGTGCGGTGATACCCCGCAGGCTCCATGCCATGCAGCGCGTGATCCATCCGCAGCGTCAACGTTGCCGTGGGGCGCCAATGTCCCGCGTCGCCGCGGTGGTGCCAGTAGTCCCGGTCGAAGGCATGCCACGCCGACGTGGTGCCCCGGACCACCGGATTGTCTTGGACGATCTCGCGATCGTCGTAGCTGAAGCCGCCGCTGGTGACGGAGCCACTCCACGCCAGCACGACCAGGACGATGGGAGCGAGCCAGGCCCACACGGGCAGGTGGGGCCCGTTCGCGGCTCGGGGTCCCTGTTCCCCCGTCCGGTTCGCATTCCCGTCGGAGCGCGGTCCTCGTGTGTCCCCGGCATCCGCGGACGAGCCTGAGCCTTCCCGACCACCGGAATCCACATGCGTGGACTCCGGTCCATCGGCCCCGTTCGCGGAGGAGAACGTCTCCTCGCTCGGCGGGCTGTGGTCGGGTCGGGCAGTGCTCACGCCTTCCAGAGTGTCGCCCCGGACGGGAATGTCCAGCCGCGCCTCTCGTGCGACACCCCTGCAGCGGTAGACTGGCGGCCGCGCGCCCGGAAGGGTGCCGGATTCGAGCATCCCCATGAGCGACGACAAGACACCGACCCCGAAGACGAAGAAGGCGTCCGCCAAGGCCGAGGAACCGGGTTTCGACGCCCGGCTCGAACGGCTTGAGACGCTGGTGGCCGAGCTCGAGGAGGGAGACCTGGATCTCGAGACCTCGATCGAGCGCTACAAGGAAGGCCACGCCCTGCTCGCAGGCTGCCGCGACCTGCTCGAGCGCTATCGAGCCCAGGTCGAGGAGCTGACCGGCCAGGACGGCGAGCGCACCGTGCCTTACGACGGCGACCCCGACCACCTGAGCGGCGCGTGAACTCCGTGAGTTCCGCGGCCGATCCCGCGCTCATCACGACGTGGTTGAGCGATGCTCGCATCTGGGCCGAGGCTGTCCTCGAGCGCAATCTCGCCCTGTTGGACCTGGGCCCTCCGGCACACGCGGAAGCCCTGCGTTACGCCTTGTTCGGTGGCGGCAAGCGACTGCGGCCCGCGCTGGTCAAGCTGGCCTGTCAAGAGTTCGGGGGATCCCTCGCCGCAGCGGGTCCTGCCGCAGCGGCCGTCGAGATGATCCACACGTACAGCCTCGTGCACGACGACCTGCCGTGCATGGACGACGACGATCTGCGCCGCGGCCGTCCGACCACGCACAAAGTTTTCGGCGAGGATCAGGCCGTTCTGGTGGGGGACGGGCTCCAGGCGCTGGCTTTCGAGTTGCTCGCGCGGGAGGGCGGTCCGAACGGCGCCGAGATGGTTGCGGTCCTGGCCCGCGCCTCCGGTCCGGCCGGCATGGTCGGCGGGCAAGCCTTGGACCTTCTGGCCGAATCGAACACAAGGGTGCCAGTCAGCGCGGACGCCGTGCGCGAGATCCACAAGCACAAGACGGCAGCCTTGATCGCCGCCAGCGCCGAGCTCGGAGCCCTCTCCGCGGGCGCCACGGGAGCTCGCCGAGCAGGCATGCGCGCCTGGGGGCTGTCCCTCGGACTGCTCTTCCAGGCGGTCGACGATCTGCTCGACGTGACCGGGAGTGCCGAGGAATTGGGCAAGACACCTGGCAAGGACGCCGATGCAGGTAAGGCGACCTTGGTCGCCGCCCTCGGCTTCGAGGGTGCCCGCGCTGAAGCGAAGCGTCTCGCCGACCAGGCCCGTGAAGCGGCCCTATCGGCCGGATGTCCCGCTGAGGGACGTGCGGTCGCCCTCGTGGACTGGCTCCTTGCGCGACGGAGCTGATCGGATCGGAGTCTCGCTCCGAAAGGTTTGCACCTTCTGCCGTACGGGTGTGGAATGGCCAGCTTGGCCCACCCAGAGGCTCCTATGACCGACATCGTCCCCGACTCCTCCGCCGCCGAGAGCACGACGCCCTTGCTCGACCTGATCGCCGGTCCCGAGGACCTGCGCAAGCTCACCAAGGATCAGCTGCCTCAAGTCTGTCGGGAACTTCGCGCGTTCCTGCTCGAGACCGTGCAGCGCACCGGCGGTCACCTGGGGTCGAACCTTGGCGTCGTCGAGTTGACGGTCGCGCTGCATTACTTGTTCGACCTGCGCCGTGATCGTTGCATCTGGGACGTGTCGCACCAGGCTTATCCGCACAAGGTGCTGACCGGTCGCCGCGAGGGCTTCAAGCAGTTGCGTCGGACCGGCGGACTGTGTGGATTCACGAACCCGGAGGAGAGCGAGTACGACCTCTTCCACACCGGACACGCGGGGACCTCGATCAGCCTCGGCCTCGGCATCGCGCGCGCCCACGCGCACGAACCGAACCCGCCGCACGTCATCAGTGTCATCGGTGACTCCAGCCTGGGCGCGGGCGTCGCGTTCGAAGCCCTCAACCACGCCGGAGCGATCGGCGGCAAGCAGCTCGTGGTGTTGAACGACAACGAGTGGTCGATCAGTCGCTCGGTCGGCGCGCTCAGCAAGTACCTGTCGCGCATTCGCTCCAACCGCATCATGCAGCGCGCGGGCCAGGAGACGAAGAACCTGATCCACGCGATCCCGGTCATCGGTCCCAAGTTCGACAAGGCGCTCGACGACTTCGGCGAGGTCATGCGGCACATGGTCGTGCCGGGCCACGTCTTCGAAGAACTTGGCGTGCGCTATGTCGGCCCCGTCGACGGCCATGACGTCAAAGGGCTGATCGACGTAATCGCGAACCTGCGCAAGCTGGACGGCGTCGTCGTGTTGCACATCCTGACCGAGAAGGGCAAGGGCCATCCCGATGGTCCCAGTCACCCCGAGCGCGTGCATGCCGTCAAGCCGGCTCCGCCCGCACACAAGGTCGAGCCCAAGGACGACGCACCGAAACAGGGCATCGCTTTCACCAAGGCGTTCGCGACGGCCCTCGAGAACCTGGCCGAACGCGATGTGCGCGTGCATGCGCTGACGGCAGCGATGCCCAGCGGCACGGGCCTCGAGGCCTTCGCCGAGAAGTTCCCCGCGCGCTTCCACGACACGGGCATCACCGAGCAGCATGCCGTGGCGTTCTGCGCAGGCCTGGCCAAAGCCGGATTGCGCCCCGTTGCGGCCATCTATTCGACATTCCTGCAGCGCGCCTACGATCAGTGCTTCCAGGAGGTCGCGCTCCAGAACCTGCCGGTCACGTTCGCGCTCGACCGCGCTGGGCCCGTGGGCCAGGACGGCGCGACGCACAACGGTGTCTTCGACATCGCCTATCTGCGAACCTTCCCGAACTTCGTGCTCGGCGCCCCGCGAGATGCGACGGACGTCCGCCGCATGCTCGAGGCGCTCGTGCTTCACGACGGCCCGGCGGCGCTGCGCTTCCCGCGCGGGAACTGCCCGGTGGACGAAGTGATTCCTGCCGCGGAACGACGCGAGATGGTGCCCGGCCGGGCCGAGGTGTTGCGCGAAGGCGAGGACGTCACGATCTGGGCGTACGGTCCTCTGGTCGCGGACGCCCTGGCCGCCGCGGACCGATTGGCGGCCGACGGCCATCAGATCGGCGTCGTCGACGCGCGCTTCGCCAAACCACTCGACGAGAGCCTGCTGGCCGAGCACTTGCGTTCGCACAAGCTGATCCTGACGGTCGAAGCCCACCAGCGTGCCGGCGGTTTCGGTTCGGCAGTCCTCGAAGCCGCCAGCCGCACACCCCAGTCCGAAAGCGAACGCCACGCGCGGATTCGCATCATGGGCATCCCGGACCGGTTCCTGGAGCACACGACGGACCCGTCCGAACAATTGGCCATGTCCGGCCTCGACACCAATGGCATCGAGCGCGCCCTGCGTACGCACGGCGCCAATCTGGGCTGGAAGGCCCGCGTGTCGTGAACCCGAGTGACGCGAGGTCCGGCGAGTCCGCGGGGCCCTTGGGGGACACGGACGGGGGCTCTTCGCAACGTTCCAACTCGCCGCACGGCCAGGGGGATCGACCGGGTCCGTTCACAGCGACTGTGCGCACGGCGTTGATCCTGGCCGACACCGACAAGGCTGCCGTGGGGGAGATCCTTCCCGAACTCCGTCGGCTTCTTGAGGCTCACCTCGAATCGGTCGCGATCATCGAGGACGCGCGCACCTTCTGCGATGGCGCCGCGTGCGCGAACGTGGAGGTCCCGGGCGGGACCCCGGACCTGGTCGTTGTGCTGGGTGGGGACGGCACGGTGCTCGCCGCAGCACGTGCCTTCGCCGACCATCCGGTGCCCATTCTGGGCATCAACTTCGGTCGCGTGGGCTTCTTGGCTCCGGTCGAGGCCCAGGACTGGCGCGCCGGCACCATGGACGCGCTCGAGGGCCGAGCGATTCTGGAACCGCGCATGCGCCTGGACGTCCGGTTGTCCACCGGGGAGCGTGCCGTGGCGCTGAACGACGTCGTGCTCAGCCGTTCCTCCGAGGACGGGATGGTCGACCTGCGTCTCGAGGCCGACGGGGCTCGCGTCTCGGACTATCGCGCCGACGGCCTGATCTTCGCCACCCCGTCGGGTTCGACGGCCTATTCCCTAGCGTCCGGAGGACCGGTCCTCTCGCCGTCCATGCAGGGGACCGTGGTCACACCGATCGCAGCGCACGCCCTCTCGCATCGTCCTTTGGTGTTGCGTCCGGACGCCCAGATCTCGGTTCACGTCATGGGTGCAAGGGTGCCAACCTCGGTGAACTTGGATGGACGCCCCTTCGGCATCCTTCCCGAGGGAGGAACGATGCGCCTGGAACGTCACCCCCAGACCTATCCGCTGCTGTCGCCCTCGGGAATGGACCCGTGGCGTCGCTTGCGGGATCGCCTGGGGTGGCGTGGTAGTTTGGACGAGGGCTCCTAGGCGAAGGAGCAGCGGGCGATCGGCCTCGGCAACGGCTGAGGGGCTGACCTCATGGGTTGGGACGGATCCCCTGCGGTTCGTACGCTCGCCAGGACAGAATTCACAAGGGAAGGATCCGCCCGGAATCCACACCGCTGGAGTTCTTGGGGGCCTTGTTCCTTTCTTAACCTACACGGACCTCACGCTGCGTTGATGATCTCCGCATACGACGCACCTAGGTGACTTCTCCCCCCATCCCCCCGGCATGTCCTCTTCCGCACCCAGCTCAGTCGAAACCTTGTCGGTCAGAACGAAGTTCCCGATCTGGCTCAGGCTGATCTTCGTACTCGCTCTGCTGTTCGCCTTCCTCGTGGCGATCCGCTTGATGGGGTCCTCGATCAAGGCCTTCGGAAAGGGTGCCGCCGGATCGATGTTCGATGGCGTTGCCAATCCATTCGCAGGTTTGGCCGTCGGCACCCTTGCCACGGTCTTGGTGCAGAGTTCCAGCACGACGACCTCGACCATCGTGTCCCTCGTCGGCAACGGCACCCTCAAGCTGGCCTCCGCGGTTCCCATGATCATGGGTGCCAACATCGGTACCACGATCACGAACACGATCGTGTCCATCGGCCACGTTCGGCAGGGCAACGAGTTCCGCCGAGCCTTCGCAGCCGCCACGGTTCACGATTTCTTCAACCTGCTCTGCGTGCTCGTCCTCCTGCCGCTCGAGATCGGCACCGGTGTTCTGGAGAAGAGTGCCAGTGCCATCTCCGGGAGGCTGACCTCGATCGGAGGCAGTGAGTTCGAAAGTCCTATCAAGCAGTCCGTCAAAACTGCAGGCAACTGGCTCCAGGGCGGCGTCGAGGCTCTCGGCTTCGAAGGCAAGGCGCTGGCGGGAGTCATGCTGGTCATCGGCATCGCATTGACCTTCCTGTGCCTGATCTTCATCACCAAGAACCTGAAGGTCGTGTTCTCCGGAGCGCTCGAGCGCACCTTGAACAAGCAGTTGGGGCGTAGCGGCTTGATCGGCATCGGCGTCGGCATCCTGATGACGGTGGCCGTTCAGTCGTCGAGCATCACGACCTCGCTGCTGGTTCCCATGTGCGCCGCGGGCGTCCTGACCCTGCGCAACGCCTTCCCGATCATGCTGGGAGCGAACATCGGAACGACCGTGACCGCGCTCCTGGCAAGTATGGGCACCGACAATCCGGACGGGTTGACGATCGCCCTGGTGCACCTGCTGTTCAACATGGCCGGTGTGCTGCTCTTCTATCCCCTGCCGATTCTGCGCAGCATTCCGATCCGAATGGCCGAGAAGTTGGCTGCAGGAGCCCAGAAGAACCCGTTCATCGTCGTGGCCTATGTAGGAGGCGTCTTCGTCCTTCTGCCCCTGCTCGGCTACATCCTCCTCGACAAGTAACAATCAAGACCCGACTCGATCCCATGTTCGACTGGCTGCAATCCCTCCGCGACCATTCCCAGCTGAAGAAGATTCAGCGGCAGTTCCTCGAGATGCTCGCGGACGGCCGTCACATCTTCGACGCCTCGTCCAACGCCCTCATCGGCGGAACCGACCCGGAAGTGATCCGTGAAGATCTCTACACGACCGACCAACGCATCAACCGCACCGAGCAAGCGATCCGTCGCGAGCTCGTCGTCCACGGTTCCGTTCACGGTGGCGCACACGTTCCGGCCTTGCTCGTCCTGATGAGCCTGGTCAAGGATGCCGAGCGCATCGGCGACTACGCGAAGAACATCTTCGAGCTGGCCCTCGCCCGGCCCGAGCTCGGAACCGACGCGGAACGCACGGCATTGAACGAGTGCAAGGACCACGTGTCCAAGCTGCTCGTCCGAGCCGCCGGCCTCATCGAGTCCCAAGACGAGCAACTCGCTGCCGCCTACTTGACCGAGTCCGACAAGCTCCAAAGTCTCTGCGACGAACAGGTCGGCATCCTGATGGTCGAGAAGGGACGCAACGTCGTTGCGGCAGCCTTGGCCTACCGCTACTTCAAACGCGTCGCGAGCCACGCAGGCAACGTCGTCACCTCGATCGTGATGCCGCTGGACAAGCTGGACTACTACCCCGGCAAGCCCGACCGCGATCAGTGATCGCTTGCGGGCCCAGCCTGCAAGCTACCCTCAGGCGCCGGCGTACTCGTTCGCGAGTGCGCCGGCGTTCTCGTGGGCCAGCGCGCTCAACGGCCAGCGAGCTCAACGGCCAGCGCGCTCATGGGCCGGCGCGCTCATGGACCGTCGAGGCTCCTAGGCCTTCACGGTTCCAGAACCAGCAAGCCCCAACGCTTCCACCCCGTCCGCAATAGGAAGCTGCGAGCACGCGCCAGCGGATGCTCTCCGTGAGGTCGAGCGTTTCCGGGGGGCTGCATCCAACCATCGAACCAGGGAGCGCTCGAACGCCCGTCGACTCGGCCCTTCTTCGGCGGCCGCCCGTGATGAGCCGCGTTGCCGAAGAGGTAGGCGAGCGCCCGCCGAACCTCCTTGGGGCTCCCCATGACCCGGTCGTGGTAGCGCTCCTTGAAGACCTTCCCGCGCCGTCCCCAGAACCGGTTGAGCCCCTTCGCAATCCGCGTCGCGACGCCACACATGCCGCGCCACAACGAGTCGCGCGACTCCCCTTCGCACAGCAAGTGGAGGTGATTGCTCTGCACCGTCGCATGGACGATTCGAAACCCGTCCCTCAGGCTCCCCGCGATGAGGTGCCTCCAAACCTCCTGACATTCGCCATCGTTCCGCAACCCGCGGAGCCCGTCCCTCAGCTTCATCGTCACGTGAACCACCTGGTGCCGCGTCACTGCCGAGCGAGTCTGGTGAGTCACGCCAGCGCTTCCACTCCTGGGTCGGCCGGATCCTGGCCGCCATCCGCCGTGGAGATTCCTGCACAGTCGTAATTGTTCGTACCTCGGTCCGTGGGATGAGGATGGCGAAGTACGCCGTTCGTGTTTCGAGCGTTTCGTGCCTGAGCTTCGTGATGTAGGGGGCGCCATGTCAGGAGGACTGGCTTGGCACCGGATGGGTTGCAGGAAATGTGGGGGTTCTTGGTGCCCCGACCGAAGGTTGCCCGAACCAAGCTGGAGGCACTCGATTCAGGCAACCTTCGCCCACGGCTGTCCCAAGAGCGACCGACATGGGGGACACGCACCTGTCCAGGAACGTCGTGAAGGAGGAGATGAGTCCCGTCGAGCGTGGGCCGGGTCCTATGGAGCCAAGGACAGTGCAAGAGGCGCAGCCAAGGACGACCGCAGCCCAGGACGACCGCTGAGCCGACCAAGCACCAAGTCGCCCACTGGGCAAACCCCAAAGCCCCGCCACCAAACCCAATCGCTCCAAGCCGCCCTTCCGTCACCTCGCCGTCACCGCC
>TARA_R110002073_G_scaffold67049_7_pt1 | contig 46883 bp, 35 predicted proteins | sample TARA_R110002073 | Tara Oceans TARA_R110002073 (sample SAMEA4397174) | marine metagenome | biome: Polar Biome; feature: [DCM] deep chlorophyll maximum layer (ENVO:01000326); material: water (ENVO:00002006), including particulate matter (ENVO:01000060) such as... | depth 40 m
GAGTCTCTCCTTTCGCACCATGTCAATTAATCAATGCTTGATGTTCTCAAGCCATTACACAGTATATTTCTAATAATTTAGCTAATCCAAGTTTTCAAAGCATGCTTTTGTGCGATTTGTTACTCAAATAGTATGCAAAATACTTGCTATCTTTTCTTTGTACTCTTAATATTCCACCCCCATTATTTCTATAGCAGGCACATATCCCACGAATAGGGGTAGCTTTATTGCTAGCTTGTTACAAACAACTGTAAAAATTGAGGAATTTCCATGCAAGTTTCTGTTGAAACCACGTCTCCTATTGAGCGTCGAATGACGATTGGTGTACCCGCTGAAAAAGTAGATCAAGAGGTGGCGCAACGTCTGCAGAAGACAGCTAAAACGGTAAAAATTAATGGTTTTAGGCCGGGTAAAGTGCCTGTTAAAGTTGTTCAGAAACGCTATGGTCAGTCTGTGCGCCAAGAAGTTATTGGTGAGGTGATGCGTGATGCTTATGTTGAGGCGTTAACGCAAGAAAAACAAAACCCTATCGGTTACCCAAAATTTGAACCTAAATCAATGGAAGAAGGTGAGGATTTAGAGTTTATTGCTGTATTTGAGGTTTATCCTGAGCTAGAGATAACTGATTTTTCAGGGATCAAGTTAGAAAAGCCAGAAACAGAGATCAAAGAAAAAGATATCAAAGAAATGATTGAGGTTTTAAGGCGTCAGCATGGCGTCTTGAAGTCAGTTAAGCGTAAATCTAAAAAGAAAGATCTTTTGACTTTGGATTTTGTAGGTTATATGGATGGCGAAGCTTTCAAGGGTGGTACGGGCAAGGAGCAAAAGATTACTCTTGGTTCTGGTCAGATGATTCCAGGCTTTGAAGATGGCTTGGTTGGCTCCAAAGCAGGTGAGAGTGTCGAGCTTAACTTAACTTTCCCGGAAGATTACACCAATGAAGAGTTGGCGGGTAAAGATGTTAAGTTTGAAGTAGATGTCAAGGTTGTTGAAGATACTGTTTTGCCGGAAATGGATGAAGAATTTTTCACAAAATACGGCGTAGACTGCAAAACAGAAGAGAGCTTTAAGGCTGAAGTTGTTAAGAATATGGAGCGAGAGCTTAATCAATCTGTTTCAAATAAACTTAAGCAGCAGTTAGTAACTGCATTAAGCGAGCAAAATGATGTTGCCATCCCTAGTGTAATGGTTGAGCAAGAAATTGATCGTATGAAGCAAGAAGCAGTTCAGCAATTTGGTGGTGGTCAGCAATTAGATCCGTCGAAATTGCCATCAGAGTTATTTAAGGATCAAGCTGAGAGTCGTGTTAAGACGGGGTTGATTTTTGCAGCGATTGTTAAAGGAAGTGATCTTAAAGCTGACGCGGACAAAGTTGATGCTAAAATTCAAGAGCTGGCATCTGCATATGAAAGCCCTGAAGAGGTCATTGCTCATTATTCGCAGCCAGATAATAAAGCGCAGGTTGAAGCGGTTGTACTTGAAGATGCGGTTGTTGAATTGGTAACCGCTCAAGCGAAAGTAAAGAAAGTTAAAATGACTTATGAAGATGCGGTGAAGCCTGAAGCGAAAGCATAACAGGTAATCTTAAACGGAAAAATGATACGTATTTTCTAAAGTAATTATTTTTTTAAGCTACACTGAAAACAGCCGGTTTAATACTGGCTGTTTTTAATTTAGGCGGTTGAAATTAAATTTCGTAGTAATGAAAGTCTTTTTTTGAATAGAGCTTGAATTAATGAGATTTGCCTTTAGATTGTATAGTCAAGTATTTAGATAGGGGAATTAAGTGAGTATGAAATACCAAAATATGATGGGACAAGGTTCAGATATAATTACAAATAGTGGCTTAGTTCCAATGGTTATCGAACAGACAGCGCGCGGAGAGCGATCTTTCGATATTTACTCGCGTCTTCTAAAGGAACGAGTGATCTTCTTGGTGGGCCAGGTTGAAGATCATATGGCTAACTTGGTTGTTGCTCAGTTGTTGTTTCTTGAGTCTGAGAATCCAGATAAAGATATACATTTATATATCAATTCACCGGGTGGTTCGGTGACTGCTGGCATGTCTATTTATGACACCATGCAATTTATTAAGCCGGATGTATCTACGTTATGTATAGGTCAGGCTTGTAGTATGGGGGCTTTGTTGTTGACTGGTGGCGCGAAAGGTAAAAGGCATTGTTTGCCTCATTCTAGAATGATGATTCATCAGCCTTTGGGTGGTTATCAGGGGCAGGCTTCCGATATAGAAATTCACACAAAAGAAATTTTAACGATACGTGACAAGCTAAATAAAATTATGGCTGAACATACCGGGCGCGATATTAAGGGCGTAGCTAAAGATACTGATCGTGATAATTTTATGGACGGTAAAGAGGCGGTTGATTACGGTTTGATTGATTCAGTGATAGATAAGCGTCCATCAGCAGAATCATAGTTTTTCTGAGTTCTAGTTTACGTTTAAATAAAAAGTTATTGTTTATTGAGTGTTTGATTCATAAACTAGATGCTAATATCTATAAATAAGAATTAGATGTTAAGAAATTAGGCATTCCAGATACGCTGGGAAGCTGTAAAAGTTATAGGAAGTCCAATGACCGACGAGAAAAACGGTAAAAGTGGTGATAACGGAAAGCTGCTTTACTGCTCTTTTTGTGGAAAGAGCCAGCATGAAGTTCGCAAGTTAATTGCCGGGCCCTCAGTATTTATCTGTGATGAATGTGTCGACCTCTGTAATGATATTATTAGAGAAGAAGTGCAGGAGTCAGCTTCCGAGAAAGGAAGTGATCGTCTACCTGTGCCTCATGAAATAAAAGCGACTTTAGATGATTATGTGATTGGTCAAGAGCGGGCGAAAGTTGTTTTGTCGGTTGCTGTATATAATCACTATAAACGCTTGAAGTTTGAATCCCCTAAGTCTGATATAGAGCTGGGTAAAAGTAATATTTTATTAATTGGCCCTACAGGAAGTGGTAAAACTTTATTAGCCGAGACTTTAGCGCGTTTATTGGATGTGCCATTTACTATTGCAGACGCAACGACGCTTACTGAAGCTGGTTATGTTGGTGAAGATGTCGAGAATATTATTCAGAAATTGCTTCAAAAATGTGACTATGATGTTGAAAAAGCACAGCGTGGAATTGTCTATATTGATGAGATAGATAAAATTTCTCGCAAGTCCGATAACCCTTCAATTACCAGAGATGTATCGGGTGAAGGTGTTCAGCAGGCTTTGCTTAAACTTATAGAAGGTACAGTTGCTTCTGTTCCTCCACAAGGTGGTCGAAAGCATCCGCAGCAAGAATTCTTGCAAGTAGATACTAAAAATATGTTATTTATTTGCGGCGGTGCTTTTGCGGGCTTGGACAAGGTTATTAGTGATCGCTCTGAGAAGGGTGGCATTGGTTTTGGTGCTACCGTCAAGAGCAAAGATTCTAAGCGTAAAATGGGCGAAACATTAAAAGATGTAGAAACTGAAGACTTGGTTAAGTATGGTTTGATTCCTGAGTTTGTTGGTCGTTTACCTGTTATTGCAACCTTAACTGAGTTAGATGAGGATGCGTTGATGCAGATTTTGACTGAACCTAAAAACTCATTATCGAAACAGTATCAGAAACTCTTTGAAATGGAAGGCGTTGAAATTGACTTTAGAGGTGAGGCGCTTCGTGCTGTTGCCAGAAAGGCAATGGAGAGGAAGACGGGTGCTCGTGGCTTGCGGTCTATATTAGAAAATGTGTTGTTAGATACTATGTATCATATTCCTTCTGATGAAGGTGTTAGCAAAATTGTGATCGATGAAGGGTGTATTACAGGAGAGTCTGAGCCGATAAAGATTTATGAAAATAATGATAAGCCGGCAAAAGCGCTACCAGAGAGCTAAATTAATAAAAGTGAGCATTGTTGGTTAATGCAACGTTTTAGGCATAATATAAAAAAGCTATGAATCAAATTCATGGCTTTTTTTTTGCCATGCTATTTTTATGGCTTGTATTTAGAAAAAATAACCCCAATTAAGTGGAAAGAATTTTTTGTAGGAGATGTGGGTATGACAGATAAAGATAAAGACAGTGCAGAGAATCATGAGGCAGGTCCTGTCGAGACAAGTAATCCTGGTGTAGAGTCATCTTCAATTCCATTGCTCCCACTTCGAGATGTCGTCGTTTTCCCTAACATGGTAATACCGCTTTTTGTGGGGAGAGAAAAGTCGATTCTTGCACTGGAATCTTCAATGGAAGGTGATAAAAGGCTGCTTCTTTTAACACAAAAAAATGCCGTTCATGATGATCCAAGTTTAGATGAGCTTTACTCTGTCGGCATTATGGCGAATATTTTGCAAATGCTTAAATTACCTGATGGAACAGTCAAGGTGCTTATTGAAGGTGAGCGAAGGGTTAATGTTGATAAAATTATAACAGGAAATTATTTGTCTGCAGAGATTAGTGAAGTGGCTGAAGAGCTGCCTGCGACTCAGGATTTACAAGACCTAGTTCAAGCCTTACTTTCGCAATTTGAAAAGCTAGCGAAGTTAAGTAAAAAAGTACCCAGTGAAATTGTTCAATCACTAACAGGTATTCAGGATCCTGTCAGGCTTATAGATACGATTGCAGGTCATTTGGAATTAAAAATTGCGGATAAACAAGATGTACTGGAAGAACTAAATATTTCTCAGAGAGCCGAGATGTTACTGGCTGTCATCGAAGGTGAATTAGATCTGATCCAGGTAGAAAAGCGCATTCGCGGTCGCGTAAAAAAGCAAATGGAAAAAAGCCAGCGTGAATACTATTTGAATGAGCAAATGAAAGCTATTCAGAAAGAAATGGGTTCCATCAATGAAAATGGTAGCGAGTTTGAGGAATTAGAAAATAAAATCCAAGCAGCTGGCTTGAGCGAAGAAGCAAAGAAGAAAGTCGAGATTGAGCTCAAAAAATTAAAAATGATGTCGCCCATGTCATCAGAAGCTTCTGTGGTTCGAAGTTATATCGATTGGGTAGTGAGTCTGCCGTGGACAAAGAAAAGTAAGGTTAGGCACGATATTGTCAAAGCCCGGGAAATTCTGGATGCTGATCATTATGGGCTTGATGAAATAAAAGACCGGATTGTTGAATATCTTGCTGTCCAGAGTCGAGTTAAAAAGATTAAAGGCCCTGTGTTATGTTTAGTTGGGCCGCCTGGCGTTGGTAAAACGTCATTGGGGCAGTCCATCGCTAAAGCAACGAATCGCCAATATACTCGGATTGCGCTGGGTGGTATGCGTGATGAGGCTGAAATAAGGGGGCATCGAAGAACGTATATCGGTTCGATGCCGGGTAAATTGTTACAGAAACTAGCGAAGGTAAAAGTAAAAAACCCACTTTTCCTATTAGATGAAATTGATAAATTAGGTGCGGATCACCGCGGAGACCCATCCTCAGCGTTGCTTGAAGTATTGGACCCAGCTCAAAACCATACATTTAATGATCATTATCTCGAGGTTGATTATGACTTATCAGATGTGATGTTTGTATGTACATCAAACTCTATGAATATCCCTCCTGCTTTATTGGATAGAATGGAAATTATCCGGATTCCTGGTTACACAGAAGATGAGAAGTTGAATATAGCGACGCGCTACTTGTTGCCAAAACAAATTAAAGATAATGGCCTTAAGCTTAATGAGTTAGAGGTTTCTGAGCAGGCTATAAGGGATATCGTTAGATATTATACGAGAGAGGCCGGGGTGCGAGGGCTTGAAAGAGAAATTGCCAAAATCTGTCGTAAAGTAGTTAAAGAGGTTTTGGAAGATAAAACCCTGAAAGGTGTGCTTGTCTCAGATGAAAATCTTGAAAAATATCTAGGTGTCCATAAATTTAGTTTTGGTGTGGCTGATGAGGAAGATCGAGTCGGTCAGGTAACAGGTTTGGCTTGGACTCAGGTGGGGGGTGAGTTGCTATCGATTGAGTGTGTGGCAGTAAAGGGTAAAGGGAAGGTGGTGAGAACCGGCTCTCTGGGTGATGTTATGCTTGAATCTATTCAGGCAGCTATGACCGTGGTTAGAAGTCGTGCGAGTGGGTATTACATCGATGATGAATATCATGAAAGTCACGATATACATGTTCATGTGCCAGAGGGGGCAACACCTAAAGATGGCCCTAGTGCGGGTATAGCTATGTGTACAGCTATGGTTTCATCGTTTACGGGTATCCCGGTGCGTTCTGATGTAGCTATGACTGGAGAGATAACGTTACGAGGGCAAGTGTTGGCGATTGGTGGTTTAAAGGAGAAACTATTAGCAGCGCATCGTGGTGGCGTTAAGCGAGTTATTATCCCTAGTGAGAATGAAAAGGATTTGAAGGAAATACCAGAAAATATTAAGTCGGATTTGGAAATATTCCCGGTTAAATGGATAGATGAGGTCTTAGATCTTGCTTTAGCTTATTCTCCAGAAAGTGATCGACATAAAGATAAATTGGCAGAGAATGCTAAAAAAGATGATTCTAAGTCAATTGGAGACGCATCTGAGAGAATAAATACACATTAGTCGGCAAGGTTGCTTGACAGGCCTTTCGTAGAGTTGGTATAAAACAGTCTGACGTCAGGTAGCAGTATTTTAGGGGGCTCCGAGCGATCACATTATTTTTGTTTATAAAAGAAATTATACTTCTGGATCTGGCATAAATATTTATGTTTTTTTCAAAATATTAAGGCTTTATTGAGTTATTTTATTAAATTGAATGCTTAATAAAATAAAAATAATGGTGTTGTGCGCAAGTTTCTTTTGAGGCTTTGAGTACATAATTATAAATTGTGCGTTGTAATAGTTTTCCCAATTATTAAGCGTGATACATAGAAAATTAAAAGGGGTTTAGTGTGAATAAGTCTGAGCTAATTGAAGCAATTGCAGAGTCTGCAGATATTTCTAAAGCAGCAGCAGGTCGAGCGATCGATGCTGTTGTTGAGTCAGTAACAAATGCGTTAAAAAGTGGCGACCAAGTAACGTTAATTGGTTTTGGTACCTTTTCAGTTAAAGATCGAGCAGCTAGAACGGGTCGTAATCCTCAGACGGGTGCAGAAATTCAAATTGCTGCTGCTAAAATCCCTAGCTTTAAAGCTGGTAAAGGCTTAAAGGATGCAGTTAACGGTTAATCGTTGATGATTGCATTTTGATGGGGTCGTTTCAAATTGATCGGTTTCATCAAATGTATAAATACAAAAAGGCGTATTCATGATGAATACGCCTTTTTGTATTGTATTAGTAAGTTGTTTTTAGTTTAGTGTTCGATATTAACTATAAAAAATACGTATCTTCTCGCCATAATTTCATGCACAAATGTGAGGCGAAGAGACTCAAAAATATCTCTCAAAGATTAGGAATTTAAAAGGCATGCTTCAGGATATTCGTAAAAACTCACAAGGCACTGTTGCAAAAATGATTGTGGGTTTGATTGTAGTCGTTTTTGCATTATTTGGTGTTGAATCAATAGTGGGTGGTTTAGGCGGTGAACCTGAAGTCGCAACAGTAAATGGGGAAGAGATTCTTCAGTCAGATTTTCTAAGAGCGGTAGAAGGAAAACGTCGTCAAATCTTATCGCAAATGGGGGATGAAGCTGATCCTGATTTAATTGATGAAGGTCTACTTAGAAGCTCAGTGCTTGAAGGTATGATCAATGAAGAAATTCTAGTTCAGGATTCTGACGAGAAAGCATTATTCGTTTCTGAGATGGCCGTAGATAACTATATTCGCAATGTTGAACAATTTCAGCTTGATGGTCAGTTCAGCAATGAAAGAATGCAGTCGCTCTTACGTAATGCCGGATTAACGCTGCAGGCCTATCGGGACTCACTAAAATCTCAATTTATATTGGGTCAGGCCAGATCTGGTTTGATCGCTTCAGCATTTGTACTTGATAACGAAATAGATGAAATTATTGCTCTGGATCGCCAGACGCGTAGTTTTGGAATGGCATCGATTTTCAAAAGTGATTACCTTAAATCTATTGCTGTAAGTGATGATGAAGTTGCCGATTATTTTGAGCTTCATAAAACCGAGTTTAAGAAACCTGAGAGTGTTGAGGTTTCTTTTGTAGAATTGAAACGGGCTGACTTAGAAAGTCAGGTCGAGATATTAGAGGAAGATTTACAAAAGCTTTATGAGACTGAAAAAGCTGATTTTCAGGGTGAAGAGCAGAGAGCAGCGTCACATATTCTGATCAAAATAGATGATGAAACGGATGATGTAAAAGCACTTGAAACAATTAGTGAAATTCAAGAAAAGCTTAAAGCAGGCCTTGAATTTTCTGAATTGGCAGAAGCGTACTCTGAAGATGAGGGTTCTGCACAAAACGGTGGCAGCCTGGGTCTGTCTGCCAAAGGTGTGTATGTTGCCGATTTTGAAGAAGCATTGTTTGCTCTGTCGCTTGATGAGGTTTCTGCGCCTATAAAAACAGAATTTGGTTATCACTTGATAAGGCTTGATCAGATAGATGCTAACAGTATTCCTGCTTTTGATGAGATGAGAGAAATGTTGGTATCTCGATTAACCAAGCAAAAGGTTGATGCGTTGTACGCCCAATTAACCGAAAGGCTTGCAGATATTACTTATTCATCGTCAGATCTTGCCGAGGTATCTGATGTTTTGGAATTGCCTGTTGGATCATTGGCTGGTGTGTCAGCTAACACAGAGCATCCTTTGTTCTCAAATCGAAAAATTCAAAAAGTCTTATTTTCAGATGAGTTGGTTTTTGAAAAGCATAATAGCGAGTTGATTGAAGTTGCTGATGGTCATGCTGTCGTATTTAGAGTTGAGAACTATCAAGAAGAAAGTTTGCAAAGCTTGAATGCTGTTAAAGAAGTTATCAGAAATGAATTAAAGCACAGTAAGTCATCAAGCTATGCTAAAAGTGTTGGTGATACCTTTATCGAGCGAGTTAAGGGTGGTGAGTCTGCAGCTGATGTATCTGAGAATATGGGGCTTAACTGGAAAGAATATGACGAGGTTCGTCGAGATAATATTATGTTAAATCGTGAAGTTGTTACGCAGATATTCACTATGCCTAAAGCAATGGCAGAGCAAAATGAATGGCAAGGTTATGAGGTTCTTGATGGTGATTATGCTGTCGTGCGGCTAACGAAAGTGACTGATGGGGATGTTTCTGAAATAAATGCCTTAGAAAAAGCTTCAATATCAAATATGATCGGCGATACTTTTGGTGCGGCTGATTATCAAAATTATCAAAAAGTTGCTCTGGATTCAGCTGAAATTGAGCGAAGAAATAAAACAAAATAAATAAAAAAGGGGGCTTCGGCCTCTTTTTTTATACCTCGTTTTAATTTTTATAATTGATTCGGCTGTAGGCTTCAGACAATATTTTGAGTACTGGTTATCTTTACCTAAAGACTATTTAATGTATCTTTACGTAACTAAAAAAATGGTTTATATGACTTGTTGATCAGGCTTTAATTTTTGTGGCTCAATCAATTGGCTGCTTATTAAACATGGAAATTTAAGGCAAGCAGAAAGTATGGTTCTTGTAACGGCAGCATCTTTATTACTGGTTAATCTGTTGCATCAATTTAAAGAAATTGAGCCGCAGGATCCGGGCATTATTCATTATAATGTCGACATAAATAATGGTGAAACATTTATATATGAGCGCGTCATTGTTCAGCCCTTCTCGGATGTTAAATTTCGAAATATAGTTAGGCAGGCGTACGATTACAGTTGTGGTTCCGCTGCACTGACAACAGTTCTTGAGCATTATTTAGGCAGAAATTTCCAAGAACGACAGGTGATGGAAGGCTTACTTCATTATGGTGAAAGTGATCGCATTGTAGATCGTCGTGGTTTTTCGATGTTAGATATGAAACGCCTTGTCACGGCTTTAGGTTTTCCGGCAGGTGGGTTTAAAGCTGAGCTAAAGGATTTAATTGAGCTAGATCATCCGGCTATTGTTCCAATACATTACGCAGGGTTTAAACATTTTGTGGTTGTTAAAACGATTAAAGATGATCGTGTATTTATAGCTGATCCATCCCAGGGGAATCTAACATTTACCGTTGAACGATTTAAAGAAGCCTGGGATCAAAATGTATTGTTTGTTGTTTTTCCAGGTAATACCAAACCTATTGATGGTTTGGAGTTAAGGGAAGAAGATCTGAGATATATCGATGACCAAACATTATCTTTACAGGCATTTCAACATATACCTGATTATCAGGAAATGCTCGAGTATAGATTGCAGAATGCAGTAGAAAGACAGAAAAATAGGATTCCTGACGACACAGCTTCAGGGGCAGGCAATGCAACTAAATTTTTACACTATCGTCGTAACTAATTATTTATCAAATTGTTAAATTTAGTTGTTTATAGTGAATTAGTGTTGGTAACGGGTATGAGTGAATTAATGAAATATTTTTTGGACAGAAGGAAAAAATAATGAATTCTTGGATCTTCAGAGTCGTCATTCTGGCATCTGCAGTGCTCTTTATTTCGAGTGTTCAGGCAGCAGAAGAAACAAATGTTGATAAAGCACGTGATGCTTTGACAAAAAAGTCTGACGATGCTGATACCACGAGGCAGTTGGAGGAGGTTTTTCAAGCTGCTGAAAAAAATTATTCATTACTGAAGTCCGGCGGGAAGTCTTTAACTTATTCACTGGATTATTCGTATATATCAGATTCTCGCATCGACATTGATATTCAAAATAGCGTTGTTCGAAACCTAGATGTTAATCCTTCCGCCACTCATTCATTTACTAATACATTTAGTTTTGATTATGGTTTATTAAATAACTTGACCTTGAATGCCAGGCTGCCTTTATCAACGCGTTATGATACTCAACAATCTCTATCTGTAACTGACTGGGGAGATGTCAGTTTTAGTTTGCGTTGGCAGCCATTCCCTTATGTACCCGGGAAAGCTACCGTTACTATAAATAGTACATTGAGCACTAAAACGGGTGTTAGCCCATATGAAATAACGGTTGGTGATAGACTATCCACGGGTAGCGGTACTTATTCTGTTTCTAGTGGCTTGAGTATTTCTAAAGTGCTAGATCCGGTTGTTCTGTTTGGTTCATTAAGCTCTAACTATTCCTTTGAGCAAAATGGCTTAAATCAAGTTCGTGGTGGGCGTATTTTGAAAACAGTCCAGCAGGGCCAAAGCTTTTCCTTTTCAAGTGGTTTTTCTTATTCTTTGTCATACGACACTTCATTAAGTATTTCCACCCAGATTGGCTATAGTACCGAGACGACATTATTCTTTAATGACGGTGGTCCCCCTGCATCTTCTCCTGACTCAATAAATGGTTCAATGAATTTCTCTTTAGGTATCCGGATTGACCCAAAAACCATCATGAATGTCAGTTTTGGTTTCGGTCTAACTGAAGATGCTTCAGACCTAAATATGGGGGTATCTTATCCTATCAATATTGGTGCCTTTACTTGGTAGTTATTCAATAATTCTGAAAGGATATGAGTTGTGAGATTGCTTCCTAGGAAGATCAAGAAATTAACTGCATTATTACTGATTGGAACGCTTGTTTTTCCGCCTCAATTATTGGCGCAACTGGCAAATGGTATTTCTATCGATGTAAGAGCGATGTCGATGGGTAACGCTATGGTTGCCGATGTTAATCCTGGTATTTCTGCTGTTTATCATAATCCTGCGAGTTTAACGCGTTTAAAAGGGCGCAATTTCGAAGTTGACCAATTTGTTATTGGCGCCGACTTGGATAATGATTTTTATGCGCCAGATGATTATCAGCTGTTTGGCCTTGAAGGTACGGGTTTTAATACCTATGACCCAACAGTTCCTCGTGATCCTGTTGTGGGTGGGGATGGTGTTGGCGCAGGTCATACCAATAAGTTGGCCTTGTATTTGCCTGGCTTTGGTTTACAGCAATGGGTTTGGAATGGTCCAACGTTATTACCACCACAAATAGGTTTTTCAGTTAATCCTCCAGGTTCAAAATTTACTTTTGCAAATAAAAATTATATGGCCTTTGCCGGTAACTTTTTTAAGGATGATGAAAATCCAGGCAAGTTTTTGGCTAAAGAAGCAACGGTTCAGCGCTATACTTATTTTTCCCCTGCGGTTGGTTATGAAATTAATGATGAGTGGTCAATTGGCGCAGGTATTCAGCTTAGTCACCAAGGGTTTTATATTGCCCAGAATAACCGCGCACCTAACTTATTAATTGCTGTTGTAGAAATTTTGCAGGATGCATTTGCCTGTGAGTTCGATAAACCAATCGGTCAGCGTCGTGACCCTTTGCAGCCGTTTTTGTCTATGTGTCAGGGCAATATTGGCCCGTGGGATAATGTAGGTCGAATTGATATAGATATGCAAGAGACCTTATCGGCAACTTATAATTTAGGGGTTTTATGGGAGCCTACTGACTGGTTCTCATGGGGCGCATCCTATACTAGTGAAGCTGAAATGGAGCTCAAAGGTAAGTTCTTGATGGACTATACCGATGAATGGACTGCCTTCTGGAATGGTTTTAACGCGTCAATTATAGGGGCTATCACTGCCGCGATATTAGGTTTACCGCGAGGGGTGCCAAGAGAGTCAGGTAATATTTCGATGGACCTAACGACACCGCAAATGTTCAAGACAGGTTTTCGGGTTCGCTTGACGCCAGATTATACACTCAATGCCGATGCAACCTGGACAGATTGGAGTCAGTGGGATGAATTTACATTTCGTTTTGATCGCCGTTTAGAGTTATTATCTACAGCTAGATTACTTTCTGGTTTGGTGACAGATACAACGCTAACACTCCCTGTTGGTTTAAGAGATACTTGGCATTACGGTATTGGTTTAACGCATCATGTGAATTCTCGTTTAGACGTTCGCTTTGGACTTGAACTTCGAACATCACCTGTTGGGAAGGATGTTTTTGGCCCTATACCATTGGGTGATATGAAGCTGTGGGGAACAGGTTTTGGTTATAAGTGGGATAAGCGAACTGATGTCAACGCTAGCTTGTTTTATATGCAGTCTACAGATTATATCCCTTCTAATACGAGCTGTAATTTAAATTGTACAAACCTGACTAACGTAATTTATAACCCTTATGCTGGTTTAGATGTTAAGTTTACCAGCCGTATTTTTGGCTTTGGTATTTCGTTTAACCGTAAATTCTAGGCAAATTATATATGCCTGTTTTCAATAAAGTTCATTTCTTCGTAAGCGCTATAGCAGCAGTCTTGCTAATGGCTTCACCATTTTCTTATTCTGAGCGTTATTCAGTAGAACGCGATAGTTTTGGTAATTACTCGGCTAAAAAAATAGACATATCATCAACAGCGCTAAATTCTGAGAAAGAGAAAGAGAAAGAGAAAGAGAAAGAGAAAGAGAAAGAGCCCAAAAAATTAAGTATATTTGAGAGGAAATATCTCGAAGCTGAAGCGGCAGAAAAACAACGGGTTTTGAATGCCTTGAAAAAAAATGATGGCAAGCCTTCAAATTATGATGCGACTGAAGTTAATCCAGATGACTTTGTTGACTCCGAGACCTTACTGCGTTCTGGTAGTCAAGTAGATAAAGAAAAATCACCTTACTATGTTACTGTTGATGAAGATGGGATAACACGAAATGTGTTTTATGATCCGACTTTAGTCAAAGAAATTTTGTTTCAAGAGCGAAATCCCAAAATAAAATTTACTGAAGCTAAAGTATATGGCAAAGCATCATCAGAAATCTCATTACCTACCGAAGCTGATCCGGTTGCTTTAAGTATATTGCAAGGTAATTCGAACTCATTTGTTAGCTATTTTAAAAAATTCTCAGAGCGTTGCTGCTCTGACTTACCTAATATCAATACGCCGGATATACAGTTTGGTGAATCATACTATTTTACTTTAACAGATGAAAATCTGCCTTATCGCTTCTCTGAGGGCGATAGTCGATTTATTTTAATTAGATTGCCTGATTTAAATGCCAAGTCTATCCCTCTTCGGATAAGGAGTTTTGTTAGAAAGCATTCTCAGAAGAATATTGAGATGGGTGTTTTTTTTCCACAATTAATTACGCTTAATAAAGATAAAGAGCCACTTAGAATAATGACGGGCCCTTTGTTGAAGTTCCAGGATGAAACTTGGACGACTCATGCTTACCTGCAGGGTATTTTTTCTTTAAGTCAAACATTGGAGCTAGATGAACGTTATTTATTGATTAATACAACGGCGGAGAATCTTAAATCATCTTCTACTATCGATATTCCGGCAAGTGAAGAAGGGCAGGCAAGATCTGTTATATTAAAACATATGAATGAAGGATCGTTTGAGATAAAAATACTTGAATCTAAGTAGTTTGGCCTTGAACATTTTAATGATTTGCGTATAATCCCGCCATCTGTGCCAGTGTGATGAAATTGGTAGACATGAGGGATTCAAAATCCCTTGTCCTTCGGGACGTGGCGGTTCGAGTCCGCCCACTGGTACCATGTCTTTTTAAATATACTCTCTCTTATTATTGAAACCATCTAATATTTTCCTTGCCTATAAAGATATGAAATTTATCTATTGATCAGTATATGGCTTTGTATATGACTTTTCCTGTTGTTGATGTTTTTTCTTTCGATCACAATAAGGTTCTTGTAGAGGGATGGATATCATATTGTGTATCAACTGAAGCATAGCGTTTTTTTGTTGTTAATTTTATCACTATTCTTAGTGGCTAAGGCTAATGCAGAGAAAATTACGGTTGCTGTTGCTTCAAACTTTATGCTCGTCTTCGAAGCGTTAATAACTGATTTTGAACGCCTTAATCTGGGTAGTGAGGTTGTTTTAGTTTCAGGTTCATCAGGTAAAATCTACGCTCAAATCAAGCATGGTGCACCTTTTGATATTTTTATGTCCGCAGATCAAGATAAGCCATTAAGGCTTGTTAAAGAAGGGCTGGCGATTCCTGAAACGCGCTTTACCTATGCAGTCGGTAGTTTGGTTTTATGGAGTGCCAACTCGGATCTAATCAATAATAGTGGTGATATATTAAAAAAATCAGCGTTTAATAAGTTAGCTCTAGCAAACTCTAAACTTGCACCCTATGGTTTAGCGGCTGAACAGGTTTTAGCTCAGCTTGGTATTTTAGACGCTTCTCGTTCAAAGTGGGTTCAGGGTGAAAATATTGCACAAACCTATCAGTTTGTAGAAACCAAAAATGCAGACTTGGGTTTTGTCGCGAAGTCTCAAGTATGGAAACGTGGTCGTTTAGTGTCAGGTTCCGCTTGGGTAATCCCACCCGAACTATACTCAGGTATTAAGCAAGATGCAGTGACTTTAAAGGCAGCTAAGAATAATAAACTGGCAAAAAAAATGATGTACTATCTTCAGTCCTCAGAAGTACGTAGTAAAATTGAGGCTTATGGTTATCAGTCTGTCGTGATAGAGACAACAACGCTAGAGTTTGGTTTGAATAAAGGTGGCTTACACTAATGTGGCTTTCTCCTGCTGATTGGCAAGCAATCATCTTAACTTGCAAATTAGCGGGCATTGTTACACTGCTTTTGCTTATTATTGGTACTCCCATCGCGTGGTGGCTAGCTAAAACACGCTCTATTTTTAAGGCACCTATTTCCGCTATTGTTGCGTTACCACTGATTTTGCCACCAACCGTACTTGGCTTTTATTTATTGGTTGCGATGGGGCCAGCGGGCCCATTGGGTGAAATTACTCAGGCGCTTAATTTAGGTACCTTAGCCTTTACATTTTGGGGGCTGGTTTTTGCTTCTGTTTTATATTCTTTGCCCTTCGCTGTTCAGCCTATTCAAAATGCTATTGAAGCGGTAGGCGATAGACCTGTTGAAGCAGCCCTTACTTTGGGGGCTAGCCCCATTGATGCCTTCTTTTCCGTTGTTCTTCCTTTAGCCATGCCTGGTTTTATTACAGCGTCAGTCTTATGTTTTGCCCATACAGTCGGTGAATTTGGCGTTATTTTAATGATTGGTGGTAATATTCCCGGAGAGACCAGGGTGGTTTCTGTACAGATATATGAACATGTTGAAAGCCTGGATTATGCCAGTGCACATACTTTATCAGTCGTCATGATTGGTTTTTCATTTTGTGTGTTATTGCTTTTGTATTTTTTTAAGCCCAAACAAGGGCTATTTATTAATAGCGGGAAATTCAAGTGAGTGAGCCTGCAGAAAAACTAATTCATGCTGAATTCAAGCTTGATTATCAACAGTCAGGCATTAAGCCTTTTTCTTTAAATGTTTCAATCAATCTGCCTGCAAAAGGTGTGACGGCTATATTTGGCGAGTCGGGTTGTGGTAAAACAAGTTTGTTGAGATGTATGACAGGCTTGGAAAAAGTAAACTCAGGTCAATTTAAAATTGGTGATCTCATCTGGCAGGACAAATCACACTTTGAGTCAGTGCACGCTCGTCAGCAAGGTGTGGTCTTTCAAGAAGCGAGTTTATTTGACCATTTGACAGTAAAAGGTAATCTTGATTATGTTCTAAAAAGAGTTGGTAGGTTTTCTCAATCTGCTGATTTTATCGATTACCAGCACGTTATCGAGCTTTTAGGTATAGGGGATTTGCTTGCTCAATACCCCGCATCACTTTCAGGTGGAGAAAAACAGCGTGTCGCCATTGCCCGCGCTTTACTCAGACGGCCACGTATCCTATTTATGGACGAGCCTTTAGCGGCGCTTGACTATAAGCGTAAGCAAGAGATATTGCCTTATTTGGAGCGCCTGAGCCAAGTGTGCAATATCCCCATTATTTATATTACACATTCACTTGATGAAGTCGCCAGGCTTGCGGATTACATCGTTTTGATGGATCAAGGCAGGGTCGTTGCTGATGGTGACTTGCAAGATATATTATCGAGAGTTGATTTACCAATAACACTTGCTAATGACTTAGGTGTGGTTTTAAAAGCTAAAATCTTAGAAAAAGACTCTAAGTGGCATCTTATGTTGACGCAATTTTCGGGTGGTGAATTATGGGTAAAAGATAATCACCTTATTATTGGTGATCAGTTGAGGGTAAGAATTCTCGCAAAAGATGTGAGTTTATCTTTGACGCCACAAGATAGCAGTATATTGAATAGCTTACCGGCTGAAGTAATTGACGTTGTTGATGATATCGACGATGCGATGGCATTGGTGCGCTTGAAAATGGGCAGCAGTATACTTATTTCAAGGCTGACGCGCCGCTCGGTTGATTATCTTGCTTTATCGCCAAAGCTGACTGTCTGGGCGCAAATCAAGTCGGTCGCTATATTGCCCTGACTTATATGTACTTTTGTATGTGCTAAGGGCTTTATCTAAACCTAACCAGCCATTACTTCATCAGTTTCATGCTCTGTTTCAATTTCAACAAAGTCAGAAAGATATTCCCAAACTAATTTGCGATGCATGTTAGAGGAGGGGATGGCTTCAAGCCCGCCAAGAAGTTTCATAATGTCACTGCCTGTTTTGGTAAAAGATTGTTGATAGAAGCCAACGCTCTGACCGAAAGAGCTCGACTCATGATCAATGAAATGCTTTTTCTTGTTATAAGAAAAATGAAAACCTACAACTAAATCTTTGGGCTCAGAGGTAATCATACCGGCATTAATGCAGTGGGAAAGCAGGCGTGTTTCAGTAAAAATATCATCCTTGTTGAGCAGGTCTTTTTTGGTGCGGAAGATAAATGGATGGCCATTGCCGCCAATAAATGCGTAGTTAGCCACTTTCTTGAAAGCAGTAATTTCCCAAATATCACAGTGATATAAAAAGTTAAGGCTACGTTTTGAAATTGAACTCGGGCGCTTGAGTTCACAGACCATGGCTCGCGCCCAAAGGCTCTGCATGTTTTTATTGCTCACATTTTGTGCGTAATGAAAGAAAATATTTGTCCAGTCAGGGTCAACTGATTGTATCGGTGCTTTTTCACCAATCAAGCTTGAAACAATGGATAAAATTGTTTCAATATTTTCTTGTCGCTGGGTTTCTTGGTGGCGAATTCGAGCATGGGTTCGTTCGGTGATATTGGCAAATTCAACGTTGGTTTCAACAAAAATAGCGTCTTCATCATCGCTGATTTTGCCGGCTGCAATATTGCGAACGACAGTGCCGTTAGAGCGATAATACCCGCCCATTGATTTAGTGCATAAGGCGACTAGTTTTGACCAGGTTCCAATTTTCTTTTTTCCTTTCGCGCTATGTAAGCTCACGCTGCTGAAACTCCCTGTTTAGATTTATTTATTGTTATGTATAAAGAGTTGTTATCTTTAAATAATCATTATTTTTATGAAAATATATTCATTTGTTTAAATGAACTCAAGCAATGCTTTTAATTCGATATTTAATTGTGAGCATGTTCAAAGTACGCGCTAAAAGCTTTAAATAAACGATGCATTTTAAGTGAGACTTTGTTAGCGAAATTTAAGAAAAACACTAATAATATCAATTAATAAGCACTTAGCTGTATATTGTTAATGTAAACTCTTAAGTACACTTTCTAAGTGAGTGAAGTTGAGATAATAAAGCAGATGCAAGTCTGTTAATTTTGGTTTAACTTAGTCAGCTTTAGTGCCGAAAATAGCGTTATAAATAAGAAATTTATAATCTAAGGATTAACTTACTGTCATGCTGCAACTGTATCCCTCCAACAAAACAGAATCTTTAGCGTATTTAATTTCAGAAATAATTGATCGATATCCACTTTCAGATATTTTTGCCGAAGACGTGATTTTGATTCAAAGCCAAGGCATGGGAACGTGGTTGCAGCAAGAGCTTTCCACACACTCCGGTGTTTCAGCACTCGTACAATGTCAGATGCCTGCCTCTTTTATCTGGAGGTTAGCAGAAGTTTTAATGCCAGAAGATCGGCATATTCCTATCTTTGAAAAAAATAATGCGCGCTGGGAAATTTTTAAGCGTTTGCCTGAGAAGCTGGACGACCCAAAATATCATATATTAAAGGCCTACCTTCTTAGCCAGCTTAGCCAGCTTAGCCAGAAAAACAGTCTTGGGCAGAAAGAAGGTCTCGAACAGAAAGAAAGCACTCAAGAGCAAACGATAGCGCAACAAAAAATCTTATTCGAATTGAGCGCGGTGATTGCCGATGTGTTTGACGCTTATCAGAATTACCGTCCGGATTGGATTGCGGCTTGGGAATCCGGGAAATCGATTGTAGATTCATCCCAGGCCGGTTTAGCAGAGCTAGAGCAATGGCAAGCTGATCTATGGCGTAGTTTATACCCTGGCATTGCACTTGAAGAAAGACGTCATCGAAGTAATCTATTTGCTAAATTAATTCATCTGCTTGGTACGCCTTCCGACGTCATTAAAAATAAGCTGCCAGATCGACTCTTTATTTTTGGTTTATCAGCGCTTCCACCGCAATGGTTGCCGGTCGTGAGTGCTTTAAGTCGGCATATCGATATTCATTTTCTGGTGCATAACCCGTGTCAGTATTATTGGGGTGATGTGCTGACACCGATGCAGCAACTTAAATTGGAAAAAGCGTTAGTCGATAAAGGGGTCAGTCTCGAAACAGCAGCAGATACCTTTTTGGAAGGGAATCCGCTATTAGCCTCTTGGGGGAAGCTTGGTCGGGACTATTTAACACTTCTTACAGACTCGCCCGATATTAAAGAAGCGCAGGTTAGTTTGTTTGATGAAGGGTTTGATGAAGGGTTTGATGAACGTGGAAAAAGTACTCAAGCTATCTCTGCTCTGCAATGTATCCAAAATGATATTCTGAAACTACAAGTTACTAAATTTGAATTGAATCAATCAGATGACTCCATTCGCTTTGCCAGTTGTCACAGTCATTTAAGGGAAGTTGAAGCGCTACACGACTACCTATTTAATTTGTTGAATCAGCATCCTGAGATCAAACCGAAAGATATTATTGTGATGATGCCTGATGTACAGGATTTCGCGGCCTTAATTGAAGCCGTCTTTTCTCGACCGGCTTATGATAGCCATGGGCATGCACAATATTTACCTTATGGCATCTCAGATCAGTTGCTTTCAATGGATCAGCCTTTACTGGATACCTTATCCGGTTTATTGAATCTTGCCAGCTCTCGTATTACTGGTGTTGAGTTATTAGATTGGCTCGAAATGCCGGCCATTCGATCTCGTTTTGCTATCGCAGAATCTGAGATGGAAGATATTAAAGAATGGATAAATCACTTAAATATCCGCTGGGGTTTGTCTGAAACGCATCGAGATACTCTTCTGCAAGTAAAAGGCTCGGGGCAGGGTAATACCTGGTTAAGTGCTGCCCAGCGTTTATTGGCCGGTTATATTTTTGGTCAGGGTGGTATTTATAAACATGCTGGAGAGGAGCTATTAGCCTTCCCACAACGAAGTCCTGAAAAACAACTATTAGCGGGGAAGTTAATGCGCTTCCTCGATACCATTGAGTCGAGTATTCATTTGCAGTCAAAGCAATATAAACTTGATGCCTGGTTAGGTGAATTATCGATGTTATGGCAAAGGTGGCTGGACTTTGAGTTAGTCTCAGCCGATATTCAAGCACTACTCAATAGTTTCGAAACGGAAATAGCTAAGGAACAGGCATACTCAGGGTTTGATCAACCGGTAAGCTTTTCTGTTATCGCCGCTGTCTTAAAAACACAGTTTGAGAATCAGCGAGTGAGTCAGCGTTTTTTAGCCGGTAGAATTAACTTTTGTACCTTGATGCCGATGCGCAGTATTCCATTTAAAACAGTCTGTATGTTGGGTTTGAACGAAGGCGCTTATCCTCGGCCCGTTCAAGGCCAGAGCTTCGATTTATTAACGCTTACACCTTCACGAACAGGTGATCGTTCAAGGCGAGAAGATGACCGTTATCTTTTTCTGGAGGCATTATGCAGTGCACGTTCTCATTTATACATCAGTTATTGTGGGCGAGATATTCAGGATAACAGTGAACGTTATCCTTCAACTTTAGTCACAGAATTTCAAAACTGTTGCCTTGAAAATTTCACGCTTGAAGGCAGGTCTTTTGAAGAAGGCGAAACGATTCTTGATCATTGTTTAGTCGAACACCACCTTCAACCGTTTCATCAAGACTATTATCTTAAGGGTAAAGCGGATGGCACAGCGAGCCCACAAACGTTCAACTTGAATCAAACCTTTGCGACAGAATGGCTAGCCTTAATTAATTCAGATCTTGGAGTCCAGAAGACAGAATCAGAGCTGCATTCACTAGTCAGTAGCCCCCCAAATATAGACAAAGTACAGATTGACTTCGATCGTCTATTAGAGTGCGTCAGTCATCCATTACGTTATTATTATCGAACTGCTTTGCAGGTGAATTTGCATAGCGTGGGTGAAGAAATGATAGCGACTGAACCATTTTCCATTCAAGGCTTAGCTGCCTACGATCTGAAAAAAAGCTTGGTACAGAATTGGTTTGATGATGCGTCTCAGGAGATGAATACGCCGCTGCTGATGAAACACTGGCAACTTGCCGGAAAACTACCTAGAGCGCCCTTGGATGAACATTACATGGACACTGTTCAGGCTAGCTTAAAACCAATGTATGACTATGTTTGTCAGAATGTTTCTGCTGACAGTGTTCATCATGAATTCGAATTGAATGTTGATAGGTATCAGATTTCGGGCAGCTTAGTCACTCACGGTAATCAGCTTGTTGACATGGCGCTGAGTAAATATCTCGCATCTGGTTTTTTTAGCTTTTGGTTAAAGCATGTCTTCTGGTCTTTCTATTGTTTAAGAACAGATAGGCAACAGTGTTCTGAAAGTCGATTAATTGGGCCAGAAAGTGAAATTATTCTGCCGATATTATCGTCAGAGCAAGCCGAGCAGTTTACTTTAGAATGTTGTCAGTTTTTTGAAAGAGCGTCATCTGAACCGTATATTTTCTTCGCTAAATCTACATATGCCTTACTCTTTGAGTCTGAATCGAAGGCAAAAGGTGCTTTTACGGGGAATCAACATGTCCCGGGGGAGAATAGTGATCTATATTGGCAGCGTTATTGTTTGATGAATACACAATCAGCCCCGATTGAATGGCAAACCCTTCCTGACCTCGAAAGCTCATTATTCTTTCAGCAAGTCGACAGTATTAAAGGTTCTATCGAGATTAAAAAATTACACTTGAATGCTCAAACTATTAAACAAAACCTCTCAGAGTCGCAGGTACAGTCGTGAAAGCGCTAAACTTAACTGACTTCCCACTAGATAGTCTGTCCTTAATTGAGGCTAGTGCCGGTACAGGTAAAACCTATGCCCTTGCTAATCTCTACTTACGTTATCTACTAGAACGTGGCTTTAATGTTGAACAGATCTTAGTGGTCACCTTTACCGAAGCAGCAACGCAAGAGTTAAAAGATAGAATTCGTTTACGTATTCAAGAACTGCGTAGCGTCTTTGAAGGGGCTGAGACAAAAGACCCCATATTAAACCACTTGCTTAATCAATCTACTTCACCGGAGAAAGATCAGCTAAACCTGCGTTTGGCTGAACGCCAAATAGATCAAGCGCAAATTCATACAATACACGGCTTTTGTCAGCAAATACTCAAACGCCATGCCTTGGATTCTAAAGTGCCGTTGAAACAGGCTTTATTAGAAGATCAGACCCAGTTAAGAAAAGCCGCATTAGAAGATTATTGGCGTCGTTATATTTTGAATTTGGCTACTGAAGAACTTCAGTTTATTGTTAAAAAATGGCCAGAGCCTAGTGCTTTACAAAATGAATTATCGTCGCTATTGAATCGCTCACCCGAGGCGATTATTCCATCGCCTTCAGGAGCAGGCTTGGCTCACTGGCAAGAAAGCTTCAAAGCGTATCGAGCCTGGTTTTTAGAATTAAAAGAAACCACGCTCAGCATGATAGCTGGTGTTGAAATTTTGTTGAATGACATACCTTTAAAATCTAATAACACAAAATTGAAATGGTTAGGGCAATTGAGAGCTTGGGCTGAAACGCCTGTTCTTGATTTTAAATTGCCAACAGACTCTAAAAAGGAAGTTTTATTTGAGCGCTTTACGACTAGTCGTGTCGTAATAGACACGCCCAAAAATAAAGCAACCCCGGAACATGCTTATTTTGATTTCCTGGAAGTGCATTTTGAAAAGCAACTTCCCGATGTCCATGCTTTATTTATCGCACAAAGCTACCCGCTGGTGCGAAAGCTCATTGATGAAGCCAAGCAGCAACAAAATGTATTTAGCTTTGATGATTTAATTAGCCGGGTTTCTAATGCGCTATCATCCGATGAAGGTGAGAATAAAACGCTAGCGTCCACGATTGGTGCGCCTTATCACGTCGCCTTAATCGATGAATTTCAGGATACCGACCCTGCGCAATACCATATTTTTGATAGTGTATTTGGTACAGGCTCGCCTAAACAAGATGCGCGTTTAGTCTTAATTGGCGACCCTAAACAGGCGATATATGGCTTTAGAGGTGGCGATGTCACCACCTATCTTCGTGCCAAACACAGTATTTCAAGGCATTCAAAGGGACATGTGTTTACCATGGAAACCAACTGGCGTTCCTCACCGTCGATGGTGGCTGCGGTGAATGCGGTATTTGAGTCGGCACCGAATGCCTTTATGGCAGAAGATATCCCTTTTCAAGCTGTAAAAGCCGCTAAAAGCACACCAGATAGCTTACCTTCTCAGGCGCTTTTTATCAGCCAGTTTAAGGTTGAGAAAGCGAGCAAAGGGCAGATCGAAAGTAATTTAGCCTTGCAGTGCGTCAAGCAGATTAAGTACTTACTGAGTCAAGCAAAGACGCTTAGGCTCGAAGGTGGAAAAGCACTTCAGCATTCAGATATTGCTATTCTAGTCCGCTCTGGTAAAGAAGGTGAAATCATCAAGAACGCATTGGCTGAACAGGGTTTAAGTGCCACCCTCGATAGTCAGGCGAGCATCTATCATACTGACGAAGCACGTGCGCTTTACTTTTTATTGACTGCCGCAGCCGATCCGAAAGATGAGTCGGCTTTGCGTCGTTGTTTGGCAGAAGCCTTTTTTGGTATTTCAGATGAGCAGATTTTAGCATTTAACGAACAAGCATCTGTCTTTGCGCGTTATATGCGTTTGTTTGAGGAGCTACATCAAAAATGGCTACGCTCAGGCGTATTAGCCATGATCAGGGAAGCACTGAAAATATTGGGTGTATTTGAGTTTTGGCAGCAGATATCAGATGATTCAAGTGAGAAAAATAGTGCTCGGTTTTGGGAGCGAAGTTTAACCAACTGGAATCAATTAGCTGAAATTCTACAAAAACAGTCACGCAGTCAAAAAGGCCATTTTGCCTTGCTGCGCTGGTATCACGATACCTTATCTGGTGAACTGTCTGGCCAGCACTCAGGTAAAGGTGATAATGAAACGAAATTACGTTTAGAAAGCGATGCTGAACTTATCCGCATTACCACCATTCATAAAAGTAAAGGCCTGGAATATCCTTTTGTGTTTATTCCTTTCTTATTTTCTTGTCGTGGTGCCATGGAAGCTTGGTTTTACAACCGGCAAGGCACCTTAAGTATAGATTTAACAAAAGCGGATTCGAGCTTATTGGCAGCGGAGCAAGCACGTTTAGCAGAAGATATTCGTTTGCTTTATGTCGCGCTTACTCGTGCAAAATATCAATGTTATGTCGGCACGGCGGCTTATCAAAGTAATCGGGTGGAGTCTCTAGGTCTGCGCCAAAGTGCTTGGGCTTTTTTATTATTTCAAGGACACGTGCCGACGAAAATTGATGACGACTCGTTGAATATCCGGTTAGAAAAATTTCAATCAGTATGTCCAGACTTAGTGCATCTTGAGTGTATTTCAGAAGCTACGATTGATGCGGCAAATGCTGCAAATGATCAAGGCTTGGCAAATATAAATCAGGCAAATGAATCGCTAAGTGCATTACCTGCTAGCCAGTTGTCTTCAAGGCAACTGATCCATTCAATTTATGATGATTGGCGAGTACAAAGTTTTACTGGTTTAATGAATGAAAGCCAGCGACTTGCTCGCAGTACGATGAATACAAATACAGCGTCCAATGTAAAAGTATTCACGAAAGTTTCGTCGGTATATAAGCCGAATGACATTAATATTTTTAATTTCCCGAAAGGCAGCCAGGCAGGTACTTTCCTGCATACTTTGTTTGAATCTCTCAATTTCGAACGTGGCGAATTAAATAACACCTCAGCCACTCAATATTCAAGCCTAGAAGCTTTTATTCATAGCAAGCTTGGCTTAACAAATTTGGTGGAAGACAGGCAACTTGAAGTATGGTCTGGTTATTTGGCCACTTGGATTCAAGCGGTCTTACAGGCCCCTTTGGTTTCGGGTATTCAATTAGCTACGTTAAATGAAACAGCCTATTTTTCAGAAATGCAGTTCTATTTTTCAGTGAAAAATTTTCAATCCCTACGCTTTAATATTCTTTTAAATGAGCATCTTGGAACGAAAACAGATATTGATTTTTCACGTTTTGAAGGTCACTTAAAAGGTGCCATTGATTTAGTGTTTGAAGCGAATGAGCGGTTTTATATTCTGGATTATAAATCGAATTACTTAGGTGATGATTCGTCAGACTATCAAACCGAATCACTGGCTATCGCCATGGAAGAGCATCGTTATGATGTTCAATATGTCATTTATACCCTAGCTTTGCATCGTTTTCTAAAGCAACGCCGTAAAGATAAATACCAGTATCAGCGTGATTTTGGCGGTGTAATTTATTTGTTTTTGCGTGGTTTGGCTATTAATCAAGGTCAAAATAAAAGCCGGGCACAAGAACTCTCTTCTCAAGACGATGTGCCAACCGGTGTTTATTATGTGAAACCACCTGCCGAACTTATTCTAGCTTTGGATAAAGAGGTCGGTAAATTATGAGCATATTAAAACACCCACTTTTATTATCACTCGCTACGCTGGTAGAGCAAGAGCGAACCGCTTTTAAATGGATCGATCTCTATGCGGCACAGTTTATTGCTGATTCTTATGTAAAGACTGACATTGAAAAAAAACCAAGCCAATCAGCTAATGGCATGGCAGACCTGTTTGATGGCTTGCCAGATGCAGCAATATCAATAAACGAATCCGATATTATTGTGTTGGCCTTGATGTGTTCCCAGTTCGTTAGCCAAGGTGAAACACACCTAAAACTATCCAGCTTACCTCAAGACTTAATCACTAGCGCGAAAGCCTGCGGCTATCGACCTAGTTATAACACGACTCAAGACTTGTTAGATGGGTTGGGAGCACTAGGCCAAATAAATATTCTTCGAGTCGCCACTAGTGACGTCACTATTGAAGAGAAACTGAACAATAATGCCATTCCCTTAGAGGATAAATTAGCGAGCAATCAATCTCCTTTAATACTGTTTCAAGATAAGCTTTATTTGGCGAAATACTGGTCTTTGCATCAAACATTCGAATCTTGGTTGCAGTCTCGTCGTCACTATATTGAACCATTACATAATGATTTATTAGAGGGTTTATCCGGGGTACTAAATAAAGTCTTTTCCATTGGAGAAGGAAAACTTGAAGATGAGGTTAATTGGCAAGCGGTTTCTGCTGCACATACCTTACTGAATCCTTTTAGTTTGATTACCGGGGGCCCAGGCACTGGTAAAACGACGACAGCTGCCAGTTTATTATTTATGTTGTTGTATAAACGTCAGCGACAACTGGCTATGAAAAATGAAACGCACAATACAGAACAGTTTAATGACGCACCCGCTGAAAAACTACATGTGCGTTTATTAGCGCCAACAGGTAAGGCGGCTGTAAAATTGGCCGATTCAATTCGGCATCAGCTCAAGCAAATTGAAGCTAGGGTGTTCGGAAATGATCAAACGGCTTTAAGAATGAGTGATTATCTGCCGGAAACAGGTGAAACTGTGCATCGCTTCTTATATGAACTAGGCGGTTTACGTGACTCATTCCAGCGGCCAAAACGTTTTAAAGGCAATGAGGTGTTAATTAAACGTAGCCAGCTTGAACGCGGTGATACTGTTCAAACATCTAAGAAACCCTTGGATGTGGTGATTATTGATGAATCCTCGATGATGGATTTAGCCTTAATGGTCGAATTGCTTAGTTTAATACCACCTACAACACAGCTCATTCTATTAGGTGATCATTATCAATTACCGGCAGTTGACCCAGGGCAGGTATTTAGCGAATGCGTGCTGCGTTTTTCCAAACAAAAGCAAAGTGTAGATGAGTTAGCGGCCTTGTCTATATTAACGGGCTATAGCAAAAGCCAACTAAGAGAGTTCGAACAGACAGATTTTATTGAGAGTAATCTGGGCTTCCAGCCACTTTGTTCACTGCGTAAAACCTATCGTTTTGGTGGCGATCTTAAAACCGCTGCAGAGCAAATCAAAGCCGGAGAGTCGTTTTCCTTTAGCGCGAAGTTCTGGAATAAGAGTGAGCAATTCAAGGCTCAATCTGCCGTTATTTGGTACGACGTGGGGCTAAACGAAGCACTGGATTACGCCGCAATGGTAAAAGGTTATACAGGCTATTTTGAACTAGTTGCAAACGGCGTAAGCTTAAATGCCCTGGCAGAGCAGTTTGAACGCTATCAATTACTGTGTTCAACCCTTGAAGGGCCCTTAGGTGTTCACTTCCTCAATGCCCATATTGAACAAAGCTTTCACGCTGCCTGTTTTTCAAATGGAAACGTCATGGGTGAGCTTTATCATGGCAAGGCGATTTTGGTGATGCGCAATCATCCACACTTAGGTATTTATAACGGTGATATTGGCTTTGTAATAGCGGATGAAAAAACAGGCAATTTAAATGTACATTTCCCCGTAGCCACTCATGACCCGCTGATCATTCCGCCAGCACGAATCAAACAATGGCAAACCGCTTATGCGATGACTGTACATAAAAGCCAGGGTTCGGAATATCAACATGTCGGTGTGGTTTTGGCAGATTATGCAAAAGAACTATTATCACGTGCTTTGCTGTATACAGCACTGACTAGGAGTAAAGATCAATGTGAAATCTGGGCAAGTGGGAAAACATTGGATCAGGCATTTGAAGTCTGAATGGCTAAGTAATTAATCGCTTATAGGTGTTGGAAATATAAAGGCTGTTCTGGAAAAATTACCCCTTAAGCTAAGAAGAATGCAGGCCTCTTTGTTGATATCTTAAGGTAACCGCAGTGGATACATATAGATACGATTCTTAACGGATTATCAAACAATATTTCCCGTCATTTTTATTTATTCTGCTTATAATAAGCCGATAGTTATTATCTTTTTGGAGTTTATACATGCCGCATGCAATTGATGAAAAACTCTCTCAGGATATCTTGCGAGGTATTGTGATACCGCCTTGCCCACAGATTGTGGCAGATATCCAGCTAGAGTTAGCCATGCCAGATTCAGACATTAACGTTATTGCTGATTTAATTAATCGAGATGCCGGTATTGCCGGTAGTGTGCTTAAGGCGATTAACTCACCCTTGTTTGGTTTGGCGGGTAAAGTAAAGTCAGTCTCCCATGCGGTTAGTTTGCTAGGTTTAAAAAGTGTGATTAATATTGTGACTGCATTGTCGCTAAAGAAAGTGCTGTCTGATGACGGTATTTCCGCAATGAACCGATTTTGGGATACCGCCAGTGATGTGGCGAACGCCGCGACGATAGTCAGCAAATATACAAAGCTGGGTGCTCCGGATGAAGCCTATTCCATCGGATTATTTCATGATTGCGGTATTCCGCTGATGATGATGAAATTCCCGAGCTATATGAATGTCTTAGAAGAAGCCTATGCTTCAGTCGATAAACGCCTTATCGATATTGAGAGCACACATTATAAAACAGATCACACGGTACTAGGGTTTTATACGGCTAAGGCCTGGACGATACCTAAACATGTATGCGAGGTCATCTCGGTGCATCATTGCTGCAAGTCTGTTTTTGACAGCAACCCCGACACCCGAACACCAGTAAAAGATTTACTGGCAGTATTGAAAATCGCAGAGCATATCAGTGCCTCCTACAAAACCCTGGGTGGGTGTCATACACACCATGAATGGGAGCAAATTAAAGATAGCGTGCTTGACTACACCAGACTGGTTGATGAAGATTTGGTGAACCTGCTTGATGAATGTAAAGAAGCTGGAATCATATAGTTTTTGACAGTACCAAAACCTAGTGTGGGGGCTGTGTGTCCGCTCGAATAAAAAATGGTAGTCAGACTAGTTTGTACTAGGTTTATAATTGAAATTTGTTTGATTGAATATATTGCTGGTGTTTATTGGCTGGCAATATATTCCTTATGTTTAATGTTCTTCGTTAAAAAGTTATTTGCATTGTGTTCCAAACCGTTTCTCTTCAAATATCCCGCAGCAAAACCATTAATATCTTCAATTTCGGTTTTACGTTTTGCTCTCATATCCTGAAGCATGGATGAAATATTGCTTTGAGTGCTTTCAATTACCTTAAATACACGCTGTTCTAATTCATCTTCCGTTATTTCAATATCCGCAGCATTTAACATGTCTGTTAGTTCGACTTTGAGTGAAGGCCAATTCTCTTTGAAAAGTGCTGAATCTTTTATCTCGCCATTTGGGCAATTTAGAAGCGCTGTGAACGGGTTAATCGCACAGTTTATCGCGAGTTTTTCCCAGAGTGCTTGCAATATATTTTCAGTTGCTTCGATATCCAATCCCTGATGAGTCAAAGCTTCGACACAGAACTCAAAAGTCTTATTATCTCTTGCCTTATCATTCAAAGGGCCAATGCGTGTTAAGCCTTTTCCGGCATGGATGAATGTGCCATCGTCTTGCCTGTTTACGCCTTCTGTAGAAACAGCCGCAAAGATAGGAGTATCTGGTAATGCGTCTATGATATTATGCTGGCTGCCTAAACCATTTTGGAAAAGTATTAAATAGTTATGCTCATTCAACAAAGGTTTTAGGGCTAAACAAGCCTCTAATGCATGGTAGCTCTTAGTGCAAATGAGAATGATATTTGGTTTATGAATTGTCGCTGTTGGTAGTTGGGATAGATCAAAAACAGGGAGTTGAGTTTCAAGTGTTGTTGGCGTCGCTAATAGGAAAGGGCTGTTAAGTAAGAAGCGTATTTGTTTGGGTGAATTGGCTCTGCTTGTTAGAAACTGAACGGGATGATGAGTTTGAATACTTTGTTTAAAAGCGAGGTGCAAATGCGTCGCCCAAAGGCTTCCCATTGCACCTGCACCCAATATGTAGATTGAAGCCATAAAAATTAACCGCTCCCTGAGATCCTATTTGGTCCCTGAGCTCCGTCGAAGGGTCTTAAAATTAAACGTTGAGTTTCGTTGAATACGTTTCGACAAGCTCAATGAGCGAACGCAACTTACAACTCACTAATCTTGGTGAGTTGCTCTTTCAGTTTAGCTTGTTGAGTTTGTACTTCGCTTAGTTTTGCCTTTTCTTTTGCAACGACATCATCAGGCGCATTGCTGACGAATTTCTCGTTGTTAAGCTTACCTTCTAAGCGGCCAATTTCTTTGGCTGCTTTATCAAGCTCTTTATTTAGGCGAGCCACTTCAGCTTCGACATTGATCAAACCAGCCATAGGCACGAGAACTTCCATGCCACCAACAAGCTGTGTCGCGCTCATTGGCGCTTCTTCTTCATCTAACCATTGCATTGATTCTAATTTGGCCAGTGAGCTAATAAAACCGGCATTGTCTTCAAAGCGGCGTTTATCTTCTGTGTTACCAGCTCTAAGCAGAACCGGAATCGCCTTGGCGGGTGAAATATCCATTTCACCACGGATATTACGGATCGCGAGAATTACACCTTTTAACCATTCGACATCACCCAATGCTAATGCATCAATTTTTGAAGCATCTTCAACGGGATAAGCTTGATTCATAATCGTATCGCCAGATTTACCGGCTAAGGGTGCAACGCGCTGCCAGATTTCTTCAGTGATAAATGGAATAAAAGGGTGCGCTAAACGAAGAATTGTTTCCAGTACGCGAACGAGTGTTCTACGAGTTCCTAGCTTTAATGCATCACTGCTTTGCTCGCTGGTGAGAATAGGTTTAGATAATTCTAGGTACCAGTCACAATATTCATTCCAGATGAAATCATAAAGTGTTTGGGAAGCAAGGTCTAAACGGAAGTCGGAAACGTGTTTTTCAATGGCTGCTTTGGTTTGCTGTAAACGAGAAATTATCCACTTATCTGCTAAAGATAATTCGAAGGCTTCATCATTCTGGCCACAATTTTGATCTTCGGTATTCATCAGCACATAACGTGCAGCATTCCAGATTTTATTACAGAAGTTACGGTAGCCTTCGAGGCGTTTCATGTCCCAATTAATATCACGACCGGTTGATGCTAACGAGAATAAGGTGAAGCGTAAGGCGTCTGTACCATGTGCGCTAATACCTTCACTAAATGCTTTGCGTGTTCGCTTGGCAATTTTTTCAGCGAGTTGCGGTTGCATCATATTGCCGGTACGTTTTTCGACCAAGGTTTCTAATTCGATGCCATCGATCATGTCTAATGGATCAAGCACGTTGCCTTTGGATTTAGACATTTTGTCGCCATTTTCATCGCGAATTAGACCGGTGACATATACGTATTTGAACGGCACTTGTGGCTTGCCGTCTTCATCTTTCATGAAGTGCATGGTCATCATGATCATTCTGGCCACCCAGAAGAAAATGATATCGAAACCCGTGACTAAGACATCGGTTGGGTGGAAGGTCTTTAATCGTTCAGTGGCTTCTGGCCAACCGAGTGTGCCAAAGGTCCAAAGCGCAGAGGAGAACCAAGTATCGAGTACGTCTTCGTCTTGATTCAAAACAATAGAATTGGCGAGGTTATTTTCTTGTCTAACCTCGGCTTCTGTCCGACCAACATAGATATTACCTTCGGCATCATACCAGGCAGGAATCCGGTGACCCCACCAAAGCTGGCGCGAGATACACCAGTCCTGAATATCACGCATCCAAGAGAAGTACATGTTTTCATATTGCTTGGGAACAAATTGAATCTCGCCATCTTCAACGGCTTTAATAGCAGGCTCTGCTAAAGGGGCTGCACGCACAAACCATTGATCTGTTAACAGGGGTTCGATTACAACGCCAGACCGGTCACCATAAGGTGCGACCAGATCATGTTCTTTTACGTCTTCTAATAAACCCATTTCGTCGAGTTCGCTAACGATAGCTTTTCGTGCCTCGAAACGGTCCATGCCGGTAAACGCTTGCGGCAATGCGGTATCGAAAACATTGCTTGGGTTGCCGTTGACATCATAGACTTCTGATTCAGCAAGAATGGCTGCATTTTTATCGAAGATGTTGATCATTGCCAAGTTGCAACGCTTGCCAACTAAATTGTCGTTGAAGTCGTGTGCAGGGGTGATTTTTACGCAACCTGTTCCTTTTTCCATATCGGCATGGTCGTCAGCAACGATAGGGATAAGACGATTTACGATTGGTAGAGCAATTTCTTTGCCGATTAGATCCTGATAACGCGGGTCTTTCGCATTAACGGCAACACCGGTATCACCCAGCATGGTTTCTGGTCGCGTGGTGGCGATAACAATGTAGTCTTTACCTTCGGATGTTAGTAGGCCGTCGGCAAGTGGATAACGGAAATGCCACATGTGACCTTTTTTGTCTTTGTTCTCGACTTCTAGGTCTGAAATAGCCGTATGTAATTTAGGGTCCCAGTTGACTAAGCGCTTACCACGATAGATCAGATCATCTTTGTACAAACGAACAAATACTTCTTGAACGGCTTTGTAGAAACCATCGTCCATGGTGAAGCGTTCGTGATCCCAATCAACAGATGCGCCAAGGCGACGAAGCTGGCGAGTAATGGTATCGCCAGACTCTTCTTTCCATTCCCAGATTTTATCCAGAAATGTATCACGGCCTAGATCATGCCGGGTCTTACCTTCTTCGGCTGCAAGTTTTCGTTCAACAACCATTTGCGTCGCAATACCTGCGTGATCAGTTCCGACCTGCCAAAGGGTGTTGTGACCTTTCATGCGATGATAGCGGGTAAGCGCATCCATGATAGAGTCCTGAAAAGCGTGCCCCATATGTAAGCTACCTGTGACATTGGGAGGCGGGATCATAATGGCGTAGGAAGGACCCTCATTTGATGGTTTGAAGTAGCCGTTTTTTTCCCACGTTTGATACCAGGTTTGTTCTATTTCGCTAGGTTGATAGGTCTTTTCCATAGTCGATAAATACTTGTCGAAGAGTGAATGAGTGTGTATGTGTACAGGCTTCAGTTTGGATAACAAATGATACGAGCATACAGTGTAAAAAATGTGCTGCATTATAGCGTTTTTGAAGAATAAATTGCATCTTGTGAAAAGAGTTGTGGCAAAGAAATTTTGTAAAGAAAGTGAATTAAATAATAGTTTCAGCGCATGTCATGAATGTGCACTTCGATATTTTGTTTCTTTAGTTCTTTATAAAGTGCGCGAGCGGCTTGTATCTCTTCTTCAATGTTGGATACGAGGATGCATATTCTATCAAAGCGCTGAGCATTGTCAGGCAGTTGGGTGGTTAACAGAATCAGCAAATTAGAGGATAAAAATAGTTCATTTTTTAGATTGTTGCTATCAATAATAATCGGCGGAATTGGTTTTACTGCTTGGCCAATATCATGTGGTAAAAAACTTTCTGGTTTGAATGTCCAAAGGGCAGTATCTAAAGCTTCATTTTGAATGCTTTGTGATGTTTGAATATGAATTCTTTTGAAGTCTAAAAAAGCCTTTTCCGTGAGTCGGCAGCAGAAGTTGACTTGTTCTGTCATGGCGGGTGTGCTGAGTAAATAGAGGTCTGCTCGATTCATAATAGCTTACTTGGGGAGTTGCTGAGTTAAAGGGTAAATAAAAGGTTTCATTTGGTCAAAGCATGAAACCTTTTGAGGTAAATAAACGTTTATTAAGAGGCTTTGTTTAACAGGTAGTTAAGTAACAAAGGCACAGGTCTGCCTGTTGCGCCTTTATTTTTGCCGCCAGAAACCCAAGCTGTACCCGCTATATCAAGGTGGGCCCAAGGGTATTCTTTAGTGAAACGCGATAAGAAGCATGCAGCGGTAATGCTGCCCGCACCTTTTCCGCCAATGTTTTGGATATCGGCAAAGGGGCTATCAATTTGTTCTTGATATTCATCCCAAAGAGGCAGTTGCCATGCTTTATCATTTGCTTCTTGACCAGCGGCTAATAAGGCATTGACTACATCATCGTTATTACCCATCACAGCAGATGCAGCGTCTCCAAGTGCAACGATACATGCACCGGTTAGTGTCGCTATATCGATAACAGAGGCAGGTTTGAATTGCTCTGCATAGCTTAGCGTGTCACAAAGAACCAAGCGACCTTCTGCGTCGGTATTTAATATTTCAATCGTGATGCCAGACATGCTTGTCACAATGTCACCAGGCTTGGATGCATGTCCAGCGGGCATATTTTCAGCACAGGCTAGCAAGCAAACTAAGTTTATTTTTGCATCCAGTTGAGTAACCGCTTTCAAGGTGCCTAAAACACTGGCAGCACCACACATGTCATATTTCATTTCATCCATAAGTGGGCCAGGCTTTAAACTGATACCGCCGGTATCAAAAGTAATGCCTTTACCTACTAATATGTGAGGGGCTTCGTTTACATCATCGGCACCCTTGTATTCGAGAACGACTAACTTTCCTGATTCGATACTGCCTTTCGCGACAGAAACGAAGGCACCCATACCGAGTTTTTCTAACTCTTCTTCATCAAGCACTTTGACAGATAATTTGTCGCAAGTTTTAGCGAGTTCTTCAGATTGTTCTGCTAAGTAGATAGGTGTACAAATATTACCAGGCATATTGCCCAAGTCTTTTGTGAAGCTCATGCCTGCGCTTAATGCCTGTGCTTTTTTAATGCTGGCTTCAATTTCATTGTTGCCCGCATGAAAAGTCACGGTTGTTAATGACGGTGTCGTGGCTTTTTTCGACTTAAATTGGTCGAAAGCATAGTTACTGTCTTCGATAGCGAGGACGATTTCAGAAACGGTTTCCGTGTCACTATGTTTACTATCTGTCAGTGTGATATCTGAAAGGTCAAGGTCTAGCGCTTCGATGTTGCTTTCTTTTAGAGTGTTGGCAAGCGCTTTAGCCGCTTTACGAAATGATGTTTTAGAGAGTTTATCTACTTCACCCAAGCCTAAAAGCAGAACCCTTTGGGTTTTATCTGTTTCTAGTGGCAGGAGGGTTGTTTTGCCTGTTTCGCCTGAAATTTTAAACTTCTTAATTAAAGTAGATATTGAATGAGATAGCTGTTCATCAACTTTCTCACCTTGAGAGCACAGCGTGCCATCGGCAGACTCTTTATTTAAAAATAGGGGAAGGCAAAGGCAGTCGCTTGTTTTGTTCAATAAGTTTTCTTTGCTAAGGTGATAGTTCATGCATCTCTCTTTTTTGAATAATCTGACATGAAAGCCAATCGCTTTACTTGCTTCACATGTTTTGGGTGGTTTGGTTAACTATATCAGCATAGAATAGCAAGTCATTTACTAAACTGTATTCTACATAGTGACTTTAATTCATTTTTAAAGGGCTTTTTTTTGATCATTTTCAGATATCTCGGTCGGCAAGTGATGGTTTCCATGCTAGCAGTGACCCTTGTTCTCTTATTGATTTTCATGAGTGGGCGTTTTGTTAAGTATTTAGCTAAAGCAGCTGCAGGTGGAATTTCGCCGGATATTTTATTGGCCATTATGGCCTATCGTTTGCCTGCATTTTTGGAATTAATCCTGCCATTAGGCTTTTTTATCGGTGTGCTTTTAGCCTACGGGAGAATGTATCTTGAAAGTGAGATGACCGTTTTGCATGCCTGTGGTTTTAGTCAGCGTCGTTTAATTCTGACTAGTTTAATTTATTCTTTTATCGTTGCTTTGCTTGTTGGGGCGATGAGCTTGTTTTTGTCGCCGTGGGGTTTTCAAAATGTAGACCGTTTACTTGCTGAACAATCTAAAAAAACTCAATTCGAAATGCTTCTTCCAGGGCGCTTCCAACGTTTTGAGACTGTTAAGAGTGTTGTTTATACAGAATCAATTAGTGATGATAAAAAAGTGATGAGCAATGTGTTTATTGCAGCAAAAACAGCGAATCAAAAATCACTTAATTTGATTTATGCCGAGAATGGGACGCAGAAAGTTGATGCGAATGGTGATCGTTACCTTATTCTCAATAATGGTACGAGATATCTCGGTCAGCCAGGAGAGTTAAACTATCAAAGCATTGAGTTTCAGCGTTATGGGATGAAAATTGAAGAAGTTGATGCTGAAGAGGCATCGATTGATCATGAATCAATATCGTCAATAGACCTATGGTTAGACGATACATTGGAGTCAAGGTCGTTGCTTCAGTGGCGTATATCCCTTCCTTTGATTTTGCCCATCATGACGTTGTTGGCTGTTTCTATTAGTAAGGTAAACCCTAGGCAGGGGCGTTTTGCGCATCTGTTTCCTGCCATGCTTGTTTATATCGCTTATCTTGGTTTGCTCATTGTTGCAAGAAAGAGTTTAGCGAAAGGTGAGTTGCCAGAGTGGATTGGTTTATGGGGGGTGCATGTCTTGTTTCTTGCTATATCTGTGCTTCTATTAAATAAGGAATATTTGTTACTTAGTCTAAAGCGGGTGGTTAATAGAGTGCCTGAGAATGCGTAGAATTGATCGGTATATTGTATCCAATGTAGCGGCAGCCATGATGCTGGTTCTTGCAATTGTTTTATCTTTGGACGTTATGTTTGCTTTCATTGGCGAAATGGACTCGCTGAAAGGTAATTATCAGGTATTCGAAGCCTTTCTCTTTGTCGTGACGACTTTACCTCGACGAATTTATGACTATTTGCCCTTGGCTGCTTTTATGGGCTGTTTAGTCGGGTTAGGCGCGATGGCTAAAAATAGCGAACTCGTTATTTTACGAGCTGCGGGGGTATCAACCGGTAGAATTGTACTTTCAACGATGAAACCTGCTTTGGTGGTTGTGTTGTTGTCCTTGTTTATTGGGGAGTTTGTTGCGCCACTAACAGAGAGAATTGCTCAGAGTCAGCGAGCAATTCAGCGTGGTGCCAGTGAAAATGTCGTTGTTCAAAGTGGTTTGTGGCACCGGGAAGGGCAAACATTTATGCACTTTAATGCTGTTGAACCAAATGGCGTGCTTCACGGTGTTTCGATGCAGTTTTATAATGAAAAGAAAGAACTCGAAGTGTCGAGATTTGCGACCAGGGCTTTGTACCAAAGAGAAAGTTGGCAGCTTGAGCAGGTGGTCGAAACGCATTTTTTAGATGATAGAATCGTAAAAAAATCTTACCCTACGATGGCTTGGAAAACAGAGTTGTCACCTTCTATTCTAGCGGTTTTGATATTGAAACCAGATGACTTGTCGATATCAGGCTTATATACCTATTCAACATACTTGAAGGAGCAAGACCTGAATGCGTCAGAGTACATGATGGCATTTTGGAAAAAAGTCCTTCAACCGCTTACAACCAGTGTGCTTGTGCTTGTCGCAATATCGTTTGTGTTTGGCCCCTTACGGTCAGTTACGATGGGTTTTCGTGTATTCTCGGGAGTGATTGTTGGTTTAATATTTAAATATGCTCAAGACTTGCTCGGGCCTTCAAGTTTGGTGTTCGGCTTTAATCCAATTTATGCAACCTTAATTCCTGTTTTGGTGTGTTTTGTTGTTGGGATCTTTCTGCTTAGGCGCGCTCATTAATTCACTGAGACTGGCTTCTCACTCTGGCGTGTGGCCCGTTGAAAGTGTTGTATACTTAACGTACTATCAAGGGTCAACTAGCATGGCTTTGTTGTGCTTGTTGAACACTTCTTTCCAAAAGTGAAAGCTTGTAGGGACGCTTGTTTTTCCAGATTAAAAAATGGTCAAACACAATAGCGCAAAGAATAATATATTTGGGAGAATATTATAATGAAAGGCTTGAAAAGGTTAGCCCTGGCGACTGCAGTAACTGCTGCGTCAACAGGTGTGATGGCCGAACTCCATATGCTCGACGATGCAGATATGCAAGTCGTGACTGGTCAAGCCGGTTTAACTATTGATGTCGAAAGTCAATGGGAAATCGGTGAGTTCGCTTATCAGGATGCGGGTTATCTTTTAATTCAAGGTATCCGAATGGGGGGTAACTCTCTGGGCAATGGTACTGGTACTGATGGTACTATGCTGGATAACTTGCGATTAGAAATTGATATCGCGGGCGATGGTACAAATGGCGACAACGAGTTAGCGTATGGTTTTTCAAACATGCGTGATATTGCGCAGATGTATGTTGATGAATCCAATGTAGACGGCCGTTTTGCAGATATTGCGGGTGGTGTTGATTCTACTCGTGGCAATTTAGCAATAGACGATAAAAAAATCTATAATGATGGTGATTTAGTTATTCATTTTGATTTTACAGATGGTTGGGCAAATGAAGGTGGCTATGCAGGTTATAATGCTGCCGGTCGTTTTGCTACTGACGATTATGATGTTGCCGAGAAAGTGTTAGAGTATGCAGTTGACTTCCGTTTGGAAATTGACGGTATTGGCCTAGCATCGTCTACTTATAACGTAGGTGATGCCGGTTTGGATGTGGATTCAAACTTTGTAACAGGTGTGCATGAAGGTGCTGCTGGCACAACTACCTTGATCAGTCAATTGGGTATTCAGGGTTATTTAGGTCCTGAAGATCTGTATATTCAAAACAATGGTAATGGTTTTGGTTTGGATGGTTCTGGTCGAAGTGATGGTGCTGGTGGTACTGTTGCGGGTACAGGGAATGCTGACTCTAAGATTTATTGGGGTTCTTACTTCCTGATTACTGATTTAGATGTTTACATTGATATTGCTGGTGTCCAGATTTCTGACATGAAGATTCATAATAGTCGTGGTGATTTGTCGGGTCTTGATGGGACTTCGGCTTTTGGCTTTGCTAATTCAGTTCGTGAAATCTATGCCGTTAAAGATACTGTATTAAATCTAAATACGCTAACGAATACTACCGGTGCTAATACGGCAGGATTTGTAGATGGTATTGCGATCAATACGCGCTTCAAAGGTGATATTGATATCGGTTCAATCTCTTTCGGTGATACCGGTACTTCGATTGGTTCTATTTATATTACTGATATGGAGTCAACTACAAACTGGACGATTTCTGCTAAATAAGTTTGTACTTGATTTATCAAAAAGCCCTCATAATGAGGGCTTTTTTTTGCTTGTGGTATTTTCCTTGGCTAGGTTTTCTTATTTCTTGGTGGAATGCGAACAAGCTCTGTCTCAGAAAAAATACACTGCCAGCTTCTTTTTTCTGAGTCAAATAAAGGCCATAAGTGGCCTAATCCAAATGCTATCCACGAGATGGTTCCCATCAAAAACCTCAATAGAGCTTGTGTCCAGCTGATTGAAGTGTTGTTTTTATTTTGCACCCTGATGTGCCAAACCTGCATGCCTAGCGTTTGTCCACTTTTCGTCCAAAAAAAACCAAAAAAGACATAGAGTGTTATAAATAAGAAGGATGAAAGTAGTGGGTCATGCATGCTTTGACCTGAGTCGTTCATAGCTTTATAGGTGTCTCCTCCAAGTACCAAGTTGGCTAAGGCCATATACAGTCCGGTTGTGACCATCATTAATGCAATGCATAGAATGAAGTCGTAGAACATGGCTGCAAGTCTTCTCATGACACCTACTGGCGCTAAATCATCTCTTGATTCTGTAAATTTCATCATGGCTACATTTTGTTGTGTTATAAAAAACGAAATCATATCAGATTATTGGAGGAGGCACTTCAATATTGCTGAGTTTTGAAAAATACGGCTCAAAATGTTAATTGCAAGCATCTGTGACTACTTTGACGGTGCAGTTTGGGTCACCAAATGAGTCATAAAGAACGTAGCAGCCTGTCCCAGTGTCTGCTACGGAATTTATACCATAGCCAATTTTCGTATATTGATTATTTAAGCTTATTTGTTTAACTAATAAGATTGCCTTTGAAGGGTTTCCCTCGTATTGTGCGGAGCTTAGTTATCAATAATTACGTAGTTAAAAAGGAAAAAATCTGATGGTAGAGCAGTATGTCGCGTCTCGCATTGGAATATAACGCCTTTAGACTCTCGATTTCCGCATGTAACCTAAAAAATGGGCGTTTGGATCTTTACGAGGTGGTTGTGAAAAAATGAAGTTAATGATTACTGATACACTATCAATTGACGATTCGGAAATAGAACTTGATGCTATTCGAGCGCAAGGCGCGGGTGGGCAGAATGTGAATAAAGTCTCTTCGGCCATGCATCTTCGATTTGATATACACGCATCGTCTTTACCAGAGCGTTATAAAAGTCGCTTATTGGCTTTAAAAGATAAGCGTATTACGACAGATGGCGTATTAGTGATCAAAGCACAGCAATTTCGTACTCAGCTTAAGAATAAAGATGATGCTTTAGTGCGTTTAATAGAATTGATAAAGTCTGTGACGATTGAAGTAAAACCACGAAGAGCGACTCGACCAAGTTTAAATGCTAAAAAGAAGCGCATGGACGGAAAGACGAAAGCGGGCATGACTAAAAAATTGCGTGGGAAACCACAATCTTTTGATTAAGGTGTTCTGGCAAACCTTATATATTATTTAGGCAATGATCATGAATTTAGAAAAATCGAAAAAAAGAATCGCAAAGAAGGTCAAGATGGGTTTCCAAGGTTACCCTGAAATATCGATAGCCTATTATGGGCCGAGTGCAAATATGGCAAATCAGGTTGTGATTTCGTTTGTGCCTGAAGAAGGCAATGAACCCATGGTGGAACGTTTTCAAAGTAATTCAGACGCGAGAGAAGATGATGTGATTCAGTCGGCCATTGTTAAAATTATTGAACGATCAGGCGCCAAAACAATTAAACAAGCCTCTGGTATTGAGATTACAATATAGTCGGCTGAGCCTACATCAAAAAATATATTGTCTGTAACTATATTTTAGTGGGTAAAGCTATCATTTATTCTTGATTGACCTTTTTGAAAGGCAAACGTGTTTGGGTATAGTCAAAATATTGGTCTATATGAGGGGATTCTTCTTTTAAAAATTGATCGATAGCGAAGCGAAACTCTGGGTGAGTAATCCAGTGATTTGAATAGGTGAAGTAGGGTTCAAAACCTCGTTGAAGTTTGTGTTCGCCTTGAACGCCGGGGTCGAAATAGTCTAACTGGTGTTTAATACAGTACTCAATGCCTTGATAGTAACAGGCTTCAAAGTGGAGAAATTCATCCTCATGAAAACTCCCCCAGTAACGTCCATAGAGTGTTTTTTCATCCTTTAAATATAAAGCCGCACCGATCATTTTCTCGCCTTTGGTGGCCATGATGAGCATTAATTGCTCGGGCATGCTTTGTTTTAAAAGGATAAAAAAATCAGCGCTCAAATACCCACCGTGACCGCTTCGTTTTAGGTAGGTGGTTTGATAAAGTTGATAAAAGTGTTGCCATTTATCTGCTGCTAAATCGACCCCTTCAATTTGTTTTAGTGTAATGCCTTGTTCAGCAACTTTACGCCTTTCTTTCTTAATGTTTTTGCGGTGGCGCGAGCTGCATATAGCTAAAAAATCATCAAAACAGGCGTAGCCTTTATTGCGCCATTTGAAGTGTACAGCACGTCTTTGGTTTAATTGTTTAGCTGCTAGTTCCGTAGATTTCTCTTTATCCAGAAATAAAGTATGCCAAGATGAATAAGACGATTCAGTTAATAAGACTCGGATTTCCGTCAAAATGAAATCAATGACTCTTGATTCGTTATAGGTTTTATCAATTAATAGGCGTGGGCCGGTAATCGGTGAAAAAGGAATGGCACTGATCAGCTTGGGGTAGTATTCAAAGCCGACTCTTTGGTATGCCTCGGCCCATTGAAAGTCAAAAACATATTCACCGTAACTATGCTGTTTTAAATAACTTGGCATAACAGCAATTAGTTTATCTTCATCCATGACTATTAAATGATGCGCTTGCCAGCCGGTCTTTTCAGACACTGCGCCACTAGTTTCTAGAGCAGATAAAAATGCATAGCGGATAAAGGGGAAGTTTGAGGTGTTTAAACTATCCCAAGCTTTTTCGGAGATGAGTTGAATAGCATTAATGATCCGAAATTGCATAGATAGTCGCTTATTTATAGTTTAGACGAGAAAAAAGAATGTAATGATTACGCATGGTCTAATGAAGAAAATATCATACTTAGTGAGGGGATTAAATGCTGCCTAACAATACGGCTGTTTTAATGATCCATAGCTTGAATCCTTGGGGTGCTCAGCCGTCAGTAAACAAAGAAGGCGCCCTCCATTGCATTGATTGGCAGGGCAAACCGGTTCCTTGGTCGCTATTTATATTATCGTTCTTAGCTGAAGGCAGCTAAGAGGCCCGAGCAAAAAGTACATTGTTTTCTAACTCAATATGCGCTTCCAAATCATCTTTAAATTGCTGCAAACTTATATATAAGGCTTTCCAGGTATTACACGCGCCTTCTGGTGGTGTAATATTATTAGTCAGTTCACTGAGCTTATTGATTGCCAGCGCATGATCGTCATGATCTTGTCGCATTACATTGATTGGGCCTGTTGCCATCGCCGCCATACCGCCAGCCAGCATAGGAAAGAGGATTTGCTCTTCTTTTTGCATGTGAGCTTCAAGCTCACCTTTCATGTAGTGAAGGTGCTCAGCTAAACCATTAGGACATTCTGGTCTGTCACCGTGCACTGTTTCAACTCGTTCGGCTAAACGAATCAGTTCTTTTAATTGTTCTCTATGTACTTGATGGAAGCGTTCGAGTATATGTTCAATCAGTTCTTTATTAGACGCCTCTTTCCAGTCATTTTCTGAGTCAGTTGATGGTATTAAATTCACGAGTGCTGCATTAATTTCTTCAGCATCGAGCTGGGCTTTTGAAGCGGCTTCAGCAAGGGTATGTGCGCCACCGCAACAAAAACTTAACTTATATTGATTCAGTACCGAGCTGGCGCCGGGAATGGATTGTGCGATTTGTGATAGTGATGTGTTGTAAAAGTCCATAAAAAGCTCCTGATCGGGTGATGGAATAAATCAAAAAACATTAAAGATGTATTTAAAATGAATCTAATGTGCAGTTTACTGATAGATAAGAAAGATGTAAATTAAATGAATCTTAAAACTTGATTTACATCATTGAATCAAGCGGATATGAATTTGATGGAAATACCCGATGCAAATTACCCGTTATACCGATTACTCCCTTCGTGTTTTAATCTATTTAGGTCTAAGGCAAAATGAGAAGGTCACTATTCAAGCCATTGCAGATGCTTATCAGATATCTAAAAATCACTTGATGAAAATTGTTCAAGAGCTCAATGCACAAGCGTATGTTTTGGCTGTAAGAGGTAAAAATGGCGGGTTAAAACTGAATAAAGAACCTAAAGATATTAATATTGGCAAGTTAGTTCGTTTAATGGAAAAAGATACGAATTTAGTGGAATGTTTCTCGCAGAAGAATACCTGTGTGATTACCCCGCATTGTCAGCTAAAGCATATCTTTTCAGAAGCGCTGGATGCCTTCTACCAGTCTCTGGAAGCTTATACCCTATCGGACTTACTGGGTAAAAATGAGGTTAGTGGTTTAGTTGGTATTTTGTTAGATGAATAGAAAAGCTTAGCCATATTTTGTATACAAAATTTTTCGTGTATTTACAGTTTGCTCGTCTTTAGTGCCAGTATAAAATCCAACTGGTGTAAGCCCTTAATTTTATGTGACCACCAAGTTACCGTGACTTTTCCCCATTCGGTAAGTATGTCTGGATGATGCCCATGCTTTTCTGCCAAAGCGCCTACTTTATTGGTAAAGTTTAAGGCTTCTACAAAGTTTTTGAACTTAAATTCTTTTCGCAACTTATTAATATTGTCTTCTTCAACGATTGACCATTCAGGTAGTTGTGCTATCTGTTCATTAATGTCTTGTTCGCTTAGTTTTGTTGCATCAATTTTGCAAGCTTTGCAGCTGAGTTCTGATAATTTAACCATTGTTTCGCTCTTTTAGGAACATGTAGCTTCAGTGCTGTTAGTAAAGCTTAGCGTTTTATTTTCTAAAAGTCTTAGTGATTCAGACAGCTTACGGTGAAGTTTTGTTTGCTCGTTTATCTGTGCAATCTTCGGCCACGTGGGGGGAATATTGATATCCCCTTGGTAATCCTGACCAATCATCGAAGCACATTGATCTATCCATGATCGAAAGAAGGCTTATTTATTTCGCCTTCTTAATACCTAATTACTAAGCAGCAGATGCAAATTTAATCTTTATCTTTTGTTTTTTTATTGAAAAGCTACGTTGAACAGCAGACTCTATAATTTGCTTAGGCTTATCCAATGTTTGTTTCGCATTACGCTGAAACTTAGATAGTAAAGGTTGTCCTTTTTTCAGTCCTTTTTGTAACCAACTTGGTGATTTTTCAGTGGGTGGTACTGCATATTTCACAACATTGACCGCCACCGTTTTTAACTGATTCGGTAAAGTACCTGTGTGATAAGGAATGCCATAGCGTTCACAAATACCTTGTACTTTTGGCCCCAGTTCACGATAGCGCCAAGCGGGTAAGTCTGGGTATAAATGGTGCTCAATCTGATGGCTTAAATGACCACTCAAAATATGCGTCCATATTCCGCCAGTGAAGTTTCCTGATCCCAATATTTGTCTGAAATACCATTGTCCTTTGGTTTCTGCTTCCGCTTCTTCTTGAGTAAAGGTGTAATTACCTTCTGGTAAGTGTCCGCAGTAGATCACGGCAAAAGCCCAAATGTTTCGTATAACACGAGCAGATGCATTACCTAAGGCCACTTTTGCAGCTAGGGGGCCGGCTAATAATGGCAAGGCGACAAATTCTTTCAAGACTAACTTGTTCGACTTATTCATGAACTCTAATAATTCAGATTTCAACTGCTTGACTGGCATACGCTCGCGGCTAGCTTCCTGCTGTAGAGATTTAGGTAAAATATAACGAGGAATTTCTAAGTCGTATAAGGCAATAGAGTACTCAAACAACAAACCGCTGACGGGGATAATAAAGGGCTGAAGTAAATGTACTGGGTTCCATTCCACGTCTTTATCAAAGCGGAATAAGCCAAAGCCATAATCTGTGTCTTTACCAATAATATTAGTGAAAGCATGGTGATGGAAGTTATGTGCACGCTTCCAGTTTTTAGATGTACCCACAATATCCCATTCATAATCACGAGAGTTTAAAGTAGGGTGATCCATAAAGTCATACTGACCATGAATTACATTATGGCCAATCTCCATATTTTCTAAAATATGCGACAGGCTTAAGCTCATCACGCCCAAGCTCCAGCTAACAGGATCTAAGCTGAAATGAATGAGTAGGCGTCCGGCTAATTCTAAGCGGTCTTTAATGAGTACTATGCTTTCAATGTGGTCGATATCTTCTTGACCAATTCGCGCTTCAATATCAGCACGTAGTGCATCTAATTCTTCTTGAAGGGCATTGAATTGCTCAGCTGTTAACTGTGGTTTTTCACCAAATTTGAGGTTTTCTGTGGCGGTAACAGATAACTTATTCATAATATATATCCTTAATATTCTAATGTTGGAGTAGGCTGCTTCTTACAATTCGATGATGGTGTCCGTTACTGCTTGCGTGACACAGGCTAAAATATATTCATCATCTTTATTTGAGCGTTGCCCATTTAATAAATTAACCGTTTCGCCGCTGACTTTTTTACAGCGACAGGTTTTACAAATTCCAGAACGGCATCCCGATGCTAATTCAAGGCCGCGAGCTTCCACTTCTTCCAGTAAGGTTTTTTTCCTGACTAGCGTGGCGGTTTCTTCTCCGCTAAATTGCACTTTTGCTTGCGTTTGAACACTCACTGCGCCTAGATCTAAAGCGAAAACTTCTTTATGAATCTGATACTCAGAGACACCCAGTTTGTTGAGTTCAGACGTCACTGCAGCCATAAAAGGTGCAGGGCCGCACATGTATATTTCGTGTTGGCTCAGTTTGTTGAATTGCTCTAAATGGGGGCTGCATATTCGACCACTTAAACCTAACCATTCAGGTGTTTTAGTCTCAACGCAGTAGTTCATTTTTAAGCCTTTCATTTTCTGACACAGCGCATCTAACTCTGCACGAAAGATAATGTCTTCAGGGCTGCGAGCATAATATAAAAAGTCGATCTCACTTTTATTTGCTGTTTCAGATAGAAAGCGCAGCATCGACATCATTGGGGTAATGCCACTGCCGGCAGCAATAAACAGCAAGCGCCCCGGTGTTTGCTCAGGAAGCACAAAATCACCTGTCGGCTCAGTAAATTCTAACTGCATACCCGGCTTTAAATTGTTAGCCAACCAATTAGATACATGTCCATCTTTAACCTGTTTCACGGTTAATTTAAATGCAGGCAGTGTTTTAGGGCTAGACGATAAGGTATAGGTACGATTAACCATCGCTCCATTTTTGCCAGCGGGAAGACGAACATTAAGATGAGAGCCGGCAGAAAATATTTTTAGTTGAGTGTCGATAGGTGAAAACTCATAACTATAAGTGTCGGCCGTTTCTTGTGTGATCCCTGTGCAGGAAGCAGAAAACCAAGCGTCCTTTGTGTTATTTGTGGTGTGTGTGGTTGTGTTTGGCATAATGCCTCCGTAAGCCGTTTAAATAATAATAGAGTACAAGTGTTCGCTTAAAGTGATTAGGCCAAAAACTATACTGATTTGCAATAGACTGGTTTAAAAAAGAGTAAAATTTAACCTTAATACACAAATTAAGCCGTATATATGAGGTTTAGGTGTGGTTTTGTGTTTGTTCTTGATAAAAAAGAAGTAGGGATGGTTATTGTATGTGGGAGGCTTTTGATTAAAATATGGACGAGTGTAAGTCTAATTATGCTCTTATCGTAGTGTTTGTAGATTAAATTATGAGACCCCCCCCGTAGGGG
>TARA_R110002073_G_scaffold336572_1_pt1 | contig 46849 bp, 60 predicted proteins | sample TARA_R110002073 | Tara Oceans TARA_R110002073 (sample SAMEA4397174) | marine metagenome | biome: Polar Biome; feature: [DCM] deep chlorophyll maximum layer (ENVO:01000326); material: water (ENVO:00002006), including particulate matter (ENVO:01000060) such as... | depth 40 m
CCCCCACCACACCAACCATCCGCACCCACCGCGCCCAGTGTCCGAGCAACCCCGCGATCCCCATCGCAAACCCACACCCAATCAACCCCACCACGCCGCCGATCACCACCGAATGCCAAATCGCATCCCCCCGCTCCGACCAGAACAACCCCATCGAACGCCAATCATCAATCGACACCATCAGCACCATCACAGGCACCACCACCGCCAACCCCCACACCAACACCATCCCAATCAACCCGCCCCGATCACCACCACGCTCCACCCCAGTCCCCACCATCCCCCTGCTCATCGCATCCCGAACCACAACCCGAGTCACCAACCACGCGCCCACCAACCCCACCACAACCATCGGCAGCCCCATCACCCACACCGCGCCCCACTCATTCACACCCCGCTCAGCCAAACCACGCCACACCGCGATCGACCAAGTCTCCAGCTGCGCCAAATGCAAAGGCACCCCGCTCCCCATCATCACCACCGTCACCACCCCCCAAGCACGAACCAATCCCCCTCGATGCACACCAACCCACACCCGCGCCCTCGTCCACCACTTCGCAGGTTCCAGATCCATCATGTCTCTATAGATAGCCCGCTCCCGAGATCCACCCGTGATCACCAACGCCGCGATCACCGATCCCCAAACCCCAAGCCCCACAATCCCGATCGCATACCCTGCCCAGATCGCCGCCCACCGATGCGACGGATCGCTCGTCGCATACGAAATCAACCAACGCCCCACCATCGTGTCCGGCGCACGCGCCAGGTTCATCGCGCCATACAACGCATAGCTCGGCATCCAGATCGGAACCATCGCCACCCCCCACACCCACTTCCGATTCGACCCAAAGCCAGACCCAAACCCCGTCAACCCCCGCGCAACGAACGCACCCAACCCTGTCGCGATCAATCCGATCAATCCCGCAACCCCGCACGACCGCACAAACAACCCGATCCCACCATCTTGTATCAACCCCAGTCCATCACGCACCGAAGTCGCATCAACCGCACGAACCCCGCCGAGCACCACAAGCCCGAACACCCCGACCAACACCACAACAACACCCAAGACCAGTGCGATCATCCCCCAACCGACCTCTCGCGCTCCGCGAATCATGCGCTCATGCTACCCCAACACGATCGAGCAATTTCAATACACAATCTCCAAAGTTCGCACCATGTCCACCAAACGGGTAGAATCTACACCAAGCCGAGGGTTTCTCTGGGGATCCAACCCCTCGGCATTCACATTCACGCGCGAACATTCAACTCGCGTCAGGACCAATGCACATGATCGACATCCGCAAGCTTAAAGAACTCGTCAAACTCATGGTCGAAAATGAACTCTCCGAACTCGACCTCAGAGACCAATCCGAAACCGTCACCATCAAGCGTGGCAGCGACCAAGAACCCATCATCTACCAAGCACCCGCACAAGCCGCAGCCGCTCCAGCAGCACCCGCCGCCGCAGCCGCTCCCGCACCAGCAGAAGCCACCGCAGACGCATCCGACGCGGGACTCGTCCCCATCGAATCCCCAATGGTCGGCACCTACTACTCCAAACCAAACCCAGACTCCCCAACCTTCGCCAATATCGGTGACCAAGTCGGACCAGACTCCGTCGTCTGCCTCCTCGAAGCAATGAAGGTCTTCAACGAGATCAAAGCCGAGCAGTCCGGAACGATCGCCAAGTGCCTCGTCAACGATGGAGACGCCGTCGAGTTCGGACAGACCCTCTTCATGGTCAAACCAAACTAACAATCTCCGCTGTTCAATAGACCACCCTCAACCCCGCACACCTCGTTTCGACCACAGAGATCAACCACATGTTCCAACGCGTCCTCATCGCCAACCGAGGCGAAATCGCCCTCCGCATCATGCGGGCCTGCCAAGAACTCGAAATCGAAACCGTCTGTGTCTACTCCACCGCCGACAAAGACGCGCCATACCTCAAACACGCGGACGAAAAAATCTGCATCGGACCAGGACCCTCTAAGGACTCCTACCTCAACATCTCCCGCATCATCTCCGCCGCAGAAATCGCGGATGTCGACGCGATCCACCCCGGATATGGCTTCCTCTCCGAGCGTGCCGACTTCTCCGAAATCTGCCGCGAATGCAAAATCGAGTTCATCGGCCCATCCCCAGAAGCGATGTCCAAACTCGGTGACAAGGTCGAAGCCAAACGCTACGCCCGCGCCGCCAAGGTCCCCGTCTTCCCAGGAACCGAAGGCGAGATCGAAGACCTCGAAGAAGCAGTCGAAGTCGCCGCGGAAATCGGATACCCCGTCATCATCAAAGCCTCCGCAGGTGGTGGTGGTCGAGGCATGCGCATCTGCCGCAACGAAGCCTCCCTCCGGACCAATGTCGCCAAAGCTCAACAAGAAGCACTCGCCGCCTTCGGTAACGGCGGAGTCTTCGTCGAAAAATTCCTCGAACACGCACGACATGTCGAAGTCCAGTGCATCGGTGACAAGCACGGCAACGCCATCCACCTCTGGGAACGCGATTGCTCCATGCAACGCCGTCACCAGAAAATCATCGAAGAAGCACCCGGACCGCTCATCGAACGAAAGAAGATCGAGAAAGTCTGCGAAGCCGCGGCCAAACTCATCAAGTCCGCCGACTACGCCGGCGCCGCGACCGTCGAGTTCCTCATGGACGAAGACCAGAACTTCTACATGCTCGAGGTCAACACCCGCGTTCAGGTCGAGCACCCAATCACCGAGATGATCACCGGAGTCGACATCGTCAAGACCTCCATCCAAGTCGCCGCTGGTGAAAAGCTCCCCTACAAACAAAAAGACATCCAAGTCCAAGGCCACGCCATCGAGTGCCGCATCAACGCCGAGGACCACACCAAAGACTTCCGCCCAAGCGCCGGACTCATCGAGACCTACCGCGCCCCTGGAGGACTCGGAGTCCGCATCGACACCCATGTCTGCGCCGGATACCGCGTCCCACCAAACTACGACTCCATGATCGGCAAACTCATCGTCCACGCCGAGACCCGCGAAGCCGCCATCAAACGCGCCCTCCGCGCCCTCAACGAATACGAAGTCGGCCCCATCAACACCACCATCCCCCTCCACGCCCAGCTCATGCAGAACTCAGACTTCCGCAAAGGCGGCGTAGACATCCACTACCTCGAACGACTGCTCAAAGGCTGATCGACGCATCCACCCGCCGCATCCGCACGCCAGGCACACCCTCGCCGTAGTAATCCGCAAGGTTCGCAAGCTTCACGAACCCAAGCGATTCGTACAGACCGATCGCCGTCTTGTTGTCCACACGAACCTCAAGATACACCCGCCCGATCCCAACAGCCGCCAGTGTTTCCAGACTCTCCTCAAGAAGCGATCGCCCGATCCCGCGGCCCATCATCGAAGGATCGACCGCAACCCCATAGATACGCCCCGACTTCCAACGACGATGTGTCCGGATCAAACTCACCACCCAACCAACCACAGTCCCGTTCCGCTGCGCGACGAGCACCACCGCGCGAGGATTCGCGATCAGCCGTTTGATCTGCTTATGCGTAAACCGATCTTCTTCACCAAAGGTCAACGCCTCGACCACCGCGATCCCGATCGCATCATCCCGCACCGCGCGCCGGATGCTCACCTCGATCCGCTCGCCGCGCACTTCTCCCGCACCGCGCAAAACAACCGTGCTCATCGGATGCGCCTCCAGTCTTCGCACCACCCCCGGATCGACAGCCGCCCCCTCAACAATCGGCTCACGCATCAACGCCGACTTGCTCATCATCCGCGACGGACGATAACTCATCTTCGTGTACCGCAAAGATTCGATTCCCCAATCGTCGCCCACATTGATCTCCTCAACCCCCTCAAAGCAACGCTCACAGAAATACGAAAAGATAAACTGAGGCGTTCCCGCCACCTCAGGGTCCGTCTTCTCCACATAAATCACACCCTGCTCAGCGCCGCCCTTGCCAACCAGCCGCTCACCAATCGTGAATCCCACAAGCTTCCCATCCACACGCAGCGCGAGCGAATCCAACCCAAGCTCATCAAGATGCTCAAGCAAACACCGCGTAAACCGATCGTCCCGCTCACGCAGCACATCAGTACCGATCAGCAACTCGTTCGCTTCACCCTCGTGCCGCTCGTCAGACGCACGCCTCCAAAGCGACAACAACGCGTAGCAATCATCGAGATCATCCGCGCCGATCGGAGCCGCAACCCATCCCGGATTCTCTCGCAAGAACTTGCTCCGCAGCTTTCGTTTCCCTTTGAGATCACCACCCGATAGCTCCACCATCGCCGAGCGTTTATACACATAATCGCCAGGCATCGCGCCCGCAGAAAGCACCGGCGCCGAGCTCTCGCGGATCCGATCAAGCATCTCATCAGACACATACTCAATCCGCGACCGCCTCGTCGGACACGAACCATTCTCCGCATCCATCAACGCAAAGCACCGCTCGATGCACACGCCGAGCCGATCCTCCGCCCCCTCCTCCACCACCATCGGAGGCAGCATCATCGACAAATCCCCATCCACCGAACTAAACAAACACAAGTGCCCCTCGATCACCGCATAAGTAAGCTCAAGCGACTCACCCCATCCAAAGCAGATCGCAAAGCTCGCATCGGAGATCGGCTCATCCATCGACGAGAACGCGCGTTCAAACAACCCTCGATCCGAAATCCCGATCGGCAATCGAACAACCGCCCGACCGCGCTCAAGACCATCACGGAACGACCCACCACCAACTTCATTGTGTGTATTCATCGGAAGGCGACGAACCAACCTCAACATCGGTACCACGGCACCGGACCGGCCCACCCTCACCCAGCGATCACGCCGAGCAGAGAACAAGCGCGCTAACTATCGCAACTCATCGATTCCAAGTCAAGACAAAACAACCCCCACCCAACTGAATTTCTCTCCCACCCTACTCCCCATCCCCAACCACCATCGGAAGCGTCCCCACACGAACACCCGATCCATCGACAATCACAAACCCCGGAACCCCATCCACCGTATCAAAGCCGTCAATCGACAACACCGAACCCTCCCCCGTTTCGAGCCCTTCCAGACTCGCATGCGCCTGACCAGGTCCCATCTGCAATCCAAGCGAAAGCAGCAACCCTGCCCCAAGCACGCACGAACACACACGCCATTGCATCGTCTCGTCGCTCGTGCGAGACATCACACCAACGCGACCAGAACCATCGCTGACTCCCCCAACTCCATTCTCTTTCGATCCAGACATACGCCAATCCTCCAAAGCGGACCAGCAGCCCGCTTCCCTCAGATCGACCACAAAAAACCAACGATCCACCCAGAACCAACCAAACCCAAAAAAACACATGCCCCTCCGTCGAGGGGCATGTGTTTTTGCTTTTTACGGCAAGAGAGAGAGAAAGAGAGAAATCAACCCAAACAGGCCTTCCAGCCCATCCTGTCGCGTGTTTTTCGTCAGTCGTTTGCCTGACATTGAGAAAGTACATCAGGACCGAGAAGATGCCAGTTCATTGCACACTTTTTTTTATCGAACGGTCACATTTCGCCCCAAACACCCCAAAAACGCCCATATTTCGGCTAATTCCTACAAACATAATTATCGGCAAAATCCGAATCAACTGCATATCCTTCCCTGCTATAGACAGCAAAGTATGTCTCAGACCCCACACTCCACACACCGGCGCACAACGCCCCACCGGAGATCACGAACAATGACCACCGCAACCGCATCCGACCTCGCCATCAACGGCGGCACCCCAGTCTTCGAATCCAATGTCCCATTCATGGCCGTTGGACTCACCAAAAAAGACATCGCCGCCGCAAACGAAGTCCTCGAATCCGGGATGCTCCGCGCCGCCTCCAAATGCGCCGCACTCGAAGAACAGTTCGCCGCCAAATCAGACGCCAAAATCGGTCTCACCTGCTCCAACGGCACCACAGCACTCCAGCTCGCCTACGGCGCACTCCTCGAACGAGGCGACGAAGTCATCGCCCCCGCATGGACCTACATCGCCACCGTCTCCATGCTCGTCGCCGCTGGTGCAAATGTCGTCTTCTGCGACTGCATCGAAGACTCGTACCAAGCCGACCCAGCCGACATCGAAAAGAAGATCACCCCAAACACCAAAGCGATCGCCGTCACCCACCTCTACGGCATCCCCGTAGACATCGACGCGATCCAAGCAATCGCCGACAAGCACAACCTCAAAGTCATCTACGACTGCGCCCAGGCGCACCTCGCCGAGTACAACAACAAAGGCATCGGCGCGTTCGGCGACGCATGCACCTACTCCTTCTACGCCACCAAAAACCTCGGAACAGGTGAAGGCGGAATGGTCACCGTCAACGACGAAGAACTCGCCACCACCATCAGCGCCCTCCGCTCACACGGCGAAACCGACAAGTACCTCCACACCTCCATCGGCTTCAACTACCGCATGAACGACATCACCGGCGCCATCGGACTCAGCAAGCTCGAAACCCTCGGCGCCGAAACCGACCGCCGCCGCGAAGTCGCAAACATCTACCACAGCCGCATCGACAACATCGCAGGCGTCAACCGCCCAGTCCCAACCCAAGGCTCAAACCCAGCGTGGCACCTCTACACCTGCCGCGTCGATCTCGATGCACTCACCTGCACCCGCGACGAGTTCTGTGCTGCATTGAACAAAGAAGGCGTCCCAACAGCCGTCCACTACCCCAAGCCGCTGACGCAGCAACCCGCGTTCGACGACCTCGCAAACCAAGAGTCCGGAGTCCCAGTCTCCGTCAAACTCGCGAGCACCGTCTTCTGCATCCCCATCCACCAAAACCTCACCGACGAACAAGCCAACGGCGTCTGCGACGCAATCGAAAAAGTCGCCAACGCCTTCGCGAAGTAAGCGAAAAGAAATATCAATCATGGACAAAGCCGCGTCATTCCGATGCGGCTTTGTCATTACGCCACCCCAGCCACCACCGCAACCGTCCCAGGCCCCGCCCGCAAAACACAATCTCCCGCAATCCCCGCAGGCACAAGCACAGTCTGCCCCGCCTCCAGCACCACCTCATCAAACCGACCGCTCTTGCTCGCCACCGACGCCCCCATCGTCTTGGGAACCATCAACACCACAGGCCCATTCTGATCCCCCTCGACCAACGCAGCCTCGCTACAACTCGCGCTCAACACATCCATCGTATAAAAATCCGTCCCCGAAACTCGCGTCCGAACACTCCCCATCTTCGGCGGACCACCCATCCCCATCTTCGCACTACTGATTGAAAGATCCGCAGCAACACCCTCGCTCGGCGCCTCAAAGCTCGCACACTCCACCGCCTGCTCAATATGCAGCTCCCGCCCCTCGCGCCCATACTCACTCGCCCAGTCATACACCCGGTAAGTCGTATCGCTCGGCGTCTGCACCTCCGCAACAAGCACCCCCGCCCCAAGCGCATGCACCGTCCCAGACTCGAGCGTATGACACGCCCCAACAACCGCCGCCTCACTCCGCATTACTTCAGGCACAGTCCCATTCTCAATCGCGCTCTGCAAATCCGCGCGCGTGACGCCCTCCTTGAGCCCCTTGTAAATCACCGCCCCCTCATCCGCATCAAGCACAAACCAGCTCTCGGTTTTCAAGTGTGCTGAAGAGTTTTCCGCCGCGTACGCCGGAGACGGATGCACCTGCACGCTCAGATGCTCCCGAGCATCAAGATACTTCACCAAAAGTGGAAACCCACCCTCCGCGCTCAGCTTCGCGCCCCCAAGCATCCCCTCGCCCCACGCGCTGATCGCATCGCGGATCGTCTTGCCCTTCATCGCGCCGTTGTTAATCACGCTGATCGCCGCGTCACCCCCCCCGCCGCTCGCGCTCGTCGAGGACAGATCAGTAAGCTCCCACGACTCCCCGATCATCGCCCCCTCTGGAAGTTTCTTCCCAAACGCCGCGAGCTTGCGCCCACCCCACACTTTCTCTTTGAGGATCGGTTCAAGCACAAGCGGATACAAGTTCATGTCATTCATCCCCGACTCTATCCCCCATCCTCACCCAAAACAAAAAACGACCCGGCGTGAAACACCGGGTCGAACAATTCAACCGTTATCGTCAATCACTCAGCAGAGATCCGCATCCCGGTAATCGTCGCTTCAAAGCAAATCTGCCCATCAACGACCCCCTCCACCGAAGACACAAACCGACGCGGAGTCACCTTGATGCCCTTACAGCACAAAAGCATCTCCTCGCCAACCGTCACCGATCGACGGAACACCGCATTCTCGATCCGCAGAAACGCCGCGAGATGCAATGCATCAAAGTGCCGATTGTACAGGTAGCACGCAAGCTGCGCCCCCGCCTCCACCATCAGCACCCCCGGAAGCATCGGCTTACCAGGAAAGTGGCCCCGGACCCAGAACTCATCGCCCTTCACAGACAACGAGCCAACCCCAGAGCTGAAATCCTCGTTCGCCCAGACCACCCGGTCCAGCAACGCCATCTCATACCGATGCGGGATCATCTCAAACATCTGCTCACGCGTCGCAAGCGTCGCGCTCAGATCAATCGATGACAAATCCACAAGTGTAGAGACACCATCGCCCAGCTTGTCCTGCCGTTGTGTCGTAGTCAACTGCGCATTCCTTCAACCGTCGCTCCGCAAAGCAACAGCGGTTTTCATTCATTCAAATGCAATTAATCTTCGCGTGTGCCAAGCATCTCTTTACGAATATCCTGCGCAACGCCCTTCACTTCCTGCATCACCTTGCGGACACGCGTTCCAGCAGCCTTGTTGCCGCCTTTCGCCTTGTTGTAGTCCTCGCGGCAATCCTGAAGCAGTTGTTCCATCTTCTCGAGCAAATCCATATCAACCTCATTTCACACCGCAATCTGCGGCACTCACATGATTCTCATCACACTGCGATCCATCACAGCCGTCATATCATCTTACCCTAAAAACACCCCCAATAGATGCTCTAATCGCTCTAAAGCCGCATTCAGGTACAATTGATCCCCTTCTGTTCGCAAAAAGTTCGGGCAAGTACCCGCCATCAACACCCTTCGAACATCCGCAAGCTCACCAGAATCCTCATCCACAGGCAATCCCAACGCCCCTCGACATCGCCCGAGCGTCTCCACAGGATCAACCCCGCACAACCGATCCTCGTGCCCCCAGTACAGCCGTTCCATATACATCGCGTCTTCCACCCAGTGCCCAGGAGCGACCATCGCAAGATCAATCAACGCGCACCGACCATGCACCTCAGGATTGTGAGACACCCGCCGCATCGCGTTGTTCCCATGCAAATCATGATGACACCAAGTATCAATCGATCGTCCCAACCAACGATCCACAAACACGCTCGGCTCAATCAACACGCGCTCAATCGCACGCCCCCAACGCACACCATGTTCCATATCGTGCGCCTCAATCTCACCAAGCGCCTTCTCAAGATTCCCCACCCAGTCCGGCTCCGCAGGCTTCTTTGAAGGATCAACAAACTCCTCGAGCACCGCCGCCGCCTGAAACTCCGCAGCAGTCTCAAAAATCTCCCAAAGCGACGACGAATCAAACGAAGACGCCAACGGAGGATTCTTGAACTTCTCCATCACCATCCACGCAAAATCATGCCCACCAAGCTCATACCCCGCCGCAAGAACCCTCGGCGTAGGAAGACTCAAAGTCTCCGTTCGCTCCCAGTCCTCCTCATGCACGATCCCAAGACGCTTGGTCCAGTGATACTCCCGATACCCAATCGGAACCTTCACCACGCACTCAATCTCAACACCCTTTTTCGTCGTCCAAGTCGCGAACCCCGTCCCCGCGCCCGAATGCTGCCAGTCCGTTTTGAACCAAGAAATCGCCCCCAACTGCCCCCTGCATTCCTCGATCACATCATCGCCGAGCGAGGATGCCAACCCTTGAAAGCCTTGATCGAGCATCAAACTCTCCAAAACGCGCACCGTGAATCAACAAACACTCAACGACACCACACCATAGCAAGTCCCCCACAACTCTGCCAGAGGCAAACACCCCCATCCCCCCCGATCAGCCACACCCAACCCTCAACCCGCGTCCATCGCCTTACAAACGCGATGCACCAGTTCAACCCCCAACCCATCCACACGATCATCCCCACACACACCGCTCGGCATCTCAACCTCAGCCCCGACTGCACGCTTCACCACCCCACCAAGCTTCTTCCGCCGAGACTGAAACAACAACTGCGAAAGATCACTCAAACGCGCCCACCACGCCGGATCCCCCCCACCGATCCCATCAACATCCCGCGTCCATCCCATCATCGCGCTGTCCACCCCAGGACTCGGCCAAAAACATCCAGGACCAAGCTTCGCGATCTGCTTCACCTCACCCAAACACTGCGCCACCACCGAGATCGCCCCATACGCCTTACTCCCGCCAGCACCCCCCGCTCCACCGGGACCCGCCGCAAACCGATCAACGACCTCCTTCTGGATCGTCACATACATCCCCAAACACCGCGCATGCCGCGTCATCAAAGTCATCATCACCGGAGTCGCCGCATGGTAAGGCAGATTCGCAACCATCCGAAAGTCATCATCCCCAATCGCCTCAACCACCTCCGCATTGAGCGCCTTCTTCCCCGCAAGACAATCCCCCTCGACAATCGTCAACCGATCCGGATACTCCGCGCCCAAAGTTTCCCGAAGCACACGAGCAAGATCCGTATCCAGCTCACACGCCACCACCCGGCACCCACGCTCAAGCAGACCCACCGTCAGCGCACCAGTCCCAGGACCAATCTCCAACACCAAATCGCCTTCAGCAACCCCCGACGCATCGAGCAGTTTGTTGATCAGATTCTGATCGATCAAAAAATTCTGACCAAGCGCCTTCTTGGGACCATGCCCCGCCATCTCCAAGAGTTCTTTGATCTGTGTCAGACTCTGCATCATCGACCCGCTTTCGTGCCGCTCTTCATCTTGCTCACATCCCCGCCGAGCAGACAATCAATCGCCACCGCGACCCCATCCTCGTGATTGCTCGCCGTGACATAGCACGACCGATCCTTCACCGCATCAATTGCATTCCCCATCGCGATCCCGATCCCCGCGCCATGAATCATCGTGAGGTCATTGACCTGATCCCCGATCGCCGCGACGCGCGATGGATCGATCCCGTGCTGCTGCAGATACCAATCAATCGCGTTCCACTTCGTCGCGCGCTTGTCGAACACCTCCAGAATATGAACCTCTTCCCCAACCGGATCTCCCGCCTGACCGCTAGGCAAATCCCAGTCTGGTTTCACGCACGGAAAGTCATGCAACTCCACCAAATCCCCAAGCTCATCAAGCACCCGAGCGCTGACAGGATTCGACCGCGACACCTCACAGCACATCCCCACCCGAACCGTGTGCTCCGGATGCTCATCATCATGCAACGACCGCGCATTACGAGACTGAATCCCATGATCCGCAAACCACCACTTCGTGATGTCATGAACCGGATACGCATCCTCCGAATCCACAATCAGATAGTCATACCCGATCGAAGACGGATCCTTCAAAACCATCGCAGGCGAACGCGCCTCATGAAACAACTCCACCGCGCGATGCACCAACTCCGCCCCCATCTCGATCCGATGCAAAGTCTTCCCCGAAACCGGATCCGCAACAATCGATCCCCCCGCCACCATCACAGGCAGCTCCTGCTCAATCGCCGCAAGCGCCGACCGACACTCCACCAACCCCCGCCCAGTACAGATCAGCACATGCACCCCCGCCTGCCGCGCCCGATCAATCGCCTCAACATTCGCGCGAGACACCGACTTGTCACGCCCCAAGAGCGTGCCATCAAGATCAATCGCCAAAACATCAATCATCGCCATACCCAGACGATACGCCATCCCACCCAATCAATCCGAACCCACTCACTCCGGATCGCACTCAACCCCGCACACACCCTCAGCCCCACGCCCCAGCGTGATCACATTCTTCCCCGAACGCTTCGACTGCAGCGCCAAATCATCCGCGATCGCAAGCAGCGACTCCCCATCACTCCCATCCCAAGGATACGAAGCCAATCCACCCGACACCGTCAGCGTCCCGCACGCCTCATCCCCAAGCTTCGGGAACCGATGATTACAAATCTGCTTCTGGAACCGCTTCGCCAAACCATAGATCGACTCCGGAGGCGACGACCCCGGATCACGAGGACCCTTGGGCTCATAGAAAATCACCACAAACTCATCCCCACCAATCCGGCACACCTTATCACCAGGACGAATCACCGATTCCAGCAGTCGCACCGTCTCAACAAGAATCTCATCACCCGCCGCATGACCATACCGATCGTTGTACCCCTTGAAATCATCGATATCAAAGTACAACAAAGTCAGCGTCCGACGCGCCCCGCGCGCCTGCTCGATCGCCGCATCCAAGAACCGACTGAAGTACCGTCGATTCCACGCGCCCGTGAGCTCATCAGTAAACGCCGCCAATCGCAGCGCGCGTTGCTGTTCTTCCAAACGCATCCACGACCCAAGCCATGCCGCATGCTCACTGAGCACCCGCGCCCCAACACCCTTGCCCCACGCCGAGTTCTTGCACACCAGCGATCCAAACACACGCCCCCCCGCATGGACCGCGACCCCATCGTCCGCGCCCTCGGTCGTAAACGAAACATCGTTCCGGCCAATCCGTGTGTTGATCAGCTTCACCGCCGCATCCACAACCGACCGCCCCTCCCCCATCGCGCGGATCACCGCTTCATCTGTCCCCCCTGATTTCCCCATGTCCGCAGATTCGCCGTGCACCGCAGCCCCGCCGCCCGCCATCACCCGCTGGTGCAGCGCCGTCACCTCGCGCACATTCTCCGCATCGTGTGCCGCATTCTCGCGTGTGCATTTCTCCGCAGCGGTCTCGACTTCAACCACTTCTTCCAGCACTTCTTCAATCACCGCATCAACAATCGGTTCCTCAACCACCGCCTTGGAAACCACCACCTCAACCCTCGGCATCGAAACAGATCCCTCAATCACCGCCATCACCTGAGCCGCAGTATCCTGAGGCCCAACCGACCCGTCATACAACGCATGAGGCGCACCAACACGAATCACCTTCACACCCGAATCCACCATCCGAAGCGCCTCAATAAACTTCGCAAGCTCCCCGCCACCACCATCACCCTCTTCACTATCCGCTTCCCCACCAGTGGGCTCAGCATCCGGCGATACCAACACCGCCGCACGAGCAGGCGAAGCATCATCAATCGGATCACTCAACTCACCAATCGCATCAAACGAATCACGCGTCCGGATCAACTCCACACCCGACACCCGACGCATCACCTGATCCAAACCAGTCCGACCCACGAGAATCACACGCCACCCCGACCCCAAACCAGAACCCATACCAGCCCCCAAACCAGACCCAGAACCATCGCGCCCGATCCGCATCCCCTGTTCAACCTGTCCCTCATCAATCGGCATCACGCCTTTTCTCCAACATCGTCTTTCCCAAGCAGCGCCGACAACTCATCGCCATCAAGCACATCCGAAGCGTTCATCACCTGACCGCTCCCATTGGTCCCAAGCCCACCAGTCCCGCTCAGTCGCAACTTCGGTCTTGCCGTTTCAGCGCTTGCTTTCTGGACCTGCTTGTGAGCCGACCTGTGTGCCGGTTCCTGCACAGCAACACGCGCCGCTGTACTCTTCTCTACGAACCCACGCAACGGAGGGTTCGCCCCATCTTCATACACCCACACCAACGCAGAAGGACAAAACCGCTCCATCGCCTCCAAAACCCGCGATTGCTCAGCAAGCTCCCCGCCCCGACCATCAAGCACCACGATCAAACCCGCCCCGCCCCGCTGCTGCTCAACGCACCCCATCGCGAGCACCTCGTGCCCCGACCCGCTCGTCTCCACGCGAAGCTGACGCGAGATCAACGCGTCCACAAGCGCCCCAGGCGCACCAACCCCAACGGGATGCCACACAACGCACCGCCTTCTGGATCTGATTGGATCGCCCTGCTCCATACCCAAAGTGTACCACAACCCGCACCCCAAACCCGCTCAATTCCAAGCGATTCTCGTCAAGGTCCGTATAAGAACCCGACCGAATCATCCCACGAAAGACCACCAAACGATCAATGAAGCAGCGATCGCGCAATCACCGAAGCACCATCCGCTTCACCCAGCGCTCTGCACGCATCCCGCATCCCCATCAACCTCGCGTGGTCCGTCAGCATCTCAGCAAACCCACCGCCGTGCGCTTCAACATTCTTCGCCGGATCAATCAAATCCCTGCACACCACCGCCGCCCCCGCTTCAACAAGCACCGCCGCGTTGTGTTTCTGATGTTCATCCTTGTGATACGGATAAGGCAGGAACACCGCAGGCACCCCCGCCGCCCAGCACTCACCCACCGTCCCCGCGCCGCACCGACCCACCGCAAGATCCGCAACCTCAAGCGCCGCGCCCATCTCCTCGATGTACTCCACGACCACCGCTTGCACCCCCGCATCGCGATACCCGATTGCCACCGCTTCCCCATCACCGCCGCCCCCGACCTGGTGCAGCACCTGCCACCCATTAAAAGCATCCGCGTGCGTCTTCGCCATCTCCACCATCATCTGATTGATCGACCGCGCCCCTTGCGATCCACCAGTCACCAGCACCGTCCTGCGATCCCGATCCAACCCAAACGCTTCAATCGCGCGAGACTTGTCCCGCGCCCCATCAAACCCACGCACGATCGGGCGTGTCTCGATCCACGCATCAAACCCCCGCACCCGCGCCGCCGTCATCGCCCGATCCGCACGCTTCCCGATCCACCGGTTCGCCTTCCCAGGGACCGCATCCAAGTTCACCAGCACCAACTCGCATTTCTCCGCGCGAGCCGCCATCGCTCCAGGCGCGGACACAAACCCACCCATCGACACCACAACCACTCGACTGCAAGACCGCTTCATCTCACGGATCACCCCACGCACGCCCCGAACGCTCGCCCCCCAGTTCTTCACAAACCTCACCACCCCACGCACACCCCCGCTCGGAGAAGTCGCCGGGATCGTCGAAAACGCTACACCCGTCGGCTCAAGAATCGACGAATCAATCAAACGCTCCGAACACACAATGTGCGTCTGCACACCCGCATCCATCTTCTCGAGTTCTTCAACAATCGCAAGCGCCGGATACAGGTGCCCCCCCGTCCCGCCGCCGACAAACACAAACCCCGCGCGTGATCCGTTCGTGTCCATCAGCTCCGATCCGCGAACCATTCGTCCGCTTCCGATTCATCAGCACCCGCCTTCAAGGCGCTCCGCCCCGCTGCCTTTCTGCCACCTATCCGCGACACCCGCCGACCTCGCTTGGGAACCACCACCTCCGCTTCCGATGCCGTGTCCCCCATCAACTCCGCCATCTCCTGACCACCGATCTCGTGATCCCCGCTCGCCGTCCCCATCAGCATCCCGCCGCGCTGCGCAAAAGAAATATCGTCTTCCAGCGATCCGTCATACACCCCCGCATACTGCTGCGTCCGCTCGATCGCGACCACCAACCCCAAGCACACCGAAGTCACAATCCACCCCGTCCCGCCATTGGAAAGCAAAGGCAGCGCGATCCCCTTCGTTGGTCCGAGCCCCGTCACCACCATCAGGTTCATCACCGCCTGAATCGAAAAAGTCGCGATCACCCCAACCACGATCAACCGAAGAATCCCCGATCCTTCCCTCCGAGCGATATCCGTCCCGATCCACACAACCGCGATGTACGCGCTGATGATCGCAAGCGCCCCCATAAACCCCATCTCCTCGCACACGACCGCAAACAAAAAGTCCGTCGTATCCTCGGGGAGATACCCAAACTTCTGCAACCCGTTCCCCAGCCCACGCCCAAAGAATCCACCACCCGAGATCGTCGTCAATGACTGGATCATCTGGTATCCCTCACCCTGCGCATCCGCATACGGATCCAAGAACGCCGTAATCCGTTTCACGCGATAAGGCGAAGTCACAATCGCCGCAACAACCCCCGCAAGACCAATAGGAACAAAAGCCGCAAAGTGCGTCAGCTTCGCCCCCCCCGCAATCAACACAACCGAGCACGCGAGCACCATCAGTACCCCCGTCCCCAAATCCTCCATCACCACCGCAAACGCCACCGCCCCCACACACAACACCGCAGGCAAAAGCCCTTTCCAGAACACCCCCAACCGATTCTCCCGATACGACGACAACCGCGCCGCATACCACCCCACCAAAATCACCAACCCCCACTTGGCAATCTCGCTCGGCTGCATCGAGTTCAAACCCGGCACCCCAAGATCCACCCAACGATGCGAACCATTCTTCGGACTCGCAATCCCAGGCAAGTACACCGTCAACACCATCAATATCAACAACCCACACCCAATCACCAGCACCCCAAGATCCCCGCCAGGACGGAACCACACCACCCGCTCAAGCCGCGTCGCAACCTTCCGCATCGGAATCCGAGAAGCACACACCATCGCCCCGATCGCGAGCACCATGTAGAGCGCCGCGCGAGAAGTCAACAACGACCCCGCCGACACACCCTCAACCACCGCATCCGCATCCGCCCCAAGCCCCTGCACCCGCATCCCCGCGCTCTGCACCATCACCACCCCCACCATCAGCAGCGCCAGCGCACACAACATCAACATCTGTCCAGATCGCACCATCTTGGGAACATCGACCAAGCGGCGTCATCCAGACCAGATTTCACCCAGAATCACTACAGATTCTCGTTGTCCGAATCACGCTCAAAGCAGATTCAGCGAGACCTTCTTCTCAAGCTCCTCGACCGGACGAGCGATCAGGTCGTACCCATCGCTCCCCACAATCGTGCACCGAACCAGCTCTCCCGGCGCGATCTTCTTTTTCGCAACCACCAGCGTCGTCGCATCAATCTGCGGCGCCTGGAAATAAGTCCGCCCCTTGTACAGTGTCCCGCCCTCCGTCACCCCAGGAGTCGGCTCAACCTCCGACCCCGTCGAAGAATCAATCAGCACATCAAACCGCACCCCAGTCTCCGTCGGCTTCTCAAAGTCGAACTGATCCGCAACAAACGCCGCCTGCTCCCACGCGATCTCCTGCTGCAGCGCCATGATCTCATCATGACGACGCTGCTTGTCTTCCTTCGAAACCGCGAGCGCCGGATCCTCCTCCATCGTCCCCGCCACCGTGCCAGGCTCTTTCGAATACTGGAAACACCCCACCGCATCAAACTGGACCTCATCCATAAACGCGAGCAGCTCCTGATGATCCTCCTCAGTCTCACCCGGGAATCCGGTAATGAAAGTCGTGCGGATCGCCATCCCCGGAATGCGTTCTCTTAACTTATGACACAGCTCCGTCTGATGCGCGCTCGTCACATTCCGGCGCATCAACTCAAGCACCCGATCCGATCCATGCTGCAGCGGGATATCCAGATAAGGCAGCAGATGCCCCCGATCCGCAACCTCCGCCATCGCATCAATAATCTCATCACTAAAGAACGTCGGATACGCGTACATCAAGCGAAGCCAGCCGTTCCCCGATTCTTCCTTCACCGCATCCGACAGCGACTTGAGCAGCTTGGGCAATCCTGCACGAAACTTGTCTGATCCATCAACCTGCGACAATCCCGTCCCAATATCATCGCCGTAGCTCGTCGTGTCCTGCCCGATCATCAGCAGCTCAAACGCCCCATCCCGCATCAACTCGCGCGCCTCAGCAACAATCCGATCCTCAGGCTTCGAACGCATCTTCCCCCGAATAGACGGAATCGTGCAGAACGCACAGTTCTGGTTGCACCCCTCCGAAATCCGCAGATACGCATAATGCCGAGGAGTCAATCGCAATCGCGCATTGTCCGACTCAAAATACCCGATCCCCTTGCCGTCTTTCCCCGCGACTGTCAATCCAACAGTTTGCATCCCCTGATCCTTCGCGCTCGTCATCGCGTTCGCATGGATCCAGTACTTCGGCGCCTTCTCCGCGACATCCGTATCCGATTCGCGCTTCGCGCCCTCGCCGCGCACCGCCGTGATGATGTGCTCACGATCGAACACCCCCACCATCGAATCAATCCCAGGCTCCCACTCCAGCATCTTCGCACGATGCCGCTGCACCAAGCACCCCGCGACCACCACGCGCTTGACCTTCCCCTGTTCCTTGAGCGCGACCGCTTCCTTGATCACCCCAAGCGATTCATCCTTCGACGCCTCGAGAAACCCACAGGTATTGATCACCACCGCATCCGCCGCCGTCACACGCCCCGACACCGCACTCGAGTCCTGCTCCGATCCCGACAACGACAAATCATCATGCTCCGCATCATCCATCGCCTCCGCCGAGACAGGCAGCAACCCATCCGCCGCAAGCAACCCCAGCATCTTCTCCGAATCCACCAGGTTCTTGGGACACCCAAGAGACACAAATGAAATAGTCTCAATACTTTGCGGCTCAGATTGTTCAACGGCGGTAGTCATAGGACCAATCGTAGCACCCTCAACTCGCCTCCCCCGGGCCTCCGGGGGAGGTGTCCGCGTCTTCGCGGACGGAGGTGGTCTTTCTTCACTGAAGCCCTCGGGTGTCGGGTGCCACGGCTTGACCATACTTAGCAAGCCGCGCCTTCCCCTCATCGGGCGGAAGGGCCGTGGTTATACCACTAATAGATCATCTATGATCTCATTCGAAGAAGAACAACTTGAGCCAGATTAAATGAATGACATAAAGAAAATCCTTCTCGGCTTCGCACTTGCAGTACCCATTTTTTTGCTACTTATAAGCACTGTGGGGGCATACGGATTTTTGAAATTTCGATCGAATGACTTGGAATGGGGCAAGACTCGGATATACGAAATGGACGACGAGCCTTCATGGCCGTTCTCATATCTAGCAATCATGAAGCACCAGAACAAAGAGTACCCCGATGAACAAGGAATCTCACACCTTGTCCCCCAACGCCTGGTCTTCATCTCACATGATGAACTGAACTCCCCGTATTCATTCGGCACAATTAAGTTTGGATCAGGAACAGTAAGAATTCCAAACGATGATCTCACCATGGATCTACAAGTCCCAGAACTTCAAGACTGTTTCCAGCAACTGTGCATCGAATACTCAACCTCAAGCAACGACTACTCCAAAGCCGAGATCCACTTTGCCGCAATCCCTCAGCAAAACGGTGACATCCTCTATGTAATGGCCAAGCTGATAGACAACTATGCAACCCGCTCAGTGTGGACAGTGAATCAAGACGGCACGCCAACACCAATTGCATTCAACTGGACCACCGATCGAAATGGCTACAAATACAGACCTGATTTTACTCGACAAGAGATCCTGTTCAACGACCTGTATCTACCGAGTAAAAACTAAAACACCAACAACCCAATCGCCATCCACGCCCCCGCCACCACCATCACCACCGCCGTATACCCAACAATCTCCCGCGCCTTCACACGCGTAATCGCAAGCAAAGGCAGCGCCCAGAACGGCTGCAACATGTTCGTCAGCTGATCCCCATACGCCACCGCCATAATCATCTTCCCGGGACTCACCCCAACCTCCGCGCCAGTGCTCAGCGCGATCGGCCCCTGAATCCCCCACTGACCACCTCCGCTGGGAACAAACAGGTTCACCACCCCCGCGCTGATGAAGGTCACGAGCGGAGCCGTCGTCTCTGTCGCAAACGATCCGATCCAGCTCGAAAACTCCGCGACCAATCCGCTGCTCACCCCCATCCCCATGATCCCCGCGTACAGCGGGAACTGCAGAATAATCCCCGCGCACCCCGCCGCACCGTCCTCCGCCGCGCTGATGTACGACCGCACCGAGCCGTGCAAGATCAACCCCAGCGCCAGCATCACCATATTGATCTCGTTGGGTCCCATCCGCAGCACCCCCGACTGATCCACAAAGCGCCAATACCCCAGCAGCAACCCAATTGCCAGCACCCAAACAACAATCGGAGAACGCTCGATCCAATCCGGAAACCCCTTGAGCCGACCATCATCAATGTCCGCCATCACCGGATCATCACTCATCGGCATCTCAACAATCTCGCCCTCGGCCATCGTCCCGCTCTTGGGGGTCAGCATCCACAACACCGCAGGCACAAGCACCAACAACCCGCCGCTGACAAACAGGTTCATCGGAGAAAAAACAGTCTGCGACAATGACACCCCATCAAAGACTCCATCGACCGTCAGCATCTCCACCACACTCGCAGGCAGCACACTCTCCGCTTCCACCTTCGAGGTCATCTTGAGCGGCGCACTCCCCGACAACCCGCCATGAAACACCAAGAGCGCCATGTACCCCGCCGCCGCGAGCAGCGCACCGTGCGCCTTGATCCCGCGATGCCGCAATGACCGCGCCACCTCGCGCGCCAGCAGCGCGCCGACAATTAACCCGAGCCCCCAGCTGATGAGCCCCAGCACGATCGTGAGGAACCCCACCATTGCCGCCGCGCTCCCCGCACTCTTGGGAAGCCCCGCGAGCGAATCAATCAACCTCCGCACAGGTCTGCTCGCCGCGAGTGCATGACCCGTCACCAGAATCAGACACATCTGCATCCCAAACGCGAGGAACTTCCACAACCCATCCGAGCCCCGCCATGAGTCGATCAGCAGCTTGGATTTATCCGCAACCGAACCCTGCCCCTCATACCCAACAGTCACCGCGAGGATCGCCGTCAAGACCGTCAGTCCAACCGCGATCACGAACGGGTCCGGAGCCGTCTTGGAAAACACCTTGGACAATCCGCTACCGAGCCGAGCAATCATGAATATTCCCTTCCGCAATCAAGTTCTCGAACAGTATGACACGAATCCCCGAACCTCGCAGAACCTTCTTCAAAGCACCACCTAGCATCGCCTGCATGACAACCACCACGGGCAAAACCCAAGACCAACTCGACAAACGCAAAGGATTCCTCTTCGCCTCCGGCGCCTTCGGCTGGTGGGCCGTCATGGTCCCCCTCTTCTTCCGCACCCTCTCCCAGAACGGCGCCGCCCCCATCGAGGTCCTCGCGCAGCGCGTCGTCTTCGGACTCCCCATCCTCCTCCTCATCCTCGCGCTCACCAAACGACTCCCCGAACTTATCAAAGCGTTCACCACCTGGTCCTCGCTCAAAGTCCTCATCCCCACCACCGGACTCATCTCCATCAACTGGTTTTTCTTTATCTACGCCGTGAGCACCGACCGACTCAACCACGCTTCCCTCGGCTACTACATCAACCCGCTCTTCTCAATCCTCCTCGGATTTGTCTTCCTAGGCGAGAATCTTTCCCGCCTCCAAAGACTCGCCATCGCGATCGCCGCCGCCGCCGTCGTCATGATGACCATCGCCGAACTCGACGCCGGGAGCGGATTCCCCTGGATCTCGCTCCTCCTCCCCACCAGCTTCGGGATCTACGGCTTGCTCCGCAAACAAGTCGATGTCACCGGCACCATCGGACTCACCTTCGAGATGGCCATGCTCTTCCCCATCTGCATCGGACTCATGATCTACCTCGCGCAGTCCAACACCGGAATCTTCATGGCAGAATCCACACCCCTCCCCATCACCCTGCTCATGCTGCTGGGTGGTGTCTTCACCATCATCCCGCTCGTCTGCTTTACCAACGCCGTGCGTCTGCTCCCGCTGAGCACCATCGGGTTGCTCCAGTTCACCGCGCCGACCGGACAGCTGCTGCTCTCGGTCGTGTTCTTCGGCGAAAAATTCACCCCCCTCAAGTTCGCCGCATTCGTGCTGATCTGGACCGCGATCGCCGTCTTCATCCGCGACCTCGTCGTGACGCACAAAGAAAGACAAGCGTGCCTCGATCTGGAAGTGATCGAGTAATCGATCGGCCCATCATCTGGATCAGCGCACACCGTATCGCGTGGTCGGCCAATCGAGCATGTCGTAGACCGTGAGCGATTTGAGCCGAGGCTTCCACTTGTTGACAAAGTCGACATGCTGATCGTCGATCACATATGCGCGGAGGTCCGCTTCGGATTTGAATCCCAGATACACCGCAAGGTCATAGTCCGACGACACCGTCGATCGACCGGTATCCAGATGTTTCCCAGCGGCGTACGACTCGACGCTGGGGATTGTCCCCAGCATCCAATCCGCATCGTGGAGCAGCGCATGGAAATCGCTTGGATTTTGGAGCTGAATGAAAACAATGTGTCCGATCATCGCCGGCGGTCCGGCTGGTGGTGGGACTGGGGGACGCGCGGTGCGCTGTCCGCCGCTGGAGCAGGCGGGGAGGAATATAAAAATTGCGGCGATCAGGAGCGTGGATGCGGTTTTCATGTGGTGATGGTATCCGATTGTGTCAGCGGTGCGTATCTGGGATCGGTTATGGTGTAGATGGGATGCAATTGTTCCACGGGGAACAATTGCATCAGAAACAGTTCGGGTTCCGAGTTTGGAGATTTGCTATGAACGATTCAGATACGGCGGGAATGGATACTGTACGGCGGGAGCATAACACTGATTTGTGCGCACGGATTGAGCGGTTGGAGAAACGGAACGCTCGGCTGGTGCTTGGGGTTGTGGGGATGGGGATGCTTGCGATCGGTGCGGTGATGGGTGGGATGGGCGAGATGCTCAAAGATGATGTCATCGCGTACACGGCGACGGATGAGACGATGTATCGCGTGTATGAGTCTGGTCGGATTGAGTATCTGCGATTGGATGATGATCCGCCTCGGACAGTGGATGGGGTGTTTGGCTGGGGTAAGGTGAAGATTGATAAACGGTATCAGTTGAAAGATCGCCCGCAGTGATTCGGTGAGGGGGTGAGAGATCGGGTATTGTGGACTCCTGTCTTTATTGGAGTTTGCTATGCGTGTCGCTTTGCGGTTGATGTTTGTTGGGTCTGTGTTGCTGGGGTCGGTGCTGCTGTCGTCGATCGGTGGGTGCGCGACGATTCGCAATGAGAAGTACAAAGAGGTTGGGTTTACGAGTGAACCCAGCGGTGCGAGCGTGGCGATGGATGGGGAGGAGCTTGGGGTGACGCCTTGCGAGGTTGAGATTGCACGGAAGGGGCGGGACAAGATGGTGGAGATCTCGCTCGAAGGATACAAGACGGCTGTGCTGAAACTGAATCGGTCGGTTGAGGGGAAGACGGTGTTTGGGGGATTGATCGGGATGAGCGTGGATGCGATCTCTGGGAAGGCGGGGACCTACACGGACAGCGTGCATGTGATTTTGGAGGTTGGGGAGGGGACGGTGGAGCTTGATTCGAAGGTGTTGGATGCGCTCAAGGAAGAAGAGATTGAGGAAGTCTCGGAGTGATTATTCATCCACGACACGAACACCCAAAGCTTGCGCCAGTGCGGGGGCTTGGGAGGGGGTGATGGTGATGTGTTTGAGCTGGGATGGGGAAATGGCGATTGAATCGATGAGCGAATCACGGAGGTCGAGGTGGTCGATCTTGGCGTCGATGAGGCGGAGCATTCGCGCGTCGCAGTGGTTGATCGCGAGGGAGTGGATGCTCGCGCCAGAGAGGTCGAGGCTCGTGAGCTGGCAGTGATCGAAGCGGACTCTGGTGAGCTTGGTTTCGGTCAGGAGTATGTCGGGGGCTTTGCAGTCTTTGAAGTGGACATCGCGGAGGTCGGCGCCGCGGGCGTCGAATCCTGTGAGTTTGGTGTTGGTGATCGTGACTCTTACTAAGCGGGTGTCGATCCAGGTGGCGCTGGAGAGGTCGGCGGTTTGGATCTCGCAATCGGTCCAGCGTGAGGACGGAAGTGTTGAGGACATCAACGAAGTGTTGGTGAGTTTGGATTGATCGAATGCGATCGAACGAGCGTGGATCGGTTGAGTGAAGGGGGCGTTGAGGTGGGCGTGCTCGATCGCGGTGTTGTCGTCGAGGGTAGATGGAGTATCACTCAACTCAACGGCGTCGAGGTCCGGTGGTTCGGGATTGATGGCGGTGTGGTTTGACATTGAGCTTTCGATCATTGCAATGTGTTTTTATAGCTGATCTTCCCGCATTCTGGACAACGATTGGACGGTAGATCAATTAAGTTGTATCCACAGTGGGAGCACACATCCAAGCGTTCCATTGCTAGTAGTCTTCTGTGATGATACATCATCACCCAAACTGCAATCGCGAGTGGAATGAGATACTGAATCACAAAGAAAGATACGCGGATCTGGAATGCGTGCGGGCTCTTCGACCAACCCATCCTACTTAACAACTGCTGAATCTCTGAATCAACTTCGTTCTCTGTGTTGATGTCGAGGTTGAGTGGTTTCTCAATATCAATCCGGAGTATTTGTGGATCGCTTTTGTACTTCCAGAATCCAAACCAAGCATCCCTAACTCGTAGTTGTATTTGATACTGTGCAGTTGGATCCGAGGGCATTGATCCTGAAACACCTGACACAATAACCCTTGATTGACACAGTGTGTTTGTAACGATCAATGCTGCAACAAAAGCAATGATTCCGCTGATCAATACTCGATGATTGATTCGCGTCTGAACCATCAATGCGCGAGGGGGTATTGCTTGCAGAGGTTGGCGACTTCGGTGCGGACTGTAGTGATGACGGATTCGTCGCCTTTGGATTCGATGATTTGGTTGATCCAGTTGGCGATCTGAGTCATCTCTTGTTCTTTGAAGCCGCGGGTGGTTGTTGCGGGGGTTCCGAGTCTTAGTCCTGAGGTGACCATTGGTGGTCGTGGGTCGTCGGGGATGCCGTTTTTGTTGGTGATGAGTCCGGCGTCTTCGAGCCATTTCTCGGCTTCTTTGCCGGTGAGTTCGGAATCTTTTTCGACCAATGAAACGAGCATGAGGTGGTTGTCGGTTCCTCCGGAGGTGATGCGGAAGCCGTGGTTGGTGAGGTCTTTGGCGAGTTGTTGTGCGTTTTTGATGACTTGTTGTTGGTAGGCTTTAAACTCTGGTTTGAGTGCTTCTCCGAAGGCGACGGCTTTGGCGGTGATGACGTGCATCAGTGGGCCGCCTTGGACTCCTGGGAAGACGTTTCGGTTGATGAGTTTGTTGAGTTCTTCGTCGTTGGTCATGATGAGACCGCCGCGCGGACCACGCAGTGATTTGTGTGTGGTGGTGGTGACGATGTGGGCGTGGGGGAAGGGGCTTGGGTGTTCTCCGGCGGCGATGAGTCCGGCGATGTGTGAGATGTCTGCCATGAGTGTGGCGCCGACTTCGTCGGCGATTTCGCGGAAGCGTTTGAAGTCGATGACTCTTGGGTATGCGGAGTATCCGCAGAGGATCATTTTGGGTTTGTGTTCTTTGGCGGCGGCGAGGACGGAGTCGTAGTCGATTTGTTCGTGTTGTGGGTGGTTGGTGTCGTAGTGGAGTGCGTAGTGGACTGGGTTGTAGAAGATTCCGGAGAAGTTGAGGAACATGCCGTGGGAGAGGTGTCCGCCGTCTTTGAGGACGAGGGAGAGGAAGGTGTCTCCGGGTTCCATCATGGCCATGAATGCGGCGGTGTTTGCTTGGGCGCCGGAGTGTGGTTGGACGTTAGCATACTTGCATCCGAAGAGTTCTTTGGCGCGGTCCCGTGCGAGTTGTTCGACGGTGTCGTGATGGACGCATCCGCCGTAGTAGCGGCGTCCGGGGTAGCCCTCGGCGTATTTGTTGGTCATGCAGGTTCCCGCGGCGACGGTGACGGCGGGTGATGCGTGGTTTTCACTTGCAATGAGTTCGATCGTGTGTTCCTGACGGTCGCGCTCGGCGGCGATGATGTCGGCGACTTGTTGGTCTGTGGCGGCGATGGTGTCGAGGATTGATTGATCGATGGATGCTGTTGTGGTGGTCATGGACAATGGTATGGCGAGAGAATCGGGAGGGTTGTTGGTTAGTTGATGAGGTCTGGGAGAATGAAAATGGAGATGTTGAGGAGGAGTCCGGCGAGGACGGCGGCGATGGTGCCTAATGCGATGAGGAGTTTGGCGGGTTTGATTTTCCAGCCTTGGATGATTGCGGCGGGCCAGAAGATGAGTTGCCAGATGACGAGGAGCTGGAGCATTGGGCGATAGCCGTAGAGTTCCGTGTGCATTCTCCAGTATTGAAATCCTGATCCTGTATCGATTCGGGTGGTTTGCAGAATGGTGAGCGTACAAACCATGCTGAGGAGAAATGCACGGTATACATGAGCGCGACGAATCTTGGCAAGTCTGCGTGTTGTTGGTATCACCAATAGGACGATGAGCCACATAAAGTTGATTCCGATACTCAGGCTCGCGGGACGAAGAATGAGGTTCGCAACACTCATCCAACCATGGAAGTCGATTTGAATATTGCTGAGTCCGAGTGCGCCGGCTTGTGATCGCATTTCAACTATGTTTCTAAAGAATGCGTTGAAAGCGAGTTCGGGGTATGCGTAGATACCTTTGGAGTCGAATAGCTTTGACCAATATCCAGGACGAGCGTAGATGCGCTGATGGTAAGCGACTGCATACGAGATGCTCGCTGCGGAATGGAATACAAGAAACAGCGTGGAGTACCACAGCAGAAGTACACGGAGATTCACTGGCAACAGGAGAGTGAGCACTTTCCAGAACTTTATGGGATTGAAGAGCCTGAGAAGTGTTGGGAAAGTGCGAGAAATAAGTTGGCGTTTGTGGGTAATGTGTTCGACATACCACGGGAGACTGGCTCTGTTGGGATCGAAGATGTTTGCCCAAGAAAACTCGAAACCGCATTCTGGGCAGGTGCCTTGTGTTGGACATTGGGTAGACCAGGTGGCGATGGTGCCTGATTGGTCGTAGCCGCATTTGGGGCAGATTGGGGTGGGCGGGGGCATTGGGTTTGTTGTGCTCGGGTTTACTTCATGATGTGTTTGTCGAGTCTGCTTTGGTATACCACTGGGAGCAATCCCAGTTGAGGAGGGATTCGAGGTGTTGGATGGATGGGGTGAAATGGTCGGCGAGGTGGGCGAAGATTTCTTTGGTCATCGGCTTGGGATAGGGGTGGGCGAAGAGATGGTCGGTTTGGATGGGGGCGTTTGGGAGATCGAGGAATTTGAAGATTGAGGACATGGTCTGGGATGGGTGGTCGCGGAGGGATTCGGTTTTGAGGATGTGGGTTTGGTGCTTGGGGAAGATGGACCAGATATGGGTGAGCTGTTTGGCGTAGTTGCCTCGGTCGAGGTAGGAGGTGATGCGGGATTGGTTGGTGTCTTGACCGATGCGTTGGTCTTGTTCGCGTTTGATCGCATCGAGGAATGGTTCGGATTCGTTGCCTCGTGCGGTTTCCATGTTCCAGTGGGAGTAGGCGCGTTCGATGGGGTTGCGGAGGATGATGATGAGTTTCATCGCGGGGTTGTAGGTGTGGATGCGCTGGATGCAGTTGTTCCAGTACATGTAGATGGGGGTGGATTCGCCGAGGAGTGTTTGGGTGGGGGTTGGTTTGAAGTGGGCGTGGTAGTCGGTGTAGTCTGGTTGGTTGGTTTTGGACTGTGATTCAAACTGGGCATCGTCGTCGAAGAAGTGGGTTTCCTTCGGCGTGGACATGCAGATGTTGGGATGCTGGCGGAGGGCGTGGTCGAGGGCGGTGGTGCCTGATTTTTGTGCGCCGCAGACGAGGAAGTTGACTTGCATCTTCGGCACTCTCTCTAGGAAATGGTTTTGGAGGGGTTGGCTTTGGTTTATTGGATGTGGACGAGGTCGCTCGCGGCTTGGGCGAGGCTTGGGGGTTTGTCGAGGTCGATGGGGAGGTAGACGCCTTTGTCGTGGTCGGTGTTGAGGACGATGGCGTTGGGTTCGACGAGGGCGTAGCCGTTGGTGGCGTGTTCGTGTCCGAGGATGAAGAGGTTGATTCCCCAGGATTCGGTGAGGTCTTCGAGTTGTTCGTGGTCGTAGCCGCGTCCCCAGGTCATGAGGTGGGCTGATCCGACGCGGGGCTGGTAGTCTTGCTCGGTGAGGTCGCGGTTGATGATGGTGGTGTCGAAGCGGTCCATCATGGCGGGACCTGGGAGCGAGTGGGTGCAGAGGATGTCGCCTTTGGGGCAGCTTGCTCGGAGACCGATGGGCATGGAGAGGACGAACTCTTTGACGGCGTCGCGGACGGACTCGGCGTCGATGGGATCTGGGAACTCTTGGTCGATCCCGGCGTTGAAGGCTTCGACGCAGCGGACGCCGTTCTTGACGATGAGGGAGTCGGTCGCTTGGGCGAGTTCGTGGTTGGCGAGGAGGAAGTGGACGAACTCGGGGTATTGTGTTTTGAGCTTGGCGACGCGGGTGAGTCCGCGGTAGCTTGTGTCGACGGGGGCGGGCTCTCCGGGGAGGGGCTGCTTCATGTCGGGGTGGATGATCTCGTGGAGGGTGAGGTGTTTGGGTTCGGATCCAAACTCGCCGTCGAGTCCGGCGGCGGCGACGATGGCGCGGAAGTTTCTTGGATGGTCGTGGGTGTCACCCGATGCAATGAGGTGTCCTGGCGCGGAAATGTGATCGATGGAACCTTTACGGCATGACGCTGTGCGGTTTGCTTCGGCGCCTGCGAGGAGTGTCTCCGCGACTTCGGCTGGGTTGGACATGTCGATGGTGTACATCGGGTGCTCGCTTGGGGGAACTTGTGAGCAGTAGGATAGGCGAAAGACCACCTAAGCGAGTGATTCGAGGGGTGGTGTGGGAATTGGAAAGGGGCGGCGTGGTTTACGCTTCTTCGGCGGTGATCGACGAGGGGGAGCGGATGATCCCGAGGATGAGGTCGAGCTTGCTCGCAACGGCGCTCATTTCTGGTCGGCGGTCTGGATCAACCTCGAAGCACTGCATGATGAGATCCGCGAGACGATCTGGGAGATCGTCGCGGAGTTCTGAGATTGGGGTTGCTTTCTCGATGAGTGCGTCATCGAGGGATCCAACGAGTGAATCGGAGTTGGTGCCCATCGCGGTTGGGATGTTTTTGCCTGTGAGGACCCAGTACATCATCGCGCCGAAGTTGTAGACATCGGTTTTGGGTGTGATCTCTCGGCGGTGGACTTGTTCTGGAGCGATGTAGTCCGGGGTGCCTTGGATTCGTTTTTTGATGGTGCCGATTTTGCAGGACTGTCCGAGGTCGATGACCTTTGCGGTGAGGTTGCCGTCAATGTCTGATCCGAGGATGACATTGTGAGGTTTCATGTCTGCGTGGACATATCCGTGGTTGTGCATTTCTGCGAGACCTGATGCGGTCTGTTGGAAGAGGTCAACGATGACTGGGAGGTCTGTTGGTGTTTCTTCGAACATGGAGATGCCGTCGACGAGTTCCATGACGAGGTAGAGGTCTTTGCATTTGAGGAGCGAGCCCTTTTTGATGAGCTTCTCGATGCGTCGGATTGCTGGGTGGTTGATCTGGTTTGCGATTTTGTATTCGATCTCTGCTTGATCGAGGAATCGCTGCGCCTTTGCGTCGGTTTTTTCGACATGCTTGAGCGCCCAGATTTGTTTGGTCTTTGGGTCTTGGACGAGATAGATGATGGACGCTGCGCCGCGTCCGATTTCGGACATGATCCGGTAGCCTTCGACCATATCGCCTGGCTTGAATGTCGTGAGTTCGTCGGTCATGAAAGTCTTGTTCCGATGCTGAATCCGTCGTCCTGAATCGTTCCGATTGATCGTGCTCTCTCGAAATTTATGGAGCCGATATGAGTAGTTCGGCTCGGCGTGCTTTGTATTGCACATTGAATCTGAAATCGCTGATTATCGGGTGCTTCATAGTAGACCTGAAGCGGCTCATGGGGATGGTTGATATGCCCCGCTTCTGCGGATCACAGTTGTGATCTGCGGTCGTGGGGTTGACGCAAAGATATCGGGAGAGTTCCTGTGCTGACTGAATGCCCGACGAGAGTGGGCGACGAAATCGATGTGGGATTGAGACCCTCAGCGACATTGATTATATGGATCGGAGGCGTGTTCGGTTCCCGAACTTGTGAGGAGTGGATCGAAAAAACCTCCGGATGGGTGTCCGGAGGCGTGTATATGCTGTTTGTAACAGTTGTTAGATCGTGCCGAGGAGCTCGTTGAAGTTTGCTCTTGGGAAGTATCGTCCTGGACTCGTGGTCGGAGCGAGGTCTTGGTGGAGGTAGACTCGATCTTGTGGGATGTCGAATCGTTCTGTGAGAGCGCCGACGATTTCTGCGAGGTACTGGATTTGTTCATTGGAGAACGGCTTGCGGTCGCCGTTTCCGATGAGGCAGATTTCGATGGCGTTTGAGGTCTTTGGTGAGCGGAGTCCCGCGAGTTGGGCACCTTGCGATTGGTTGAGCCAGCGGTTTCCGAGGTGGATTTCGCCGTCACCCATTCCTGTGCCGTTGCCGATGAGGAAGTGGTAGCTGAGTCCGTCGTATCCGACCGCTTTGTGCTGTGCGCCGATGGATTCTGCTGAGCCTGCTGGTGACCCTGAGTGAACGATGACGATGGAGTCCCAGTTTGCGGCATCGAGGTCGGCTTTGGTGTTGAAGATTGCTTCAACGCCTCGGGTTCCTGTGATGCTTGCGAGCGGCGAGAGTGAGACGCCGCGTGCGCTGAGTGCTGGGTTTCCGGTGTCGAGGAGGGAGAGGAGTCCGACGAGTCCGGTCATGGATACGACAAGCGCGCCCCACACGATTTTGGTGCGGATGCTGGCGTTTGTTCGGACTGTGACTTTGGCGGCCATATCGGATTCATTTCCTGTTGCGTTCAGATTATCATATTCATTCGGGCGTTGCACGCTCGTTTCTTGCACATTGGTGCGTAAATTATGGATGATTCCGCGCACATTTCTGCTTGTGACGAATTGTGTACTTACCGGTACCGAACAAACGGTTCGAGCTTGGAGCGGCGCGTTGTTTTCGGTCTATCAAATGTGAAGCGTTGCGTTGTTGGTGCTGAGACTACTCGTCGGATTGCACGAGTCGGTCGCGGAGGTTTGGTGTGCGCCGGCCGTACTCGTCTTCGAGGAATGGCGGCGCGTATTGGGTGCGGGTTTGGTTGTAGCGATCGAAGGGAGAGCGTGCATCATCCGCGTGGAGAAGTGTTTTTTGACACGCTGACAAGGTGGAAAGCACCCCCGCGCTTGCGATGAGCAGCGCGATGCGGGTTCGGGAGGAAATCGGAGTGGGTTTGGGTTTGGTCATTGGATGGATGGGTGCGGGAGGGGATGAAAAACAAAAAACAGTGTACCGCGAGTTACCACGGCACACTGTTCTGGAGAGAGGAGAGAACTACATTTACCATGACTTTTTCCGGAGAAGCGGTCTTGGCGGTGTCTCGGGGAATCACGGACCCGGACACCTCACTGCAACATCTGTTATACGCATGAGCATCTGATCTGGTTCTCATCTTAGGTGAGAATCATTCAAATTATGTTATGTTTGTTTTTCGTTAGGGTTCTCCAGTGTTCAGGACGAGATGAGGCGACCGTTGGAGTCTGTTTTGAGCTGATTTGAGCGTAGCAGCGACTGGATGCAGGTGTAGAGGGTGACGGCGCATGCTGTGGAGAGGTTGAGGGAGCGTTCCCCTGGGGTGAGGGGAATCGAGACGCATCGGTCTGGGTGCTGGTCGAGGAGGTCTTTGGGGAGTCCGACGGATTCTTTGCCGAAGACGAAGTGATCGCCTTTGGTCATGGGGATGTCGTAGATGGTTTTGGAAGCACGGGCGGTGAGGAACCAGGTGTTTGGGGCGGCTGATGCAGCGGTGGATTGGCTGTAGTCTTCGAAGGAGTCGTGGTTGGTGAGGTTGAGGCGGGGCCAATAGTCGAGGCCTGCTCTTCGGCAGGCTTTCTCGTCGATGTCGAATGCGAGGGGGTGGATGAGGTGGAGGGCGGCGCCGGTCGCTACACAGGTTCTTCCGATGGATCCGGTGTTGTTGGGGATCTCGGGATTGAGGAGGACGACATGGGCGATGGGGTCTTGCGTAGGGGCTTGTGTGTCGGTTTGTGTGTCGGCTTGTGTGGTTTTTGGGGTAGTCATGGCTTGGGAGTTATAGATGGGTGGATCAAAAGAAACACCCCGCTGAGGATGACTCGGCGGGGTGTGGTTGGGTTTGGGTGGGATGTCGATCAGTCGCTGTTGGCGGCGAGGAGGGGGTCGGCGGCGATGGTCATCGCGACAATTTGTTTGAACTCTGAACTGAGTGGGTTGCCTTGCCAGCGGATGACGCCGTCGGTTGAGAGGACGAGGACATGGGGGATTGCGTTGACACCCATCGCTCTGTAGAGCGTGTTGTCTTTGTCGAACATTTGTGCGTAGTTGCCCTTCTTTTTCATTACATAGCGCACGAATTTTTCTTTTTCTTCAGTGCCACCGATGCCGACGATTTCAAGCTTTCCGTCATAGGACTCTTGGAGGTCGCGGAGCATTGGTGCTGCTCGGATGCATGGTCCGCACCAGGTTGCCCAGAAGTCGAGGACGAGGACTTTCCCTGAGAGGTCGCGCTCGCCATAGACCCATTCTTCGTTGCCCATTGGGACTGGGAGTGCTTGTCCTTGGTAGTTGTTTGCGGTGACTCTGCCTGCGTTGTGTTCTGGCCAGGGTGCTTTGTCGTAGGCGTCGGGGCTGATCGATGATGCGGTTGCGGCGGCTTCTGGGGCAATGCCTTGGGCTTGGAGCGCTGCGTTTGCGACTGCGGATTCAGGGGTTTCGCTAGTGAGCAGGTTGACGGCGTCTTTGAGTGAGCGTCCTTCGAGGTCTGCGAAGCGGAGGTTCCCGGCGCGGTCGATGACATAGATGTCTGGGTAGTCGTCGGTGTGCATTGCTGAAGCGAAGACGGCTCCTTCATCGCGTGCGATGGGGACGGTGATTCGTCCTGCGTCGATTTTTTCTTTGATCTGATCCCAACCGGTGTCGGGATGGATCGCGGCGATGACGACCTCGTCTTCGTTATCGCGCTGCATGCGGGTGAGTTTGGAGAGGGTCATGTAGGAGGATGGTTCACCTGCGGAGATCATCGCGATGATGACGACTTTGCCTTGGGTGTTGGAATCGGAGAGGGTTCCGGGGTGGGTCCAGTCTGTGAGCGATGCGAGCGCGGCTTGATCGAATGGTTTGGTTTCGAGCGCGTCGATGGTTTCGCGATCGGCGCTGAGCTCGCGTTTGATTTCAGGCGCCATTGCGAGCGTCGGGACCAGCGTAGCGATGGCGGCGAGGGTGATGATGGGACGAGGATTCATTGGTGTCTCCGTGATGGAAATGGAACAGTGTCCGAGAATAACTTTGGAATGTCGAGTGTATCAGATCGTGGATGTGAACCCAAGCGTGAAAGCGGCGGTCAGGTAGAATTTGGGGCTGCTGAGCGGAGTTCATGAAAAGCAAACACCCGCCTTGTTGAGGAGCGGGTGTTTGGGGGAGCTTTGAAAAGCTGAGTTGTGGGTCTGTTGGGTGTACCGACGCGGCTTGCGCGGGTTGCGGCATCCCTGAAAACTTTGATTGGGGGGTGGTTTTGGCTGATTAGCCGTCGTGGGAGTGGGCGGCTGGCTTTGCGGTCACTCGTGTTTGGATGGCTGGGTCTACAGCGATGGTCTTGTTCACAGCTGGGAGGAATCCTTCTTCGTGTGGGTTCCCGATCCAGCGGATGATGCCATCGGTTGAGATGACGACGACCAGTGGGATGCCTTTGGATTCGAACTCGTTGTAGACGGCTTGGTCATCTGAGTAGAGGTTTGCGTAGGCGACTGGGTGCTCGTCGATGTAGGACTGGACATCGGACTGTGGATCGCGTTGTCCTGCGATTGCGAGGACGGCGAGTGAGTCTGGGTTTTCTTTTTGGAGTTCATCGAGGATTGGTGACGCAGCGCGGCAAGGTGGGCACCAGGTTGCCCAGAAGTCGAGGACGACGACTTTGCCTTCGGTGTCTACGGAGTCGGAGAGCCAGGTTTCGGTGCCTAGAGCGACGGGGAGTGGTTTGCCTTGGAGGTCATTGGCGTAGAGGTCTGTGTTGTGCGCGGGCCACTCTGCGGATTCGTAAGCTTTGGCTTTCTTTTCTTGGCAGCCTTCGCAGTCACCAGCGTCACAGCACATGCTTGATTTGTCAGCGGATTTGTCGGCTCCCTTATCGGCGCAGAGGGCGCAGTTTGGGCCTGCGGTGGTGAGGGCGATTCCGGATGAGGCGATGAGCATGGCGATGAGATGTGACATTGATGTTCTCCAAGGATGAACGGTTTGTGTGAGTGCATGCACGACAGGGCACGCGAACGAACCCCTCGTGTGTTGATCTCCGCTGCGAATCTGAACAAGCTGATTAGCCTTGCGGGGGGATCAATCTGTGGAGAGCAACGGCTGCGGCGACGGAAATATTCAAAGAATCTGCGGTACTTGCCAAAGGAATTTTCACTTTTTGGGAGGCGGCTTGGATGGACTCTGGAGTGAGTCCTGGGCCTTCAGCGCCGAGCATGAGGGCGAGCTTTGGGGCTAAAAGCGTGTTTTTCGTGGTTTCTTGGGCGATTTGCTCGATGTCCAGAGCGTCACGGGCGGGGGTCAGGGCGAGGGTGGTGAACCCTGCATCTTTGACGGTTGTGAGGGTTGGGATCCAATCGGACTGTTCTTGGATCTGGGTGAATGGGATGGTGAGGGCGTGTCCCATCGAGACTCGGAGGGATTTGCGGTACAGCGGATCGCAGCAGCGAGGGGAGAGAAGGACGGGGACTCCGGTGCCACAGAGGGCGGCGACGGAGCGGAAGACGGATCCGAGATTGTCGTGGTTGGCGAGATCTTCGAGGATGACGAGGGCGCGAGCGGAGTTGAGGAGGTCGCTGAGGGGGGGGTGCTTGATGCGATGTCCGGCGGCGAGGAGTCCACGATGGATGGGGTAGCCTGTGATTTGGTCGAGGATTGGTCGATCGGCGGTGTAGATCGGGACGGATTCGGGGATGGTTTCGAGGAGTTCGGTGTGGGAATGGGTTTTGGATTCGTCGATGAGGACTGAGTGGAGCGGGTAGCGCGAGGCGGTGTGGTGTTCGAGGACGAGGGAACCCTCTGAAATGAAGAGTGGGTCTTTGGTGGACTGAACCGAGTCGGACTTTGGTGCATCTGGGTTATGGGCGGCTTTGAGCCACGCATCTTTTTGATTGCGGTATGGCTCGATCCGTGGGTCGTTTGGGTCATGAATTGGTGTGAATCGGTCGATCATTGGTAGAGAACCCTAGACTCGGGGTTGTGGTCATGACTTGAACTGAGAGACGCTATGGACACGATGACTTTATTGCAGGCGGCGGTGCTCGGTTTGGTCGAGGGGATCACGGAGTATTTGCCAATATCCTCAACCGGTCACCTGATTCTTGCGTCGGAGCTGATGGGGCTGGGGGAGACGGCGACGCAGCGCTCGGCAGTGGATACTTTCAATATTGTCATTCAGGGGGGGGCGATCCTTGCGGTGCTGGGGTTGTACTTCCCGCGCGTGGTGCAGATGTGCAAGGGACTGATCGGGAAGGACTCCGACGGGCTCAAGCTCGCGATCCGGATCATCGTTGCGTTTCTTCCTGCGGCGGTGCTTGGGGTGCTGCTCAATGATTGGATCGAGAGCAAGCTGTTTAATACGCCTGCGGTGCTTGCGGCACTCGCGCTGGGCGGGGTGTTCATGATTGTGATCGACAAGTGGAAGTTCAGTTCACACAAGGAAGGTGAAGTGTTTGACGAGGGGATGGATCTGCACGAGATCAGCATTGTGCAGGCGTTGATGATTGGGTTGCTTCAGTGCGTGGCGATGTGGCCTGGCACTTCGCGGTCGATGATGACGATCGCGGGTGGGGTGCTGGTTGGGCTCAAACCAAAGCGTGCGGCGGAGTTTAGTTTCTTGCTGGGACTCCCGACGCTTGGGGGGGCGACGGTGTATTCGTTGTACAAGACGCTCAATGGGGATGGACCGAACATGTTTGAGGTGATCGGTTGGATGCCGATCATTGTGGGGCTTGTGGTCGCGACGATCAGCGCGGCGGTTGCGGTGCGTTGGTTGGTGGCGTTCTTGACCAAGCACGGCTTGGCGGTGTTTGGGTATTACCGGCTGGTGCTGACGGCGGTGTTGGGCGGGGCGATTGCGATGGGTGTGGTGACTTTGCACAGTGCTGATTCGGGTCTTGAAGATGGTGTTGTTGGGGATGAAGTGATTGGAGAGGTGCTGCCGTGAGTGATGGAATTCAGACTTCGTTTCCGAAGGACAAGATCGAGGTGGTGTTGCTGGAAGGGACGCATCCTTCTGGGACGCACCTGATCGAGAAGGAGGGGTTTCATGTCACGGCGCTTCATGGTGCGCTTGAGGGCGATGCGCTGATCGAGGCGATCGGACGCGCGCATGTGGTTGGGGTTCGGTCCAAGACGCAGCTGACTGGGGAGGTGCTCAAGCAATGCGAGCGGCTGCTTGCGGTGGGTTGTTTTTGTGCGGGGACGAATCAGGTTGATCTTGATGTCGCGGCTTCGATGGGGGTTCCGGTGTTTAACTCGCCGTTTAGTAATACGCGATCGGTCGCGGAGTTGACGCTTTGCGAGATTATCGCGCTGCATCGTCGCGTGTCGCATCGGTCGGCGTTGTTGCATAATGGGGAATGGGACAAGAGCGCGGATCGTTCGCACGAGGTGCGGGGGCGGACGCTTGGGATCATTGGGTATGGGCATATCGGTTCGCAGATCAGCGTGCTTGCTGAGGCGGTGGGTATGCGGGTGGTGTTTTATGATGTGGAGAGCAAGCTGCCTTTGGGGAACGCGAGTTCGGTGGGGTCGATTGATGAGCTTCTAGAGGTTTCGGATGTGGTGAGCATCCATGTCCCCGAGACGAGCGACACGGTCGGAATGATCGATGCGAAGCGGATCGGGCTGATGAAGCACGGGGCGTACTTGATCAACAACGCGCGTGGGTCGGTGGTTGATCTTGAGGCGCTGCGCGTCGCGGTGGATGATGGGCATATCGCGGGGGCGGCGGTGGATGTGTTCCCGGTTGAACCTGCGAAACGGGGAGAGGGGTTTACGAATGTGATGCAGGGGGCGGAGAATGTGATTCTGACGCCTCATGTTGGGGGATCGACGATGGAGGCGCAGGAAGCGATCAGTGTGGATGCGGCGGAGAAGCTGGTGAAGTTTGTGAATCGTGGGACGACGACGGGCGCGGTGAATGTTCCCAATGTGGATCTGCCTTCGCAGACGGTGGATGGGGCGCGGTCGCATCGGATTTTGAACTTCCATCGGAATGTGCCTGGGGTGCTTGGGAAGTTCCATGAGGCGGCGAGCTCGCTGGGCGTGAACATTACGGGTCAGTACCTTCGGACGGTTGGGGATGTTGGGTATGTGGTGCTTGATGCAGATCCGAGCGGGGCTGAGGCGCTCAAGGACGCGATGGATGGGATCGAGGAGTCGGTTCGGACTCGGATGCTGTGGTGAATTTGCAGATTCACCAGAAATCAATCGTGATCTTCACTATGTCCGTTCCTGAAGTAGCGTATCGATTTCTTGCGAAACCAGGGGATGTGCAAACATGAATAGCCCGTGACAGCAATCCATCCGTTTTCACCTTTCCGTTGTAGAGTAGATTTTACAACGGACTGACCTCTCCTTACCACCTTGAGCCGGTGGGTTCCATTGATAAGTCCGTATACAGCTGCGACATATTCCTCGATAACACTTTCTTCAGTACATGGGAACCACTCAACCCAAAAACCATTTGCGCATAGATGTAGTTCATCACCTTGGAGATTCAACCCAATCCAGAAATCCAAGCCGTGCTGAGCTGGGATATTCAGTTCCAGATCGAGATGCTCATCAGGCTCAATGAGCTCCATTTCTAGATTCGGAAACTCTTCCTGAATCCGTTGGAACACCGCAAAAGCAGAAGTTTTGAAATCGTGGGTTTCCCTCAACATTGTGAAGGAGTGTACACGATTCTCCGATGCAGACCTAACGAATCGGGTGTGGGAATGGTTGGCATTTCACTTTGGGCGGCGAACAATCAAGGCATGCCTACTTTTGTACGATCTTCGGAGTCTTTGGAACACACTGGGGTGATCGCGCGGGACTTTGCTTCGGTGCTTCGCGCTGGGGATTTGGTTCGGCTGGTTGGGGAGATGGGGGCGGGGAAGACGACCTTTGTTCGATTGGTTGCTGAGGCGATGGGGGTGGATGTGTCGCTTGTCAGCTCCCCCACTTTCGTGCTGATGAACAACTACCCCTGCACGATCATGGGTGAGGCGGGTTCGATTGCGCACTTGGACTGTTACCGGTTTGGGGATGAGGACGAGCTTGATGCGCTTGGGTGGGATCGGGTGTGCAGCGATGGGTCGATCCGGTTGGTGGAATGGCCTGAGCGGATTGATGGGCTGCTGGATGAAGACTCGTGCACGGTGACGATCTCGCATGTGGATGAATCCGAGCGGGGGTTTGTGTTTGAGGTTCCGGAGTCGTGGATGGGGCGGGCTTCGATTGGTGCCCTCAAGGCGCGGGATCGGGTGAAGTGTCCGACGACTGGTGAGGCGGTGCATCCGGAGTGTCCGAGCTGGCCGTTTATTGATGAGCGGGCGCGGATGAGTGATCTGCATGGGTGGATGAGCGGGAAGTTTGCGATTACGCGTCCGATTGATCAGGCGGATCTTGAGCAGGAATAAGGATCGCGGGGATCGGCGATGGGGATGAGCGTGGGGACGCTTGGGGTGGTATTGTGTGGGTATGAATGAAGAAGTTGGATCCGTCGTTGAGACGAGTGTGTGGTCGTTGTTTTCTGAGAGCTTTGATGTGTTCTCGGTGGTGCTGTTGATTGGTTCGATGATCGCGGTGTCGCTCATTGTCAAGCTTGTGCTTGATGCTCGTCGGTCTGTGATTGCTCCGGATGGGATTGTGGATTCGCTCTCAAAGAAGCTTGATTCGGGGAATCTGGATTCGTTCTTGGCGACGGCGAGTGAGGACTCTGGGATTGTTGGGTCGGCGTGTGTCGCGGCGTTCAATGCGCGCAACAACGGGGCTGCTGATCGGACGGCGGCGATGCGCGAAGCGGCGGAGATCGCGGCGAGCAATGCGTGCGGTCGATGGACGCGGACGCTGGATTTGCTTCGGGTGATCGGGGAGATCGGGCCATTGATTGGATTGGCGGGGACGGTGTGGGGGATGATTCTTGCGTTTGTGAAACTGGGTCAAGCGGGTGGGTCTGCAGGACCTACGGATCTGTCGATGGGGATTTCGAAGGCGTTGTTCCACACTTTGCTGGGGTTGATGCTTGCGGTGCCTTGCTTGTTGATTTATGGGTGGTACCGGAGCGTGATTGATAAGCATTGCAATCGTGCGTTTGAGCAGGCGGGTGGGCTGGTCGATCGGCTCGCGGCGGTGGATGGGGATTCGGAATGAGATCGCGATCGATCCTCGGAAAGCAGGGAGGAAACTCTGGGGGGGGCGGGGTGAATGTGACGCCGATGATTGATGTGGTGATGTGCCTGATTGTGTTTTACTTGATGGTGGGTCAGTTGGCGCTGGATCGGAAGTCGTCGATTGTCGTTGCGGAGACGGTAACTGGGATTGATCGGCAGGATGTGTCCGATGCGGTGGTGATCGGGGTGCTGATGGATGGGGGGCTGACGCTCAATGGCGAGGCGATTGAGATTGATCGGATTGGTGGCGAGGTGTCGGGGATGATCGCTCGGGATGTTGGGGTTCCGATCCGCGTGCGCGCCGATGAGGAGGCGGGGTTTGGTGCGGTGCGTCCGGTGCTCTGGGCGCTGCAGGAGGCGGGGGTTTCTGGTGTTGAGTTTGTGACGCTTCGCGCTGATGGCGGGATGGGGGGTGGCGGATGAGCAGGGGATTGCAGCGGCGGAGTGTGTTTGACAAATCGAATCGGCGGTCGGGGCTGATGATGACGCCGATGGTTGATGTTGTGCTTGTGATCCTGATTTTCTTCATGGCGAGCACGACCATCGCGGGATACGAATGGTTTTTGGAAGCGGGGGTTGAAGCGGAGAACGGTGCAACGGTTGGCGCTGAGCAATCGCGCTTCACGCTTCCTGAAGCGGTGATTGATGTCGATCTGGTGCGCGGGGTTGACGGGATGACGGTGGTGTATGGCGTGTCGGGCGATGCGGGGATCCCCATCTCGCGTGGGGTGGAGATGATCGGCGCGATGGAAATCGGGGATGGGGGCTCGCTTCGGGTGGGACTTGGTGCTGGGGATGATGTGCCGATGGGTGATGTGATGGCGGTGCACGACGCGTGGAACGGGCGCGGGGTGAAGGTTGTGATGCGGACGAGCCGGTAGTTGAAGAGTTTTTTGAGTTCTTCTTTTTGGTACCGGGTGCGTGTGGTATATTGGGTGGATGCAACCTCTCCATAACCAAGCTCTCCATACCCAACTGATCCATACCCAACGGAATCTTCGGTCCTGCGTGTTCTTGCATCTTGGATTGGCATCGGTGATTCCAGCGATTGGGCTTGCTGAGCTGGTGACCTTTGAGAACACCAACCCATCGCTTGAAACATTGCGGTATTACCAAGCGGCGGATGGGATCGGAGTGCTTGGGCAATCGTTGAATGTCACGCGGGGTGCGTTTGATCAGCCTGAGCTTGGGGCACTCCCGGTGGGTTCGATCATGATCGCTTGGTTCGGCGAGCGGAGTCCACGCGATGGCGATTGGATTTATATGGGATCGGGTCTGAACACCACACTCGCGCGGGCGGATGAGTTGGTCGAGGTGATCGATCCCTTTACGCTCAACCCGGTTGGGTACATCGGCGCGGGAGACTTTGACGATGGACAAGCGATCGGGAAGCACACGAACTGGACGGATGGCTGGGTCGGGATGCACGCGCGGGTGGATACCGCTCCGGACGAGGGGGTGTATTTTACGGATGAATCATTCACGATTGGGATTCGATTCACGATGAGCGATGGTGTGCATTACGGGTTTGCGGAGATGACGCGGACTGCGTTTGAGGCGGGGAATCCGCTGAGCATCAAGTATCGTCCGGTGCGTTGGGGATATGAGACTACGCCGGGCGTCGCGGTGCCTGGTGTTGGGTCATCGATGGTGCTGGGTATGTGCTTTGCGGGGATGTGCGGGGTTCGGCGTCGGCGCTGAACTTTGATGACTGAACCCTGATGCGGGCACGAGTGTTACTTTGAAGAGACGAAGATTTGGAGTTTGTGTGCTTGGGCTTTGAGGCCGTGGGCGGCGCAGATTTTGTTGCGGAGCTCGATGAGTTCTGGGATCTCGGTGGTAATGACCTGTCCGGAATCGACATCGATGAGGAGGGTGTTGCCGGTTTGTCCGATGGCGAGTTGGTAGTGGGCTTGCTCGCGATCGAAGAGGACATGCTGAATGATGCCTGCGGATTCGAGGAGTTTCAGGGTTCGGTAGACGGTTGCTTTGGACACGGAGTGTCCCTGTTGTTTGAGGGTGTCGAGGAGTTGGTCGGCTTCGAAGAGGGCGTCGAACTCGATGATGGTGTCGAGGATTTGGGCGCGTTCTGGGGTGTATTTGAGGCCTTCGGCTTTGAGGGTTCGTCTGAAGATCGCGCAGAGGGGTTCGATCAGCTCGGGTTGGCTGGATTGCGGGGCGGATGAGTTGGCTGGTTTAATCGGCTCGAGGGGCATGGGGTATTGTATGGCTGGATAGGATGGGTTGGCAGTGCGGCGAGATCGCGGCTGTGGCTGTGATAGGGGATGATGATGAGCGATGTGAATCTGGATGCTGAACAACAATCCACTCGATCCGTAGTGCGGATCTTGATCCAGGTCATCGGATTCGCGGCGTCGATCGCGGCGCTGGGGTGGGCGGTGAAGGTCGCGCTCAAGGAAGAGAATCGGGCGCAGCTTGAGAATCTTCAGAATGCGTCGGTGGCGCAGGTGATGATGCTTGTTGGATTGTCGTTCGCATCAGTTGCGGTCAATGGGGTGATCTTCTGGGTGGTGATCCGTCCGGTGCACAAGATTCGTGTGACGGATGTGATCTCGACGAATGCGATTGGTACCTTTTTGGCGTACCTGCCTTTCAAGATGTCGCTGGTGGCGCGGGTTGCGATTCACAATAAACGGGACGGCGTTCCGGTGTTGACGATCGGTGCGTGGTTCGCGGCGATCGGGGTGCTGATGCTCGCGGTGCTTGGGCCGATGGCGTTGATGTCGTTTGTGCTCAAGGAGGTTGGGGTACTCTGGTGGATCGGGGTGGTGGGATCGGTCGCGCTGAGTGTCGGCTTGCTGATTGTGATTGCGCGGGTGTTTTATGGGGATCGCGGCGTTGCTCGGCTGGCATCGGTTGGGCTGCTCAAGCGAGTAACGGAGATGGATTCGTTCTCCAAGATGCACGCGGGTTTTGATATGGTCGCGTGTCCGGTGAGCTCGATCTGGGCGAGTGTTTTTCGATTGCTCGATGTGCTCGCGTTTGCGGGACGCTTTGTCGTCGCGGCGGCGGTGCTTGGATTGCCGATCTCCGGGAATGATGCGTTGCTGCTTGGGAGTGTGTATTTCTTGATCGGGGTGTTCTCGCCTTTCGGGATGCTGGGGACGCGCGAGGCGGGGACGATCGGTGCAGCGGCGTTGTTTGGGGTGAGCAGCGCGGCTATTGGTACTGGGGGTGGAGACGGCGGAGAGGGACCGATCGCGGCGGCGGTGGTGTTTATCACTGCGGTGGAAGCGGTGGTGAATCTGGGGTGCGCGGGGTTTGGGGTTGCTTGGCTGCGGATTGCGCCCAAGAAAGACGCTCAAGTAGAGCATGCGGACTGAGGATGAGTGCGGGATTGGTGTGGTGTAGACCTATCATCGTGCTATGAAAATTGCGCTCGCACAACTCAATCCGACGGTTGGTCATGTAGAAAGCAACGCGAAAGCGATCGTTCGAGCGATTGACGAGTCGCGTGGGTTGGGTGCGGAGCTCGTGGTGTTTTCTGAGATGGCGATCTGTGGGTATCCGCCTCGGGATTTGCTGTTGGTAGATGGGTTTGTTGAGCGGTGCGCGGCGGCGGTGAAAATTATCGGTGAGCAGCACACGGCGGGGATCGCGGTGGTGATCGGGACGCCTTTGCCTGCTGGTGACGGAAATGATGACGGGATCGCGAACTCGGTGGTGGTGTACGAAGACAACGCGTTTGTGGGGTATCACGATAAGCGGCTGCTTCCGACATATGACGTGTTTGATGAGGATCGGTACTTTGAGGCGGGGCATCGGTCGGTCGTTGTTGAAGTCGCGGGGAAGCGGGTTGGGCTTGCGATCTGCGAGGATCTGTGGCGCGGGGATGACTCGGGGTTTAGCAGTCGGTATGACGATGAGGCGGATCATGTGCAGGGGTTGATCGATGCGGGCGCGGAGGTGATTGTGGCGCCGAGTGCTTCGCCGTTTGTGCTTGGGAAGGCGGACAAGCATCGCGGGATTTTGCGTGGGCATGCGACGACGCATGGGGTTCCTGTGGTGTCCGTGAATCAGGTGGGGGCGAACGATGATCTGATCTTTGCGGGTCAATCGTGTGTGGTGGATTCCAAGGCGCGGACGGTGCATGAGTCGGAAGCGTTTGAAGAATCTGTCTCGGTTGTGGATCTTGAATCGAACGGAGAGGTTTCGCATCGCGTGCTTGATGATGAGCGGGCGATTGTTGAGGCGCTGACGATGGGGATTCGTGATTATCTCCGCAAGTGTGGGTTCAAGAAGGCGTGCATTGGTTTGAGTGGCGGGATTGATTCGGCGCTGGTCGCGGCGCTTGGGGTTCGGGCGCTGGGGGGTGAGCATGTTGTCGGCGCTTCGATGCCGGGGCGGTTTAGTAGTGAGGGGAGCAAGACGGACGCGTTTGCGCTAGCGGAGAACTTGGGGATGCGATGTGTCTCGATGCCGATCGAGACTGGTTTTTCAGGGGTTTCTGAGTCGTTGAACCCCGCGTTTGGAGAGCTTGGGGAGCGGGAACTCGGTGAGTCGCTTCCTGACTTGACGCAAGAGAATCTGCAGTCGCGGATCCGTGGGACGATGATGATGGCGCTGTCGAATCGCACAGGGGCATTGGTGCTGACGACAGGGAACAAGAGCGAGATCGCGGTTGGGTACTGCACGCTGTACGGCGATATGAATGGCGGGCTCGCGGTGATTGCGGATGTACCCAAGACAATGGTGTTCAAGGTCTGCCGATACATGAACGAGCATTACGCGGAGCTTGGGTTTGCGAGAGCTCCGATCCCAGTGAGCACGATTGAGAAGCCTCCGAGTGCGGAGCTGGCGCCGGATCAGCTGGATTCGGATTCGCTTCCGGATTATGAGGTGCTTGATGTGATTGTGCAGCGGCACATCGAGGGGCATCAGAGCGCGAGCAAGATCATCGAGGAGACGGGGTTTGATGCGGGTGAGGTTGAGCGGATCTGCAAGTTGATTGATCGGAACGAGTACAAGCGTCAGCAGATGGCGGTGGGATTGAAGCTGACTACGACGGCATTTGGGACGGGGCGCCGGATGCCGATTGCGCAGCGTTGGACCCGGTGAGGTTGCTCCCCCACTGTTCTGTTGTGGGGATGGGTTTGCCGCATTCTGGGCAAGTGTCTGCGTTGAGTTGGTAGAGGAGGTAGCCGCAGGCGCAGCGGGGTTCATTGATTTGGACACGGACTTTGAGTTTGCAGCTTTGGCAGCGTGATTCTTTGTTGGATTTGGCTTGGATACTCTCTGTGCATCTTGGGCAGGTGAGTGTGATGGGGATCGAAGTATCGAAAGAGGATTGCTCACCTTCTCCCGGCTTTGGGGCGAAGATCGCGATGGCTCCTGTTGCGATGGTTGATCCTGCGGTGATGATTGCCGCGATGGCGATGAGCCGGGCGGCGATTTCATCGAAGGTGCCGTAGCCGTCGAAAATGACCCCATAGATGATGAGGGCGACCATCAACGAAGCGGCGATGATCGTGGTGCGTTTGACGATTTGGAATGATCGCAGTGGGTTTATGAGCGGGACGATCATCATTCGGTGCGCCGCGGCGAGTCCGACCACGAGTCCGATGAGTGCCGGTTTCCAGAAGTATTGATCGCGCTGATATCCGATCCATGATTCGAACCAGAGCAGAGTGATGAAGAGCACCATTGAAAGTGCCAGACCGATGGTGCATGTTTGGAGTGTGAGTCTTTGGTTGCCGTGGATGTTGTTGTGCTTCGGTGCAACGGAGACAATCACAATTCCTGCGAGGGAATAGGCACCGACGATGAAGATGGTGATGAGGACTTTTTCATCGATCCAACCGCTCGGTAATACGACGGCGGCGATCCCGGTGAGCATCGCGAGTGCGACAAGACTGAGGAATGTCCAGAGGATGTGTTTTTTGGTGATCATCGTGCTGATGAACGCGGCTCAATGTTTAGCTCGAGCCGGCACGCATGCGCTCGAGACCTGCTGGGAATGGGTAGCTTGGGAAGACTCCGACATCGGCGCGTTCCCACATTTGGGGTGCTGGGTAGATGTCGCCTCGGAATCCGGCGGCGTACATGGTGCGGAGGACGGTCTCGAAGCTTGGTTCGGTTTGGGAGTCGTGATCGGTTACGAGTCGGTTTGATTTGGCGCCGAGGAATGAAACAGAGCAGACTGGTGAGCGATCGGGTCGGCCTTGGAGCATTTTGTTGACGGTTGCGAATCCACGCGAGAGGTCGGTGAGGGTGAAGTAGTCTTGTTCTTTGGGGCGGAGGAGCGCGAGGACGAGGACGGAGTCGAGATCAAACTTGAGGATGTAGGGTTCGCGGTCTTTGGCGGCGTGGATGCTCACTGCGTCGTGGAACATTTTTGCGTAGCTGGTGACGGAGTTCGAGGACCACTGTGATGCGGTGACGAGGTTGACGAGCTGAGCGATGACTCCGCTGTCGTTGTCATCACTGTTGACGCCGCATATGACGGTTCGGTATCGACCTTGGAGAACATCGGAGAGCATGTCTTGTCCCCACATGGTGCGGATTCGACCACGCGGGCTTGAAGATGATTGCTCTGGTGGGAGGAGTGAGATCCGGTCTGGATAAGAGGATGGGGAGAGGAGTGCGGCGGCGTCGCCTTCGTAGAGTTTGATTTGGTTTGATGATGACATTGTTGAACTCCTGTGCGTTGATTCGTTGATCATTTTCCGTCTTATCATCGGCGTTTCACGCGTGTGTCATGGAATCATGTTGCGGGGTATTTGAGATAGAACTCGTGTGATCCTGCGAAGAGCGGGAGGATGATCGCGTGATGGATGAAGTCGGAAAGAAAGAGCATGATCGCAGAAATGATGACAATGGAGGAGATGATTGTGTCCGCAGGGAGAAGCGGGACAGCGAAGAGAAGGGGGATTCCTGGGTAGCCGTGATGGATGCGGTATCCCTTGGTGACTTTGGAGAGAGGGCGAGTGTGCGTTGGGGAAGTCATCTTGAATCCGAAACGCAGGATAATGGTTGCGAGCTCAAAGAGAAGAGCTGCAACGATCCCTGAGATAATCGGATGGGTGAGAATCCACTGCATACTAGAGTATTGGCGCAAAGCGTCGAAATATTGCAGTTGGGGCGATGAAGATTGATGGGAGCGTGAATCGTGTGAAAAAAAGAACAGCCCTCCAATGCTTTAGGCATGGAGGGCTGTAAAGTCGGCGATAACCTACTTTCCCGCTGAACAGTATCATCGGCGAGTTGGGCTTAACTGCTGTGTTCGGGATGGGAACAGGTGTGACACCAACTCTATGGTCACCGACAAACATCGAAGATCCGGTTTCCCGGGTCAGGATGTTGACGAAGAACGACAACGAGCAGAACTCAGGGTTGCTGAGTTTGAGAAATATGTAGAACGAGATACTCCAGTTGGAGTATTGATATTGACATTTATGCGTTTGACCGGTGGACGAATCGTGATGGCTGACTTTTGGTCAGTTGTTCCATCGGCGATTGGTCGGGAGATCAAACCTTCGACCGTTAGTACCGCTCAGCTGAGGACATCTCAATCCTTACACTTGCGGCCTATCAACCTGGTAGTCTTCCAGGGGTCTCTCGTCAAAGACTAGCAAACCTGATCTCGAGGGGGGCTTCCTGCTTAGATGCTTTCA
>TARA_R110002073_G_scaffold110035_8_pt1 | contig 46792 bp, 30 predicted proteins | sample TARA_R110002073 | Tara Oceans TARA_R110002073 (sample SAMEA4397174) | marine metagenome | biome: Polar Biome; feature: [DCM] deep chlorophyll maximum layer (ENVO:01000326); material: water (ENVO:00002006), including particulate matter (ENVO:01000060) such as... | depth 40 m
GGTAACCCAGTTCAAATAGCCAAAAAAGACTGTCGTTACTTTATAAAAGATGCTCAAGTAAAAAATGTTAAACGCTTATCTGAAGATCAATGGGATTACTTGCTTAAAGTTGCTCAAGCCATGGCAGATAATGATGACCGTTATGAACGGAATTTGTTCTTAATAGCCTCACTTAAAACCTTATTTTTAAGAATCTCTGAATTTTCAGAACGCATCGATTGGACGCCAGTAATGAGCCATTTTTGGAAAGATCATGATAAAAACTGGTGGCTAAAAATTTATGGTAAAGGACGAAAAATAAGAGATATTACTGTTCCTTCCAGCTTTTTACCTTACCTAAAACGTTATCGCTCCTATAGAGGACTAAATAGCTTGCCCGTTGCCGGTGAAAATCACCCTATTCTTGAAAAAATACGTGGTCGCGGGGGAATGACATCTCGACAATTATCAAGATTAGTCCAAGACGTTTTTGATACCACCTATGAACAAATGAAAGCTCGTCAAGGAGAAGATAATGCAAGTAAATTCAGAGAGGTTTCAACACATTGGTTACGCCATACCGGTGCTAGTTTAGAGATTGAAAGAGGCCGCCCATTAAAGGATGTTTCAGAAGATCTAGGTCATGCAAGTATGGCTACTACCGATACAGTCTATGTACAAGCCGATGATAAAAAACGCGCCATAAGTGGTAAAGAAAGAAAGGTATAACTAACGTAATTTCAAATATTACATCCACCTAGGGATCATTTAACCACCCTAATGTTCAGTTAATCGGTCATATTGTTATAGGGCCTGTTAAAACAATATTCACAGAAATAGCAACAAGGTGACGGTTAACGCGATTTTTCAGGCATTATTGAGTTATTATCCTAGTTGATGCTTTTTGCTTCGCGCATTACAAACTTTGATCATCGAAGTTATTTTATATACTTCTAACAAATCCTATTTATAACCCAAGGAAACCTATCGATATGACTTGCATTGCCAAGCCAGCTCTCTATTCTTTGTTTAATTCTGAAAAGCCAAACATAAATAGACTAGTAATATTGATTTCACTAACGATTATTACAGTCGTCTTATCTAAATACTCTTATGCTGAAGAAACGATTATCGAAAGTCATGGTTTCGCACTTTATGGTGATCTAAAATACCCTGAAGGCTTTGACCATTTTGATTATGCAAACCCTAATGCGCCAAAAGGTGGCGACTTGACCTTAATGGGCTTTGGCTCATTTGATACTTTAAATCCTTATACTTTGAAAGGTATGAGCCCTTTTAATACCCCAGGCCAGTTTATGTTTGGCTTTTCAGAATTAAACGAAACTCTGTTGATCGGTACGGGTGACTATTCGCCCTCAGCAGATGAACCCCAAAGTGCTTATGGACTAATAGCCAAATCTATTCGATACCCTGCCGATATTTCATGGCTTGAATTTACCATTAACCCTCATGCCTATTTCCATGATCATCATAAAATTAATGCAGACGATGTTGTTTTTTCATATCAAATCTTAATTGAAAAAGGGCACCCTCGATTTCAACAGACTCTTTTAGGTGTTCAATCGGTAGTCGCTATTAACAACGAGGTCGTACGTTTTACATTCAAAGATAAAAACCAAAGAGCCAATATCCTCAGAGCAGGAGAATTGCCCGTGTTACCCAAGCACTTTTGGTTAGAGAAAGATTTTGAACGCAGCAGTGAAGTGACGCCATTACTAAGTGGCCCTTACAAAGTAAAAGACTTTAAAATGGGTCAAAAAATAACACTGGAACGTAACGAAGATTTTTGGGCAAAAAATCTAAATGTCTATCAAGGCCGCTATAATTTTGATTCGGTTACCATAGAGTATTATCGAGATCAGAATATAGCTTTTGAAGGGTTTAAGGCTGAGCAGTTTGATTTATTCTATGATTATACGGCAAAGAATTGGGCGATGGCTTACAACTTCCCTGCCATTAGGCAGGGCAAAGTCGTGAAGGAAGAAATTGAGCATAAAATCCCTTCACCAAGCCAAGCATTTTTTTTCAATATTAGAAGACCTATCTTTCAAGATAAGCGTGTTCGAGAAGCCTTAAGCTTAATGTTTGATTTTGAGTGGACGAATAAAAGTTTGTTCAATGATGCTTATAAGCGGAATCAAAGTTTTTATCCGAATTCTGATTTCCAAGCGCTAGGTCTACCTGATGAAGGTGAACTTGCATTATTAGAACCTTTTAAGAAGGTTTTACCAAAAGCGATTTTCACTCAAGAATTTTCTCTTCCTGTTACCAGTGCCGATGGCAATATACGCAGCCAAATGCGGCAAGCCAGTAAATTATTAAATGAGGCCGGGTGGGTGTTAAAAGATCATCAGCTTGTTAATAAACAAACAGGTAAAGTATTTGAATTTGAAATACTGATGCGTCAAGCCGGTATTCAGCGTGTTCTATTGCCTTTCATAAAAAATCTGGAGCGACTAGGTATTAAAGCGATTCCAAGGTTAATTGATACAGCACAATATAAAGTAAGGTTGGATCAGTTTGACTTTGATATGACAATCGCTTCCTTATCGCAAGGTCATGCCCCCAGCTATGAACAACGTGATTACTTTCATTCCAGTACAAGTATGCTTGAAGGTAGCCAGAATTATGCTGGCATACACAACCCAGTGGTTGATTCGCTCTTAGATATCATTCTTGCAGCCCAAAATAGATCCGAGTTAGTTACATCCATGAAGGCCCTTGATAGAGTGCTTCTTTGGGAATATTACACCATCCCAAACTGGCACTTAAACTACCATAGACTCGCTTCATGGCAGAAGTTTGAAAGACCTAGGTCGCTTAATGGTGACGATTTAACGCCTTATAAGTTAGGTGTAGAGAATTGGTGGGCCAAGTAAGCACTCATAAATTCAAGTAAGGTCGTTTAAAAGGAAGGATGCCCATTCTGGCACAGGCTGAATTTTAAGTTCCACCTGATGATCTTTGACCAGAGCGACTTGCTTGAATGGCTGAACACAGTCGGAGTTATCCAGAAGATAAGCTTGATCCACTAACTGAATAACCGTTTTAATATTTTCTAAGGTGCGTGGTATGCGTGTTTCTACCTTATCATCCGGGACAAAATGACCGCCCTCTTCTATCCGTTGAAAAATACGTGCTTTATTTAGATCTATGGAAGATAGGTGGATAAAGACGAGGATGATTTCGTAATTGCAGGCTTTAGCTTTGGCTAAAAAATCTACTTTTGATGGGTGTGAAAAAACCGTTTCAAAGCAAAAGGTTTTTCCTTCTTCTACCAGTCTATTTCTAACTTCTTCTGCAATTGAAGCAGCTTGATAACTGTGCTCTTCAGGGTTTTGAGGAAATAACTCTCTGGCAATGTTATCTGCATTGATAAAAGGCAGCTTCATTGATTTTAGTTGGGTATTATAAAAGGTCGTCTTACCTGCGCCATTTCCACCCGCTAACAACCAAATTTGTTTGTTACTCAATTAAGCGTTTCCTTCATCGCTTTGAATATACCATTTTTGAAACTGCCTACGTTTACCTTTCCTTTAGCCTCTATTCTTTCAAGCATGCCCGGGTATTCTTCCGATGCTTTAAAACGTACTTTCGTACTTGTAATTGACTGAGCTAATTCACCAGAATCACGTTTCGCTTCAAGATTGGCGAAAATATCTGTTGGATTAACAGGGCTCGCATCAACTTTTTCAACTTTAAGCTCTGCTAAGCCAGAACTACAAGCAATTAGTGCTTCCGGATCGACAAAACGAGAAATATTTCGACCCAACTCCGCCCAATATTCAATTTGCTCAACAGCCGTCCTTTTATTGACGACAGCGGCGTTTTTAGCCGCCGACATTAAACTATTCTCTAAACGAATTGCCGTATGTTTAGCCATAAAATTCACCTCTATAAGTAATGCCGATGAGGTTATTGTAGCTAAATGCAACAGAAGTTTAAATACTGTGTTGCAATTTGCTACACAGTATTTAAAGGGTGCTATCAAAGCTGCAATATAAACTCTATCTTCAAAAATCTAGAGCATCTGTAGGGTTGGTATTATTAAGCACCTCATAAAGGTCTTCCCAACCATCTTCATCCGAATCTTTACGCTGAGGATCGGTTGCGTAGAGGTATTCTTCAATATTCACTAAACCATCATCGTCAGGATCGGAAAACTTGTCATTGAGATCTGAATCATCCAGTACATAAAACGCCTCATAAATGCCTGGCATACCATCACCGTCTTGATCAGTTAAACCAAAGTTATCGATTAGCATATATCCAGAAAACTTACTAACAAATACCACGTCGAGCGCAGTAGTAGTAAAGTTTAATAATTTAAGTACTTGCTCTTCTAAGCTAACTGGCGGTAGTAAGTAAGTATTGACGTTAAATTGCTGGCTAGAAAAATCTTTTGCTAAAGTGCCATTATTGCTTGTTGAAACTTCAGGGCTACCTGGAAGAATTAGAGTGTCAAAATCGACGATACCAACAAAATGCTCATAAATATTCACAAAGTCATAATATTGGCTATATACCTTTCCACCAAACGCTATTGATAAGTCTTGAGAGATATCGCTACCTTGAAGATCTAAATTAAGAATTTGACCACTACCTAAATTAATTAAATCCTTAGCTTGAGAAAGTTTAATAGGTCCCTCGATATTATCACTGGCACTTAAGGTATTAGACGGCTGAATTGCTGAAACGAACGTATCTGACTGTATATCAATATCTAAAGCTCCAATATTAATATTCTGACCACTGATATTCTTTATAAACCCGTAAACCCTGACAATGCCATTACAATTACTATTTATGCATAAAGAATTATTTTCGAGAAGGCTTAAATTATGCCCGTCAAACGCTCCCAATTGAGTGCCTGTGAAATCAAGAAGTACGGATGAAAATACACCGACTGAACTCTCTAACTGAAGAAGTAACCTAGAATCACCGATTAACAACAACTGTCGTGCTTCACTATTATCCATAGACACATAAGCAAGTGATTGTCTTACGCGTGTCTCTATATTATAAGACTCAATCGTTTTATCAGAATACAAAATATAGAGGCTATTATTAGCTGCATTAAATGCTAAGTCTATTATCTCTGCATTAATGCTGATTGGTTCCTCATAGCTTTTTGTCAGAAGGTTATAGCGGACAATCATATTCCAGCCTGATGCATATAAAAGTACATTAGCTTGATCATTTCCTGCTTGAACCCATTCAGCTGACTCAATTAACTGAATATTATCTGATTCAGCCATCCATGATGAAAAGCATTGGATGGATTGATCAGCCTTAACAAAGCCATCTGATATCTGACTACAAGATGCATCTAATGGGTATTCATCAACCGTTACTGAATTATCAAGCGCATTAACACTTCTATCAGCTACACCATCGTTATCACTATCAACTAAAGTTGGGTAGGAGTTGTATTCAATGGTAAAACAATAATCTTTTCCGGCAATGTTAGAAACTCTAACTTCAGTATCGTTACACGCCTCAGTTAGCTCAACTTCTCTGTAAGACCAAGATTTAAGCTCATCATTGTCACTCAATCCATCAGTGTCTGTATCTTGAAGAGAGTTGTCTGTATTTAAGAGTAATGCCTCTATACCATCCAAAATGCCATCAGAGTCTGAGTCATTAATAGTGACATCAGTATTATTATCATTTTGATCTAAAAGATTATTGTAGAAATCTTGATCAATATCTTCTTGAGCATCCGTTAAAGAAGCTGTAAATGGATCGCTTAACACACCCAGTTCGATACTATTTGCTGAACCATCAGCATCAAAATCTTCATCTCCATCATTAATACCATTTGAATCTGAGTCGGCATTATTAGGGTCTGTTTTAGTTAACAATAACTCTTGAGTATCACTCAAACCATCAGAATCCGAATCCTGTGCTGAGTTAAATGTACGAGGGTCAGTTCCCATAGAAATTTCAATAATATTGCTTAATACATCCTGATCAATATCATCCTGATCATCAGATACCCCATTACCATCTGTATCAGTTGAAGCTGGATTAGTTAGAGTTATTTTGGTTTCATAAATATCGACCAAGCCATCCTGATCAGTATCAATTTTCAGCAGAGAGCTATCTTCAACAAGCGGGTTAGTGCCTAAATTAACTTCTTGAAAATTATTCAAACCATCACCATCAATATCCTCTTGAGAATCATTTACACTGTCATCATTAGAGTCAGGTTTATTTGGATCGGTGAGCGTCATGGTGATTTCTTGGAAATCAGTTAAGCCATCATTGTCCGCATCTGGAATAACATTGGGCGTATTGGCAGTATTGGGATCAGTCCCCTGCATCATTTCAGTAATGTTATCTATAGTGTCATTATCCGGGTCTGCATTAGGGTCTGCATCTACTAAGGGAGACCCTTGAATAATCATCTCTTGGTAATCCGATAAGCCATCTTTATCACTGTCAGGACCGAAGTTTTTTGCGAGAGGGTCTGTTTGGAATTGAGCCTCTTCGAGATTAGTTAGTAAGTCCTGATCTTCATCTTCTAACCCATCATTTATACCATCAGAATCACTATCGGTAGAATTAACACTATAATTATCTAATAACTTAGACTCAAAAATGTCTGAAAGTCCATCATTATCTGTGTCAAGAATTTCATCGAAAACGTTAGGGTCAGTACCAAATATTAGCTCTTGTAAATTATTTAATTGATCGAGATCTGTATTCTCATCTGCATCACTAATACCATCGTTATTTGAATCAGATAGTAAAGGGTTGGTAAGCGTGTAATTAATTTCATAGAAGTCAGGAATGCCATCATTATCTGTATCCAAGTTAGTATTACTGTCGACACTCCATGGATTTGATACTTCAAAATTAACAGAGTTAAGCGCAAATGGATTAAACCCGCCAGCGGTAATGATCTCAGCTTGATAAGCTTTCCCATAAACAGACTCTATTTTGAACTCTGTATCATCTAATAAGCCATCATTATCGGAGTCTTTTTCAGACGGGTCTGAATAGCGATGAACATACAGTTTAGCGATGATATTTGAAGGATCGGAAGGATCAACAATATCTAAAATTTGTTTATCAATAGACGTTTCAGTGAACTTAAGAGGCTGCGGCCAAGCTGTTACATCTTTATTTGAATCTACTCGATCATTTTTAGTAACGCCGGTAGTCAAAAATGTATCTTTAATAACAGAATTTACTTGGTCATACTCAAATGCGTATACCCATACCTCATAGCCATCAGCTAAACCATCATCATCTGAATCAGTATCGATTGGCACAGTATTTAAAAAACCAACTTCAATACCATCAATAATGCCATCACCATCATCATCGTGATTTAATGGTGCACTATCAATGCCGTCTTTTAAAAGGTCATGATCACTATCTGGGTTTAGTGGGTCTGTACGAAGTTCAACTTCTCTTCCATCAGTTAAACCATCTTTATCGGTATCAGGATCTGTTGGCTCAGTATTGAACTCAAAGATTTCTCTAAAATCAGATAAGCCATCACCATCTGTATCTTCAGACCTAGGATTCAAACCTCTGGCAACTTCATCGTCATCATCAATACTATTACCATCCGTATCTTTTTTTAACGGGTCGGTATTATATATGTTGAGCTCATCATAATTAGTTAAGTTATCATCATCAAAATCTTCCATGTCATCATTGATGCCATTACCATTTACGCCTTCCAAAAGGTCAGGTACGCCATCAGTGTCTGTGTCTTCTTGATAATCTGGTATACCGTTACCATTTAGGTCTTCCTGATAGTCAGGTATCAAATTATTATTTGAATCCTCTGAGGAAAAAGGTATACCGCCAGCATAGTAATCAGGAATGCCATCACCATCTGTATCTTCTAAGTAGTTAAGAATGCCATCGCCATCCGAGTCTTGTAAATCTAAGTAGTCAGCAATCCCATTTCCGTTTAAGTCTGTTGCATCCTCTATAATGCCATCACAGTTATAGTTTCCTATATTGTCAGAGTCGGCTTTAAAAGGATCCGTTTTAGTAAGATAAATTTCTTGATAGTTCGTAAGACGATCCAAGTCACAGTCCTCTAAATCGTCAGTTATATCATCATCATCCGAGTCTTTATCTTTTGGGTCTGTATTAAGGATGTAAACTTCATGGCCATCAAGAATGTTATCACCGTCTGTATCTGGAAGAGCAACAACAGATATAGGGTTTAATAGAGGTGGGTTTTCACAGTCTACTGGCTGACTTAAATCTACAAAAATACCTAATTCAGCGGCATCATTTAAAAAGTCACCATCGGTATCTGCTTCAGCAGGGTTGGTATTTAGTAAGTTACTAACTTCCCATTGATCACATATACCATCACCATCAGTATCCTTCATGTTAGGATCTAATCTAGTGCTAGGATTAATGGTATCAGGGTTGGCAATAGTCGCCGTTTCAGAGCCTAAAAATTCTTTTAAAGTATCAGAATACTCATACTCTACATTGGCTTCTCTAAAATCACTCAAGCCATCTTGGTCAGAATCACTGCTATTTGGATCTGTGGTGTATCCTTTAGCATTATCCAGTTCGACATCATCAGGCAAGCCATCTTGATCAGAGTCTATACTACTTGGATCAGTAGCGTAGAAATTGATTTCTTCAGCGTCTAAAAGACCATCACCATCACTATCGTTCTTATTAGGGTTGGTACCGTAAACAAATACTTCATCAAAATCACTTAAACTATCATTATCTGAATCAGGATTTGTATGAAGCGTTTTTGATTCGTTTAATTCAAAAGCATCCGTTAAACCATCGAAATCGGTATCTCTTGATAGAGGGTCCTGTACTAACGGGTTCGTACCTATCGTGTTTATTTCTTGATAGTCGCTCAAACCATCCAGGTCTGTATCGGGGTTTAATAGATCTGTTCCATAAGTAAAAAATTCTTCGCCATCTTTTAAACCATCTGCATCGCTATCAGGGTTAAGAGGATCTGAAATCAACAGGAATTGCGGATAAACACGACAATCTAAAGGTGATGAAGCAACTAAACCTATCTCTTGAGCATCAGACATACCATCACCGTCTGAGTCTGCAGATAAAGGATTAGTCGCAAATAATGACCGCTCCCAGTGATCACAAATCTGATCACCATCTGTATCCACTAATAATACTGGAGAAATTGAGTCATCTATATTTGGGCTACCATCCAAAAAATCTGGAATGACTGCATCGTTTGTTAAGCGATAATTATTAAAATCATCAGCATCTAATGAACTAGAAAGGTTTTGCCACCAATCAGGCAGTCCATCTGTATCCTCATCCCCTAGAATAATAGTTTGAAAGTCAATTTGACTATCTTGATTGTTCGTTTGCGAAGCTTCATAAGTAATCGCAAGCAAATGCTTGCCCACAGGTAACAATGTTAGTAAATCAGACTGGGCTAGTTGCGAGCTGAATTGCCAATAGCCGTTGTTTATATCCTGTAGTGTCGTCATTTCAACAAAAGAACTGTTCGCTAATGCAGCTACCCGATGCCCTGCATGTTGAAAGCCTATTGAGAATGGAGGGATAGAGTCAGTGAGTATTGCGTTATTAGATAAATTGACCGAATGACCGGAGCCGAATCTTAAGATATCGTTTCCAATAATATTTTCTATATAAAGAGGTGCCTTTAATCTTGCACCTAAATCAGTAATATCAGAATTAATAACCGGGTTTGGCAAATTGAAATCAAAGCTATCCGTTATAAAAGAAGATTCCGAGAAATCAGGATCAAAGCTTATTAATTCTCCTCTTGACGAGTCTTTCCAAATTGAATTGGAATAACTGTAGGAAGAATTCACAGTGACAGCAGAGTTCTGGTTTGAAGGGGCTAAGTCAAAGAAAGTATGCTGAATTTGATTTGCAGCGTCTTTCTGTTCTACGATCAGATATCCGCCTTGGTCTATCATGACAGAAACGGGTGCATCGATAGTTGTATCAAACAGGCTGTCAAGGCTGTTATTTTGAGTATTAAACCTGCTTACAGTGCCATCAGAAAAACCAAGATAAATTAAGTTAGTATTATCAACATCATACTCAATAGATGAAACAAAGACATCTTTACTCAAATTTAAAGTAATTGGGGTCACGAAGCGTTTGCCTTGAGCATCATATCTTATAACTTGCGCCCAATTCTCAGCAGTAAATGCTATTTCTTGATAGCTAGTTGAATCTAATTGTTCAATAGGAGTATTTGTTATAATGGTGGCGGTATTATTTGCCAGCCAGGATTTAAAGCAAGTTCCACTCGGTACAGATTTGAGGTCAGAAAAGATAGTCTGATAATTTTCTAAATCAGCCGGATATAAGACCTTGGGTAAGGTGATATTAAAATCATAACCTGCTTCATTTTGATCTAATACACCATCACCATCGGTATCTGAATCGTTGGGGTATAGTTTTAGAGCAACTTCAATACCATCAGCTAAGGTGTCTAAATCACTGTCAGCTAAGTTAGGGTTGGTCTTAGTAATTCTTCGCTCGGCCCCATCAGAAAGGCCGTCATTGTCAGAGTCTGCAATCAGTGGGTTAGTAAAGCTTACTTTAATTTCATACCAATCAGAAAGGCCATCTGCATCTGTATCAAACACATTAACTTTAGTATTTTCACTTAACTCATCTTCATTCGATAAGCCATCAAAATCATTGTCTGCTAAAGTGGGAATTGGTTCATTCGGATCGTTCGGGTTTGTACCCAGGTCAATTTCTACACCGTCTTTATAACCATCTCCATCCGAATCAGCTTCAGTTGGATTTGTTAGAGAGACCGTTACTTCGTAAGAATCATCTAAGCCATCACTATCCGTATCGCGTAAATTTGGGTTTGTTTTAACCACACCCTTTAATTCGTTAATATCGCTTAACCCATCGTTATCGATATCATCTGGCATCCCCTCACTCTCTAACGAGCACTGATTATCATAGCGAAAGTAGTCAAGATGATTTGGGGTCATGTCACCATCTGAGTCTAAGTCAGCAACAGGGTCTACTTGCTGCTTTTCTAAGCTGTCTAAATTAATACCTACAAAACCTTTGGCTACATAAGCAAATTCTGCACCCTCGCTTGAACCAATAGGCTTCAGTAATAGCTCTATTCGATCAGCGTATGATAATCTTTCACCAGGGAACGTGAACTCTCTAAAATAAATGGGTTCGTTGTCGCTGTTTTTTTCAATCGCATCAGCATTTTCTATCACCACAACGCCATTTATTTTCCATCTTGCTTCAATATTTAATAACTCGAGTTCATTAAAATACTCATCCCCTAATGAGACGTCATCACCTAACTCGCTTACTTTTTTATTTAACTCAAAGATATCGCTAACAGGCTGAGAGTCTATTGTTCCAACATTCGTCGCATTAGTTTCACCACTTAAGCCATTAATTTGATACCGATAACCAACACTGATTATGTCGCCATATTTAAATGTTGTTGACTTTAGAGTAGGAAAAGTTAACTCGTTTTCGCCATCAACTACCAGATCATTAATAAACCATAAAGGTACGAAGAAAGGCGGTTTGAAATACTCATCGTTTTCAGTAGGTTTTACAAGTGTAAAACTTGCACTTCGTGTTGGTAAGTCAATTTCAGTTTGATTAGGATCAATTGTGGGCTTCAGCGTCTCTAAATCGTCTAATATAACAGCTTCTAAACTCTCAATAAGTAACTCATCTTGACCATGTTTAAATATTAGATCGGCGCGAATCATATCGCCAAGGACAAAATTAGACTCTTCATAGATAAATGGAAATTTTTTATCACTTAGAGAAAAATCATATTCATCTGTATTTATGTCGTTCTTATACCACTTCACAAAAATACTTAATTCGCTGCCAGGCAGAGGTGCTGGATCTAAACCTCGTAAATTTAAAATTAAAGGTTTATTAATTTCATAGCTTTTCTCTGAAAATTCAATCGAACTAATACCAAGTACAAATATATTTTTAGAAAAGCTTATTGTGCGACCATTATCATCGAAGCTAAATGTGAGTTTTACTAAATCGTTCAGGGCTGTCTGGCCTGGCAATAGGGTTAAATTATCGCTGCTAAGCTGAAAAGGTATCTGCACGATATTCTGCGCACTATCTTCACGCTCTAATAACCATTCTACTGATAACAAGTTATTTGACGCACTAATTATGTTTAGCCCATCAATGGTAAGTGAAATAGCTTCCCTTGGATTTGGGTACAAATTTTCTCCTCGAATATCTGCTATTTCACCTTTTGAATTATATAACTGAGCGGTCATTGCGTTGTTTTCTGTTGTATATTCAACAAGTAAATACTGACCTAAAAGATTTAATGAATTAACTGAGGAAAATAAGTTAAGTGTTAAAAACTCCTCAATCACTTGATTTTCTAGCGAGAAGAAATCAATTGCCCCATTTTTATATGCAAAATACATTCGCTTGGTAATAGGGTCTTCTTTAAATATTGAGATCGCTTCTTTAGTACCCTGAAGAGTTGGTGTTTTTATGTAGCCATTAAATCCTGAGCTATATTTATTTTTTCTGACAATAAAGTGCCACGCTGGATTGTAGTACCAGGTTTCATTCAAGAAACTTGCATCAAATGTCATCGAGGCTTGTCCTATTAAGCCCTGGAAGCAAAAAGGTGAGTCTAAACTATTGAACTCTAGATCGAAATTGGTATCCAAAATGCCATCTTTTTCCTGAGAGCATTGTCCATCGTTAGGAAAAAAGTCATCAATATCTGAAATGGTATCGCCGTCTGAATCAAGATCATTGCCAATCGCTTTATTATTTGAGCCAATAATAAAATTTCTATTGCCTGCGCTAAAACGTACCGCAACGGCTAGAGAGTCATTAAGCTCGATATTCGATAAGCTGGAAGAACCTGAGCTAGATGATAAGACGTCAGTGTAAGAGAGCTTCTCTCCTTCCCTGTTTAAAGTTTGATTAATTGAAAAAACATCACCCAATAAGGATAAATCTAAAAAGTCATCCTGATTATCATTAAGGTCGATTCCCCCACATATCGCGTATAAACGACACAAGGCTTTCGTCGCTTTAAATTTAACCGAAACAGTATCACCTGGGGAGGGATCAACAGGGTCAAAAATAATAGCTATTTTTTTAGGGTCTAAAACATGAATAGGAACGAGAAAGCTATAGCTTTGTTGAGGGGTGGCATCTGTTGTAAGAACAGCGCGCACTAAGTAATCACCCGGCACAGTGGCAAAAGCTGAAAAACCAACAAGGGATGAATCATTATCTTCAGAAAGAATAAAGTCATGATTCTCTGGTGCAGAAATAAGTAAAAAATCATCCAAAATCAGAGTAGATATCTCTCCCACCCCCACACAAGGAGCGTTGGAGCATAAACCCTCTATCTCTTCCTTATTTAAGCTGAAAGAATAAGGCTCAGTGAACGGCATATAGCCAGTTTCAGAAGCATCAAAATTTATAGACCAAATACCGGCATATCCTGGTTCGATGTTTCTGGATTTATCAGGATCATTTGGAAACTGGTCATCATTATCTAAAACACTATCTTTATCGCTATCAACTCCCCCTGCAGGCCCTGATAACGTTAATTCAGAGTATTGCGTAGAAAATAAATTAAGCGACTCTTCCGGTAAACTGGTCGGAAACTCTTCGTTCATTAAGAAAAACACATCCGACACTTTAGTTGAAGTATCAGGAATAAATCTTTCAGAGGGGTCTTTTTGGACCAGATATTGGAGTTGTGGTATGTCTTGCAAGACTTCTAAGGGAGTATTATCGTCATAACCATCGATCTGACCATCACTTAAATCTTTCGCCAAGTACGGAAGGAGATTTTTATTACTTAAATTAGTCTCTTTCATCAAGTCGTACACAAAAGATGAGTAATTTTCAATCGTTAATCGATGGCGAATAGCACTTAGCTCTTGATCAGAAAAATACTGCATCTGAGTTAGCCGCATAGCGGGTGTTTCAAATATATTAACACCCTCTAAATCGCTAACCCCAAATGACTCTTGTAAAATTTCTGCTGCTGATCGTAGGCCACTTTTCAAAACAGATGCACTTATCTGGTTATCGGGTAGAGAATCCAGGTTGGTATCTTGCTTCAATAATGCCAGGCTTTTAAACTTTTCTATGACGAGTGCTACACCAAACTGGGTCAGAGGCGTGGCTGTAAAGTTAGGCCTTACGCTGATCAGTTTTTCACCATTCAAATTTTCAAAGGTACTTTCATCCTTTATAATTTGACCATTAGAATCTCTTTGTATTTTGCCATCCAATAAATGATAAATAGCTAAGTCTTCTTTCTCATTGTCGCCATAGCCCAAAATATCATCTGTATGAAATATTGTATCCATTTCATCGAATATTGGTTTTTTACCACTGTTTAAATCTATTGTCTGATTGGAAACTTTTGCATGTAAATACACAAAACCCCTGTAATCACCGATTTTAAGATCTTCGAGAAACCCTTGCTCATTAGTTAAGCCAAAGCTTAATCTGTTAAGTTCGTTATCATCCTTATCTTTACGTATTAATGAATCACGGAAGGCAGGTTCCAGCGCGTCTTGAAATACCTTAGTCACTTCTTTATAAATATCAACTAGCGAGCCTTGCCCTACTATAGCGTCTCTGATACCAAAATTATGGTAAAAGGCTTCATGTGAGAAAACCAAATCCTTAAAATCTGAAAGCGTGATGATCTTACTGTTTAGTATAGAAAGAGCTTCTTTCAGGGTTTGGTTACCTTCTTGATTCAGAGCTGTTTCTATATAAGATTTTGCATCAGCCGTGTTAGAAGAAGACTTTAATTGTGCATCTAAAGTGGAAATGTTTTGGCGGGCAACAGGGTCACTCTCTAAAGCAAAGCTATCTAAGAATGGTTCATAAATATTGTCTTTAAACTCTTTACGTATAGCTGAAATTGAAAAACTAGATGCATCAGAACTCATTCGTTCAAGTTCGCTCAATACAAATGAAAAGCCAGCAAGTTTTTTGTTATCTGATTCTTTTGAGCGATAAGTATTAAGTAATGATCTGGCTCCTGAGAAACTTGTTACCTCCTTTAGTTCATCGGTAAATGAAGGTAAATCATTAATTTTTTTCTTTAGTTCTCCTAACGTGGCAATATCGCTAACTATTTTAGTTAAAGCTTCTGAAACCTTAGTATTCGATTCAGCAGGACTAACAGTACGAGTATATGTTTCAATCATTTGCTTTGCTGTTGTGAAATCAACCTCTGCTTTAAGATTTTCTTTAAGAGCCTTGAGTTCAGTCACATAACCATAGTTAGCTGTACTTTCTTTAAGATTAGTGACAACCGTTTCTACTGGCACATTGCCTATCTCATAGCCATCGTCTACATTCTCATTTATCGTCAGCTCATTGGTATCTAATAATTCAAACCAAGCTCTTAATGCACTGTTGAAGTCGCCAATCAAACCTTCATTTAACTCTAACTTGTAGATGCGTATACCAGCACTGACTAGCGGTCCTTTGACGGCGCTCCCCGTAATAAACAGGTCTTCTGTAACCTCTGGCTCAGGTTCTTCGGGTAAGGGCACGAAACCCCTATCGCCTTCTGAGCAAGAACTTATGCTTAAAGAGATAGTTAAAATAAGAAACAGAAAGAAAATCTTATGGATTTGATTTGTCATATGAATTGCACTTTTCCATGTCAGGCAACAAAGTGGGAAATACCAGTAAAGTAAAAACAATTACAATAATTTGCTTAATGCTACAAAATCCGAAAAAGTCTTACAAATGAAGTAGTTTGGAAGCGTGAACTAAGACACTAAAAGAGATGAAGCATAGCAAGTTATGCTTCATTTTGAGGGGTTAGTAGCGTTTTATACGATTCTTTTTTAAACGATTATGCTTGGCTCGCAAGATACTCGTCATAAGAACCGTTGAAATCAACAACACCATTTGGTGTTAGTTCTATAATTCTTGTCGCCAGTGATGAGACAAACTCTCTATCGTGACTAACAAACAGTAGTGTCCCCTCATAGTTTTCAAGTGCCAGGTTCAATGATTCAATGGATTCCATATCAAGGTGGTTGGTTGGCTCATCCATAATCAATATATTGGGCTCTTGAAGCATCATTTTACCAAACAGCATTCTGCCCTGCTCGCCACCTGAAATCACTTTAACTGACTTTGTTATATCATTTTGGGAAAATAATAGTCGACCAAGAATGCCACGAATCACTTGCTCGTCATCCCCTTCTTTCCCCCATTGTTTCATCCAATCCAGCAGTGTCATGTCTTCTTCGAAATCATGTGCATGGTCTTGCGCATAATAGCCAATAGCGGCGTTTTCAGACCATTTGATCAGACCACTGGAAGACGGTATATTTTCTGTCAGACACTGCAACAGCGTTGTTTTACCAATACCATTCGGCCCGATAATCGCGATTCGCTCTCCTACTTCCACCATTAAATTTAAATCTTTAAATAAGGCTTTATCATACGTTTTACTCAAACCTTCCACTTCTAAAGCGAGCCGATGCAGTTTCTTCTCTTGTTCGAAGCGAATATAGGGGTTTTGCCTACTGGAAGGTTTTACTTCATCTAGCTGAATTTTATCAATTTGTTTGGCACGTGACGTCGCCTGTTTAGATTTAGAGGCGTTAGCAGAAAAACGACTAACAAAAGATTTCAATTCTGCAATCTGTGCTTTCTTCTTCGCATTATCAGCCAATAAACGCTCTCTAGCTTGAGTTGATGCCATCATGTACTGATCGTAATTGCCAGAAAACAAACGTAGGTCACCATAATCCAGGTCAGCCATATGGGTACAGACACTATTTAGAAAATGGCGGTCATGAGAGATGATAATCATCGTACAATTACGCTCATTCAATACGCTTTCTAACCAGCGAATCGTATTGATATCAAGGTTGTTTGTGGGTTCATCGAGTAACATTATGTCTGGTTCAGAAAATAGAACCTGCGCCAGCAATACTCTTAATTTAAAGCCTGGTGCAATTTCGCTCATCGGGCCATAGTGTTGTTCTACAGGTATGCCGACGCCAATCAACAGCTCGCCGGCTCTTGATTCGGCAGTATAACCATCCATTTCGGCAAACTCTGCTTCTAACTCCCCTGCCCTGATGCCATCTTCTTCGGTCATGTCAGCATTTGCGTAAATTGCATCACGTTCAGATTTTATCGCCCAAAGCTCGTTATGCCCCATGATGACAGTGTCCACAACGTTAAACTCTTCATAAGCGAATTGATCCTGCTTCAATTTACCTAAACGCTCATTCGGGTCTTTGGAGACATTACCAGAGCTTGGTTCTAAATCATCACCCAAAATTTTCATGAATGTTGATTTACCGCAACCATTTGCCCCGATAAGCCCGTAGCGATTCCCATCTCCGAATTTAACGGAAACATTTTCAAAAAGAGGCTTAGCGCCAAATTGCATTGTGATATTTGCAGTTGTTAACAAGTGAGTACCCTAACTAAGAATGACGTAAAAAATAGGCGCGCATTATGCCACAAATAGTCAGTAATAGGCTAATAGAGGTGCAAAAGAGTAGACTCGACGTTATCATGCGAAGCAAATTTTCAGGCTTGTATAAAAGACAATGAGTGACTTAAACCTTCTTCAAGAAAAAATCGATTCAAATGTGCCAAGCAAACCACAAGATCATCGCTATTTTGGAAATATTCCTAATGGCGCTAATGCTTATTTAATCAAGCATATACTTAAAAATCTTGATACATTTTGTTTGTGCATTACTAAAGACTCCCAGCAAGCATTCGAAATCGAGCAAAGTTTAGCGTTTTATCGAGAGAGTAAAGAGGGAATCTTAACCTTTCCAGACTGGGAAACCTTACCTTATGATACCTTCTCACCTCATGAGGATATTATTTCCCAACGCCTTAAAACGTTGAGCAGTCTCCCCTTTACCAAAACCGGTATTTTAGTTCTTCCTGTTTCAACGTTGCTCCACAGAGTTGCCCCAAAAACATTTCTTCAACGTCACTCATTAACCTTGGAATTAGGGCAGAAGTTCGATATCAACACTTACAGACTGCAATTGGAGTCTGTCGGTTATCGACATGTCGATACGGTTTATGAACATGGTGAATTCACAGTTAGAGGTGCCATTTTTGATCTTTACCCTATGGGCTCTGAATTACCGGTAAGAATAGAGCTTTTTGATGATGAAATAGATAGTTTAAGAAGCTTTGATCCGGAAAATCAACGTTCTAAAAACAAATTAAAAAAACTCGAAATACTCCCCGCTAATGAATTTCCATGGGATCAAGCAAGTCGTTTAAAATTTAGAAACACATGGTTAGAAAAGTTTCCTAATGCAGCGGTCAACTCACCTTTAATACGCAACATTAAAGATGCAATCAAACCCCATGGCATTGAGTATTACACACCTCTTTTCTTCGATGAAACAGCCACATTATTTGACTACTTACCTGGCGAAACGTTAGTAGTTACACCTACGGAGTTAACAAATACCATTAGCCATATCTGGGGTGACATTCAAACCAGATATGAAGATAGGCGACATGATATACAACGACCCATTCTGTCACCCGCTGAACTGTTTTTGCCTGCTGAAGCATTTTTTCAATATCTTAAGGGCTATCCCAGAGTCAGCATTTTGTCTGAAAAATGCGATCCCTCTTCTGGTCGAATAAACCTGCCTTTCGATCTACTGAATGAGCTTTCGATTGATGATCGAGCATCCGACCCGACATCTAAGCTTAAAACAGCTATCGATGCCTTTAATGGTAAGAGCTTAATCATTGCAGAATCCAATGGCAGGCAAGAAGTAATAAGTGACTTATTTAAAAAATATCATCTTGAAACGTCAAGAATAACCCGTTTAACAGAGATAGACTCCAGTGAAGGTAATGAAGATACAAAACAAAGTTATTTAATGGTCGGGCGTATATCGCATGGCTTTGTAGACAGACTAACAAACCTCCAAGTTATTTCTGAAACCGAGTTATTCGGCAAACGTATTATCCAAAAACGCCGACGCAAAAAAAGTAATGACATTGCAGAGAATGTGGTAAAAAACCTCACCGAGCTGTCGTTGGGTGCCCCCGTCGTTCATATAGATCATGGGGTTGGTCGTTATCGCGGTCTTGAGACAATTAATGTGGGTGATCAAGTAGATGAATTTCTGATGCTTGAATATGCTAACGAAGCCAAACTATATGTCCCGGTATCCTCTTTGCATCTCATTTCTCGGTATAGCGGCACCGATGAATCATTAGCGCCACTGCATCGACTCGGCACGGAGAAGTGGAGTGTCGCAAAACAAAAAGCTTTAGAGAAAATTCGTGATACGGCGGCAGAGTTGCTTGAGGTTTATGCCAAAAGAGAAGCTAGAACAGGCTTTAAACACGACAAACCAGGCGAGGCCTATCGAGCATTTTGTGCTCAATTTCCTTTTGAAGAAACCCAAGATCAACTGAGTGCTATTGAAGCAGTTCAGCACGACCTGACACGCACACAGCCTATGGATCGCTTAGTATGTGGCGATGTTGGCTTTGGTAAAACCGAAGTGGCCATGAGAGCGGCCTTTATTGCAACTTATTCTGGTAAACAAGTCGCTGTTCTTGTGCCAACGACCCTGCTAGCACAACAGCATTATGCATCATTCCAAGACAGGTTTGCTGGAACAGCGATTAAGGTGGAAGTTTTATCTCGATTCAATTCAGGAAAAGAGCAAACCGAGGCCTTAAAAAATATCGCTGAAGGAAAAGCCGATATTATCATTGGTACCCATAAACTTATTCAAGGGGATGTGAGGTTTAAAGATTTGGGTTTATTGATTATTGATGAAGAGCATCGATTTGGCGTTCAACAAAAAGAAAAAATAAAAGCCTTACGTGCAGATATTGATATATTAAACCTTACTGCAACACCTATTCCAAGAACCTTGAATATGGCGATGGGCGGCATTCGGGATTTATCAATTATCGCAACTCCTCCCGCAAAGCGCCTTTCAGTTAAAACATTTGTGCGAGAAAGAGAAGACGCCCTTATAAAAGAATCCTTGTTGCGTGAATTATTAAGAGGTGGTCAGGTTTATTATCTTTTCAATGACGTAAAAAATATCCAGAAAGAAGCAGAGTTTCTACAAAAACTAGTTCCGGAAGCACGCGTCACCGTAGCGCATGGTCAAATGCGAGAGCGGGAATTGGAAAGCGCCATGTCTGACTTTTACCACCAGAGGTATAACGTTTTGGTGTGTACCACAATTATTGAAACAGGTATTGATATACCCAATGCCAATACCATCATGATTGATCGTGCTGATAAATTTGGTCTTGCTCAATTACACCAACTACGTGGAAGAGTTGGCCGTTCACATCACCAAGCTTATGCTTATCTCATGACACCGTCTTCTAAAAAGATAACTGGAGATGCTGATAAAAGACTTGAAGCTATCGTTGCATCACAAGATCTGGGCGCTGGTTTTCTTCTTGCCACTCACGATCTCGAAATACGCGGTGCGGGAGAGTTATTAGGTGAAGAACAAAGTGGTCAAATTCAAAACATAGGTTTTACCCTTTATATGGAATTATTGGAACAGGCGGTTCAATCACTAAAAGAAGGCAAGGTATTAGACTTAAACAGTAATTTCCACGGTACTGAGATTAACCTCAGAATTCCTGCTCTTATACCTGACGACTATTTACCTGATGTACACATGCGCTTGGTTTTATATAAACGTATAGCTAATGCCAAGAAAACGCTTGAACTAAAAGATATACAAGTAGAAATGATAGATCGCTTTGGCATGCTGCCCGACCAGGTTAAGAATTTATTCAGGCAAACTGAATTAAAGCTTGTCGCCGATAAAATAGGCATTGCAAAAATAGATACTGGTGAAACATCTGGGCGAATAGAGTTTACCAAAACAACGCTTGTAGACCCCTTGGTGATCGTTCAATTAGTGCAAAAAAACCCGATTAAATATAAATTAGAGGGTGCTACTAAACTTAAATTCGAATTGTCGAGTAAGACCACAGATGAGAAGATTGAAGAGCTTGACGCCCTCTTACAAACGTTGACTCCGAAGAGAAAATAAAAAAAGGTAGTCTGGTTTATCCATAAACCTGACTACCTGCAGTAACTTTAAAACTTAAATAAAAAATAAATTCGCACCTCGATTTTAGTCATAAGTGCGCAACTTAAAAGAGCACTTAAACCTCTAACTGAAGCTCAGGTGTGGCGTCCTGGTTTTTACTTGGCGGCTTAGGCATATACTTATCCCTAATGAGTTTTTCTATCTCTTCAGCTTTTTCTGGATGCTCAGAAAGATAGTTGGCCGCATTGGCTTTGCCTTGGCCTATTTTTTCACCATTGTAGCTATACCAAGCACCCGCCTTATCAACGATGCCGTCTTTCACGCCAAGCTCAATAATCTCACCCATATGGTAAATACCAGTGCCATATAAAATCTGAAATTCAGCTTGCTTGAAGGGAGGCGCAACTTTGTTTTTAACAACCTTAACGCGTGTTTCATTACCAATAACTTCATCACCTTGTTTAACGGCACCGGTTCTTCGAATATCTAAACGTACTGATGCGTAAAATTTAAGGGCATTTCCGCCTGTTGTCGTCTCTGGATTGCCAAACATCACGCCAATTTTCATTCGGATTTGGTTAATAAAAATCACTAAACAATTAGCATTTTTGATATTACCGGTAATCTTCCTAAGCGCTTGCGACATCAAACGCGCCTGTAAGCCCATATGACTATCGCCCATATCACCTTCAATTTCAGCCTTGGGCGTTAAAGCAGCAACAGAGTCAATAATCAATACATCGACCGAACCTGAACGAACCAGCATATCTGTGATTTCTAGCGCTTGCTCACCGGTATCGGGCTGAGAGACCAGTAGCTCATCAACATCAACCCCCAGCTTCTCAGCATAAATAGGGTCGAGAGCATGTTCCGCATCGATAAATGCACAGGTTTTACCTTGTTTTTGAGCCTCTGCAATAACCTGAAGTGTGAGTGTTGTTTTACCCGAGCTTTCTGGACCATAGATTTCAACAATTCGACCATAAGGAAGACCGCCAATGCCCAGCGCAATATCTAACCCTAATGAGCCTGTCGAAACGGCTGGAATCGCCTCTCTTGGATGATCACCCATTTTCATGACTGCACCCTTACCAAATTGACGCTCTATTTGAGAAAGTGCTGCGTTTAATGCTTTTTTCTTGTTGTCATCCATTAGGAGTCTCCACTGTGTTTCTTTTAAAAATACTGTATAGATAGTCAGTATTATGTGCAGAACTTTCTTATCTGTCCAATATTTTTTATTATTTTTTTAGAATTCAATATTGAAAAGATCTTAAGTGAGCAAGATTCGTTTTAACGTACTATCATTTAGTAGTTAAGGGGAATTACCTTTAGAAGACTTTTATTAGATAAAAATCAATATACTGGAAACACATATTTCTATGATTAACCCTGTAGAACATTACATTCGTTTTTTCTGGCCTCGCAATATAACGCTCTCAAGAGAAGTCACTATACAGTACCGTGTTATTCTTTATTTTAATTTTTTAGCCATACTCGTTATGACATATAGTGTCATAAAATGGTCAAAATTAGATTTTCATTCTCTCGTTTATAGCTCGCTTTTTAGTATATTAATTTTAACCCTGTCAAGTGCTTGTGTTAGAAAAAAAGTGCCGCCAGTTATTGTGGCGAATCTGGTGATGTTCGGAACATATCCTCATGGTATGAACATGATATTTAGTTTGGGCGGCATCGACAGTGCTCATATATACTGGATGCCAGCATTAGTGTGCATCGCCTATTTGCTAGCTGACAGAAAATCAGGGCTAATTTGGTTTATAATTTCATTTAGCTCTGTTTTCTTTATTATTTATTGTGATAGATCCAATCTTCAAGTAGTCCCTAGTGTTTTTGAATTCTCTGAAGCCCAAAAGAAAATAGATATGTATTCTGGCTATTTACTGCCTATGCTCATTATCTGGCTAGCGCAAAGCTATGCATTTAAAATACGCCAAGAGTCACTTTCTGAAGCATTGGAAGCAAAGAAACATACAGAAAAGCTAGCAGAAACGTCTAAAAACTCAGCGCAACGATTAAGCGAAATCTTAGACGAAGCAAAGCAAACTTGTTCTTTGCTGGCACGATCAACCGCAGCTTTAGTAGAAAACATAAAAGACATGAGTAAAAACAGTGTTTCTATAAAAAATGGGGCCGGATTACAAGTAGATGCATCTAATGAAATAACAGAAACAGTAAGCAATACTAAAAACACATTATCTGAAACCTTTCAAATTGTAAATAACATGGAAACAGTCACCAGACAGACCGTTAGTAATGTCACTACCACCGCTGATTCCATGACTAAAACAACTCAAAGTATGGATAAAATCAAAATTAGTTTTTCCAAAATTGAAGATGTTATACAGGTTATTTCAGGCATCGTCAGCCAAACTAATTTACTGGCACTTAACGCGACTATTGAGGCTGCAAGAGCGGGAGATAGAGGTCGAGGTTTTGCAGTGGTGGCTGATGAAATAAGAACATTATCTATTCGTTGTGATGAATCTGCTCAAGAAATCGCGGATGTTATTAAGAAAGGTTCGGTTGATATCGATGAAGGTGTAGAGCTTGTTATGCGCTCTGCCAGTGTCTTGGAAAATACCGCAAAATCAGTCAATGATGTCTCTCATCAAATTCATAATGTGTCTATGGTCATTAATAAGCTTAATGAGAATATGAGCGGTGTGTCCCAAGCAACTGACAACGTCAATAAGATCAGCTTGGGGAATGCGGAATCCGTCGAACATTTGTTAGAGTCAACTCGGAATTTGAGCAAAATCACTCAGCTTTTAAGTGAAGATTCGATAAAACTTCAGGAAGTGGTGAATAAATAGTTTTGATCTTTAAACACCATATCTGTCGTAGTCTTCACTAGCGACGCCAATAATCCTATCCTGTCACCTTTCTAACTAAGGCCCTGCTAACCATTTTGACTTTCATATTTAATGGCAGGCGTTTTAAATTGGTACTGACGATACCTTTGGTAAAGCGTGTTTTCTTAGTGTAGTCGATATTTACATCAACAATAACCGGCTTGCCTTTCGCCGCTTCTAACCAAGCTTTATCTAAAGCGTCTACGACTGCTATGTTATTTTCTACGTGGATATAGTGTGCACCTGTTGCCATAGCGACACCTTCAAATCGGCTATCGTGAAGTACTGTGCAGGTTTTTCGATTGTATGGCACTTGCTGTGCTTGAGAAATTTGGGAAAGCTCGCCATCATTAAAAATAACAAAGATAGCCCCCAGTTTGTTTTTAGCCGCAGTGGTGATTTCCATGCAGGTCATTAAAAAAGCACCATCACCAATGATGCCAACAACATCTTTAGCTGGATTCATTAGCTTGGTAGAAATAGTTGCAGGAACCGCATAGCCCATACAATTGAAATCAGTTGGTGAAATCATACTTCTAGGTGCATGAATAGGCATTAATTCAGCCGTTAGAAAGGTGTGATTACCATCATCGACCACCACAAAACCATCATCAGGTAGTTTTTTTCGCAGCGCATCAAAGAACACCACTGGATTAACCCTGTCACCACTATCGTGTTTTTGCCATTCTTCACGATAATTCACTTTTTCAGCGGCAATTAATGTTGTTAAAGAGGCGTTACGTGAAGCTATTTTTTGCTTTAATTCGATATCATTTTCTAAACGCTTTTCTATTGCTTGCAAAAGTGCAGGAACGATTCGTTTAGCGTCCCCTTCGATTGCCACCTTAGCCGGATAATTTGCTCCTAATACTGCAGGATTAATGTCGATATGGATAAGATTTTCTGGCACTGTTACGCCAAAACTACCGGTCCCTATTTCGCCAAAACGTGTGCCAATTGCGAGCATAACGTCACATTTTTCAAAAGCTTTGGTTGCCGCAGGAACGGCAGCAGGGCCGAAGCTCATACCCGTATGTAAGGGGTGATTTGCAGGAAAAGCACTCAAACCTTGCAGGGTCGTTGAGGCGGGTGCACCAATTAGTTCTGCAATTTTTATAGTTTCACTTGAAATATCGACAGCACCCCAGCCTAAGAATAACCCTGGGGAATTAGCGTCTAATAAACATGTCACGGCACGTTCGATTTGAACCTGATCAATCTCTATATTTTTTGATGAGTGAGTCGCTTGTTCTGATTTAAATTGTTCATAGGTTTTTGGCTGCTCTACAAGTGCCGTATACAGTTGGATATTAACCGGCACTTCTATAAATACCGGGCCAGGCTCTCCGCAGGTAGCAATTTCAAAGGCTTTATAGAATGTGTCAAGAATTTCATTCTGGTGGGAAATTTTAAAGGTTGCTTTGGTAATCGGTTTTAATAGAGCATGCTGATCCATGTCATGTAATTGATATTGAAATTCCGAATCACTACGCACACCACCAGCAATGACTAACATAGGGATGCCATCTAAGAATGCCTCCCCTATTCCACTTGCGGCATGCGTGACACCTGCAGCAGGCACGATCAATAGCGTGCCGATAGAATCGCTGACTCGGCTAACCGCATCTGCCATAAAAGCCCCACCGCCTTCATGTGTTACTAACATCGGCTCGATGGTTTCAGAATTATTTAGCTCATCATAAATCTCTGTGTTATGAACACCAGGGATACCAAAGGTATGACGAACACCAATTTGCTCTAATGCGAAGCGGACTAACGAAGCGCCGGTTTTTTTCATTGTTATCACCTGAATATTATTTAGAGTTATGAATTGATTGGGCGGCTGCACGTGCTGTTAATATGCAGCCAGACAAAAATGTCCCTTCCAAAGATTTAAAACCGCTTGCACCACCGCCACCAAAGCCCGCTGCTTCGCCAATAGCGTAAAGACCTTGCATTACATTACCTTGTTTATCGAGTACTTGGCTATCTAAGTTGGTTTGGATGCCACCCAAACTTTTTCTGGAAATTAAACGTAATTTCATCGCGATTAAAGGGCCGGACCTAATATCCATAATGGGTTTGGGGTGACAGGTTCGAAACTTGTCAGAACGCCAGGCGCGTGCTTGTTGAATCCGTCGTAGCTGGTCGTCATTCCATAGAGCTTTGCCGCGGTTGATCATCTGATCGAATGCTTGAATTTCTGTGTTCAGATCATCTTCATGAATTTTGTCATCACCATTGAGTGCATTCATTCTTTGAACCAACTCAGTTAAGGTATCAGCCACTATAAAGTGATCGCTTTCTTTAGCTAAGGTTTTAATCAATTTATGATTGCCAAATAAGACCTCTTTTAGAAAATCGAATAACTTTCTATCCCGAATAGAAGGGTTGTGCTCTGAACCCGAAATAGCAAATTCTTTCGCTGCAATACGCCAGTTTAAAACCTGCCATGTATAAGGTTCAGGAAGTTGCGATACTCTGCGACATAATTCATTGGTATCAAAACCAGTCACTAAGGGTTCAGGGCCAATTCGTTTACCGTTAGCATCTAACCAAAGTGCCGATTTACATGGAATCAAACTAAGGCCATGCCCCGGAAAATGTGGCTTTGGGTGCGGTATACCCGCGGCATAATTCCACATTTTATCCAAGTGGGTAATGGCCGTATTTTTTTGCTCTAAACAATCGTGAATTAAACCATCTGCAAATTGATGAGAGCCGTTCAACATGTCGCTTGGTGCACTTCCCCAAGGCTTATACCAATGTTCGCGAACCTTATCCAGGTTGCCAGAGATACCGCCACAAGCTGCCATGACATGATCAGCGTAAAAAGATTTCTTGTCTGTTGTATTTTCATCAAGCGCCAAACAGCCTGTAACTTTCCCAGAGTCTATTAAAAAATCAACAACTTTATGTTCGAATAAAAAAGACAATTTGTTTTTGTCAGGATGCTTTTCGAGCAACTCTTCAAAGAGTGTGACTAATCGATGCCCTGTTCCCCAAATAATATGATAACGAGGCAGGCTATTACCATCACCTTGCAAACCTCTTTCTACCCAATTGACCGCAGGGAAAAACTTCAAACCTAAACCTGTTAGCCAATGATACACTTTGGCGCATGAATGTTTGACATAATAGTCAGCCCATTTTTTTGGCCAATAATCATTTTCTTCAAACTGTGCAAAAGAGTGCCAATCTTTCAGTGCGATTTCAGGGCTATCGTGAATCCCCATTTTTCGTTGAAGAGGAGTATCGATCAGCGCCATTCCACCAAAAGCCTGTTTGGCTAATCCGCCTATTTTCTCTGCTTTGTCCCTGTCGAGAATGGTCACTGACAGGCCTTTATTTAAGCATTCATAAGCGGCGACCAAACCCGCTATACCCGCACCAACGATTAAAACATCACTTTTATTGTTATCCATAAATCCACCTATAAATAAGTCTTAAATTAGCCATAAACATAAGTGAAGATTATTTGTGCTAATTCGTATAGTGAGTATCTCAGAAATCGTCTAAAGTAAGGATAGTAAAATTAGCCTAATGCAGCTTAAAACTCACCATGTTCGGGATAACACCATGCAATCGGTTCAAGAATTAATTAGTCGTTTGTATCGTTCAACTCAATATATTGGTATTGGTCACTTTCGGGAATGGGCGCTGTGTGAGCTTCAGTCTTATGTGTCTTTTGATGCCGCAATTTGGAGTACAGGACATTTAAGTACGCGTACTTTTCATACTCACACAACACTTGGTTTACCCAAAAACTTTCCAGACATACTCATTGATAATATCGAAATTAACCCAATTACCAAACAATTGTTTAATAAAGCCAGCGAAGCTGTGGATATGGCAGAGGTCATTACGGATGATGCGTTTTATCAATCCGATATATTCAGGCGCGTTTTTGAACCACATAAAATACACCGTATACTAAGTTCAATTCATATCTGCAGACGAACAGGGATTTATACATTACTCAGTGTGTACCGATTTGATAAAAGCCAGAAGTTTAATAAACAAGAAAAGCAGCGCCACCAAGCTATTCTTTATCATTTAGTTGAAGCTGCATCTCATGCTTGTTTATTAAGCTTGAAACAGCACGATGAGCCGAATACATACCATGCCATTTGTGATGCCAAAGGTATTTATCACGAGGCAGAATCTCGATTTATTGATCTGGTAGAGCTATGCCACACTGACAAAAACTTAAGCAAATACCCTTTTGATATCCGACAAAAAGAGCACATTGTAGAAAATGTACGTATCCAGTCTGAGCGCTTAGGTGACTTGTTCAGGCTAAGTATTAGAGAATGCTCAGCTATTGATAAACTAACCTTAAGAGAGCAACAAGTGGTCGATGGTGTAACGCAAGGGCTTAGCTTCAAGCAAATCGCCAAGAGACTTGAACTGTCCCCTTCTACAGTTTCAAACCATTTATATCGTATTTATCAAAAGCTCAATATTAATAATCGCTCGCAGCTTGCTGACATGATTCAAGTTAAGTAGTTGATGATTTAAATCAGCTCTACTATTAATTGAAAGGCGTACACTAAATTACAGAAACAAAAATAATCAGGAGAGTTTTATGGAAATCTACAGAAATATATTGGTTGCATTAGAGTGCGGTCAAGACTCAAAAAAAGTACTTGAGAAAGCCTCTCAATTTTATAAAAATGACCCGACGATTAAACTTCATTTGGTACATGTTGTTTTAGATTTAATTATTGCTGATTGGGCTGGTAGCCCTGGGCAAATCCCACCCCCCTTAGATCAAGAAGCACTTGCAGATTCTGCTGGTAATTATTTAAAACCAAATATAGAGGCTGCGGGTTTAGATCCACAAGAACTGATTATTAGTTTTGGCTCTCCCGCACAAGGCATACTTAAACAAGCTGAAAATTTAAATTGTGATCTTATTATTTCAGGCAGTCACAGTCGCCACGGTTTAGAAATTCTGCTCGGATCTACCGCACACAAGATTCTTAATTTAGCCAAATGCGATGTTTTGCTGGTGCGTTGTCCAAAATCTTAATTGTTTCAATTCTGGGGAAATATATTACAGAATAATTTCGTGACTGATGGTCACATTTTATGTCATAGTAGTTCCACCTTCATAAAAACAATTAAGGGTGCGCTACTATGTCAGGTTTTAATCTTCAGTCTGTTCTTCCCGGTCGTCATTTAGCAACGGCGACAACAAAAACATTTTCTTTTCCTCTGCTATCAAAACGATCTCCTAGAGTTATTGACTTAGACATTAACGAAGCTGTTATTTACGAAAAAGGCTTACCTGTTATTGGTTGCCTTCCAGAATTTATAAAAAGCCCAATTGATTTTTTTGCTCGCCTGGCACGTGATTATGACGAACTCATAGAATTCAATTTTGCAGGTATGAATGTGGTTCTTATAACAGATGGCGATTTAGCTCACCAAATTCTCGTTAAAGAAATTCAGAATTTTAGAAAATCAGACCGTGATGCTTTAATCATGGGAAGAGTTCTAGGCCGTGGTTTAGTCACTAATACCGACTTTGCACACCACAAAACCCAACGCAAGCTTGTACAGCCTGGCTTTCACTTTAGACGTATTCAGTCTTACGCTGACACCATGAGTACTTATACAAGCGAATTTGTAAACAATTGGGACTCTGGTTTACGTGATGTGAGTGACGATATGTTTAAACTCACCATGTATATTGTTTGTAAAACACTTTTTAATGTTGATATGCATGAAATGGCTGAAGAAGCGGATAAAATTGGCGATACCATGAAAGTTGTACAGGATTGTATTGATCACCAATTCAATCAAATGGTGGATCTACCAAACTGGTTCCCTTCACCGACCAATATAAAATTAAACAAAGCACGTAAAGTTCTGAACGACACCATCAGTAAAATGATTGAAACACGTCGTGCTGAAACAGATAACTCGAAATTCGACAATGCAGAACCAAAGCATTTGGATATGATGTCGATGTTGCTTGATGCAAAATACCAGGATGGCTCAAGCATGAGTGATCAGTTAGTGATGGATGAATTAATTACCTTATTTGTCGCTGGTCATGAAACCACATCAAATGCCTTAACTTGGACGATCTATCTACTCACCCAAAACCCCGATATTCAGAAAAACCTACAAGAAGAATTGGATCGTGTCTTAGAAAGCAGAGATGCTCAATTTAATGATCTAGAGAGCTTGAAATACACAGAAATGGTGATTAAAGAATCGATGCGTTTACTGCCACCCGCCTGGACATTAAATGCCCGCCAAGCCAATCAAACTATCTCGGTTGGAAAATATCTTTTCCCGAAAGATAAAGTTGTATTTATATCGCCTTATGCAAACCATAGAAACCCTAAGTACTTTGAAAAACCTGAAAAATTTGATCCAGAGCGTTTTTCAGAAGAGAGAGAAAAAGCAATTCCTAAGCATGCTTATATGCCTTTTGGAACGGGCCCAAGGGTTTGCATAGGACAATCATTTGCCATGATGGAAGCTAAACTGATTCTGGCGACCCTGCTTAATCGCTTTGAGGTCATTGCCGATAAAAATATGAAATTTGAGCCGCAAGCTCAAATCACCCTTTCTAATAAAGAGGGGATGAAGGTATATTTACAAAAACGTGCGAAGTTTTGTTAACGAGCTTCGTTAAAATGGGTTTAGGAAGAGGTTAGTATCATGTTGGCCATGGCAAAACACATTCTGAGCAAAGATAAAGAAACATCAGAAAAAATCTTGCAGGAACTAAATAATGGCGCTGATTTTTCAACACTGGCTCAAAAATATTCACTCTGCCCGAGTAAAAAACGTGGTGGTGATTTAGGTGAGATTCGCAAAGGTGATCTAGTAAAGCCTGTTGAGCTGGTTATTTTCAAACAAGCGTTAAAAAAAACACATGGCCCTATTAAATCTAAGTTTGGTTATCATTTAATTCAAGTTTATTTTAGACATTAAAAAACGAGTACTAGACTCGTTTTTTAATGTTGCCAAGAATTTATTTGGCACTAATGGTATAACTGGAATTAGGATTATATTTGATATCTGAAATATAAATATTACCAAATGAAGATCCGCTGTTATCACCTTTCACACGAATATTTTCCATACTGATTCTTTCAATTTCAGTTGGCATATAAAATTTCATTTTTCCGCCTTCTAAAATTTCAATTTGCGATCGCCCTTCTTGATACTTTAAGCCTTTAATAGTGATATCTGCTTCAATAAAATTCGAGATCGGGCCAAAACCGGCAACGGTTAATACTGTATCAGCCAGTTCATACGCAATTTGCTCATCTTCCTGCTCTTCATAATCGTCATCATTGTATTTTTGCATGAAGCCGCCAGCAATATCACCATTTTGACCAAAGCCAATCGCTGTCGACATTCCCGGAATACTGCCACCAAAACCCTGTGCATTCACCCCTGATAATTCATCATCATCCATCATCTGCATGCCGCCAAACTTACCCATTTCTGCAGAGGAAATTTCTACTTTGCTGTTTACTACAGGCAAGCCCATCGGTGTGGCTGCAACGGCTAGCATTGGTTGAAAGGGTGCGGCAGCGAGTGCGATAAATGCGGCCGTATAGCGATACCGTGACTGGTGCTTCAAGGTGCGTTTTAGATCTTTATCAGTGATCCAGCCTTTAGCAATTAACACTTCACCAAGCATTATTTTTTCTGATGCTTGTAATTTCAGAGCTTCATCTAGCTGTTCTTCACTAATATAGCCGCGATTGATTAATAAACGGCCTAATCTGGATTTGGCTAATTGTTCTGTTTTAACTGTCATGCATCCCCCTGCGAATGAGCCGGATTGAAGTTATTAAAATAAACAAAGTATTCAATACGACTTAGATAAAACAAATAATGGACAGTAAATAGCCATTTGTATATTGGAAAATATTTGCGATCGGTAACAACATGTTATGCTGTGTCTAAAGATGTGACATGAAAGCCGTTGTATGTATTCCCCTTATCTGAAAATAACGCTAACATACTGAATTATCTAACTATAACCTTCCTGACTAACTTCTACTTAAAGAGACTCTAGTTTATGAAAAAAAATATAAATTTATGCTTAAATGCTTTTTTTGTGCGCTGCTTTACATTTTCTTTTCTGTTATTCAGCACATTGGTTTACGCCAATGATGATCTCACCTTCGGTTCTGAACTGGCAGCCGATAAAACATATGCATTAATTAATACCAGCATGGGAAGCATCGAAGTAGAGCTCTATGCAAAGCGCACCCCTAAAACGGTAAAGAATTTTATAGCCTATGCTGAAAGTGGTTATTACGAAGGTACTCTTTTTCATAGAGTCATCCCTAATTTTATGGTTCAAGGTGGCGGCTTTGATAAAAGCTTTACACAAAAAACCACTAACAAACCCGTCAGAAATGAAGCAAATGCTTTTATACCCAATTTACGCGGCACGATATCGATGGCGCGCACCAATAATCCAGATTCTGCAACCTCACAATTTTTTATTAATATCGTTGATAATGCATCATTGAATAAAACCTCTACAAATGCTGGTTATGCTGTTTTTGGTAAAGTAATAAAAGGCTTGGATGTAGCTGATAAGATGTCAAAAGTAAAAACCAAGCGCGAAAGAAACATGAAAGATATTCCTGTGAAGCCCGTTATCATTCATAACGTAATCATTAAGCATCCGAAAGAGCCTGAACAAGAAGCTGTTGTGAAATAGAGTGCGCAATAAAACTAAGACATGTCTTATGAACAAACAAACGATATTGACACCTGCACAACTCACTTGGCAGGATACAACGCCCGTGTCAGTGTCGTTTGAAGACTTCTACTTTTCGACAGATGATGGTCTGAATGAAAGCCGCTATGTTTTTCTGAAACCGAATCGACTACCTGAACGGTTTTCAGAAGATAATTTAACCCAACCTTTTATTGTCGCAGAGACTGGTTTTGGAACAGGCCTGAATTTCTTAATCACTTGGCAAGCATGGCAACAACAAAATGCACCTAAACGCCCTCTTCACTTCTTTAGTATTGAAAAACACCCTTTACGACAAGAAGATCTAACTAAAGCGCTGTCTAACTGGCCTGAACTAAGCGAGTTTATTGCACCTTTAATTGATCAATACCCCCCGATAGTGTCTGGCCTGCAAACGCTTGAATTTGAAGCTGGTCAAGTTCGCCTTAGTTTATTATTTGGTGATATTTCAACAAACTTATCGAGCCTCAATTTTAAAGCAGATGCATGGTATTTAGATGGTTTTTCTCCCAAGAAAAACCCGGACATGTGGTCAGATCAGTTCTTTAAACTCATTGCTGAGAAGTCTAAACAAGGCACTAGTTTTTCAACATTTACATCTGCTTCTATTGTCAGAAAAAGTTTAGTAAATATTGGATTCCATGTTCAGAAGCAAGAAGGCTTTGGCAAAAAAAGAGAAATGGTATTTGGCTATTTTTCTCAAGCTAATGCGGGTTCAGAAAAAAAGTCTTTCACTCAGCCTTTATGGTCATATTCGGACCCCACCCTAGCTAATTCAAGGCCATGCAGTGACAAAATAGACACACAATATGACCTTGCTATTATTGGCGCCGGTCTTTCTGGTTTGTCGACAGCTTACGAGCTTGCGCAGCAAGGTTTGAGAGTTTGTATTATCGAAAAAAATAAAGCGCCTGTAAAAGGTGCAAGTGGCCAAACACAGTTAGCGATGTACGCAAAATTACCAAGTGAAGCGAATAAACTCTTTCATTTTATCATCCAATCTTTAAATGGAAGCATGCGGTTTTATAATAGGCTTCAAGCTAAAACCGAGCGGCTCAACTCAGATAAATTCTGGCATCAAACAGGTTTAATGCAACTTGGCTGGAATAACAAAGAAAGAATTAAGCAAAAAAAATTTGTTGATAATATTCAACTTCCCAAAGAAATTATCCGTGCTATCGATCCTGCCAGTGCATCTCAAAAAAGTGGCTTGGATATTAATGTTGCTGCTTTATGGTTTGAAAAATCCGGCTGGTTAAACCCTGTCAAGTATGCTGAAGCCATTTTATCTAAGCTACCAATAGATACCTTATTTGAACAAAATATCAGTGGATTAGCATTTGATGAGGAAAAACAACAGTGGATTCTATCTGAAGAAAATAATGACAAGACAATATCTGCCCAATATGTCGTAATTGCTAATTCAAATGATGCCAAGAATTTTTCGCAAGTAAGTCACTTGCCTTCAAAACCCTTGCGTGGGCAAGTGACCTCTATAAAGCATTATCATTTAAAGGGATCTAAAACCGTTATTTGTGGTGAAGGTTATTTATGCCCATCGGTAAATGACTGGCATCACTTTGGCGCCACATTCGATTTAAAGTGTAGCGAGCCCATCATCAAAGAAAGTGATACAAAACAGAATATAAAAAGCCTGAAAAACTGGTTACCCGAATGGCTACAAGACCGTACTGTTGAATCTGCAGAATACCATCATTCTGCAGGTTTACGCTGTACCACGCCAGATTATCTGCCTATTGTAGGGCAAGCACCTATTGCCGATAAGATGATCGAAGACTTTGCCAAACTTCGAGTCGATGCAAATGCCTGTAAAGAAAAATATGGAAGCTACTACCCAAATCTGTTTATCAACATAGGACATGGTTCAAAAGGTTTATTTACAACGCCATTAGCAGCGCAAATTATTCGTTACCATATTTGTGGCGGTTTACCACCTTGCCTTGAAGATCACAGAGTTATGCTTTCCCCTGCCCGCTTCATTATTAAGCACTTGATTCAGCGACGCGTATAAAATTCATTTATTAAGAATACACTCTAAGGAAGGTTAACTTGCAGCATTCTGAGCAACAACTTCACGATACTTTAAAATCTATTTTTGGTTATGATGCGTTCAGGCTGACCCAATTAGACATTATAAAACGCTCATTGTTGAACCAGTCTAGCTTGGTGATTATGCCAACGGGTGGCGGTAAGTCTATTTGTTACCAGTTACCTGCGGTATTAATGGGTGGGCTGTCAGTGGTTATTTCGCCTTTAATTTCGCTTATGCAGGACCAGGTGGGCGCCTTAACAGCAAATGGTATTCCAGCGGCCTCATTAAATAGTTCAGGCACGTATGAAGATGAATTAGCAATACAGCAACAGGTTGCTAACAATCAATTAAAGCTACTCTACGTATCGCCAGAACGAGCAGTATCCAATGGCTTTATCACTTGGATTCAACATCAAAATGTTAAACAAATTGCCATTGATGAGGCTCACTGTGTGTCTATTTGGGGGAATGACTTTAGGCCCGAATATACCCGCTTAACAGAACTCACCAGGCTATTTCACAACATCCCAGTCATTGCCTTAACGGCCACTGCAGATACCGCCACTCAAGCCGATATTAGACAACAGCTTCAATTAGAAAGCTGTGAAACCTTTGTTTCAAGCTTCGAACGAACCAATTTAACTTTAAACGTATTGCCTGCAAATGATCGCATTGAAGTCATTAAGAAGTTTCTAGCAAACCATAAAGATAAACCCGGCATCATTTATTGTTTAAGTCGCCGCTCGACTGAAGAAATTGCACTTAAATTAAAGAAGGCTGGTTTTAATAGTTATTTCTATCATGCCGCACTCAAGCCACAAGATAGAGCGCGTATTCAAGATGACTTCCAGCAAGATAAAATTCAAATTGTCTGTGCCACAATCGCCTTTGGAATGGGCATAGATAAAGCCAATATCGCTTGGGTTATTCACTATAATCTACCCAAAAATATTGAAGGGTATTATCAAGAAATTGGCCGTTCGGGTCGTGCAGGCCAAGCAGCTGAAACACTTTTATTTGCTGGCTATCGCGATATGAAAACGCTCAAAGATTTTATTGATCACAGTAGCGCGACCCAACAATTTAAAGAGGTTCAAACCGCCAAACTTCAAAGAATGTGGGAGTTTACCCAAGCGACAAGCTGCCGGACCAATTTTATCCTGAATTATTTTGGGGAATTTAAAACAGAACCTTGCGGGCATTGTGATCGATGCTTAGATCCGCCAAAACGTTTTGATGGCACTATCATCAGCCAAATCGCACTATCTGCCTGCTTACGCTTAAACCAACAGGTGAACCTAAGTACACTGGTTGATGTTATACGCGGCTCAAGCAGACAAGATATTATTCAAAATGGTTATCATCAGATTAAAACCTACGGTGTAGGCAAAGATATCGATTACAAAAGTTGGGTCAGTTATATCACTCAACTGATCGACCAAGGTGTCCTATCTATCGACTTCACACAAGGTAACCGTTTACTACTAACTGATTTAGCCAAACCTATTTTGAAGTCTGAAAAAACAGTCCTTCTTACAGAACCTCAAGTTATTGACTTCAAAACTAAAAACATTAAAAAAGAGATTGGTGAATTATCTGCTTTTGAGGACTCACTCTTTACGGCGCTTTCAGACTTAAGGCGTCAGTTAGCAGATGAAGAACAGCTCCAAACCTCGCGTATTTTCTCTAATGCAACATTAACTGAAATGGCAAAAGTAAAACCGGCTAACTTGTCTGCATTTTCAAGCATTTCAGGTGTAGGGAAATTTAAACTTGAAAAGTATGGTGATGCCTTTATTCAAATAATTTTAAATTTAGTCCCTAAGGATGAGTGTCTTTTCCTGGATGAAGACGCACTACTTAAAACAGCGCGTACAAAATCTAAAACGACTAAAAAAACACAAGATCCAGACAAAGTATTTACCGTTGGCAAAATTTCTAAAACTCACGAGCTCACTTTTCAGATGCTCTCTACTGGGCTTTCACCCGAAGACATTGCTGAAGAAAGAAAGATAAAAGTCGAAACGATTTATTCACATATGTTTAGACTGTCTTTATCAGGAAAAGACATTGATATCTCCAGCTTAATTAATGAGGATGATATTTTAATTATTCAAGAAAAATGGTTAGAACTAGATAAACCAGCCTCTTCTAAACTTATGTTTCATAAGCTGGAAGAACGCTTTCGTTATGATCAAATTGACTATGCCTTAACCTTGAAACAATCTTCCCTTTGAATAATCGAAGAATGGATGCGAAAGGGATGGTACTTACTAATTGATTACTGTCTGGTTGACGTTGAACCAGGCAGTATCCAAGTTGGTTTTGATACCAAAGTCAAAGAATAATGTTTTTGTAAAGCTCATAATTTATCTCTTAGTTGATGTTAGGGTTGTGGCTAGGCTGCCTTATGTTAAGACCCTTGGCTTTGCGAAGTCCCCCTCTCTATAAATAAATATTATGTTGCCTGTATTTTTACGAACGCATAAGTATTTGGTATATTCTTGGTAACTTAAAACTTCAAATAATTTCGGATTGAAATAATGGACTTCTGCCAGATGCTCAAGCTTTTTTTACTTGGATTACTTTTTTTCACTCCCTGTGGGTGGGCTGAAGAAGCTATAGTAGTTAAGCATTACCAATATCAAGAACGGTATGAATTCGGCTTAAAAGTACTTGATTTAGCACTCAGTAAACTGGGAGAGGATTACCTAATAGTTGGGCCGAATAAGCAAGAGGTTAATGAAGGTAGAGGAGAGCTTCAAGTTATTGAAGGGCAACTGGATCTGGAGTTTATGTCGGCAACATTGAATCGAGAGTCCAGAATGATCCCCATAAAAATTCCAATTTATCAGGGTTTGTTAGGCTTACGCTTGTTGCTGGTAAAACCTGCGCTAAATGAAAAAATCAAGAAAATAGAGGGTATTGATGAACTTCGTCAGTTTGTAGGTGGGCACGGAACGCATTGGGGCGACCTACCTGTGTATGCCGAGAATGATTTAAACGTTGTGACATCAGTTAATTATGACAATTTATTTGAAATGCTGAAAAAAGATAGATTTGATTATTTTCACCGTGGTGTCAATGAAATATGGAATGAGTTGGAGCGTTACCCTAATGACTTTGTCGTTGCAGATAATATTATGTTGTATTACCCGCAACCAGTGTATTTCTATATTGGTAAACATCGCCCCGATTTAGCTAAAAAACTCGAACAGGGCTTGATGGCTGCTTTAGCGGATGGCTCATATAAGGCACTCTTCCAAGATTATTATAAACGTACCATCTCGCGAGCCAATCTGGGAGCTCGAAAATTAATCATCCTCAAAAACCCTACTGTCCCCTCTGACTCTCCACCTATAAACCTAGATTGGTGGATGCCTTAGTACAAAATACAGAGGCATGCGTAGAGTTCAAACGAGATTAACAAAAATTGGTGGCTAAATGATCGAATTTTGGGATAGTTATGCCGGCCTTTTTTTTATGGCCTTTTTGGCAGCGACCCTTATTCCTGCCTACTCGGAGGTTCTTCTGGCTTCCATGGTCGCGGCGGGTAAAGACCCTGCCATGCTTTTGTTATTCGCTGCTACTGGAAATACTTTAGGCTCAGCCGTAAATTGGGGCATAGGACGATATTTGTTGCACTACCAAGATAGGAACTGGTTTCCATTCAAAAAAGACAAGCTTGGTGTGGCGCAACGCTGGTTTCAAAAATATGGTGTATGGTCATTATTGATGGCGTGGGCACCCATTGGAGGTGATGCCCTGACTTTTATTGCCGGCATCATGAAAGTGCCTTTTCCGATATTTCTTCTGTTAACCGGCATAGGTAAAACCATTCGATATATCTTGGTGCTGGGTGTGGCAGATCATTTTTTTTAGCGCGCGAGCAGATATTTCCCCTGCTGTTGTTAACAACTGTGATAACCCAACCCTGACACAGGTGGGTTAAGAAAATTCTTTTGTTATTATTTGCTTAGCTGCGTTCAGGATTGCCTCTTTGTTTTTTTCTTCCAGTGTTAGTCGTTCCTTGTCCAGCTTTCTGATCAATTTCTGATCCGTCTTTTTACGTGTTTCGTGCGTTGGCATATGCTCTGTTGCTACATATATTTTTAAAAAAACACTAAAAGCTGGGTGCTCATGAAGATCTGGCGCAACATGGTCCAGAAGTACTTTAATGCGTATACAACCCTCTGATAATTCCACTTGCTCTTCAATCATAAGCTGAGCGATCAGTTTTATACTATCAATCGCTTTTAGATGAGTTGTTTGTATACGACTCTCTTGATTTTCTTGAATGAGTGTTTGAGTTTGTTTAAGTTTTTTTATTTTCCGCCACATTTCCATGCTATAAAAAAACAAAAAAAGTGCAAGTAAGGTACTAAAAATAATCGCTATCCAGAGGATGGTTTGAGACATGATTCAGCCTTGGTATTTGGTGGCGTTAACAGGTGCTTAGTGTAAGTTCATAAACTCTAAAAGTTCGTAGTCAGTACAACGGTAGTATACAGATGCTCGGATGAAAATAGCGAATTCAAACATTGTACATATTCGACCTTTGGGTCACTCAAAGCTGAAGACCTTGGGAATATATTATATCAATAGTCAGAGTGATATGTACCTCCAGCATTGTCTATAATAGAATATAACGCTTTTATGTGGCTCATAAAATGATGTATTGGATATGTGAATGATTAAAAATAGCCTAATGTTTTTAGTGCTGACAATGATGACTTCGTGCGTAAGCTTTGATCGAGCAAACATATTGCCAGGGCAAGCAGTCCCGGGTTTAGGTTTTTCATTTGAAGTACCGACGCAGAATAACTGGACAGCTGTTGAATACGGAAGCGGCAATAAAATTCATCTATTTCAATTAAATGATCAAGATAGCTACTCAATTAGTGTGTCTCTTAATCGCGGCCCAAGAAAAGGCATGTATCAAAATGCTGAAACGCATTTAAAAGCGCTTAAGTTCTCACAAAGCATAGAGCCAATCCCTGCAGGATTTGTTTTACATAGTCACCAGGAGTGGGTTGAGCCTTTATATGGAAAGCTATGTGTACGCTACACATCTAAAGCCGAAGATTGGCGTGGTCGCAATAAAGAAGGGCCAGCCTTAGTTGATCTAGTCGGTCTAAGTTGCGATCACCCTGAAATACCCAATGTGATCATTAAGACGGAGATCTCCAGGCGATATGAAGTGAATGCTGACTATGTGGATTTAACTTTATATGCCGATGCCTTATTTGCATCATTTCAATATAGTGAGTTGTGATTTTTATGGAAAGAATTTGGTAGGACTAGGCAGATTCGAACTACCGACCTCTGCCATGTCAAGAAACCACCAGATAACCCATAAGACATTGATTTGTATATTATTTAACCCTGTACAGCAACGTAATCAACGCGAACATCGTACGCTAACGAAATCAACGACTTAGCTGTCCATAACGTACTGTATATTGGGGCTGACTTTGCTGTATCTTTTCGTCTAATTTAGACTCAAACCAAGCACCTATTCGGCTCACTGCATACTTAATGCTCTTTCAAAACCTTGGTCACAACATGATGGTTAGATTTGGCAATTGCTAAAATTCGCTCAGATGATTCTATATCTGGCTGATAATAATTACCCTCGACAAACTCCTCGACTACGTCTGAAATCGCTTTCAAGGATTGATCAGCAAACTTCATTAGTTGTTTCTTAATTGTGTTGTACTTCTTATCAATGTCTGTAAATAGTTGTTCAAAGGATTCATTCGTCAGTGTCTCAAGATCATTGGACTTTCCAATCAACATAGCGAAGGTAGTATCAAGATCTTCATACAATGCTGTGCAAACCAAATCGTAAGCTGGAGACAAGGCAATTTTTCCGCCTTCGGAGATTAAAAAGCTAAAATTCTTAGCATGAGCGTCATAGTTCCCAACGACTAAACTAAATATGATACGTCGAAATGCCTCTAAATCGTCTTTGACCGGGACCTCACAGAATTCACTTATTTTTGAAAAAAGGTCTTTGAATCCCGGACCACCATGTACTTCGTACTTCGTCGTAGAAGGTATTGAGCAAAGCTGGCACAAGTCTTCTTGCTGCAAGCGCTTGGTATAACCCTCTCCTTCATTGTCGGTTGAATTATCGACATAAAAATAACGATCATATCTTTCAATGAGTAAAGCGTCTGATTCATTCCCATTGACATCTATAACGTCTAAAAGAGACACATTCGCAGCGTTAATTCCGGCAAGCTTTGCGGCTTTCATGCATAGGTATTCGTTATAAACGAGAGACTTAAACCGATCATCTTTACGCGCAGGTTTAATAATATGCGTACTCGGAGCATTCTCGGCTTCAAAAGTTTTATCATTCAAGAAAATAACGGGAAGTTTGTTTTGGGCACCAGCAAGACTTAGGCGGTTACCCACCTCTCCTTTTTGCGGTGCAACATTGAAAGGTCGATCTTGTATATCGATTAGTAACTGGCTTAGTTCCTCTTGGCTTAATACACTCAGAGTATCCACGTGCTCGAACTTTGGTGTTTCACCTTCAAGTTGAATCGACAAAGCGCCAGCCACATCGCCACCGAGCAGTTCAATAAACCGTGAAAAGTTACCCTCTTCAATCTTGTTTTGCCGCTGGATCAGTGAGCGAACTTCACCCTCAGGCAATAGATTTTCTATGAATGGAAAGACGATATTATCTTCATGCTGCTTAATGTTTGAAGGAGTAGTCAAAGAAATTGAATGGCCTTTTTGCGCCATGTAAACATCATCATAGGTAAAGCTCATACGCATAGCCTTATCGATATTTAACTTACCGACAAAAGCATCATTGAAATATACATCGAAAACATTTGAACCATTTTCTTTTGGAAGGTCCGTATTCATAGCGTTACCTCGACATCAATTCCAAATCCTTTTAAGACATCAAACAGCTTATTTAAACGTTTTTTTGGCTTTCCATTCTCGATGGTCGATAGAAATCGCGGTGACACATTACAAAGAGCGGCTCCTGTTACCTGGTCAAGCCCTAACGCCAAACGTTTCACTTTTACGAGAGTACCAATACTAACAGGATCGAATAACACAGGTATATTCATACCGAGAGCACGGGCAACTTTAACCAGGCTATCGACTTCAACCGTTTCCTTTCCGTTCTCCAGCTGAGAAAGAAATTTAGGCGAGACATTCGCCGAAGTCGCTAGCATAGCCCCGTCAACCCCTTCTGAACGACGACGCTTAGCGATTAAATCTAGAATTTCCCGAACGGTATGCACCTTCATAAACCACCAAACAAAATATATTACCGTTCAGTACTATAACAGTAGGCTTTCACAACAACAATAATAATTTTACCGTTCAGTACTATTATTCCTAATAACGTCCATGCGAAAGGAAATATTACCGTTCAGTACTAGGTCTATTCATCACAATTAGGGGTTTTGTGCCCATTTCCTCGAAAAGTCCAATCTATCGGCTAGAGCCCAGAACTGGTAAGACTTCGAAGTTATTTTTTATTAAAATACCGAACAATTATTTTCAATTATCCCTAAGTCTACCGTTAGAGTTAATACAACCTAATCAAATCATACTTAATCAGAGAAAGCCTAATTCAATTCGTTGCTTGGCATCTTGACTATTAGAGTCTATATAGCGCATAGCTGATTTTAGATCCTTCCAGCCAACGTATTCCATTAAAGATTTTATGTCCCACTTATTATTACTCGCCCAAGTGGCAAAGCCCCTTCGAAGGGAATGGCTACTGTAACTGCCTGAATCTTCAAGCCCGGCTTCTTAAATATCTTTCGTAATAAAGTAATAATGCTGCTCGAGTTCAAGGCCGATTCACTCAATCGCCCCCATCGGTTCATCCCTCTGAATACCGGCCCTTTAGTAATTTGAGCAGCAAGAATCCAGTCTGTGTAAGCAGCCACAGGACAAAGACGGCTCAATGCAGGTGTTTTAAAGGTTCGACCATTATTTTGATGGTCACTTTTTGTTCTTGACAAAAAAATAGTCATGCCTTCATCGGGAATAACTTGAATAGATTCAACTATCAACCTACTTAATTCATCGCTTCGAAATCCACGCCAGAACCCCAATAGAATTAAGGCTTTATTGCGCAACTGCCTCAGTATTGTATTTTGATCATTATCTTTAGAAGCTTCTTGTATGGTGAGATCAATCGCATTAATCACTTTACTTAGTTGGTCTAACTGTAAAGGTCTTGCTTGTTTCTCTTGCGCTGGATGAAGCATTTTGATGCCTTTCATGACCTTTTTTACAATCGAAGCTTTGGTCGGATCAGGAAACCCTTGGTCAATATGCCATTGAGCTAGTGCTGCAATTCTTTGCTTTAGCGTATTTATTGAGAGCGTTTCCGCATTTTCCGATAAATAAAGCGCAATATTGTCAGCAGTAGCAGGTAAAAAACCGCCCCAAGTCGCTTCGTAATGCTCTATTGCAGATTGATAGCTACGCCTCGTATTTTCTCGTGTGGCGGCATGGATGTAATGATCAATCCTGCTCATCGTACGCGTCTTTCTTTTTTAAACGTAGATGAGAGTATTCAATTGCTTTGTGGAAGCGAGCTTGTAGTGTTTCCTTCGAAGGAAGCACTGTGAGATATTCAGCCACATGAATTCCTGATTTATCGAGCTCTAATAATTCAATCTGCTCCTGTTTTTTTCCCGTACAAAGGATAATGCCGAGTGGTGACTGCTCGTCAGGTTGGCGGTCATGCTTATCAAGCCAGCGTAAATAAAGTTCCATTTGACCTTTATAAGCTGCTTTAAAATCCCCCTGTTTTAGTTCAATTGCAATTAAGCGCTTCAAGTGCCGATTGTAAAAAAGCAAATCAATATAAAAGTCATCACTATCGATCTGGATGCGCTTTTGTCGGGCAACGAACGTAAACCCCGTGCCGAGCTCCATCAAAACCTTTTCCATGTCGCGTAAAATGGCGTCTTCGAAATCTTTCTCTAGGTAATGGTCGTTCAAACCTAAAAACTCAAGAAAATAGGGATCTTTAAATACTAGTTCTGGGGTCATTTTGTCATGATCCCGCAAGTTGTTTAGCTCTAGCCTGGCTAGCTCTTCGGGTTTGCGCGATAAAGCTGTGCGTTCAAAAAGCATAGAGTCTATTTTTTGGCGCAAGACTCGGACACTCTAGCGTTCTGTACGGCACATTTGGGTGTAGAAATCACGCTGAAGTTCTTTTTCCAAAGGTAGCAACTCTCGAAAGTGTGACCAGCTTAAGGTTTGCGACAATGTGGCAACAATTTCTTTGCCGTACTCAGTGTTATTTACAAAATTAACGCCATAAGAAGCCCACTATCCCAACCAATCTAACGTCATAACGACAGCCCTTCATTATAACGATAATCTGGTAAAGCTTATTTCTGCCAGGTAATTCTAAATTTTTCTTGTCCTTGTTTTCATTTTTTCGTTTAATCCCGTCATGACACGTTTTTTTGATAGCTTTAAATCCATTCAACAATTCACCTCTTCTCTCGATTTCCATCTGGATCAGCGTGAATGTCAGTTCTGCTTTCAACCCGATCAGTTTGTTTCTCATGGTATTGTCTACAAACAACGCACCGTGAAGATTAAGGAACCCGTGGGTAAACGTATTTTCTGCTCTAATCGCTATGGTCGATCGGGCTGTGGCCGTACATTTCAGTTATATATTGCCAGCGAAATACCCTCTCTTCACTATGGTGCCGCTCAGTTAATCGCATTTATTTCAGGACTTTTTTTGGGTTTAAGTATTGAGAAAGCTTACCCTATTGCCACGGGCGCTAACGATACACGCCATGCCTGGCGTTGGTTGAGCCGTTTGCAGTCAAAACTCTCTGATTTCCGCCGTTTCCTATGTGTTAAAACAGCAACGCCTGCGCTGCAGTTTCAAGTTCGAGTTCGTTCGCTTCAACTGCTTCTGCCTTCTTTGCTTGACCTCTTTTCTCATCGGCCTAACGCGCCTTGTTCTCATTACCAGCTATGGCATCAATCCGCCTTCATCTAACAAATTGTTTATTTATCATACAATTTATGCGTTTTTTAAATTCGTAATTAACTGATTTTCTTATTTTTCGATCATACGACTTACGCAAAAAGGCGTCGATCTATTTCATTTTATCGCGCAACAGATTTGAGCATGTTTGCTCGTTGCATTTTCTTTTAAGCTCCCGAGGACTTTTTTATCCAACCACAAATGGGAGAACGTTTATGCTTTGTCATTCTGAACAAACCAACAAGAAACCACCGCTGGCTGTACGCTTGATGGTGCTTAATGCCATTGAGTATGCACCTGGCAATAGCATTCGGGAACGTATTAAAAGCGTTAGTCAGCGTACCTTTACCGATGAACTAACCGGCCGGCAGTATCGCTTTACCTGGCGAACCATTAGCACCTGGTTATACCGATTTAAAAAACAGGGTGTGACCACATTAGAGAATAAAACCCGTTCTGATAAGCATGCATACCGTAAAGTGCATGCCAATGAATTAGCGGAAGCGATTCGTGAGGTCTTACCGTCATTGCGTAACAATAAAGTCGGCCAGATTCCTAAAATGGCGCTTTATCGGCAGTTACTTAAACGCCATTATTTTCAGCGTACACAACTTTCCCAAACCTCTTTTTATCGACTGGTCAGGGAAAATGATTTACTGGACATAGAGCAGACTAAAAAGCTTCGGCAGTCGTTTGCCATGCAGTTTGTGAATGAACTGTGGCAAGCCGACACCATGCATGGACCATCGATTAAACAGTCTGATGGTTCATGGCGCAAAACCTTCTTGATTGCCTTTATTGATGATGCCAGCCGCGTGATTACGCATGGGGAGTTTTTCTATCGTGATAATACTGAGAAGCTGATTGAGGCGTTTCGGAGTGCGTTGTTTAAGCGTGGCAAGCCGGAGCGTTTGTATTTTGATTATGTGTCCGGACACATAATCAAAATTATGTGCCCACTATCAATATGTGTCCAAAGGGCTGTAAGATCAGAAACGCCGTGACAACCCTCAAGGTAATGGGCACATTATATTTATAAAGATTGCAGCCATTTTAACAACGATTGATCCTTCCGCCAGCACGGTTCTTTGAGGAAACCCTCGATTTCGGGTATCTGTGGCTCACATATTTTTAATGCCTCTGCTTTCATTCGCAAGCTAATCTCAGCATAACGATTAGTTGTCTCTAAACTAACATGACCTAACCATGCTCTAATAACGTTGACATCAACACCCGACTCCAAAAGGTGAACGGCGGCAGCGTGGCGGAAAGTATGAGGCGATACAGCTTGTTGGTTACTTGCTAGTAAGTGCTTAGTGTATCGACGAACCAGCTTGTAAATACCAAAGCGTGTGAGTGCCGCACCCTGTAGTGATAAAAACACCGGACTTTTCGAATTGATATGATTGCGCTCAGCCAAGAGTCGTTTGAGCAGAGACGCAGTTTCTTCCCATAATGGGCAGACGCGCCACTTGTCTCCTTTTCCGTGCAGATGAACGCGGCTCGGGGAGTCCAATTGAAGGTTTTCAACACATAATTCGGCAATCTCTTGAACCCGAGCGCCGGTATTGTATAGAAGCAATAACAAGGTTCGATCCCGTAACGCAAACCGTCCTTTTTTTGACATAGATGAAAACAGATCGCCAATTTGTTCTGGCAATAAATATCCCATTTCGGCAGGTTTCACTCGCTTAAGAGGAATAGCCGCTACGCGTTCCGACTCTAGCATTGCATCGGGCATTTGAGTGACCAAATAATCAAAAAAAACCTTTAACGCTGATAAGCGTTGATTGCGAGTTCGAATATGATTATTGCGTTCGGTTTCTAAATAGTTGAGAAACTCAAGCACCTGTTTTGCCGTAAGATCAAGCACTGATAGGCGAGTGACTTTACGATGCATTTTGTTTGCTGTGAATAGAAGAAATAGCGTAAGTACATCGCGATAACTTTTTATCGTAGCCGCACTCAATGCCTTTTGCGTTTTTAAATAATCGGCTCTTCTCCGCTTTCGTGAGGTAAGTTACAGGCAAGTATAGA
>TARA_R110002073_G_scaffold325056_1_pt1 | contig 46457 bp, 42 predicted proteins | sample TARA_R110002073 | Tara Oceans TARA_R110002073 (sample SAMEA4397174) | marine metagenome | biome: Polar Biome; feature: [DCM] deep chlorophyll maximum layer (ENVO:01000326); material: water (ENVO:00002006), including particulate matter (ENVO:01000060) such as... | depth 40 m
TGAATGGGTTGATTTATGTTATTGAACGTTTGCCTGAAGGTATTGAAGAATGTCAGTATATAAACTTAACGGCAGATGAAGGATATACAAGTTCCCATTTTAAAGTAATTGTACCTCCTAAGCGAAGAAGAAATTGTTATCGAATAGATAAAGACCAAATGAATATTGAAATCACCAGAGGAAGATCTGAGATTTATGATATTTTAACTCACTTAACTTTTTTATTTATAGAGTCTCATAAGATAAAAGAAAGAGTTCTTTTAAACCTTGAAGAAGACGTTACCAGAGAATGGCAAAATTTAGAAGATGTTGTTATTCACAATAAACAACTCTCTGAGAAAGAAATAGAAATTATAAAAGTCCATTTAGGAAACGTATTAGGAAGAACGTACGATGAGGTTTCTGATGCTTATCAAAGTTTTTTTACTGAAGAAAATCCACATCGATTCTTTCAAATTATTTACTGGTTAGGGAAATTAGCAATTAATGAAAGCTGTCATCAAAAAAAGAGAACAGTTACATTCAGTTCGGTTTTAAATGATAGTATAGGTCACCATATTTATGGTGAAATTTGGGCAAATAATATCAAAAAGGCACTAAAAGAAAACAACCTTTTAGAAAGACCAATACACATTATTAGCGCAAATATGCATAGTGTGTTAAATTCTATTTATGCTTCAAATGCTTTACCAAATGAATTTAAAACTCATAAAGATTTTGAATTATTTCAATTGTTAAGTGATGAAAAGAGTAAGCCTTTACACAAAAAGATAAAGGATTATGCCTCAAAAAATGGATTGACCTATATCAAGGATACTTCTGGGACTAATATTAATGTCCAAATCATTGATACACAGAAAATAGATATTACCAAAACTAACTTTGAAAAGTTACATTCAAAAGGAGAGAATCCTGTGATTATAGTAATGGATTATGCTTTTGGAGAGCAAGCTTATGAAACGATGGATGAACTGTTAAAACCATACAAAGAAGGTGGTAATTCGACACACTTAAATGTTGAATCTGTTTCTATTATGGGAAAAGCAGGTATTTTAGAAGGAGGAAAAGGAGATATTATGATTCCATCATCACATATTTTTGAAGGGACCGCAGATAATTACCCTTTTAAGAATGAACTATCAAAAGAAGATTTAGAAGGTTTTGGAGTTCAATCTTTTGATGGAGCTATGGTTACAGTATTAGGGACTTCATTACAAAACAAAGACTTATTGAAGTTTTTCCATGATTCTACATGGAATGTTATTGGATTAGAAATGGAAGGAGCGCATTATCAGAAAGCAATTCAATCTGCTTCTAAAATACGAGGTAATATTTCTGAGAATGTAAAAGTAAGATATGCATATTATGCGTCAGATAATCCATTAGAGACGGGTGCTACACTTGCTTCAGGAGGATTAGGTATGACTGGAGTTGTGCCAACCTATGCCATTACACAAAAAATATTAGAACAAATTTTTTAAAATAAATAGCTATATATGTCAACAGATAAAAAGAATACAGAAGAAGAGGTAGACTTAGGATCCTTATTCATCATTATTGGAAAGGGGTTTTCTAACTTTTTTAATTTTATTGGAAAGATTTTTAAAGGACTTTTTCATATTTCAATTTTATTACTTTTCTTTATTAAGAAACACTTCTTGAAGTTTTTTATAGCTGCTATTGTAGGTGGAGGTCTTGGGTTTTATATGGAGTCTGTTAAAGAAACAATGTACGGGTCGCATTTAGTAGTTCAACCTAATTTTAATAGTTCTGGTCAGTTATATACAAATGTTAATTACTATAATAGGTTAGTACTTCAGAATAATATAAATGAATTAATAAATGTTTTTGGAATTACTGAAGAAGAGGCAATATCATTAAGGAGGTTTGTAATAAACCCAATAAAAGACAATAATGATGTTATTAGGTCTTATAATAATCTTATCTTAAATGTTGATAGCTTGTCTATCAAAGAGTATTCTTTTAATGATTTCAAACGTAATGTGAGATTACCTGATTATAGAACGCACGTTGTTCAAGTATATGGAATTAATAATGCTGTTTTTTATAAGTTAGGAAAAACTATTATTTCATCTATTAGCGACAATCAATTTTTTGATAGATATAAGCAAATTAGCAACAGGCAACTCAATAGAACTGATTCAATTTTAAACCTTAATTTAAGTCAAATAGATTCTTTAAAAAGAGCTCATATGCAAGCAATAGTTGAGGGCTCTAAAAAAGAGTTTAAAGGAACTAACATTAGTTTAAGTGATAAAGAGATTAATTCTACTAGACAAGTAGATTTGTATAACATTAGCCAGAGAATTAATGAACGGTTAAATAAAGTTAGTGAGATAAGAGCTGAAAAATTTGAAGTTATAAATGTTATTACAGATTTTCAAAGATTCGGCTATGTAGTTAATCCAATACAAAAAAATTATATCTTTCTTTTTCCTATTTTGTTTATATTAATAGTTTTAACTTTTGTTTTACTAATAGATTTAAATAAATTCTTAGAAAATTATAAGAAGTAACATTATATGATGAAAAACATCTTGGTTACAGGCGGTGCTGGATTTATAGGCTCTAACTTTATTCCTTATTTTTTAGAAGAGAATCAAGATATTCATATTGTTAATCTTGATTTATTAACCTATGCAGGAGATTTATTGAACTTATCAAAAGTAAGTCATGATTCTAGATATACATTTGTCGAAGGAGATATATGCGATCGAAAATTAGTGCAAAATATTTTTGATGAATATAATTTTCAAGGTGTAATTCATTTTGCTGCAGAATCGCATGTAGATAATTCGATCAGTAATCCAGATGCATTTATAAAGACGAATGTATTTGGAACTTTTACTTTGCTAGATATAGCAAAAAACCATTGGATGGATGCTCCAAATCTAATGAAGAAAGATTATGAGGGTGCTAGGTTTCATCACATTTCTACTGATGAAGTATATGGAACGTTAGGAGATTCAGGGTTATTTACAGAAGAAACTCCGTATGCGCCAAATAGTCCATATAGTGCGTCAAAAGCTTCTTCAGATTTCTTAGTGCGTAGTTATTTCCATACCTATGGAATGAATGTTGTCACGACCAATTGCTCTAATAATTACGGTCCTAAGCAACATGATGAAAAATTAATTCCAACAATTATTAGAAAAGCCTTGTCTGGAGAAAATATACCAATCTATGGAGATGGTAAAAATATTAGAGACTGGTTATATGTTTTAGATCACTGTAAAGGAATCGATTTGGTTTACAAGAAAGGGAGAGTAGGGGAAACCTATAATGTTGGAGGTAGAAATGAAAGAGATAATTTATACATCGCAAATAAAATTTGTGAAATTTTAGACGATATAAATTCAAAAGAAAGTTCTTATAAGGAACAGATTTCTTTTGTAGCAGATAGACCTGGTCATGATTATAGATATGCTATTGATGCATCTAAATTAGAAAGTGAATTAGGTTGGGAGGCTGATGAAAATTTTGAATCAGGAATCTTAAAAACAATTAATTGGTATTTAAATAAGTATAAAAAATAGCTATGAAAGGAATTGTTTTAGCTGGAGGTTCAGGAACGAGATTACATCCACTTACATTATCAGTAAGCAAACAGCTAATGCCTGTGTATGACAAGCCAATGATTTACTATCCTATTTCTACGCTTATATCGGCAGGAATAAATGAAATTTTAATTATTTCTACTCCCACAGATTTACCTCTTTTCGAGAAATTACTTGGAGACGGTAGCCGAATAGGTTGTCGATTTGAATACGCAGTTCAAGAACATCCTAATGGGTTGGCAGAAGCTTTTATTATTGGTGAATCTTTTATTGATGACGATAAAGTTGCTTTGATTCTTGGGGATAATATATTTTATGGGAGTGGGCTTTCAGAATTATTAAAAACAAATAACAATCCGAAAGGAGGCATTATCTATGCATATCACGTTCATGATCCAGAACGTTATGGAGTAGTTGATTTTGATGCTAACGGTAACGCAGTTTCCATAGAGGAAAAACCTGAAAAGCCAAAATCTAACTATGCTGTTCCAGGAATTTATTTTTATGACAATTCTGTAGTAGAAATAGCAAAAAACATAGTGCCAAGTAAAAGAGGAGAGTTAGAAATTACTGATGTTAATAGAGTTTATCTAAAAGAAGGAAAACTAAAAGTAAGTATACTAGATCAAGGGACGGCTTGGTTGGATACTGGAACCTTCCATTCTTTAATGCAGGCTTCACAGTTTGTGCAGGTAATAGAAGAAAGACAAGGATTGAAAATAGGATCAATAGAAGAAGCTGCTTTTAGAAGCGAATTCATTACTAAAAATCAATTAAATGAATTAGCAAAACCGCTTTTAAAAAGTGGTTATGGAAAAAATTTATTGGATTTATAATGAAAATAACAAAAACTAAATTAGAAGGATGTTTCATTATTGAACCTAGTGTTTTTGAAGATGGTAGAGGTTATTTTTTTGAGAGCTTCAATAGAAGAATTTTTAAAAAACAAACTGGAATTGATATTGATTTTGTGCAAGACAATCAATCAATGTCTCAAAGAGGCGTTTTAAGAGGTTTACATTTTCAAAAAGGAGAACATGAACAGTCTAAGTTAGTAAGAGTCTTAAAAGGGAGAGTTTTAGATGTTGCAGTAGATATGAGGTTAGATTCAAAGACTTATGGACAAAGCCTATCTTTAGAGTTATCAGAACAAAATAAATTACAATTATTTATTCCAAGAGGTTTTGCACATGGTTTTTCTGTTTTAGAAAATGACACCGTTTTTTCTTACAAATGTGATAATTATTATAATAAAGGGTCTGAAGGAGGTATTATATATAATGATTCAACATTGAATATTGATTGGGGGTTGGAAGAGAAAGAAATTCAATTATCGGAAAAAGATAAAGTTTTACCATGTTTTAATTTTTAACTCAACAATAATTAATTTGCGAACTCTATAATGAGATTAGTTATTTAATCAAAAAACAAATACTATTTTTGCCACTTAAGTACACTGTTAGTGTCATAAAAACAGAAAATAAAAAGCTATGTTAGATTTAAAAGGTCAATCAATTTTAATTACTGGAGGGACAGGGTCATTAGGAAAAGCCTTAACGAAGCATATTTTAGAAAATCATCGTGAACTTAAGAAGTTAGTTGTATTTTCTAGAGATGAACAGAAACAGTTTGTAATGGCTCAAGATTTCCCTGTAGAAAAGTATCCTCAAATTCGATTTTTTATTGGTGATGTTAGAGATAAAGATCGTTTAGTGAGAGCTTTTAAACACATAGACTATGTAATTCATGCTGCAGCTATGAAACATGTTCACATAGCAGAGTACAATCCTGATGAGTGTATAAAAACAAACATAGGTGGTGCAGGAAATGTTGTAGAGGCTTGTTTACAGACTAATGTAAAAAGAGTTGTAGCACTTTCTACAGATAAAGCTTGTGCTCCTATTAATTTATACGGAGCAACAAAACTTACTTCTGATAAATTATTTATTGCTGCAAATAATATAAAGGGAGATAATCCTATTCGATTTTCTGTAGTTAGATATGGTAATGTTATGGGGTCTAATGGGTCTGTAATTCCATTTTTTATCAAGAAAAAGAAAGAAAATAATGTCTTGCCAATCACTGACGCCAACATGACCCGCTTTAATATCTCATTAGATGGGGGTGTTGAAATGGTAATGCATGCTTTAGAGCACGCATGGGGTGGTGAGCTTTTTGTGCCTAAAATACCATCGTATAAAATTATGGATGTCGCTGAGGCAATTGGACCTAAATGTGAAAAACCTATTGTAGGAATTAGACCAGGTGAAAAAGTTCATGAAGAGATGATTACTCCTTCAGACTCTTTCTATACTTACGATTTAGGTAAATATTACGCAATATTACCCTCAACTCCCAGATGGAAAACAACTGATTTTGTAAAATCATTTAATGCAAAAAAAGTTGAAGAGGGGTTTAGCTATAATTCTGGAGAGAATGACGATTGGGAAACTATTGAAAGTTTACGAGGATTGATATTAAAACATGTTGATTCAAATTTTTCAATCTAATGAAAGCAATCCCATATGGAAGACAAAGTATCGATCAAACTGATATTGATAGTGTTATAAAAACATTGACAGGTGATTTTTTAACTCAAGGACCCAAAGTAAGGGAGTTTGAGAAGGTGTTTGCTGAATATGTTGGAGCAAAATATGCTGTAGCTGTTACAAATGCCACTGCTGGATTGCATATTTCTGTACTAGCATTAGAATTAAACAAAGGAGATAGAGTTATTACAACTCCAATTACTTTTGCTGCTTCTGCAAATTGTGTAAAATATGCTGGAGGAGAAGTGTGGTTTGCTGATATAGATCCTGATACGTATTTGATTTCATTAGAAAAAACCAGAGAATTAATAGAAAGTAAACCGGCTAATTTTTTTAAAGGAATTATTCCTGTTGATTTTGCTGGGTTACCTGTTGATTTAGAAGAGTTTCGGAAATTAGCTAATGAGCATGGATTGTGGTTAATAGAAGATGCTTGTCATGCTCCTGGAGGATATTTTAAAGACTCTAAAGGCAAAAAGCAAGCTTGTGGAAATGGGAACTATGCCGATATAGGTGTTTTTTCTTTTCATCCGGTGAAACATATAGCTTGTGGAGAAGGAGGAATGGTTACTACAAACTCTGAAAAGATTTACAAGAAGTTAAACCTGTTAAGAAGTCATGGGATCTCTAAAGATAATATGAGAGAAAATCGCGGTGGATGGTATTATGAAATGCAAGATTTAGGATTTAATTATAGATTAACAGATATTCAATCTGCTCTTGGAATTACTCAACTGGCTAAAAATAATCAAGGGTTAATTGAAAGAAATAAAATTGCGAATCGATATAAAGCAGCTTTTGAAGGGATGATCAAATTCCAAAGCCTACCAAATAATAGGTTTAACGCACATCATCTTTTTGTGATTGAGGTAGAGGATAGAAAAGGATTATATGATTATCTGAGAGAGAATAATATCTTTGCCCAGATTCATTATATCCCTGTTCACACATTACCGTATTATAAAAAAATTGGATATAAATCTGCTAATTTGCAGAATGCAGAAAAGTATTATTCTCAATGCTTAAGTTTACCAATGTATCCAACGTTATCAGACAGAGAGCAAGAGTATGTTATAGAAAAAGTATTGAGCTTTGTAAAATGAAAGCAGTAAAACTAGAATCAGAAAGATTAATTTTTGAACCACTTGGATTAAAACATCTATCAAAGGAATATATAGATTGGATGAACGATAAAGAGGTTAGTAAGTATCTTGAATCTGGAGGAAATTACACTCAAAATTTGTTAGAAGTTTTTTTAATTGAGCAAGAAAAAAAAGAAATTCTTTTTTGGGCTATTCTTATTAAAAGTAATAAAAAACATATTGGGAATATTAAAATAGATCCTATAGATTTAAATAATAACTCTGGTGAATACGGAATCTTAATTGGAGATAAAAGTGAATGGAATAAGGGGTATGCTAAAGAAGCGTCTCTTAGAATAATAGATTTTTGTTTTAATGTTTTAAAACTATCTAAAATAACTCTAGGAGTTATTGATAAAAATATTGATGCCGTAAAATTGTATGAAAAAATAGGATTTTCAATAGTGTCAATTCATGATAATTATGGAGTTTACGATGGAGTAGAATGTAATTCTATTCGTATGATGAAAAGAAAGGAAAATGCTTAAGAAAATTATTTTAGGGACTGTTCAATTAGGGTTAGATTATGGTATTAATAATACTCATGGGAAACCATCTTTAGGTGAAGCTTTTCAAATATTGAATTATGCTTACGATAATGGGATAAGAATTTTAGATACGGCTGAAGCTTATGGTAATTCACAAGAAGTAATAGGATTATTTCATGATGAATATCCTGAAAAAAAATTTAAAATTATTACAAAACTTAATGAGGCTAATTGTAAACTAAATTTAAGTCAAAGAATCTCTGAAAATTGTAATACTTTAAATGTAGAACAGTTAGATTGTTATATGCTTCATAATTATACAGTTTTAAAAAAGAATGAAGAACTATATTTCAAGTTGCAAGAGGTAAGAAAAAATACTTTTACTCATAAAATTGGAATTTCACTTTATTCTAATGAAGAAATAGAAGATGTTTTAAATAATTATGAAGAATTTGATGTTCTTCAAGTCCCTTTCAATTTATTTGATAATGAAATCAAGAGAGGAAAATTACTTTCTAAAGCAAAAGAAAAAGGATTTGAAGTACATACAAGATCTGTTTTTTTACAAGGGTTATTTTTTAAATCGATTGAAGATTTACCAGAGAAATTAACACAGATAATAAAATATCAAAAGATGTTAGATGAAATATCTAAACACTCTGACATAAGTATTGTTGAATTAGCAATACAATATGTCCTTCAAAAAATATATATTGATAAAATGTTGATTGGAGTAGACACAATTGATCAACTCAAGAGAAATATTTTTCTAGCTAGTAAAAAAAGTAAAGTACCTCATAGTACTATTGATAAAATAAATGTGTTAGAAAAAGAGTTATTAAATCCTTCAAATTGGAATTGAAAAAGATAAATTTCATTATTATTTGTTCGGCAACTTAAAAATTGAATAAGACAAAATTAATGAGAGTAAATTCGTTAGACTATTTAAGAGGAATAATGGCTTTAGGGATAATGTTTTACCATTATTTTTCTTGGACTTTTAGAAGCTATAATAGTGAAGATTTTTTAGGTAGAATAGGTATATATGGTGTTTCAATCTTCTATATTCTCAGTGGATTGACATTGTATATTGTTTATAATAAAAGACTTGAATTAAAAAATGTAACTTCATATTTAGTTAAAAGATTTTTTAGAATTTTTCCGCTTTTATGGCTCAGTATTTTTTTAAGTATTTTTCTTTTAGATAGAAGTTATAATACAGAAAGGATACTATTAAATATAACTGGTTTATATGGGTTTTTAGCTTTTGATCAATATATCCCTACAGGAGCTTGGTCTATTGGAAATGAATTAGTTTTTTACATGATTTTTCCATTAATTTTTTTATTAAGAAAGAGAATAAAATATAGTGTAGAAATATTTTTTATTATAGCTTTATTAATAGCTCTTTATTATGCTTTTTGTCTTCTATCTCCTACATTACCATTAGGAAAAGACCAATGGAAAATTTACATCAATCCATTTAATCAAATTTTATTATTCGCAGGAGGGGTTTTAATCGGTAAATACATTCAGTTCGTAAGAAATAACAAAAAAGGCTTAATACTGTTAATTAGTTTGACTCTATTATTCATTTATTATCCTTCAAGTGGAAATAAAATTAGCCTAGTCACCCAATGGGATCGTTTAATTTTTTGCGGACTTTCATTTGGCTTAACTATTGCTTTTTTGATAACAGATTTTAATCTCCCAAAGATATTTTCCTCAGTTTTTAAGAAGTTGGGAGATTTATCGTATTCAATATACTTATTACACCCTATAGTTTTTTGGTACTTATCTGATTTTATCTCTCGAAAAGAATATCCAGTATTGTTTTTAATTTTATGTTTATCTATATCTTTAATGAGTTCGTTGATAGTTTATCAATTTTATGAAATGAAGTTTATTAAATTAGGAAAACACTTAACATCAAAGAAAGATATTATAAGAAGCCATTAATATGTAATTTTGTAGAAAATGAGAACAATAGTAATTACGCAAGCAAGAACAGGTTCAACTCGACTGCCAAATAAGGTTTTACTTAAAATTGAAGATAAGAGTTTGTTGCAGATTCATATTGATAGAATCAAAAAGGCAAAATGTATTGATGATATATATATTGCAACGACAGATAACGAAAATGATAAAGCCATTGTTAGTATAGCTGAGCAATTAGGAGTTAAATATTATAGAGGTAGTGAAAATGATGTTTTAGACCGTTTTTATAAAACGGCTAAACTAGCATCGCCAGATTATATTGTCCGCTTAACGTCAGATTGTCCATTAATAGATGGAGCTCTTATAGATGAGGTTGTAAAAGAAGCTCACGATAATAATTTAGATTATTATGCTAATGTTTTTGAGGAACGTTATCCAGATGGGCAAGATATTGAAGTGTTTAAGTTTAGTGCTTTAGAAAAAGCATGGAATGAGGCTAGTTTAAAATCAGATAGAGAGCACGTAACTCCTTATATTAGAAATAATTCATCTTATAAAGGAGGTGTATTGTTTAACTCAGATAATCACGGACACAAAGAAAATTACAATCAAGTTAGATTAACTATTGATGAGCCTGAAGATTTTCAGGTGATAGAAAAAATAATTCTGAACCTAGGTGTAGATTGTGACTGGAAAACTTATGCGGATTTTTACTTAGAGAATAATGAAATTAGTGAGCTTAATAATAAAATAGTAAGAAACGAAGGGTACTTTAAAACACTAAACGAAGATTAATCAGAATTAGTTAGCATCAGGTTAATAAAATAAAAAGAATGAAAAAAACAGGTCAAGAACTATATGAAAAAGCGAAAACACTGATTCCAGGAGGAACAATGTTATTATCTAAACGACCAGAAATGTTCTTGCCAGAACATTGGCCATCATACTTTTCTAAATCTAAAGGCTGTAAAGTTTGGGATTTAGACGGAAGAGAGCTAATAGATATGTCTATAATGGGTATTGGGACTAATACACTTGGTTATGGAAATGATGAAGTTGATGCAGCTGTTATGGAAACAGTAAAGCAAGGAAACATGAGTACTTTAAACTGTCCTGAAGAAGTGTATTTAGCAGAGAAGTTAGTAGAAATGAATCCTTGGGCAGATATGGTAAGGTTTGCACGAACTGGAGGGGAAGCCAACTCAATAGCCATTAGAATTGCAAGAGCAGCATCTGGAAAAGACAACGTTGCTATCTGTGGTTATCACGGTTGGCATGATTGGTATTTATCTGCAAATCATAATGGAGGAGACGATTTGTCTTCACATTTAATTCCTGGGTTAAGTCCTAACGGAGTGCCTAAAAACTTAAAGAATTCTGTATTTCCTTTCCATTATAATAATTATGAAGAACTTTTAGATATTGTAGAAAATAATGATATCGGAGTTATTAAAATGGAAGTGATGCGAAATTTCGGCCCTGAAAATAACTTTTTAGAGAAGGTTAGAGCATTAGCTACTAGTAAAAACATTGTTCTCATTTTCGATGAGTGTTCTTCAGGGTTTAGAGAAACTTTTGGCGGGATTTATCAAAAATTTAATGTGAATCCAGACATGATTATGTTGGGTAAAACTATAGGAAATGGATATGCATTAACTGCTGTTGTAGGTAAGAAATCTGTAATGGAAGCGGCTCAAAATACATTTATAAGCAGTACATTTTGGACTGAGCGGATAGGTCCCACAGCAGCCATTGCAACATTAAAGGTTATGGAACGTGTAGAATCATGGAAAACAATTACTGAAACTGGAAGTAAAATGCAAAAAGGCTGGAAAAAGTTAGCTAATACACACAATCTAGATATCACAGTTTCTGGTATCTCAGCTATGACGACCTATGGATTTAATAGTGCTAATGCGGTAGCTTATAAAACCTTTATCACTCAAGAAATGCTGAAGAAAGGATTTTTAGCAAGCACCCATTTTTATGCTTGTACTGCTCATAATGATGAACATTTAGATGCTTATTTAAATGCATTAGATAATATTTATGCTACGATAGCTAAATGTGAATCTGAAGTTTTAAATATTAATGAGTTATTAGAAGGGCCAGTATGCCATTCGGGATTTAAACGATTAAACTAAGGATAAAAATGAATTCATACATAGTATTACAAAACCAATTATTTTCTTTGGATGAGTTCACAATTGTTCCTATTCGTTATGAAGATCGCATGGATATACTTAAATGGAGAAATGAACAACTTTATCATTTAAGACAAGATAGACCACTAACAAAAGAAGATCAAGAAGCCTATTTTACATCAGTTGTATCTCAACTTTTTAATCAAGAATATCCAAGTCAAATATTGTTTTCTTATATGAAAAACGATATATGTATTGGTTATGGCGGATTGGTTCATATCAATTGGAAAGATAAAAATGCAGAGGTCTCATTTATTATGAATACAGAATTAGAACAGGATTTTTTTTCTAAACATTGGACTGTTTTTTTAAACCTAATTGAAGAAGTAGCGTTTAAGGAGTTACAATTCCATAAACTTATCACATATGCTTTTGATTTAAGACCACATATATATGAAATTATTGAAAAAGCAGGTTTTGTTAAAGAAGCGGTATTAAAGGAGCATTGTCTTTTTAATGGAGTTTATAAAGATGTTATTATGCATGGAAAAATCAATAAAAAGTTATCGCAAAAGTTTAACTAATGAAGAAAACAGTTATTATAACAGGAGCAAATAGGGGGTTAGGTAAAGCATTCGTGGATGTTTTATTGAATCGTGAAGATTGCTTTGTTATTTCAATGTCTAGGCGATTAAGCGAAGAACAAAAAAGCTATTCTTCAAAACGATTTGGTTTTGTAGAAGTTGATTTGTCTGAAAATAATTTAGATAAAAAAATAACTGTTTTAAAAGATTTGGTTGTTAGTGAAACTATTTATTTTATTAATAACGCAAGCATTATTGAACCGATAATGAGAGTAGAAGATATCGATGAAGCTGCGATGGATAGAACATTGTCAGTTAATATAAAATCAACCATGTTAATCACTAAGTTCTTACTTGTAAATTTTAACTCTAAAGCATTAACATTTGCCAATATAAGTTCTGGTGCTGCCAAAAGAGCGATTAGTAATTGGTCCTTGTATTGTTCATCAAAAGCGTTTATTCAAATGTTTTTTGATGTAGCAGAAAGTGAATACAAACATCATCGATTTTTAAATATAAATCCAGGAGTAATTGATACTGGTATGCAAAAGAGTTTGAGAAATAGTGATTTTCCTGATGTTGAAAACTTTAAAGAATTACAAAAACAAGGGCAATTAAAATTACCAATTGATGTTGCCGAAGAATTAATTAAAACCATAATAATTAATTAATGAAAGTAGCTGTTATTTCAGATATTCATGGTAATTATGATGCGCTTGTCGAGGTCTTAAAAAAGGCCAAGATTGAAGGTGTAGAGCATCTATTGATTTTGGGTGATCTCGTTGGTTATTATTATCATCCTGAAAAAATATTAAAAAAACTTTCAGAATGGAGTTTTGATATTATTAAAGGTAATCATGAATACTTGTTAGAAGATTTAATTAATAATTCTGATTTAGCCGAATCAATTCGGTTAAAGTATGGAAGTGGTCATCAAGAAGCCATAAATAAACTTTCACAAAAGCAGTTGGATTTCTTAAAGCATTTACCTGAAATTAAATCGGTTCAATTTGATCAAACTTCTTTATTGATGTCTCACGGAAGTCCATGGTCAAATAACTTTTATATATATCCAGATTGTAAAAAAGACATCATAGAAAAATGTGACTCTTTACATCATGATTTTGTTTTAATAGGGCATTCACATTATGCTTTTGCCATAAAAAACACAAATAGTATTTTAATTAATCCAGGTTCTGTTGGCCAATCAAGGCAAAAAGGAGGACAAGCATCTTGGTGCATCGTTGATACTGAAAACAAATGTTTTCAAATGTTTTCTACAGATTACAATGTGGAGAATTTAGTAAAAGAGGTTGCTGAAAAAGATGGGGATGTAGAATACTTAACCAAAGTATTAATCAGAAATTAAAGGGATATGAAAAACAAGTTAAACATACTAGTCACAGGTTGCGGTGGAGATATAGGTCAAAGTATTGGGAAAATATTGAATGAATGTGATTTTGTGAAATATTTAGTAGGTTGTGATATCTCAGATAAAAATGCAGGGAAATTTATTTTCGAAAACTTCTTTTTAGGATTGCCTTGCTCTGATTCAAATTACTTAAAATCTCTCGAAGATGTTGTCGAAAACAAAGAGATTGATTTAATAATACCAATCGCTGAGCCTGAGTTAAGGTTTTTATCACAATCCCAAATAATTGATAAAATTGGAAAAGCTCAAATTCTTTGTGCTAATTCAGAATCATTAGAAATTGGATTTGATAAACTAAAAACGGCTAAATTTTTAGAAAAAAATAAATTACCGTTCCCTAAAACAGAACAAATAACTGATATAAATGAGTTTGTAGATTACCCAGTAATTTTAAAATCTAAATCTGGCTCTGGATCTTCATCTGTTTATATAGCCAGAGATCAAACAGATTTTGATTATATAAAACTTAAACATCCCGATTTTATAGTACAGGAATATTTAACATCTCATGAAGGAGAATTTACTTGTGGATTGTTCAGGACTAAAAAAGGAATGATTAGAAGTATTATTTTGAAAAGAGAATTAACAGGAGGGTATAGTGGATATGGAGAAGTAATACGCAATCAAGAAATAACAAGTGTATTAATTCAAATTGCAGAAAAATTAAACCTAATAGGTAGTATAAATGTTCAACTAAGGTTAACTTCTAAAGGTCCTGTGGTTTTTGAAATAAATCCAAGGTTTTCAAGCACAGTTTTGTTTAGACATAAGTTTGGATTTAATGATCTTTTATGGAGTATTGAAGACCAAACCAACCAAGAGTTATCTAAATATATTGAAGTTGAATCGGGAAGAAAATTTTATAAAGGTTTTTCTGAATTTATAGATCATAAATAAAAAAAATGAAGAGTTTTAAAATTGGAGACAAACAAATAGGAAGAAATGAACCATGCTTTATTATAGCGGAACTCTCTGCTAATCATGGAAAGAGCATCGATATAGCACTAGAAAGCATAAAAAAAGCCAAACAAGCAGGAGCTGATGCGATTAAATTACAAACATTTACACCAGACACGATTACTTTAAATTCCAAAAGGCCTGAGTTTTTAATAAACCATGGGACAATTTGGGACGGAGATTATTTGTATGATTTATATAAGGAAACACATTTACCTTGGGAATGGCATGGCAATCTTTTTAAGGCTGCAAAAAAAGAAGGAATTATATGTTTTTCATCTCCATTTGATTTAACAGCAGTCGATTTTCTTGAAGGATTAGAAGCCCCGGCATATAAAATAGCTTCTCCAGAGATTAGAGATATTCCTTTGATTGAAAAATGTGCAAAAACAGGAAAGCCGATTATTATAAGTACAGGAATAGCAACATTGTCTGATATTACCTTGGCAATTAATACTTGTAGGAATGTAGGGAATGATAAAATAGTTTTATTAAAATGTACAACATCTTACCCAGCTCCTATAGAAGAGGCTAACCTTTTAACTCTAAATGATTTTGTGGAAAAATTCAATGTAGTACCAGGTCTTTCAGATCATACTTTAGGAGATGTTGTTCCAACAGTTTCAGTAGCTTTAGGTGGAAAGGTTATAGAAAAGCATTTTATAATTGATAAATCAATTGGTGGAGCAGACGCCTCATTTTCATTAGATTTTGGTGAATTTTCACAAATGGTAAAATCTGTTAGAGATGCAGAGAAGGCGATGGGTAAGGTAACCTATAAGATAGGCGAAGAGGCAACCAATTTGTCTAAACTTGCTTCACGTTCTTTATTTATAGTTGAAAATGTAAGAAAAGGAGAAAAGTTAACAAGAGAAAACATAAGATCAATTAGACCTGGCAATGGATTACATCCGAAGTATTATGAAGAAATACTTGAAAAAAAATTCGCAAAAAACTTTGAAAAAGGAGAGCCTTTAAGCTGGGATCATATAGAACAATAAAATGCACATTATTTATAGCATATAAAAAATTAATAATTTGACTGTTTTAAGACTTTTTTTTAATAGAGGTTTTATTTTATCTCTGAAGGTAGGCTCTATGGGGATAAAGTTTTTGTTCTTCTCTATATTTTTACCTAAAATTATTTCTGTTTCAGATTATGGAAATATCAACCTCTTAATTACTACAATAACTTTTTTTATTTTTTTAGTAGGGTTCGATTTTTATAATTTTGCACATCGCGATTTTATTAATGACACAAAAGATTCAATCATTTTAAAGTTATTTAATCAAGGACTGTTATCTGTTTGTGTGTTTTTACTTCTTATTCCGATTTTCTATTGGACACTAAAATATAATGACTTGCCATATGTGTTTTTGTCACTCGTTTTATTATATACAGAATATTTTGGGCAAGAAATCTATAGGCTTTTAGTGCTGTTTTCTAAACCAATTTTGGCAAATGTTATTCTATTTTTTAGATCTAGCCTTTGGATTATTGCTCTATACTTACTTTCGTTTTATTCAGATTTTGATATTACAATTTTTCAGATTCTACTTTTTTGGGTAATTGGAAACAGTAGCTTAATGATGATTAGTTTTATGTATATATTCTTAGTAGAAAAGATAAAAATCAGACATCTAAAATTAAACTTAAAGTGGATACGATCTGGAATTATATTGAGTTTTCCTTTTTTAATCAGTACAATTGCATTAAAAATCATTGAATTAAGTGATAGATATATTATAAATTATTTCTTTTCTACTTTTGAAGTAGGAATTTATTCGTTTTATTCAAATGTATCTAATAGTCTCAATGTATTTATAAACACAGCTGTTGTAATTATGATATACCCTAGAATTTTATCAGCTTTTAAAAATAATGACACACTAGAAAGCACCAAGTTGGTAAAAGAATACAAAAGAGATATGATTCTCTATTTATTGTTTTTTGTAGGCCTGATTTCTTTTTTAATTGAACCTCTGATTCAGTGGATAGGAAAAGATGCTTATTCTTCTGAAATGCTTACTTTTTGGGTATTATTAATTGGAAATGTTCTTTTTAATTTGTCTTTAATTCCTCATATGATTCTTTATGCAAAACATAAAGATAAGCAACTTTTTATGCCAGTAATTATAGCGTGTATAACTAACTTCATTTTAAATATAGTTCTTGTTCCTTACTATGGAATTTTAGGCGCTGGAATTTCAACATTCGTCAGCTTTCTTATTGTAGCAATCATGAAATATTATTATACAAGAAAATTAAATATTAGTTTATGAAAAGAGTAAATCTTTTTTTGCCCATTACTCCATATACTCTATCAATAGCTGAAAGTTTAATTGAAAATGATGTTAATGAATTATCTCGCTCAAAAAATATATTAATAAACCCTCATGGATTAAAATATAAAAAAGAATGCTGGGATGAAGTTATAGAAGATTATTCTTCTAGAGAAGTCCAAAATAATTTTTTAAAGAAATATTTCAATTTTTTGAAACAGATATTTGTTTTTATAAAAGTTTATAAAAGACTTGCAAAATATAAGGATAGTGTTTTGGATTTTTATTATGTTGATCTTGCTCATGTATTAAGTAATTCGATTTTCTTTAGTTTTAAAAATATAGAGAAAAGATTTGTTCTCGAAGATGGAATGCTTAATTATTACAAGCTAACTATAGAAGGCAAAATGTTAGGAAAGAGAAGTGTCAATGGGTTTTTTAAAATTTTGGGATTACCTACTAAATTTTTTTTCGGAGACATTACAGGAATTGAAATGGATGATGTTAATAAGCAGTTTGTTTTTTTTCCAAAATTTGCTTTTATGCCGACTAAAAGTGAACAAATACCTTATGCTAGATTTGAATACGAACTAAGCAATAAGGTTTTGATACTTGGACAAGAACCAATAAGTAAATTTGTTACTGAAGATAAATACCTTAACTCTTTGGATTTAATAATCCAAGATATGATTATAAATTTTGGAGATGTAGAATTATATTATAAACCACATCATCATGGAAAAAAAAAACTTTCTAGAGAGTTCTTAAAAAAGAATTATAAGGTTAATTTTATAGAAAACAACCTCCCAATTCATATTTTTATTAAAGAAATCAGTCCATCGGTTATTGTTAGCTATGGTTCAACCGCTTCTTTAAATTTAAAGTTACTATTACCAGAGAATGTTAAAAGTTATGTATACTTATTTAGAGATTCTAAACTACCAACGAATACCTATTTAGAAACATTATTTGCAAAACTTGGTATATTAATTACTGAGATCAAGTAAGTTATATATGAAATTAGAAATATCTAAAACGTCATTACTAGTACTATTGTTCTCACTTCCTTTGAACATTATTCTAATAGAAGGAATAGGAAATGTTTACCTTTCTACAGTTGTAGTTTTCATCCAATTTTCTATCATGTTAATTTTAACAAATGCAAAAATTTTAAAAGGGAAGACTACTTTAATAGCAGGGGAATTATTATTAATTACATCAGTAGCAACAATGATAAACATTCTTTTAAATGGAGAGCTAATTAATATACAAATAACCAAAACGGTAATCTATATACAAAACATACTTGCTCTAATTCTCATGAATTACATTATGAAAAGGGTTGTATTGGATTATTTTTTAAAACTGTTTGTTGTAGTAGTTTTATTCTCTATAGTGAGGGTGTATATAGAAGAGCCTAGTCATTTCTTTAAGCTAAGTGTTCTATGGGATGAACGTATTGAATCAGAATTTGTAGCTGGAGTTAATACGTTTGCAATGTTGGTTGGATTGGCTTTTACAATTAGTTTTTTTTATTTTAAACAGAAGTATATAAAGTTAATCTTATGTGGTATTTTTTTAATGGTTATTATACTCACTATGTCAAGAGGCGCTTTACTGGCCGCTATAATTACATTATTTGCTACATCGTTTTATGATACAGATAGAAGAACTTTTGAATTACTTGTAAAGTATTCTTTAATTGGATTAGTTTTAATTATGGCTTTTCTAATCTTTTCAGGAAAGATGGATGCTGTGCTTGAACTGATAAGTGAAAGATTTTTCAGCTTTTTTAACGGAGAAAAAACGGCAAATGCTTTTTTTGCTGGTAGAGGTGATTTGATAGGATATGTTTTGGAAAAATTTTCAGAATCAAATATTTTTCAATTTTTATTTGGACATGGTAATGGAAGTATGTCTTTTGTTATTCCTGAAACTGGTCAAAAATTTGAAACATCACACTTAGTAATTTTAGATATTTTATATAGGAATGGAATAATATTAACAGTGTTATATATTCTATTACAAATTTGGATTTTCTTAAAATTCTTAAAGAACAGAAGTAGAGAGAAAGTAATATTATTTGGACTTTTCTTGTTTTTTCAATTAGAATTATTAGTAAACCCTATGATTTTTTCAGCGCAAGCTGGGTGGGTTTATTCTCTTTTCTTGATTTTATTTATAAGACAAGACTCATTAATCTTTAACAAAGATGAAAATGGAGAAATTTAAAAATCATCTTTTTCCTTTTGTAATTTCAACTTTACCAATACTTGCTGTTTTTTTTCCAGCTAAAAATATTGGTTTTTTTGTTTTATTCACTTTTTTACTAGCGTTGTTTGAAAAGAATAAAATAAAAAATTTCAAAAAAAATAAATCATTTTTATTGCCTTATATAGCATTTCTTTCTTTTGGGGTCCTAATGGCCTTTCTATCGAAGGACGTAACAACTTCTTTAAAAGCATTGGAAAGATATATTTCGCTATTAGTTATCCCAGTGATCATTTTCTCGTCAAACTTAGATTTAAAAAGAATAAACTTTATTTTAAAATCATTTGTGATTTTAATGTTATTAGTTTCCGTTTTTTCTATTGGTAAATTAATTTGGTTTGTTGAAGTATTTGGGGATTGGATAGAAGTAATGAGAGGGGTAAACAAAAACGACACCTATTTACAATTTAAATACCCCCATTTAATGTGGGATGTGCATCCTTCTTATTGGAGTTATTTAATGATAATTGTTAATGTAATTCTTTTAAACAATACTTACTTTCAGCGACCTTTTTCAAAAAAGATAAGCATCTTTTTATTAATTATTTTTAACCTTAACTTATTGTACTTGGCAGCAAGAGTACCTTTGTTTATTAATTTTTGTATTCATTTAATTAGCATTACAATTCTTTTTAGAAAGAAAATAAAATATATTTTATTTTCCTATACTATTATTTTCTTAACATTAACAATAGCATATTATAAACTGCCTTTTTTAAGCTATAAAATAAAAGCAATTTCTGGAGACGACAGGTTCTTTCTTTGGGATGTTGCACATAAGAAAGTTAAATCAAATTACTATATACTTGGAGAAGGCTTGGGATTAAGTAAACAATTTATAGAAGAAGAAATAAAAAGTATTGAAGACCCCAGAAAAGATTACAAAGGAAATGAAATACACAATCAATATTTGAGTTTTCTATTAGAAACTGGAATTATAGGGGTGCTATTTTTATTATATATCTATATTAGACCAAATGTTTACATTAATCATAAATACAAAATATCAATCTCTTGGCCTTCATTATCGATTGTCATTCTAATATTAATGGCATCAATCATAGAACCTTTTTTTAGTGTTATCAAAGGGATTATCATTTTTGCTTTGTTTAGCTCTTTATTTAAATTGGTGTATATTAACTATGAAAAGAATAAACTTTTAAATAAAGTAAATAGTAAGAAATAGAATTTAAGTTGAGTCTTTACTTTTATTAAAAAATCACATGAAGAAATATACTTTAAAATTTTCCTCTTCTATTTTCCTTGGAATATTTATTTGGTTTTTCTTTTTTATTATAACTCCAGTAGAAACCAAAAGCAACAGTTTACCAACAACAATAGGTTTTATTTTTCTTTCTTATCTTTTTTTATTTTTAGGATATTATTTGCCCCCTTTGTTGAGAATGAAAAGGATTCAATTTATAAAAAACATAGAAGAAAAACTAAGTGAACAGAAAGAAAAAATATTATATGGACTAATAATTTTAATTAGTTTTTCTTTTATGTTTAGATATTATGACCTTTTTATTAATCGAGAACTATCATTTCACAACCTCCCTTCTTTTAATAAAAGAATAGCTTCAAATCCTCATAAATTCTCTTTTCTTTTTGGTGTTTTCGCCATTTTTAGAACGATATATTTTGTTCCATTAATTTTTTATTTTAATTATAAAATAAATCAAAAAAAAGCTCTAATTTTTTGCTTAATCCTTTTCCTCCTGCCAATATTAGAAGCATATTTACGCGATTCAAGGAGAATTATTTTTGAGCTTTTAATATTGTTATTAATCATTTTATTTTTGTTTAAAAAGATTAACCTAAAATCATATAAAACCTATACATTAACGTTCGGTGCTTTTTTATTGTTTTCAGCATATTCTTTGACTGTGTTAGAAGGGAGGGTTAAGGTTACGGGAGAGAATTTTTACGAAAGAATATATAAATCACCATATAATGATTTTGTTCCTGTAAAGAAAAAAGCAATAGATTTTATATCTAAGAATGGAGATAATATTATTTCGAAAGCGTATTTTTCTGAAATTCATATAGGTCAATATATAACTCATGGTGTTTTTGAAATGGATTATATGATTTCTAATTTTAAAGAACATAAATACGGAATGTATAACTCGTATCTTTTTATTAAGTTTCTTAATAAAACAAAGATGACAAGTGTTTCGTTAGAAAAGTTAAACAATCCATCAAATAGAAACACATATATAACTTTTTTCGGGGGAATGTTTTTAGACTTCGGATGGTTATCACTCCCCATAATGTTTATTTTCGGGTATTTTCAAAAGCTAATATTCTATCTAGGAAAAACTACTTTTGCTTTTAAGCCTTTTATGGTGTTGTTGTATTTTTCAAATATTTTTTTATTAGTGATGAATTTTATTAGAGCACAATTTTTATTGACTATGGGAGTGTATTTAATACTTTTGTTTACCGTTGCTTTGTTTTTATTCACTTATAAAAGAGCAAGGAATTAATATATTTCTTAATATATAAAATCTGGAGAAATTAAATGAAAGTAGCAATTATTCATTACTGGTTTATAACGAGAAGAGGAGGTGAAAAAGTAGTAGAATCTATTTTGAAAAAATACCCACAAGCAGATATTTATACATTATTTTATGATAGAGAACAATATGGAAATCATCTAGATGATCATAAAATTTATTCATCAATATTAAACACTAAGTTTCTTAGGAAATTTTATCAAAAGATTTTCCCATTATATCCATTAGGGATTAAATCTTTAAAATTGAAAAAAGAGTATGATTTAATTATTTCATCCGAATCTGGACCTGCTAAAGGAATAAAGATTACAAATAATGCAAAGCATATATGCTATATACATTCACCAATGAGATATGCATGGAGCCATACGGATGATTATTTGAAATCAGCAAATAAATTAATTAGACCGTTATTAAAATACTTTTTCAAAAAGCTACAAAAATGGGATAAAACAACAATAAACAATGTAGATTTATATATTGCTAATTCATATAATGTTTCAGAAAGAGTAAAGAAATATTATAATAGAAAGTCTATTGTTATTCACCCTCCAATAGAAGAAAAACTTTTTGAGAAAAAGTTGAGAGCTAGCACTAAAGAAATATATTTGAGTTTTGGAGCCATTACACCTTATAAAAGGATTGATCTTTTAATTGATGTTTTTAATATTAATGGCAAAAAGTTGGTTATTATTGGTGAAGGGTCTGAAAAAGAAAAATTGCAAAAGAAAGCAAAGAAAAATATAAGCTTTGAAAGTTTCCCTAATTGGGAAGAGGTAGAGAATATGATTCGCAAATCAAAAGCATTATTATTTCCTGGAGAAGAAGATTTTGGCATGATACCTTTAGAGGTTATGTCATACGGGATACCTGTTATAGCGTATAAAAAAGGAGGAGCACTTGAAACGGTTGTTGAAAATAAAAAAGAAATAGAACATTCTACAGGATTATTCTTTGATAGACAATCTATAAAATCATTAAATCAAACGATTGACTTTTATGAAAACAAGGCAGATTTATTTGATCCAGTTTTTATTAGAAATCATGCAAAAAAATTTAAAGAGTCTAATTTTTTAGATAAGTTTGAACAAGAAACGAGTTGTTTAATGAAAAAGAATTATGAGTAAAATAAAAAATAGATTTTCATACTTAATAAAACCGCTACAGTTATTGTTTGATTACTTTGCTATAGTTGGAGTTTTATTTTATATTTCTGATGAACAATTTCTAAATTCAACATTCTTAAGTTATATTTTTTTATGTTGGTTGTTCTCTGCTATTTTTACTGGCTATTATAAAGTTTACCGATACACAAAATTATTAAGAGTTTTTTGGATATTTATTAAACATTCAATTGTTTTTACTTTTGGGTTTTTTGCTTTTTTTGGATTTTTCAGAGAAGGACTTTCTGTAGGAAATCAGTTTTTAGTGTTAAATTCTATTTTTATTATAACTCTATCGCTTAAAATTATAGGATATTACTTACTCAAATTATACAGAAAATCAGGAAAAAATTATCGAAAAGTTATTGTTTTGGGAGATAATAATTCTACAAAAAGAATTACAAGACTTTTTCATAATAGACCTTCTTTAGGGTATAAATACCTTGGCTTTTTTACAGACCTTAATAATGAAGATAAATTGGGTAATATTGATGAATGTTATGATTATTCAATTAATAAATCTGTAGATGAAATTTATTGTTCGTTACCTGAGTTTGATAAAGAGCAAGTTAAAAAGATAACTAGGTTTGCAAATACTCATAGTATATCAATTAAATTGATACCAGATTTCGATCAATTGTATAGTAAGGTCAGCAATGTTGAATATTATGATGATGCATTAATGGTTTTAGGGGTTAAAAAATTACCTTTTGAATTTTTAGAAAATTATGCCGTTAAAAGAGGTTTTGATATTGTTTTTTCTTTACTCATTTGTGTTTTAGTTCTTTCATGGTTATATCCTTTATTATGGCTTTTTATAAAGCTAGAATCTAAAGGGCCTGCAATTTTTAAACAAACTAGAGAAGGAATTAATGGAGATGAATTTTTATGTTATAAATTTCGATCAATGAGATTAAATAAAATGTCTGATAAAGTTCATGCATCGAAAAATGATCCTAGAGTAACCAAATCAGGAAGTTTTATAAGGAAAACAAGTATAGATGAATTGCCTCAATTTATAAACGTTTTAAAAGGAGATATGAGTGTAGTGGGACCAAGACCACATGTAGAAGCTTTATCTAAGGAATATCAAGAAGAAGTTGATGATTATTTAAAAAGACATGCTATGAAGCCTGGGATTACTGGTTTAGCTCAAGTCAGTGGGTATAGAGGAGAAGTTAAAAAAAGATTAGATATTAAAAATAGAGTCCGAATGGATATATTTTATATTGAAAATTGGTCTTTTTTACTAGACATTAAAATTATTATGATTACGGTGTTAAATGTTTTCAAAGGAGAAGATAAAGCCTACTAATGTCGACTCTAATAAATATAACCGCATCAATTGTTATATATAAAGAAGATAAAAGTGAGCTTTTAAAAGCGATTGATTCTGTAGTCAAAAGTAAACTTGTCAAAACACTTTATATTATAGACAATTCTCCTAAGGAGAATTCTCATTTAAAAGATTTATTAATTAATGATTCAGTTGAATATATATATACAGGTAAAAATATTGGTTTTGGAACCGGGCATAATTTGATTTTAGAAAAAATTAAAGGAAAGTCTCTTTGCCATTTAATTCTAAACCCTGATGTATATTTTCAACCAGAAGTTCTAAAAGAGCTTTCTTCCGAATTGCAGAAAGATTCTAATCTTTCTATGATTGCTCCAAAGATTTTATTTCCTAATGAGGAGATACAATATACAATAAGAAAATACCCTACAATTTTAGAGTTTTCACTACGTTTTTTAAGGATATCTAACCGTTATACAAAAAACAGAGAGTACAGAGATCAAAATTTAGAAAAGCCTTTTTATCCAGATTTTATTCACGGCAACTTTATGTTATTTAAGACTGAAGATTTAATAAAAATAGAAGGTTTTGATACTCGATATTTCCTATATATGGAGGATGTTGATATTTGCAAGAGAATCGATCAATTAGGGAAAAGAAAAATGTATTTCCCAAAAGTTAAAGCTTATCATATATTTAAAAAAGGTTCATCAAAAAAGAGTTATCTTTTTTTTACTCATCTCATCTCTATATATAAATATTTTATGAAGTGGGGATTTTAGTTTAGGTCAAGAAATTAAAATATATTTGTGCTGTAAAAATCACCCATGAATATACTTATACTCGGCTCAGGAGGAAGGGAACACGCTTTTACTCATAAACTAGCTCAAAGTAATAAAATAACTCAAATTTTTGTGGCTCCTGGTAATGCTGGAACACATAATATAGCGACTAACATTGCAATTAACCCTACAGATTTTGACGCTGTTAAGCAAACGGTGATCAGTAATCAGATTAACATGGTTGTAGTTGGTCCTGAAGCTCCTTTAGTAGAAGGAGTTCATGATTTCTTTCTAAAGGATGAAGAGTTGAAATCTATTCCTGTAATTGGACCACAGAAAGATGGAGCTTTATTAGAAGGAAGTAAAGATTTTTCAAAAGAGTTCATGATAAAACATGGAATTCCAACTGCACAGTATCAATCATTCACAAACCAAACATTAAGGGAAGGGAAATCTTTTCTGGAGACCCTTAAGCCACCATATGTTTTAAAAGCTGATGGTTTAGCCGCTGGTAAAGGAGTTTTAATTTTAGACTCATTAGAAGAGGCTAAATCTGAATTGGAAGAAATGCTTTCTAATCAGAAATTTGGAGAAGCTTCATCTACCGTTGTTGTCGAAGAATTTTTAGATGGAATAGAATTATCAGTTTTTGTTTTAACGGATGGGAAAAATTATAAAATTTTACCTTCAGCTAAAGATTATAAAAGAATTGGTGAAGGGGACAAAGGATTAAATACTGGAGGAATGGGAGCAATATCTCCTGTGCCATTTGCGAATGACGAATTTTTAAGAAAAGTGGAAACACAGGTTATAAAACCTACAGTAGATGGTCTTCAAAAAGATGGAATTGATTATAGGGGCTTTATTTTCATTGGACTGATGAATATTGATGGAAACCCCTTTGTGATTGAATACAATGTTAGAATGGGAGACCCAGAAACTGAAGTAGTATTGCCTAGAATAGAATCTGATTTGTTAGATTTATTTGAAGGAGTTGCCAATCAGAACCTAGATGAAAAAGAATTCACCGTAACTTCTCAAATTGCCACAGCTGTAATGCTTGTTTCTGGTGGATATCCTGAAGGATATGAAAAAGGAAAACAGGTCTTAGGCTTAGACAATGTAAAAGACTCTATTGTTTTTCATGCTGGAACCAAAGATAGTAATGGAGAAGTTCTAACAAATGGAGGGAGAGTGATGGCCATTACTTCTTTTGGAGATTCAATTGAAGAAGCACTTAATAAAACGTATGGCAGTATTGATAAAATTCATTTCGATAAAATGAATTACAGAAAAGATATCGGATTTGACTTAGTATAATGAAATGAGTGTAAGTAAATTTTATCATTACAGTAAATACATGATTAAATTTCTTGTACGAATTCCTGAATGTATTTAGATTTTTATTTCATTGATTCAAAAAATAAAAATTTAAAACAGATGAAAAAAGTAATTGTAGCGCCGCTAAATTGGGGATTAGGACATGCCTCACGATGCGGTCCAATTATAAAACACCTTATTGAAAATAACTTTATACCCATCCTCGCAAGTGATGGAAAAGCATTAAAATTTCTTTCAAAAGAATTTCCCGACTTAGAAACCATAAGTTTGCCTTCTTACCATATTTCTTATGGGAGAAATGTAAAGTGGAATCTTTTTAAGAAAACACTAACGATCAAAAAAGCTGTAAGACAAGAAAGAAGGGTTTTAGAAAAATACTTGATAGATAATCCTGAAGTAGTTGGAATTATCTCTGATAATCGATTTGGAATGTTTTCTAAAAAAACTCCTTCGGTTTATATTACCCATCAGATAAATGTTTTGTCAGGTTTATTAACTCCTATTACTAGCTTTTATCATCAAAGAATTATAAAAAACTTTACTGAATGTTGGATTCCAGATGAACCAAATTCTAAGTTTTCAGGAAAGCTATCATTATCCAATAAAAAGCTAAATCAAAAATATATTGGAATTCTAAGTAGACTCAATAAAATGGAAATTGAGAAAACTATTGATATCCTCATTATACTTTCTGGACCAGAGCCAAATCGATCTTTATTAGAGTTTAAGTTGCGGAACATTTTTGAAAAAACGAAAAAAAATGTTTGTTTGATTAGAGGCGTAATTGAGGAAGAGCAAATCATAGAAGAAAAAGGAAATGTGAAAATTTTTAACTTTATGTTATCTGAAGAATTGGAGAAAACCATGAACTCTGCAAAATTGATTATTTGCAGATCTGGTTATACATCCATTATGGATCTAGTAACTTTAAATAAACAAGCTTTGTTAATTCCTACAGAGAATCAATCAGAACAAGAATATTTGGCAAAGTATCTTCAAGATCAAAAATGTTTCAAGTTTTTAGAGGAAAAAAACCTAGATGAAAGTAAAGAGAATCTTTCAACAAGCGATTTTAAAATTGACTATAAAAAAAGACCTTTAAGTGCTGATTTATTTAACCTTTTCCTAGAGTAAAAGAAAATTCAGACCCTTTTCCATATGTGCTCTTTAGAAGAATAGTATCATTATGAGCTTCAATAATGTGCTTTACGATAGATAAACCTAGACCAGAACCACCTTGCTCTCTAGACCTACTTTGATCGACTCTATAGAATCGTTCAAAAAGGCGTGATATGTGTTCTTGCTTTATCCCTTCTCCATTGTCAGAAACTTTGATAATAAACTTCTCTTCATTATAAGGATCGATGCTGATCGTTGTAACTCCATCTATTTTTCCATACTTAATTGAGTTTACCACAAGGTTAATTAGGACTTGTTCTATACGTTCAATATCACCACGAACAAAAACTGGAAATTCATATATTCGATCGAACTGAAGTTTAATATTCTTTTTTTTAGCTCGCATTTCAAATAAATCAAAAACACTTTGAACTACCTCAAGAATATTAAAAACTTCGATATTCATTTTTAAACCATCCGTTTCTAATTTAGCAATCATATCTAAATCTTTTATGATGGCCGTTAAACGTTCAACTCCTTTATTGGCTCTGTCTAAATATTTTGTTCGAATTTCTTTATCTTCAACAGCACCTTCAATTAAGGTTAAGATATATCCTTGTACGGTAAACAGAGGGGTTTTTAATTCGTGGGCAACATTTCCCAAAAAATCTCTTCTGAACGAATCTCTTTCAGTTAAGTTTCTAATCTCTATTGTTTTTCCTTCAACATAATCTTGTACGCTTTTAGAGAGTGCTTCTATATCTGTTGTAATTGATTTTTTTTCTAAATCATTAACATCTAGAATAGAGATTTGATCATATATTTTCTTAATTCGATTGTAAATAAATCGTTCAGCTCTGTACTGGATGATAAAAAAAGAAACACCAAAAATTAATAAGATAAATAAGGCTAAACCAATTAATTCGTTACCTCCTGAAAAGAAAAAATATAATGAGAAGATAATAAGTACCGAAAGTATTGTTAAATATAGAGATAACCAGAGAGCAAAAGAATATGTTTTTTTAAACCTCATGAAGTAGTATAAATTAAATATCTGCTTCTAATACAAATTTATAACCTACCCCTTTTACAGTTTTAAAATGATGGTCTCCAATTTTCTCTCTTAACTTTCTTATATGTACATCAATAGTTCTTCCGCCAACAACAACCTCATTACCCCAGACGCTGTCTAAAATTGCTTCACGTTTAAAAACTTTACCAGGCTTTGACGTAAGCAATGAGAATAATTCGAATTCTTTTCTAGGAAGAAATATCTTTTTATCACCTTTTAGTACAACATATTCTTCTCTATTGATAACAATATCACCAATTTTGGTTGAAGAATCAGCTTGCTCTACATTTTTTAACCTACGAAGTAATGATTTTACTTTACTAACTAAAACTTTTGGTTTTACAGGCTTAGTAATATAATCATCAGCACCAGCATCAAAACCAGCGACTTGAGAATAATCTTCACCTCTGGCAGTTAAGAAAGAAATTAAAACATTTTCTAAACTTTTAATTCCTCGTATTTTTTCACAAGCTTCAATACCATCCATCTCAGGCATCATAATGTCTAATAATATAAGATGAGGAGTCGTTTTTTTTGCAACCTTTACTGCTTCAATACCGTTTGAGGCTGTATATACTTGGTAGCCTTCATTTTTTAAATTGTATCCTACAATCTCTAAAATATCGGGCTCATCATCCACTAAAAGAATCTTAATATCGCTATTACTCATGGTAAGTTTATAATATAATTCTTATCAAAAGTAGCGATTCTAAAACAAAAAAACAGTGGCTTAACAATCATTTAACCTCGTAACGTTCCATTAACATTGCTGTAACTGAAGGATAATATACGAATAACATTTCTTTTACAAAACAGGATGACTTTTGTGTCAAATAACATTCTATAAAGAACATTAATGAAAAAAATGATATTAATTCTTGCTATGACCTTTTGTCAATTGGCAATCGCGCAAGAGAGAGGAATAATTAAAGGGAAATTATTAGATAAAGAAATGAATAATGAGCCTTTATCTTTTGCTAGTGTAGTTTTGAAAGGAACGACTACTGGTACAGAAACAGATATGGAAGGTAACTTTTCTTTATCTGTAAAACCGGGAACTTATGTTGTAACTTTTAGCTTCTTAGGGTATAAAACGATAGAAGTACCAGTAACTGTAAAAGCAGGTGAAACAGTTACTGTAAATAAAATTTTAACAGCTGAAGAAGGAGTTGCTTTAGATCAAGTTGTGATTGAGACTTCGGTTAGTAAAGAAACACAAAATGCACTGATTGTAGAGCAGAAAAAAGCAATAAGTATAGAAACCAAAATTGGAGCTGAAGAGCTTTCTAAAAAAGGAGTTTCTGATGCTACAGGGGCAGTTTCTAAAACAGCTGGAGTTTCAAAAGGATCAAAAAACATTGTGGTAAGAGGATTGGGAGATCGATACAATTCTACTTCCTTGAATGGATTGCCATTGCCTTCTGAAGATCCAGAATACAAGAATATTTCTTTGGACTTTTTTGATACAAGTATTATTAAAAATATTGGGGTTAATAAAGTGTTTTCTTCTTCAATTCTTGCAGATGTTGGTGGAGCAAACATTAATATTGAATCTAAGGAATTAACAAAAAAGAAATCGGCGAGCATAGGTTTCTCTACCGGCGGAAATACGCAAACGATAAATCAAAAGTTCTTAACAATTGATGGAACCAATAGACTTGGTACTGGAAGCGCGACATCAATTCCTGTGAATAATTTAAGTCAATATACTTTTACAAATTCCTTTAGACCAGAAGCACAAAACTTTCAAGCTAACAAAAGTTTTTCTTTTTCTGTAGGAAGAAAATTTGATGTTGGAGAAGAGGGGAAACTGAGTGTTTATATCATTGGAACTTTTGACGGGAAATTTAATTACTTAGAAGGAAATATCAAACAAACTAATAGTACAGGAGCCGTTTTCTTAGATCAAGATTTTGAAAAGTATGAGTACAATGTTTCTCAAATCTTAATGGGGAATGTAAAATATAAGTTTGGAGAAGGGCATGAAATCTCTTACAATAATGTATTCATTCATAACAACAAACAATCTATTGGAGATTATTTCGGATTTGTAAATCCTGAGCAAACAGGAGATTTAGAGTTTCAAAGAAGACAACAAGTAAATGATAATAGCTTGTATGTAAATCAATTATTAGGGAAGTTCATACTAAACGATAGAATAACTCTAGAGGCAAAAGGATCTATCAATTTTGTGCAAGGAAACGAACCAGATCGTAGAACAAACAACTACTTGTTTAGAGATAACTTCTATAGTCCACAAACTAACAGTGCTGGAGAAAACGAACGTTATTTTTCAAAACTACAAGAGTTAGATAACAATGCCTACGGTAAGCTTACTTACAAGTTAAATGATGATGAGGATGTAAGTGTTTTAGAATTTGGAGGAAACTTTAGATATACCGAGAGATTATTTTCAGCAACAATTTTTAACCATGGATTTAATACAAGAACACCTATTGAAATAGACAATCCAGATGCAGTTTTTAATCAAACATCTTTAAATAACAGTATTTTCAGATTAGAAACAGGAAGAGGTACTTCAAATAATCCTTTTGCATTTGTTCCTTTTACTTATAGAGGGAAAAGATTAATCCAAGCTGGATTTGGAAACGCCATTTATCAGTTCAATGAAAATTTAATTGTTTCTGGAGGTGTTAGACTTGAGTCAGTTCAACAAAGAGTTACGTATAATACAAACATTGCTAATAGTGATGATAATGGAGCTTCTAAAATTGAAGAATTTTATGTGTTACCAAGCTTAAATATAAAATACAATTTCAATGAAAATAGTATTTTAAGATTTGCTTTAAGCCAAACATACACGTTACCACAATTTAAAGAAACGGCTCCATTTAAGTACCAAGATGTAAGTTTCTCTAGTCAAGGAAATCCAAATTTAATTCCATCAGACAACTATAATTTTGATGCGAAATACGAATATTATTTATCATCTGGTGAGTTGATCACTGTCACAGGGTTTTATAAATACATACAAAATCCAATTTCAAGAAGTGAGATTCCAAGTGGAGGAAATACATTAACCTACTTGAATGTTGGAGATGATGCTTCTGTTTACGGAGTTGAAATTGAAGTTAGAAAAAACCTATTGAAAAATGCTGAAGATAGTGATCAAGAATATGCTCTTGATGGAGGTTTAAACCTTTCTTTATTATCATCTAAAGTAAATTTAGATGAAACCTCTATCGCTCAGTTCACAAATTCAACGAGCGATTTAGAAGGAGCAACCCCATTTTTAATCAATGCTGATATTTCATTCAACAAGAAATATGAAAACAGTGAGTTACAAACATCTTTAGTATTTAACTATTTCAGTGAAAGAGTGTATTCAATTGGGACCAGAGGTTTTGAAAATATTCTTGAAAAGGGAATACCTACGCTAGACATTGTCTCTTCATTAAAATTAGGAAAACATTACAATGTAAAATTTAAAGCACAAAATTTATTAAACCCATCATTTGAATTGAGTCGAGAAGGAGCTTTGAATGGAGGAAATGTTGTGTTAGGGAATTATAAAAAGGGTGTTAACTTAAGTTTAGGACTTACATACGATTTTTAAAGAAAACACTTTTTTAATAACAATAGATTAAAAAATAACTAATCACTTAGAAACATTTGAACTGCAAATTTGTACCAGTTAAATAAAACAAAAAACTAAATTAAATAAAAATGAAAAAAATTCTTCTAATCGCTTTATCTATCTCAACATTGATTTTCACGGGATGTTCATTAGATGATGATGATGCTACTGTAGTAATTGAAAACCCAACAACAAGTCAAAATTTATCTGGAAACTTAACATCTGACCTAACTTTACAATCTGGAATCGAATACACATTAACAGGAGCTCTTTTTGTAAAATCAGGAGCTACATTAACTATTGATGCTGGAGTAACAGTAAAAGCATTGGCAGGTGGAACAGATGTATATATCATCGTTGAAAGAGGAGGTAGAATCATTGCAGACGGAACTGCTGCATCACCAATTACTTTCACTTCTAGCGCAACAAGTCCTGCAGCAGGAGACTGGGGAGGTTTAATTGTGAATGGTAATGCACCATTGAGTCGTCAATCTGGAGCAAACAGTAATGCCGCTACTGAAGTAAATAATACTATTTTCTTTGGAGGTAATGATGCTACAGATAATTCAGGAATTATCAACTATGTAAGATTGGAATATACAGGAGCCAGAATTGATGACGAATCTGAACACAATGGATTAACATTAAATGGAGTTGGTAATGGAACTACAATTAGTAACATAGCTATTTTTAATGGAGATGATGATGCGATTGAATTCTTTGGAGGAACAGTAAACGCATCCAATATATTAGTAGTAAATGCAAAAGATGATATGTTCGATTTCACTCAAGGTTATGCAGGTACTTGTACAAATTTATATGGAGTAAGAGAGGCTAGTTATACAGCTGTTACTTCAGATCCTAGAGGTGTTGAAGCTGATGGAAATTTAGATGGAAATTCTCCAACTGATGTAAATCAATCAGTGTTTACGATCAATGGAATGACAATTATTAATAACGGAAACGGTGTACAGATGTCAGATGCAATCAAAGTGAGAAGAGGTGCAACAGCTACAATTACCAATGCATATGTTGTATTAGGAACTGGCGCTACATATTCAGACTTTATTGACTTGGATGATTCTAAAGGTTCTGCAACAGCTGCAACTTCAGTGACGGCAATTGGAGATCCTGCGAATGGTTTAGACATTAACGATAATAAAAATGCTGCTGGAGGTACAATTAGTACTTCATCTGGAACTACGGGAGGTGCGGACACTAGTGTCTTTGCTTGGACTGGATATACATTCTAAGATATTATTTGAATTAATTGAGAGAGAGCAGGCTTTAAGTCTGCTTTTTTTATTTTTAGTAAATTCACAAAAAAAATATTGCAGAATGAACTTAAAAATAAACATTAAAGATGTCCTGTTTTTAGATATCGAAACAGTACCTCAAAAAGAAAATTGGTCAGATTTACCAGACACTTCACAAGAATTATTCACTAAGAAAACAGCGTATCAGCGTAAAGATGAAATTACTCCTGAAGAGTTTTACGAACGAGCAGGAATCTGGGCTGAATTCGGTAAAATTATCTGTATTTCTGTAGCGTATTTTACCGAACAAAGAAAGAAAAGGTCATTAAGAGTAACCTCTTTTTATGGAGATGATGAAAAGGAAATCTTGAATAACTTTAAAAACTTATTAGACACTCATTTTAACAAAGGAACACATGTATTATGTGCTCATAATGGGAAAGAATTTGATTTTCCGTATATCGCTAGAAGAATGATTGTTCATCAAATAAAATTACCTTCTAAGTTGAATTTGTTTGGAAAAAAACCATGGGAAGTTCCTCATATAGATACAATGGAGCTATGGAAGTTTGGAGACTATAAACATTATACTTCGTTGCAATTGCTGACTTCAATTTTAAATATTCCTTCTCCAAAAGATGATATTGATGGTAGTGAGGTTGCAAAGGTTTATTATGAAGAGAAAAACCTGAAACGAATTGTAAACTATTGTGAAAAAGATACAATAGCAATAGCACAATTATTACTTAGGTTTAACAATGAAGATTTGATTAAAGAAAGTGAGATAATACAGATTTAACCTTCTAGCTTCATAGAGAGTTCTAGCCAGCGTTCCTCTTTTTCTTCTATCGAGTTGATGACTTTTTGAAGTTCTTCGGATTTTTCTTTGACCTGATCTTGGGTAATTCCTTCTTCAGTAAAGAAAGCTTCGATAGATTTTTTTGTACGCCCTAATCTTTCAATGTCTTTTTCTAATGCTCCAAATTCTTTCTTTTCAGAGTAGCTTAACTTAGGTGCTGAAGATGCAGGTTTAGATACTTGTTTTTTCTCTATATTTTTTGAAGGCTCAGTTGGTTTAGAATCTTCATAAACTCTAAAATCTGAATAATTACCAGGAAAGTTTTCAATAAGCCCATCACCTCTAAAAACAAACAAAGAATCCACAATCTTATCCATAAAATATCGATCATGAGATACGACCATAAGGTTTCCTGGAAAATCTAGAAGGAAATTCTCTAAAACATTTAGGGTAACTACATCAAGGTCATTGGTTGGTTCATCGAGAATCAAGAAATTAGGGTTCTGAATAAGAACAGTACACAAATAAAGACGTTTTTGTTCACCACCACTTAATTTTTCTACAAAATCATATTGCTTTTTTTTATCGAAAAGAAATCGCTCTAAAAGCTGAGATGCAGAAATTCTTCTCCCTTTAGTCAAAGGAATTTGTTCTCCAAATTCTTTAATGACTTCAATCACTTTTTGACCTTCTTTTATTTGAATTCCACTCTGAGTATAATAACCAAACTTAACAGTTTCACCAATAACAACCTTCCCTCCATCTACAGGGATACTTCCGGTAAGAATATTTAGAAAAGAAGACTTTCCAGTTCCATTTTTTCCAATAACACCTATTCTTTCACCTTTCTTGAATACATAATCAAACCCATTGAGAATCAATTTTTCATCAAATGATTTTTTAAGCTTATGCAGTTCTAAAATTTTATTTCCTAGACGCTCCATATTAATTTCTAATTGAACCGCATGATCTTGCCTCCTCTTATGAGCTTTTTCTTTGATTTCTGAGAAGTCATCTATTCTAGATTTAGATTTAGTAGTTCTTGCTTTGGGCTGTCTTCGCATCCAATCCAATTCTTTTTTGAAAAGGTTTTTTGCTTTCCCTGTTGCACTAGCTTCCTGAGCTATTCTTTCCTCTTTCTTTTCTAAATAATAAGAATAATTACCTTTGTATTTGTATAACTCTCCGTGATCTAATTCGATAATTTCATTACAGACTCTTTCTAGAAAATAGCGATCGTGAGTCACCATAAACAATGTAATTTTTTCTTTTGAAAAGAAAGCTTCTAACCATTCAATCATTTCTAAATCTAAATGATTGGTAGGTTCATCAAGAATCATTAAATCTGGTTTATTAATCAGAAGAATAGCTAAGCTCAATCGCTTTTTTTGACCTCCAGAAAGTGTTGAGACTTTTTGATCTAAGTCATCGAGTTTCAATTTAGAAAGAATGAGTTTGTATTGAGTTTCAAAATCCCATGCATTGTATTGATCCATCAAATCAAAAGCTTTTTGATAATTGTCTGAATCTTCAGGGTTTTCTAGAGCTTCTTCATATTGTCTAACAATAGGGAGAATTTTATTTTCAGTAGCGAAAATTGTTTCTTGAATAGTTAATGTAATGTCAAATATCTGTTCTTGAGATAAATAGGCAATATGAATCCCTTTCCTCTGAACAACTTGCCCAGTATCTGACGTATCTTTCCCTGCAATAATATTTAAAATAGATGTTTTACCAGTTCCATTTTTAGCAATAAAGGCAACCTTTTGATCTTTATTTATTCCAAAGGAAATATTATTAAATAAGGTTCTGTCTCCATAAGATTTGGAGATGTTTTCAACAGAGAGATAATTCACAAATAAAATTTTGGCAAAGGAACTAAAAAAAACCCGAGTATACACTCGGGTTAATTTTTAATTAAGATTAGGGGGTAGAGTCTTAATTAAATTATATGCTAACTATAATTATGTAATGAATAACAATTATAATGTAAAAATACCGACAAGTAAAGGATTACACAATACCATTATTTAGGGAAATTTTTTTCTCCCCAAAAAGGAGGAAAAGAAGTTGGTCTTACAAAGTGCCTATTGAATTATCAAATAAAAGAAAAACCCAAATCCGTAGATTTGGGTTTTCTAGTTTTTTAAATTAAGAATTAGGGGGTAGAGTTCTTAATTCAAAAACTTAATAACATGCTTATACATGTATTAAAGAACAATAACTATGTAAAATTACTCACAAGTAAAGGATTGTGCAATACCATGATTTAGGGAAATTTTCTTCTCCCCAAAAAAGGTGGGTGTAGAATCTAAAAACTATCTTTATCTTTAAGCGTGCTAAAAATCAAGAATCTTACTGTCGAGTTTTCTCATGAAGGAGAACAAAATAAAGTTGTAAAAGAAGTTTCATTTCAGCTTGATAAAAATAGAATTCTAGGGATTGTTGGCGAATCTGGTAGTGGAAAGTCGATTACTTCTTTAGCAATCATGGGCTTGTTGCCTAAAAATGCTAGCTATGAAGGAGAAATTCTTTTTAATGGGATTGATATCCTAACATTGCCTCAAAAGGAGCTTCAAAAGATAAGAGGGGCAAAGATTGGAATGATTTTTCAAGAGCCAATGAGTTCTTTAAATCCAACATTAACTTGTGGAATTCAAGTTGCTGAAGTGTTAGAACTACATACAGATTTAAAGAAGAAAGAGATTTATGAGGAAGTAATCACTCTATTTGAAAAAGTGAGGCTTCCTAGACCTGAAGCTATTTTTGATTCCTATCCGCATCAAATAAGTGGAGGTCAGAAACAAAGAGTTATGATTGCAATGGCCATTGCTTGTAAACCCGATTTATTAATTGCTGATGAGCCTACTACTGCTTTAGACGTTACAGTTCAAAAGGAAATCATTTATCTCTTAAAAGAATTACAGAAGGAGAATGATATGAGTGTTCTCTTTATTTCTCATGATCTGTCTTTGGTTTCTGAAATTGTTGATGATGTTTTGGTCATCCATAAAGGTGAAGTTGTAGAGCAAGGAAATGCAACTCAGATTTTTAAAAATCCAAAAAAGGAGTATACAAAAGCATTAATTAATTCAAAGCCAAGTTTAAAGATAAGATTTAAAAAACTTCCAACAGTTGATGATTTTATTAATGAAAATGTTGATTTAACTATCTATTCTCAGAAAGAGAGAGATGATTTTCATCATAAGATTTATGATAAAGCCCCTCTTCTTGAGGTAGTTGATTTAAAGAAGTACTACACTAAAAAAACATGGTTTACAAAGACAGAAACAAGAGCTGTAGACCAAGTGTCTTTTAAATTATATGAAGGGGAAACCTTAGGGTTAGTTGGAGAGTCGGGTTGTGGTAAAACAACGTTAGGAAGATCTATTCTTCATCTTGAAAAGGTTACTTCTGGAAAAATTCTTTATCGAGGAAATGAAATCACTCAACTTTCTAGTGCTGAATTGAAGAATTTAAGAAAAGAAATTCAGATTATATTTCAAGATCCTTTTTCATCTTTAAACCCGAGAATTTCAATAGGGGATTCCATTTTGGAACCTATGACCGTTCACAAAGTTTTATCAAATAGAAAAGAGAGAAAAACATATGTACTAGAGTTGCTGAAGAAAGTTGGATTAGATGAAGAGCACTATAGTAGGTATCCTCATGAATTTTCTGGAGGACAAAGACAAAGAATCGGAATAGCCAGAGCAATTGCTTTGCGTCCAAAACTTATTATTTGTGATGAATCTGTTTCTGCTCTTGATGTATCTGTTCAAGCACAAGTCTTAAACTTACTTAATGAGCTGAAAGAAGAATTTGATTTTTCATATATATTTATCTCACATGATTTGTCAGTAGTAAAATACATGTCAGATCAATTAATAGTTATGAATCAAGGTAAAATTGAAGAGATCGGTGATGCAGATCAAATTTATAAAACCCCAAAAACAGCCTATACTAAAAATCTAATAGAAGCAATTCCAAAGGGAATATAAACCTTATTTCTACTTTCTCAATCTTTCAATTAATGGTATATTGCAAGCAATTAAAAATTAGAAGAAATAGATGAGAATTATTGTTCCAATGGCTGGGATTGGGTCTAGATTAAGACCACACACCCTTACAATTCCAAAACCTCTAACAGTCATTGCAGGAAAGCCAATAGTACAAAGATTGGTTGAAGATATTGCAAGTGTTGTCAATCAGAAAATTGAAGAAATAGCATTCATTATCGGTCCTGCTTCCAAGGGATTTCCTTCAAATACAGAAAAACAATTATTATCTATAGCTAAAGAATTAGGAGCTAAAGGCTCTGTTTATATTCAAGAAGAAGCTTTAGGGACTGCTCATGCAATCTATTGTGCTAAAGAGTCTTTATCTGGACCTTGTGTTGTTGCCTTTGCTGATACTTTATTTAAAGCTGACTTCACCTTAGATGCTGAAGCCGATGGTGCTATATGGGTAAAACAAGTAGAAGACCCTAGTGCTTTTGGAGTTGTGAAATTGAATGATGGTTTTATCACAGATTTTGTAGAAAAGCCTCAAGAGTTTGTCTCTGACTTAGCAATTATAGGAATCTATTATTTCAAGAATGGAGATAAACTATCACAAGAAATAAAATATTTAATTGATAACGATATTAAACCATCAGGAGAGTTTCAATTAACAGAAGTTTTAGAAACTTTAAAACAACAAGGAGCTAAATTTATACCCGGTAAGGTAGATGTTTGGATGGATTGTGGTAAAAAAGACCCAACTGTTGATACTAATAAACAAGTATTAGAGTTTGAACATACAAAAGGGAATAATTTAGTTTCGAAATCAGTTGTATTAGAAAACTCTGAGATCATTCAACCTTGTTACATAGGAGAAAATGTTGTTTTAAAAAACACAAAAATTGGACCTTATGTTTCTGTCGGAGAAAACAGTATTGTTGAGAATTCTGAGATATCAAATTCCTTAATACAAGCAAATGTTGAGATATCGAATGCAACGTTAGATAATGCAATGATTGGGAATCATGCAAAGTATAATGGTAATTATACTTCTGTAAGTATTGGAGATTATACGGAACTGATATAATAGCACACATATGATAAAAAGGGTTGTACTTGTCGTTTTTCTAGGACTGTTGTACAATCCTTTTCTTTGTTTTAGTCAAGACAGTATTCAGACCGTAAAAGATTTAAAAGAGGAGAAAGAATTGAGTTTTCAACAATATTTCTTTAAAGCTTTGTCTGAAAAATCAATAAAAAATTACCAAAAAGCTATTGAAAACTTAGATGTTTGTAATGAAATTTTGCCCAATAATGTTTCTGTGTATTTTGAGTTTTCTAAGAACTATTTATTCTTAAATAAAACCAAAGAAGCTAAAGAATATATCCAAAAAGCATTAACAAAAGATTCTGAGAACGTATGGATGCTAGAGCATTTAGTATCAATCTACAAAAAGGGTATAAATTATAAAGATGCTATCACCACACAGTTAAAGATTGTAAAGATAAACCCTAAGAAGAGAGAAGAGCTGGTAAGGCTATATTACTTAAGTAGAAATTATAAGGAAGCTTTGAGTCTTATGATTGTTTTAGAAAAAGAAAATGGATTGTCAAGGAATTTAAAACAATTGAAGAATAGTTTGGAGTTGAGAAAAGGGCCAGTTGTTAAAAAAGAAAACAAAAATGACCTACTAAGTCTTCAGAAAGCATTTGAAAATGATAGAAATTCTTTTACATTATTAAAAAAATTATTAGACAAGGCAATTGTTGAAGACAAGTCTACATTTCATAAGTATAGCCAATTAGCAATGGATCTTTTTCCTGCTCAACCATATGTTTATTTGATGAGAGGAAAGTCATTGAATATGCAGAAGAAATTTAAAGAAGGAATATCTCTTTTAGAAAGTGGTATTGATTTTGTGATAGACAATCAGAATTTGGAAGTAGAATTTTATGAAACAATGGCTATTATTTATGATGGGCTAGGAGATTCAGTAAAATCTCAAGAATATAGAAATAAAGCAATAAAACTAAAGAACGTAAAATGAGGTATGTAAAATATTTATCAATTCTATTGTTAGTTCTTTCTGCATGTAAAACCAATAAAATTGTCACGGACAGTACGTCAATAAAAGAGATTCCATCAAGAAAGATTGTAAAGAATCATCTTGCCAATAGATTTAATGCAAATACGTTAGATTCTAAGATTAGGGTTCAGTATACAAATCATAGAGGAGATCAAAGAAAGAGGCATAGTTTTACTGTTCGCATGCGCATAAAAAAAGATTCCGTGATTTGGATGAGAGGATCAAAATTAGTGACCGCGTTTAAAATAAAAATCACACCCAATTCTTTTAGTTATTATTCACCTCTATCTAAAGAGTATTTTGAAGGAGATTTCGCCTTATTAAAACGCGTTTTAGGTGTTGAAGTAAATTTCTCTCAATTACAAGACTTACTCGTTGGGAAAAGTATTTTTGATATGAAAGGAAAAAGATTTCAATCAGAAATAGAAGGAGGTTCATATAAATTAACGCCTAAAACACAGGAAAAACTGTTTAATGTCTTTTTTAAAATAAATCCAAGTCATTATAAACTCAATCAATTGTATTTGGTTAATGAAGAAAAAAATCAGAGCTTGAAAATAGATTATTATGGTTATACAAAACTAGAAGAAGATTATATCCCTACAAAAGTAAGGATTAACGCTATGGAAGGAGAAAGGTACACCTATATAGATATGAGATATAGTTCATTAACTCTAAATAAGCCTGTAAACGTATCTTACAAGGTTCCTTCTGGGTATAAACGAATAGAGTTATAATGCAGGTTCGATTTCGCTACATATTCTACATTCTCTTTTTTTTATTTATAATTCCTTCCTCTGCCCAGAAAACAAGAAAGCAACTTGAAGCTGATCGGTTAAAATTAAAAAAAGAAATCAAACAAGTGAATCGATTGCTGTTTGATACTCAAAAAAAAGAAAAGAATGCACTTGAAGATCTCAGAGATTTAAATAAGAAGATTAGTGTTCGAGAAAAACTGATTAATACAATTAATTTAGAGGCTAAAGCTTTGTCAAGTGTTATTATTAATAACGAAAAAGAGATTGAAAAGCTTACCAAAAAACTGACTGCTCTAAAAGAAGATTATGCAGAAATGATTTACAAATCGTATAAAAGTAAATCACAAGAAAGCAGAACACTTTTTCTCTTGTCTTCAAAGAATTTTTATCAGGCTTACAAGCGAATTAAGTATATGAATCAGTACGCTGATTTTAGAAAAAAACAAGGAGAAGAAGTTGTTTTTCAAACAGAATTTGTCAAGCAGTTAAACGATTCATTGTTATTTCAAAAGCAATTAAAAGATACTTTGTTGATTAATGAAGAAGATGAAAAAATAAAGATTGAAACAGATAAAAAGAGTCAGGAAAAATTAATCTCTCAGATTAAAAAGAAAGAAAGTAAGTATAAAAGGGAGCTCAGGAAAAAACAAAAAGAAGAAAAGAAAATAGCAGATAATATTGATAAGTTAATTAGAGATGCTATTGCAAAGTCCAATGCAAAAAAAGGAATAAAAAAAGCTACAGGTTTTGCATTAACGCCAGAAGCAAAAGCACTAGCAAATAGATTTGAACAGAACAAAGGGAAATTGCCTTGGCCGGTAGATAGTGGATTGATAGTTCGCAAATTTGGAAGGCAACCTCATCCAGTATATATAGGTAATTATACAAATAGCACAGGTGTTCATATTGTAACTGAAAAAGGATCCAATGCTGAAGCTATTTTTAATGGTGAAGTTATGGGTGTTCAAGTGCAATCTGAAGGAAAAAAATCAGTCTTAGTTAGGCATGGTAATTATATTTCAGTTTATAATAACCTTGAAAATGTTTATGTGAGTACTGGAGATAAAGTAACAACAGGACAAGCAATAGGTAAAATATTTACAGACCGAATCACTGGAAAAACCAAATTGATTTTTGTCTTGTCTAGAGATACCAAACGCTTGAATCCTTCTAATTGGATTTTAAAAAGATAAACCTTCTTGTTTTATACATGTTGATCAATCAATACCGGATTTCCATCAGGGTCTATTAATACAACACTTGCAGGGCCTGTAGTGTTTTCATCAGCCTCCTGTTCTAGTTTGATGTTATTACTCTTTAAGTGTTTTTGAATATCTCTCACATCTTCAAAAGAATCTAGTGTATTTGCACTTTCATCCCACCCTGGATTAAAGGTTAAAATATTTTGCTCAAACATTCCTTGAAAAAGACCTACCAAAGAATTTCCATTTTTCATAATGAGGTAGTTTTTTTCGATATCGCCTGCAAAAACTGTAAACCCTAAAATTTCGTAAAATTGTTTTGAAGCATGAATGTCTTTTACATTCAAACTAATTGAAAAAGCACCTAATTTCATAATTTTATCTTTAATAGTTGATTATGTTAAAGATAGAAAAAATAGGCAATAGAAAATTTTAAGTAAACAAAGCCTTTAATTCAGTAGCTTCATTAGGCTGCATCTTACCAGCCAACACCAAGCTCAATTGCTTTCTTCTTAAGGCACCGTTATATCGTTCTTTTTCTAAATCTGTTTCTGGAGTAATTTGAGCAATTTCTACTGGTTTTCCAGTTTCATCGACCGCTACAAACGTATAAATTCCTTCATTAACCTTTGTTTTAGAACCCGATTGACGATCCTCAATCCAAACATCAACATAGATTTCCATAGAAGATTTGAAAGCACGAGAAACTTTAGCTTCAATTGTTACAACACTTCCAACTGGAACTGATTTTGTAAACATGACATGATTTACAGATGCAGTTACCACAATCCGTCGAGAATGTCTTCGCGCAGCAATACTACAAGCTCTGTCCATTCGTGCCAACAATTCACCACCAAAAAGATTGTCTAAATAATTAGTTTCTCCAGGTAATACTAGATCCGTTAGTATTGTTAAAGATTCACTAGGTGCTTTTGCTCTCATTTGTAAATTTTTCACAAAGATAAACAAACAGACATTAGAGACTGCGAAGAGGTATTAAGAAAAAGGAAGAATTAGTGAAACTTTTTTACGAGTAGCCAAGCATCTTTAGAATCTGTTTTTCTAACAGCGTTTAAGCTTTTAAAAGCATCTGTTTTTTTGTAGAAAGATTCATAAGCAACTTGAGTAAGTCCCCATTTGTTTTTGCCCAATACATAGGCATTAAAACCTTTCGTTTTAAGTTGATCTACTTTCTTTTGTGCATTTTCTTCAAACTGAAAGGCACCAGCAATCACATGATAAGGCTTAGGAAGTTCTTTGCCAACATTCAATTCAATAGTAGGGAGAGGATTGTCGATAACAAATGTTGCCGATTGAATCTTGTTTTCTACCAGTTTTTGTTGTTTAGCAAAAGTATCTTGTTGTTGTTTGTTTTGGTAACCAGTCCAGCCACCGTACCCCAAAGTAAGAGCAATAGCTATGGTTGCAGCGTACTTAACAAAAGTAGGCACTCCTTTGGATGATTCTTTAATAGGAATCAAAGGAATCACTTTCTTTTCAACTCTTGCAATCGAATCAGATTCAAAAGAAGATAAACCAAAAGAAGAAAGTAAATAATTTACGTTGTTCTTAGGTTCAAATGTCAATTGATTATGATCATTCAACTGTAAAGATCCAATATTTGCTAACTCTAAAGCATCCGTTTTTATTTGTTGATTCCATGAACTAACCGTTTTCACAATTTCTTGATTAGCTTGTTCAAAAGAAATGTTTTCAGCAGAAGCAACATAATTAGTTAAAAGACCATCATTGTGTGTTAGATGATGATTAAAACTCAACTGTTTCGTTGGAGGATAAAAGGTGTGTAGTTCTTCATTAATTTGTGCACTAATTTTGTTGGTTACAAAACCGCCAAAATCCGGAACGATGACACATTCATATCTATATAATAAATCCTTGATGTAAGTTGCTAATACCATTGAAACAAATATAGAAATTTTAATAAATGATGCTTCAGAAGTCTGAATTAATTATTAACAATAAATTTGTATCTTGAAAATCAAATAATTGCGATTTGAAAGAGAAAGAAATTCTTGCGGTTCTGCGACTGCAAAAAACAAAATCTGTTGGTGATATCTTGTCAAAAAAGTTAATTGCCACCGTTGGGAGTGCCCAGCAAATCTTCGAGGAAAAGAAAAACACGCTTCAAAAAATTCATGGGATAGGCTCTTTTTCGATAGAGAATTTACTCGATGAAAGGAATCAAAAGTTAGCAGAAAAAGAACTTGATTATATCAACAAAAACAACATCAGCTATTCGTATTTTTTAGAGGATGAGTATCCTGAAAACCTCTCTCATTGTATTGATGCTCCAATTTTGTTTTTTAAAGATGGAAATATCGATTTTTCTAACAAAAGGATCGTGTCAATTGTAGGTACTAGAAATATGACTTCTTATGGTCGTAATTTCTGCGAAAATCTAATTGAAAAATTGGCAGGATATAATCCAGTCATTGTAAGCGGTTTTGCCTATGGTGTTGATATTTGCGCACATAAATCTGCAATGAAAAACAATCTTCAAACTATTGGAGTTTTGGCACATGGGTTAGAAGAGATATATCCTAAATCACACAAAAAATATATTCATAAGGTAAATGAGAATGGTGGTTTTATTACTGAGTTTTTTCATAATGAAAGACCTATGAGGGAAAATTTCTTAAAGAGAAATAGAATCGTAGCTGGAATATCAAAAGCTACCATCATTATAGAATCTGCTGAAAGAGGAGGTTCTTTGGTTACTGCTGATATTGCCAATTCTTATGATAGAGATGTATTTGCTGTTCCTGGGAAAGTGAACGATTTAATGAGTAAAGGATGTAATGAATTGATTCAAAAAAACAGAGCCCATTTATTACAGTCAGCAGAAGGTATTGTGCAAATGCTTAATTGGGATGTATCGAAAACTTCAAAACCCACACAAAAACAATTATTTATTGAATTGACAAATGATGAGCAAAAAGTATATGACTACCTACAAAAAAACGGACAGCAATTGCTGGATGTCATTGCTTTGGAAATTCAAATCCCAGTATTTCAATTGGCTACTCTTCTCTTGCAAATGGAATTGAAGAATGTGATTAGACCTTTGCCTGGAAAAATGTTCGAGATTATTTAACTTTTTTAGAGCGAATACTTTCAATCACAACCGTTGACAAAATCAACAACCCTCCCCAAACGGTTTTCATAGTTGGAATTTCATTGACAACTAAAAAAGCAATGATAATCCCAAAAATAGGTTGAATACTGCTAATAATAGTTGTAGCTGTCGCTGAGAAAAATTTTAAAGAATGTACCATTAAGCTATGACCAATGGCAGTGGTTAGAAGTGCTATTAAGAGTAAATATGGGAACTGTGATTGAAGCCCAGAAAAAGGGATGAAAAACATCACAGGAAGCATCACGATAGTAATAACCAGAGTTTGATAAAACATTAACATGCTCCCATGATAATTTTGAACATGTTGTTTTAAAATTAATACTCGGATCGAATAACACAAAGCAGATAAGAGACCAAATAAAATTCCTTTCATTTCAGATGTTTCGAAGTTAAATTCAGGTGCTAATATGTAAATTCCAATCAAAACAATGATTCCTAAAACAATATGAATAGGATTAAATTTTGTTTTCAAAAAAACAGGCTCTAGCAAAGCTGTTATGACTGGAAAAGTGAATAAAGACAGCATTCCTAAAGCTACATTCGAAAGCTTCAAGGCATAGAAATAAGTGATCCAATGACCAGCCATAAATAAAGAACTGATGATTAAAGGCAAATGTGTTTTAGCATCAGCAACCTTTAGATTGATTTTTCTGTATTTACAAAACGCAAACAAGAATACCATAGCAAAGGCAGATCGAAACCAAACAATTACCTCAGAAGGCATGGCAATATATTTGCCTAAAACCCCGGAAGTACTAATAAACAAAGTTGCTAGAAGTAATCCTGATAAATGTTTAAGGTGTTTGTTTTCTGACAATTAAATGCGTTTTAAAGTTTGCAAAGCGGTTTCCACAGTATCTATCTTGATAAAAGTAATCAATAATCGCAAACCGTTTTTTGTTTCCTTTTCTTTCATGACACAGCTTTTTGGATTTTGTTG